>Ga0307511_10000287_pt1 | contig 53195 bp, 45 predicted proteins | sample 13_EM_MG_FD_200266 | JGI IMG/M metagenome (GOLD analysis project Ga0307511, IMG submission 200266) | Populus trichocarpa ectomycorrhiza microbial communities from riparian zone in the Pacific Northwest, United States - 13_EM | ecosystem: Host-associated > Plants > Roots > Unclassified | place... | reverse complement strand
TGACACCGTGCACCTGCCCGACGCCAGGATCCAGCCCATCGTCTCCGACGACGTCGCCGCGGCCGTCGTCCGCACCGCGGTCGGGGACCCGGTGGGCGGCGTGGTGGAGGTCGCCGGCCCCGAGGCGTTCCAACTGGAGGAGTTCATCCGCATGGGGCTCACGGCCCAGGACGACCCCCGCAAGATCGTCACAGACCCGCAGGCGACCTACTGGGGCGCCGAGTTGGAGGAGAACACGCTCCTGCCGGGACCTGACGCACACATCGCCGGGACGCGGTTCGCCGACTGGCTGACGCGACAGAAGTAGAGTCCGTTCGTTCCGGGTGGCCCTTTCCTCCGAAAGGGCCACCCGAACTTTTTGCGGAGCGCGCCGTAGCGCTGCTCACCGAAGGCGGACTTCTTTGGCCGGCCGGTTCTGGTCCTTGTATTCCTGCGCCGTCGGCTTGGTGATCTGCGCGCCCTCGCCATAGAGGCTCCGGCTGAGCCGGGCGCGCAGGATCCGGGCGAGGCGGAGGGCGGCGCCCGGGTTCGCCGCTGCGTTTGCGGTGCCGGGATCGATCGGACGGTACTGATCGTGCTGGGTGAGAAGGTGGAGTTGTTCCTGGGCGAGCGGCTCGTGCAGCTCGACGAATTCGCCGTCGGGCAGGCGTTTGACGATGCCCGTCTCGCGTCCGTGCAGTACTTTTTCGCGGTCGCCGCGCTGAAGTCCGAGCGCCCATCGCTTCGTTACGGAATAGGCCGCGACAGGCACGACGAAGAGACCGATGCGGACAGCCCAGGTCACCGACTCGACCGCGACATGCAGACGGACGGCGATGATGTCGTTACCCGCGCCGATCAGGGCCACCGCATAGAAACTCAGCCATGCGACGCCAAGTGCCGTTCGTACAGGCCGGTTACGCGGTCGGTCCAGCAGGTTCTGTTCGCGCCCGTCCCGGGTCACCCAGGACTCGATGAACGGATGGACGCCCAGGGCGAGGAAGAAGCCGACACCCGCGGTCAACGGAATCAGGTTGTCGAGCGCGAGGGTGTGGCCCCAGAAATTGATTTCCCAGCCCGGCATCACCCGCAGCAGTCCGTCCGCCACACCCATGTACCAGTCGGGCTGCGACCCGGCCGAAACCTGGTCGGCGCGGTAAGGGCCGTACTGCCAGACGGGGTTGATCTGCGCGACCGCGGCGATGACGAAGACCGCGCCGGTCACCAGCAGGAAATACCCGGCCGACTTGACGGCACGTACCTTGGCCGGCACGCCCACGACATTGCTGTTGGTGCGTCCACGGCCCGGGTACTGGGTGTGCCCGTGGTAGAGCACCAGGGCCAGATGGGCGGTCAGGAGTCCCACCATGAGAGCGGGGATGATCAGCACGTGGATGGTGTTGAAGCGGGCCACGAGTTCGTGACCGGGGAACTCGCCTCCGAAAAGGAACATCGACAGATACGTTCCGACGATCGGAATGGAAAGGATCGTTCCGTTCACGACGGCGAGACCGGTCCCCGACAGCAGGTCGTCCGGGAGGTCGTATCCCGTCAGTCCCGCGAACATGGCGAGGACCAACAGCAGGAATCCGAATACCCAGTTGACTTCGCGCGGCTTGCGGAAGGCGCCCGTGAAGAACACCCGCATCATATGGGCGAGCAGGGAGGCGACGAAGACCAGCGCCGCCCAGTGGTGGGCCTGCCGGATCAGCAGACCGCCGCGGACGTCGAAGGAGATGTGCAGGGTCGAGGCGAACGCCTCGGACATCATCTGGCCGCGCAGCGGTGCGTAACTGCCGTTGTACTGCACCTCCTGCATCGACGGATGGAAGTAGAAGGTCAGATACACGCCCGTGACGACGAGAATGACGAAACTGTAGAGACAGATCTCTCCCAGCAGGAAAGACCAGTGGTCCGGAAAAGCCCGTCGCGCTTTCTCTCTGACCAGGCGGCGGACGCCCAGACGTCCGTCGGCCCAGTCGGCGAGTATTTCACCTTTGCCCATGTTGCTGCCGCCCCTCATGTATCGCTCGGGCAGTGTTGTGCGCGCGAGATGTCGAGTCCGCGCATCGCCCGTTCACGCCAGTGCATGGCAGGGTCACCTCGTTCGGCAGTCAATGAAGAAATGCGGTGCTGCCTGTAAGACCGTGCAGCCGCCGAATGTGTGACATGCGATCACGGCAGGCCGTGTCACAGGATCCGGGAGTTCCCGGTCTTAAGGGGTGAGCCCATGCCCCTGCCGTGTGCGGGGCCTGCGAGCGAGAGGCCGGGTGCGACGTGGACCAGGGTGATGCGGTGCCGATCGCCGAGCTGTGGGAGGAGCGCCGGTACCTGCTCGACGTCGCCCACTGGATGCTGGGCGACCCGGGTGCGGCGGAGGCCGTCGTCGACGAGGCCTATCTGCGGTGGTACGGGCTGTCCGGCGCGGTACGCCGGCAGGTCGCCGTTCCCCGGTCCTGGCTGGCGAAGACCGTCGGCGGGATCTGCCTGGGCCGGCTCGCGCTGCCCGGCCGGGACGCGACCGGCCACGCGGCGGGGCACGGAGGGCCGCGGGAGGCGGAGGAGGAAGCCGGCCGGGTCGTCCTGACCGCGCCGGAGTCGCTGTCGACGGCCGAGCGTGCGGCTTTCGTGTTCCGCGCCTTCGGGACGGCCCCCGGCACGGCCGCCGACATCGTGGGCCGCACGGAGCGGGAACTCGCCGAACTCGCCGCACGGGCCGGGCAGTTGGTGCAGTCACAGCGCAACCGCTCCACCGCACCGCACCAGCACGACGCTGTCGTCCGCGCCGTACACCGGGCGTGCCTCACGGAGGACGGCGAACTGCTCACATCGTTGCTGTGCCCGGACGTCACGGCGTTCTTCGACGGCGGCGGCAAGATACGGGCGCTGACCGGACCGCTCCATGGCAGTCGGCCGGTCGCCGACAACCTGCTGACACTCCTGGCCCGCCGCCCGCACACCACCCTGAGCACCCGTTCCGTCAACGGCCGAACCGGCCTGGTCGCCCGCTACGGCCGCCAGGTCACCGCCGTCATCAGCCTCGACGTCGCGAACGACCGGGTCGCGCACTTCTGGGTCATGCTCAACCCCGACAAACTGCGGCCCTGGAACCGGTCGCCCACCGACGGCGGTACCCGCCCGGACACGCGCCCCTGACAGTGCGGAGGCCGTCACACACCGTCCGGCACGCCGTCGGGAAACCTCGCGCAATGGAGACGCGAATCGAGGAAGGCGGCGAGCTTGCCCGGCGCGAACACCCACAACACCTGGTGAATGCCGTCCTTCGAGGCGGCTGCCGTCAGGAAAGCGAGGGGCCGGCCGTCCCGGTGGACCCCCACTCCCGTGGAACCGTTGGCATCGACGAACTCGGGCTCCGCCTCTCGCCAGAACGGCCGATGGACCGAGAGCCTGGCCACCCGGGCACGGCCCAGCACAGGCACCCGGGCACAGCCCCGTATGCCGTTGCCGTCGGAGAGGCTGACGACATCGGGCGTGAGCAGGGCCTCCAGCGACGCCACGTCTCCCGTCCGGGCCGCGGCGACGAAGGCGCTCAACAGCCGCCGGTGCTCGGCCGCGTCCACGCTCTCCCGCTGCTCGTCCAGCAGATGACGGCGGGCACGGCTGACGATCTTCCGCACATTGACGACGCTGAGTTCGAGCATCCGGGCGATCTCGGCGTAGGCGTAGTCGAACGCCTCGCGCAGCACATAGACGGCGCGCTCGACGGGAGTCAGTCTCTCCAGCACCAGCAGCAACGCCAGCTCCACCGCCTCCGCGCGTTCGGCGCCGACCCCGGGGTCCGCGCTCGTGTCGACGGGTTCCGGCAGCCACGGTCCGATGTACGTCTCCCGGCGGACGCGCGCCGACTGCGCGACGTTGAGTATCCGATAGGCGATCCCGAAGAGCCGTCTGCGGTGGCGCACGAAGAGGGCGACGGCCCCGTCGAGATCGTCGGTCCGGGTGGGGGACGGTTCGACATACATGATCCAGTGACCTCCGTTGCTCCGCTCCATCCGCTGCATAGACCGGGGCCGACGGGAGCCTGTGACAGAACTGGCCAGTGTTTTTTCCGGACGTCTTTCACGGACCTGCGAAATCCCACGGACGCGCACCGGGCGTTCCCGGGCAGCGCGCGGCGGTCAGCGCGACGAGCCGAGGATCACCACGACGCAGGCGCTCATCGCCAGGGTGACCAGGACCATGGCGACGAGCGTTCCCCGCAGCCACTGCCGGACCCGGACCCGGTGCCGCGCTTCCATCGCGCCGACCTGTTCGGCGATGTGGTCGGTCACCATGCGGGCGACGTGTCGCTGCTCGTCGACGTACCACTTCCCGATGTCCCGCTGCTGCTCGGGAGTGAGTCCCTCCACCCGCGCGGTGAGGTCCGCCACGCGGCGGTACACCGCTCCCATATGGGCCTCCCGGTACAGGAAGCCCTCGATGTCGCTCAGGCCGCGAGCGGCCTCGTCACGTGCGGTCATGGCGTACCCCCGGTGGAAACGAGAACCCCGCGCGGTCATGCCGTGCTCCCCTCCTTCGTGCGGTCGACACCTTGTGTATGCCCACTCGCGACGAAGGCGTCCCGCGGATGCTGCACGGAGGCGAGGGACACAAGGTCCCGGCCCGTCAGCGCCGCGGTGAGCCAGACCGCCAGGACGCGGATCTTCCGCTCCCAACTGGGCACCGCCAGCACGTGATAGCCCCGGTGCATCAACCATGCCGGGAATCCCTTGATGACGATGCCCTTGTACTGGAAGATTCCCCGCCCCAGCCCCAGTGTCGCCACCACGCCGAGGCTGCTGTGGCGGTAGTTGCGGACGCGCTTCCCGCGCAGGTCGGCCACGAGGTTCCGGGCGAGGAGCCTGCCCTGCCGTACGGCGTGCTGGGCGTTCGGCACCGTGCGCGCCCCCGGCACCGGCGAGGCCAGGTCGGGAACGGACGCGTCGTCGCCGGCCGCCCACACGTCGGGCAGCGGTCCGCCGTCCGTGCCCACCCGCAGATCGGCGCGGACCAGCAGCAGGCCCCGCTCGTCGACCGGCAGGTCCGTGTGGTTGTGCACGACCGGGTTGGAGGCGTTGCCCGCGGTCCAGACGATCAGCGTGGAGTCGTGCTCCTCCCCGTCGGAGAGGACGACATGGCCGCCCTCGGCGGACAGCAGCTGTGTGTTGAGGTGGACATGCGCGCCCCGGCGCTCCAGCCGGCGCACCACCCAGGCACCGGGTTTGTCGCTCACCTCGGGCAGGATGCGGTCCCGGGCCTCGACCAGGTGGAAGGACAGGTCGTCGGCGGTGAGTTCCGGATAGGACCGGAGCATCGAGGTCGCCAGCGAGAGCAGTTCACCGAAGCCCTCGACGCCGGAGAACCCGCCGCCCACGAACGTGACGGTGAGCAGCTTCCGCCGCTCGGGGCCGGGCGGCAGCGACGCGGCCTGGTCGAACGCGGTCATCAGCCGGTCACGGACCGCCACGGCCTCCTCGACATGCTTGAGGCCGATGGCCTGCCGCGCGAGCCCGGGGATCGGGAACGTACGGGTCACGGCACCGGCGGTGACCACGAGGATGTCGTAGCGCAGCTCGTAGGCGTTCCCGCGCACCGGGTGGACGGTCACCGTACGGTCCGCCGCGCGGATCCCGGTCACGGTCCCCGCGATCAGCCGGGTGCCGCTCAGATGCCGCCGCAGTGAGACGACCGCGTGCCGCGCCTCCACCGAACCGGCCGCCACCTCCGGCAGGAAGGGCTGATAGGTCATGTACGGGCGCGGATCGACGACCGTGACCCGCGCCTCGCCCGGACGCAGCTTCTTCTCCAGGCCCCATGCGGTGTAGAAGCCCGCATAGCCGCCGCCGACGATCAGAATCTCTCGCATGATTCCCTCTGCTTCGTTGTCCGTCACTGCATAGACCGTGCGGGCGGCCCAGATGTGACATGCGAGGCGGTCAAGGACACCGAGTGGGGAATCCGTGGGCGTGAACGAGGAATGGGCGGGCACACGGAGGACCGGAGGTTGAAAACTATGATTCCCCTGCTTCTTGTTCTTCTGCTGGCACTGATTCTCTTCGGTGCGGGTTTCGCGCTGAAGATTCTCTGGTGGGTCGCGATCATCGTGCTGGTGCTGTGGATCGTCGGCTTTGTGGCCCGTCCGAGGGGCGGGAGCGGCCGCTGGTATCGCTGGTAGCACTGTTTCTCGGCACGTGGAAATTAATTCCCGTGCCACCGACGTGGAAAAGGGGACCGGCGGCATTGTCCGCGGGTCCCCTTCCGCGCGTCATCGCCTGTCGGGTCCGGCGTACCCTACGGTGCGGATGTCGACAGGGTGGGGGGAAACATGGGCGACATGGTCGTGGTCGAGGACCTGCGCCGGACGTACGGCAGCGGTGGCACCGCCGTGCATGCCCTGCGCGGTGTCTCCTTCAGTGTGCCGCGCGGTGAACTCGTCGCCCTCAGAGGCCGATCCGGCTCCGGCAAGACCACCGTGCTCAACCTGGTCGGCGGTCTCGACACTCCCGACGGCGGCCGGATCACCCTGGACGGCACCGACCTGGCCGGCCTCGGCGAGGACGACCTGCTGGCGCTGCGCCGGGACCGTATCGGCTTCGTCTTCCAGTCCTTCGGGCTCGTCCCGATTCTCACCGCGGCCGAGAACGTCGGCGTCCCGCTGCGGCTGCGGAAGGTCCCGGCCAGCGAGCGCGAGGCCCGTGTCGCCCTCCTGCTCTCTCTCGTCGGGCTCTCCGACCATGCCGACCAGCGTCCCGGCGAACTGTCCGGGGGCCAGCAGCAGCGCGTCGCCATCGCCCGCGCGCTCGCCAACAACCCGGCCCTGATCATCGCCGACGAACCCACCGGCCAACTCGACGCCGACACCGGCCTCACCGTGATGGACCTGCTGCGTGCCGTCGTCCGCAGCGAGTCCGTCACCGCCCTCGTCGCCACCCACGACACCCAACTCCTCGCGCTGGCCGACCGCGTACTCGAACTCCGCGACGGCCGCATCGTCGAGGACAGCCGATAGCACCCGCCGTCGGCCCGGCGGATCCCGCACCTCGCGTGGACTTCCGCACTAGCCTGGCCGCTGTCCCACCGCCTCAGTGCCAGACCTCATCTCCCGGGAGACCGCGTGGCAGTTCATCAACAGCCCACCGGGGCACCGGACTTGGACGAGTTGCGGCGGCGGGCCACCGCGGCTGCCGCCCCGCGACGCGAGGAGGGTCTGGTCGTCTGCGAGAACCTGGTGCGGATCTACCAGACGGAGGGCGTCGAAGTGCAGGCCCTCCAAGGGCTCGACCTGGCCGTGGCCGAGGGCGAGATGATCGCGGTGATCGGTGCCTCCGGCTCGGGCAAGTCCACCCTGCTGGGCATCCTCTCCGGCCAGGACGTGCCGACCGCGGGTGCCGCCGAGGTCGCCGGACACGACCTGCTGGCCATGAAGCGCCGAGACCGGCTCAACTACCGCCGTACGACTGTGGGTTTCGTCTGGCAGCAGACCTCCCGCAATCTGCTGCCCTACCTCTCGGCGGCCGAGAACGTGATGCTCCCGATGACGTACACCGGGGTCAGGCGTTCCCAACGGCGGGCCCGTGCCGAGGAGTTGCTCGACCTGCTGTCCGTCGGCCACTGCCGGGACCGCACCCCCGACACCCTCTCCGGCGGTGAGCAGCAACGGGTCGCCGTGGCCGTCGCCAACGCCAACGAGCCCCGGGTGCTGTTCGCCGACGAACCCACCGGCGAGCTCGACACCGCCACCAGCGACGAGGTCTTCGCCGCGCTGCGCCGGGCCAACGAGGACCTGGGCGTCACCGTGATCGTGGTCACCCACGACGCGCTGGTGTCCGAACAGGTCCAGCGCACCGTACTGATCCGCAACGGCCGCACCTCGACCGAGGTACTGCGCCGGGTCGCCACCGGTGAGGACGGCGTCGATGTGCTCACCGCCGAGGAGTACGCGGTCCTGGACGCCAGCGGCCGGCTCCAACTGCCCGGAGAGTTCACCGAACGCCTCCACATGCGCAAGCGGGTGCGGCTGGCCCTGGAGAGCGACCACATCGGCGTATGGCCGGACGAGGCCGCACGGCGGGCGAAGTCCGAGGCCGAGGACGCGATTTAGCGGGCGTTCACGTGAGGCGCAGTACCGCCCCCAAGCGGCGTCGGCGGGCGAGGACCGTCTCGGTGGCCGCCGCCGTCAGGATCAGCGCCGTCACACCGGCGACGAGGGCCAGGGTCAGTGAGTAGTCGGTCCGCAGCGCCGGCTGGGCGGGGCCGCCGGTGAACTGCCGCAGGTCCAACGTCCCTGCCATCAGCCGTGGTTCGAGCAGTCCGAGCAGGGTGCCGCCCGCCGCCGAGGCCACCGCCAGCGGCAGCAGTTGCAGGAAGTGCAGTGCCCCGGCTTCCCTGCCACCGAGTCCGAGTGTGCGCAGGAACGAGGTGGTGCGGCTGCGCTCGTCGGAGGTGAGGGTGAGTTCCAGGGCGAGTGCGAGCAGGCCCGTCAGCGCGGCGAGGATCGAGGTGACGGTGTAGATCGTGCCGAGCCCTCGCGTCAGACCGTCCGCGCGCAGGGTGTCCAGCGTCTCGGAGCGGACCCGGATGCGGGCCGACGGCCCGAGCTCCCTGGCCGCCGCCGAACGCAGCGCGGCGGGCTCGGTGCCGGCGGGAGTGTCGCCCTTGAGGAGCAACACGGTGCTTCCTGACGGTTGTTGGGGCAGCAGACGGTCGGCGTCGGCGGTGGTGATCAGCAGCGGCGTCCCGGCGGGGAGCTGTGCCGTGACCGGCCCGAGGAGGGGGTCGTCGAGTTGCGCGGCGGTGAGCGTGCCGACCGGCTTCAGGGCCAGGTCCACCGGAGGCCGACCCGGGGTCACCACGGTGGTGACGAAGCCGCCGGTGTGCTCGCGTGTCCGGAGATCGGGGGAGAGGTAGGACGGCAGCGGGGTGCTCGCGTCGGCCCGGGACCCCGCCAGTCCGGACAACAGGGCTTCGGCCAGCGGTGACTTCGGGGCGACGGCGGCCAGTTGACGGGGATCCACGGTGACCACGGCGACGTGCGGGATCGCCGCGCCGTCGGCCTGCCCCGCCAGGTCGAGGATGCGCAGCCGCTGGACGGCGGTCCGTATGCCGGTGGTGGTGGCCCCGGGCGCCGTGGTGCCGGCGGAGCCTGCGGTCCCGGACACGGTCGCGCTCGCGTCGGCGCCGGTGGTCCAGGCCGCTCCGGTGGTCAGTCCGTCGTCGATCGTACGGTGCACAAGGCCGCCGAACACGGCCGTGCCCAGGGTCAGCACCAGGACGAACAGGGCCAGCCCGGTCGCCGGGGCGTCATGGGCGGCCCGGGCCGCGCCGACGAAGCCCACCGTTCCCCGGCCGCGGCGGGCCTGCCGTAGCACCAGGCGCAGGACGAGCGGATAGATCCGCAGCAGGAGCAGCACGACGGCCAGCGCCACCAGCACCGGCACCGCGCCCAGGATCCCGTCCGGGCCCTGCGAGCGCAGCGCGACCACCCCGGCCGCCGCCGCGAGCAGCACCGTCAGCTCCAGGACCAGACGTCGGCCGACGACCGTCTTTCGGCGCGAGCGCCGCAGCCGGCCGGGTCTGCGCTGCTCGCGGACCGCGAGCCAGGTCATCAGCGGCACGGTCAGCGCCACCACGGTGGTGGCCAGAGCGGCGGGCACCGGTTGCGGCGATCCGGAGGTGCCGGTGGGTGCGAGGGCCTGTCCGGCCGCCCAGCCGAGCAGGGCGGCGGTCAGCACCACCGGCCAGGCCACGGCGCAGCGCAGCAGCACCAGCCGCGCGGTGGACGCGCCCCGCGCCCGCTGCAACCGCAGGTGCGCCTGCCGCCGGCGCAGCAGCAGTCGTACCGCTACCGCCGTGGTCGCCAGCGTGACCGCGGCCAGTGCGTCGACGGCGAACGTCGCGAGCGAGCGGGCCTGTTGGTCCTGTGCGGTGAACGCGGCGAGCATGGGCGTCAGGAAGTCGGTCAGCAGCAGGGGTCCGGTGGTCTGGCCGCCGACCTGGCAGGCGATGTCGTTGGTGATCGGGTCAACTCCCTGGCACAGGGCGGCGCTCAGGTCCGCGCTGTAGTGGGACAGCGGCCCGGTCAGGGCGCGGGCCCGGTCGAGCGCCGCTCCGGACAGGTCGGCGCGCAACTGCCAGGTCACGCGCGGGCCGCCCACTCCGGCGCCGGCCAGCAGGTCGGCGGCGTCCAGGCCGACGAGACCGCGGACGGCGAGCACGGTGCCCGCGGAACGTTCCTGAGGGTGGCGTGACGGCTGGTCCAGGGTCTCCCGGCCGGTCCAGAAACCGTCGGTCGAGGCCGTGGTGCGATAGACCCCGCTCACCAGCAACTGCGCCTGGGGCGGGGCGTTCTGCACCCCCGGCGTCTTGGCGAACTCAAGCGTCAGTCGGCTGCCGACCCGGACACCCAACGCCCGCGCGATGGTCTGCGACAACCCGATCTGGGGCGCGGTGGCCAGCGGTGTGCGGTCGGCGGGCGCGTGGCCGCTGACGTAGCGCAGGTGGGCCCGCGCGGACGGCAGATAGCTGACCGTCAGCTGGGTGCTGGTGTTCGCCGGTCCCGGCGGTCGCGGGGAGAGCAGGGACGCCTGGTCGTAGTCGTAGCTGCCGCCGCCGTTGAAGGCCACGTGCCGGGTGGCCTCGCCGCCGAGCTGCTTGGTGAGGGTGCGGCCCGCGCCGAGCAGGGTGGCCATGTCCACGGCGGGCGGCTGGGTGTTGAAGACCTCCGGAGTGGTGCTCAAGCTGATCAGGGGCGCCTGGGACTGCGCCGCGTCGACCCGCTGCCGTAGCGCCCGGTCCTCCTGGCCGCCCGCGAAGGCGGGGGCCCAGGCGCACAGTGCCGTCAGTGCCAGGACCAGCGCGGCGAGGCAGGCCAGCAGGGGCAGGTCGCCCCGGGTCTCCTTGCGGATCAAACGGCGCGTCACTGCCACTGTGCGGTCGTGTTCAGCGGTACGGCTCAACGGTCTTCCCCCGCTCGCAGCACACGCACCAGGTCCACCCGGGACAGCAGCCGGGCCAGTGCCAGTACGACCGCGCTGATGGCGAGGGCGGTCGCCAGCGCGGTCAGTGCCACGGTGCCCCAGGGGATGATCTGCGGGAGCGGCGGATAGGGGGTCTGTCCGCTGTCGTCCACGGTGACCAGTGGGAGCACCGCCGCTGCCAGGGCCATGCCCATCAGCGCCCCCGGGACCACCGCGAACAGCGCCAGGCTCAACTGCTCGGCGCCCAGCAGCGCGGACAGGCTCTTGGCGCGGACGCCGATCGCCCGCAGCAGGGCGAACTCCTTGCGCCGCTGCCGGGTGGAGACCACCGCGTGCACGGTGAAGGCGATGACCGCGAAACCGGGGGCCAGACGGCGGACCAGTTCCAGCGTCCGGCGCAGTCCGGTGCGGAACGGGTCGGCCCGGAGGGACGCGGCGGTCTGCGCCGTGGTGGTGGCCCGGCCCAGCGCCGGCTGTGCCTCCACGGCGGCGGCCGTGCGCGCGCTGTCGGTGCTGCCGAGCCACCAGAACGCCGGATCCTCCTGGTCCACGCCGGCCTGGGTCATCGCGGTGGCGAGTTGCCGCTGATCGGCGATCAGATGCCCCTGTCCCCGGCCCAGTCCGGGCAGCGAGTCGACCTTGCCCACGATCCGGGCGGTGACCCGGCCCTCGCCCAGGTCCAGGGTGGTCGTGCCGCCCACGCTCAGCCGCGCCTCGCGCAGCGCCGTGGCGTCGGCGCGCACCGGAAGCGGCGCCGGACCGCCCGCCGGACCCGCCACCAGCCGCACCTGGCTGCCGGGCTGGGTGTCGTAGTCGCTGTCGGACAGTCCGCCGAAGGCGTCCGAGGTCGCCCGGGAGGGCCGCATGCCGGTGCTGATGGTGGTCCGCAGCACCTCGGAACCACCCGGAGCGATCGAGCACACTCCGGAGGTGCCGGGTTCGTAGCTGTCGGTCAACTGCCCTTTGCAGGCGCCCTCGGTGGAGTCGGCGGCATGGGCCGTGCCGTCGGCCCAGACCTGATCGCCGGGGAGTCCGGTGACCCACCTGTCCGTGGTGTCGCGCGCGCCGACCCGGATCAGCTCCAGGTCCAGGCGCGCGGGACGGGTGTTCGGCTGTGGCAGAACGTTGACGGCGGTCACCGTCAGCGGATACGCCCTCGGGTGGCCGCCGCTCAGCGCCACGCCGAGGGGGATCGCGACGGTGTGTCTGGTTCCGTCGGCGGTGGGCAGCCGGGTTGTGACGACGCTGACGAGGCCGGACGCGTCCTGCACGGTCAACTCCAGGCTCGGCGCGACGCGGTTGCCGTCGCTGCGCAGCCGCTCGTCCAGCAGCAGCGCGGTCGGACGCCCGGGGAGCGCTACGCCGGGGACGACCGGTGCCGGGGTGCGGGGAGCGGGTCCGCCGACCGTGCCGACCAGATCCTCGGTGGCGCCGCCGGGCAGGTTCACCGTCGACCGGGTCACCGGGGCCACGCCGGTCACCGCCGGCAGCGCGCGATAGGCGGCGCCGAGGACGGAGGAGGGGTAACCGTCGTCCGCCGACGGGGCGATCCGCACGTCCGCGCCGACAGTGAAGGCGGCCTGCTCCGACGCCAGACCGCCAAGGCAGGCCAGCGCGGTGGTGGCGAAGGCGCTCACCGACATGGCCAGGCACATCAGCACCACCGGTCCCGCGTTGCGCGCCGCCCGCCGGCCCAACTGCCAGCCCGCCAGCGGGAGTACGAGACCCCGGCCGCGCCGGCCGAACGCGTCCAGCAGCAGCGAGGTCAGCGGCAGCAGCCGCAGCAGCAGGAGCGCGGCGGCACCGGCCACCAGGGTCGGCACCAGGACCAGCACCGGGTCGGCGGAGGCGCTGCCGGTGCCCATGCCGGCGATCAGCGAGTGGTGCCGCCGTAACTCCAGATAGCCCAGGGCCGCGACGGCCAGCAGGGCCAGGTCGGCGCCCAGCCGCTGTGCGGCGGCGGCCCGTGCGCCCCGGGTCGGCCGCGACCGCGCCGACGGGATTACGGGCAGCAGGACCGCCGCCGCGTGCACCAGCAGGGTCAGCCCTACGGCCGCCCAGGCGTCGGTGCCCCGCCGGCCGGGGTGCAGCAGCCCGGCCAGGAAGGGGGCGGCGACGGCGGCCGGGACACCGGTGAGCGCCCACTCGGCCGCGGCGCCGCGCAGCAACCTCGGAGTGCCGGCGCCTCTGGCCTGCTGGAGCGCCAGCTCCTCGCGCCGGCGCACGGTCAGCTCGCGGGCGGCCAGCACCAGGGTGGCCAGGGCGAGGACCGCCAGCAGCACGCTCGGCAGGTACAGCGAGGACCGGGCCGCCACCGTCGGCACCGTCAGGTCGTCGATCGCGCCCGGCAGTCCGGAGGCCACCGTCACATCGGTCAGCGACGGCTGATGTCCCCGGAACACCGACACTCCGCTCTGGCTGCCGGAGAAGGCACGCAGCCGGTCGCGCAGTCCGGCGAGGCCGTCCGCGTCGAGCCGGGAGAGGTCGGGCTGCACACTCCAGTGGGCCGTCAGATGCCCGTTCAGGACGGCGCTGCCGTTGAGCGCCGACGGCGACACCACCAGCAGGTCCTGGTCGGCCGACTCTCCCTCGGCGAGGTCGCCGGCCATCGCGGGCCAGAACCCGACGGCACCGGTCGCCCGGAAGACGCCGGTGATCCGCAGGGTCATGGCACGGTTGAAGGCGTCCTGCACACGGAGACTGGAGCCGGGTCCGATGCCCAGGCGTTTCGCCAGCGCGTCCGGCACCGCCGTGTCGACCGGGGCGGTGGACCCGGTGGAGACCCTGACCTCGGGCAGCGAGGTGAACGCGCCGGCCGGGGCGTCGGCTGTACCGGCGGGCCACCGCCCGGAGACCAACCGCCCGAACCCGCCCCCGTCCTGCACCGCGACCGGATGGAGCCCGGTGCCTCCGGGGGTGCGTGGTGGGCCCGAAACCCCGTCGACGCCCGTCACCGAGACCGGTGAGGTGCCCAGCAGGCCCACATAGGTCCGCTGCGGCACCCCGGCGAACACCCGGTCGGCGGCGGCCCGCACATCCCGGTCGGCGGCGGCCATTCCCCCGGCCCGGAAGGACGCGTTGACGTTCACCTGCGCGTCGAGGTCGGCGGCCAGTCGCCGTACGGCACCGGCCTGCACCGAACTGCCCGCCAGGGAGGCGAGCGTGGCGAGTGCCGTAGCGCACAGCAGCACGGTCACCGCGACGGCGGCCAGCACCAGCCCGTGCTGTGCGGCCCGCCTGGCGACCACGGGAAGTCGTCGCCGGGCCGGACGCGGAGCCCCCGGGCCTCGCCGCGGCGAAGACCTGACGGCCGTGGCGACCACATGAACCCCCGCAGAATCGAACATGTGACGTACGGCGCGCCACAGTCCTACCAGGCACGCTTCGGGCGACGCAAGAAACGCTGATCGTCGGCGCCCGCGAACTGACCTTGCGGATGGCCTCAGTTGAGGCGCGGGAGCGATGCTTCTATCACCGGCTACACGCCGCTGACCAGGCCTTCGGCCGCCGCGTTCAGGTTGTGTTCAGGCTCGGACGGGCGTCGGCCAACTCACGCACCAGAAGCACCAAAGCTCTGGCAAAGAGGGCTGGGGCAACCGCCGGACACCGTGTCATCGTGCCTGCCATGACGACAGATCACCTCACGCACCACCGGCCCCCGGGCCACGTACGACACACGGCGAGCAAGGTGCCGGAGGTGACCGTCTACTTCTGGATCATCAAGGTGCTGACGACCGGCATGGGCGAGACGGCCTCCGACTTCCTGGCCCACGCGTTCGGCCCGATCCCCGCAGTCGGCCTCGGCGGCCTCGCCCTGGTGGGGGCCCTGGCGGTGCAGTTCGCCGTCCGGCGGTACGTGGCCTGGATCTACTGGACCGCGGTCGTCATGGTCAGCGTCTTCGGCACGATGGCCGCCGACGTCCTGCACGTCGGCCTCGGTGTGCCGTACGCGGTCTCGACGCCGTTCTTCATGGTCGCGCTGGCCGCGGTCTTCGCCCTCTGGTACCGCTCCGAGGGCACCCTGTCCATCCACAGCATCCACACCCGGCGCCGCGAACTCTTCTACTGGGCCACGGTGTTGGCCACCTTCGCCCTGGGCACCGCCGCCGGGGACCTCACCGCCACGATCGGCCTCGGCTATCTGGGCTCCGCCGTCCTGTACGCCGTCGCGATCGCCGTTCCGGCGATCGCCCACCGGTGGGGCGGCCTGAACGCGGTGGCCGCGTTCTGGACGGCGTACGTCATCACCCGCCCGCTCGGGGCGTCCGTCGCCGACTGGATGGCCGTCGGCCACGGCCGGGGCGGCCTCGCCATGGGTCTCGGCCCGGTCACGCTCTCCTGGACGGTGGCCATCCTCGGCTTCGTGGGGTACCTGGCGTTCTCCCGCAAGGATGTCGGGCAGGGCGGCATGAGGTGAGGGACAGGTACGCGGTCATCCTGCGGGCAGCGTGACCATGAACCGTGCCCCGGGCGTGTGCCCGGCGTCGTACGCCACCTCGCCCCCGGCGGACCGGGCGAGACGTCGGGCAAGTGGCAGGCCGAGGCCCGCCCCGCCGTGACCGTCGTCCGGATCCGCCCGTCGGCCGGGCTCGAAGAGCAGCCCGGCGAACGCGGGCGGTACGCCGGGGCCGTCGTCGGTGACGTCGACGCCCACACCGTCGGGTGTGCGGTGCACGCGGACGGCGACGGTGGAGCGGGCGTAGCGGCAGGCGTTGGCGAGGAGTGGGCTGACGATGCGTTCGAGGAGGGCGGGCGGCACTCCGGCGACCAGGGACGGGCCGTCGACGGTGACCGTCAAGTAGCCCTCCGGGTAAGGGACTTCGGCCAGCCGCCGTAGCGTGGGGAGGGTCTCCGCGGTGCCCGGGGCGGTGAGTGTGCCGTCGCGGGCGTCGGCCAGGAGCGTGTCGCAGATGGTCCGCATGGACTCGGCGGCCTCCGCGATGACCTGGTGACTGGCGTCGGTCTGGTCGGCCGTGCGGGGGCGGGCCCGCCACCAGTCGAGCTCGGCGATGATCCGGCTCAGGGGCGTACGCAGCTCGTGCGAGAGCTCCCCGGTGAGCTGCCGCTCGTGGCGCAGCAGGGTGCGGATGCGGTCGAGGATGGCGTCCAACGACGCGCCGAGACGGGCGAGTTCGGCCGGATGCCGCATGCTGCCGAAGCGCTCCCCGGAGGCCACGGCGCTCCACTGGCCGGCCTGGTCGGTCATCGTGCGCACGGGACGCAGGGCGCGGCCGACCGCCAGCCGGGTCAGGACGTAGGTGCAGGCGAGCATGACGGCGTCCAGGGCGAGTGACCCCAGGAGCAGGGTGTCGGCCGAACTCCGGTACGGGGAGAGGTCCAGCGCGGTGACGACGGTGGCGCCGCCGGGGATCGGGTGAGAGCACAGGCGGAGCGGGCCGTGCACGTCTGCGGTGACGCACCGCTGCCCACCGCGCCCTGCGAGCGCGTCGGCGACCCGGGTCAGGGAGCCCGAGGCCGGCGGTGCCTCCAGCAGCCGCCGCCGCCCGGAGTAGATCCACACGTCGGCGTCGAGGAGGTCGTCGTGGGAGATCTCCAGGACCCGTAACGTCGGGCCGCTGGTGTCGATCGTCGTGGCCACGGCGGCGGCGCGGGTGCGCAGCTCGTCGTCGGCCTGGTGCTGGAGGCGGTGGCCGGCCACGGCGTTGAAGGCGACGGTCAGGACCAGCATCAGCAGCGCGGCCGTGACGAGGGCAACGAGCGAGAGCCGGCCGCGCAGCGTGCGGGGTGCCGCACGGCGCAGGAGGGCGGTCGCGCGCCACCGGCGAAGGACACCGCTCATGCCAGGTGATGTCCGATCCCGCGAGCGGTGCCGATCGTTCGCTCGCTGCCCGCCTCGCGCAGCTTGCGGCGCAGCCGGGTCAGGTACTGGTCGAGGGTGTTGTCGTGCACCCGGGCCCCCTCGGGCCAGCCCGCCCGGACCAGTTCGCGACGGCTGACGATCCCGCCGTGGGCCGCCATGAGCGCGGCCAGCAGCCGGAACTCGGTCGGCGTCAGATCCACCCGCGCGCCCCGGACGTCGACCGTGTGCCGGACGGCGTCCAGCACCAGGTCGCCCGCCGTGGCGGCGGCCGGTGGCGCGGCCCGTTTGAGGGCCGCCCGCAGCCGAGCGGCGAGTTCGGCGAGATGGAAGGGCTTGGACAGATAGTCGTCACCTCCGGCCGAGAACCCCGACAGCCGGTCGGGCAGCCGGTGGTGCGCGCTGAGGAAGACGACGGGGGAACGGAACCCGTTCGCGCGCATCGCCTGGCACACGTCCCGCCCGTCGGCGTCGGGCAGCCCGATGTCGAGCACGGCGGCACAGATGTCGTCGGTGGCCAGCCGCAGGGCGGTCGCGCCGTCCGACGCGGGGACGGTGTCGAAGTCCTCGTCCCGCAGCCCGCGCATCAGCACGTCCCGCAGCGCGTGATCGTCCTCGACGACCAGGATGGTCCGGCGCATGATGCTCCCCTGGATGGCTACAATTCTGTAGACCGTCTACGGCACTGTAGACGATGGCGGGACGGGAGCGCGCCGCACGGCGGTCAGGGTCGCTCAGGCATCCGATGGCACGGTCGGGTCACCAGGCGGACAGCCTGACCACACCCCCGCACCGCACCCCACACCACCCCCTCCGACGGACATCGAAGCGCCCGACGGGGGCACGCGGGAGGGCGGGCCACATACCGTGCGCCCGCACAACGGCCCGTCCAGTGTTCCCAGGAAAGGCATCATGACGTCGTCTCATACACACAAGTGGGGCCTACGGAACGGCAGTTCCACCGGCCGCCGGAGCCGCGCGCCGGGCGAGGCCGAAGGGAAGCGGGCGCTGGCCGTCACCGGGCGCGCCGGATTCGTGGCACGAGGCGTCGTCTACGTTCTCGTCGGCGTCCTCGCCCTGCGGATCGCGTTCGGCGACGGGGGCCGGGAGGCGGACCGGCAGGGTGCCTTGCAGCAGGTCGCGGCGCAGCCCTTCGGGAAGGCGATGCTGTGGCTGCTGGTCGTCGGCTTCGGCTGCATGGCGATCTGGCGGGGCTCCCGCGCGCTGCCGGCCAAGGGGCCGAAGAACAAGGTCGGTTCGCGGATGCTGGACGGGGGCCGGGCCGTGTTCTACGGCTTCGTCTGCTGGGGTACGGCGTCCTTCGCGGCCGGGACCGGTGGGTCGTCCGGCAGTGACGCGAAGTCCCGGGACTGGACCGCCTCGGCGCTGAGACTTCCTGGCGGCCAGGTGCTGGTGGGTCTCGCCGGCTGCGTCCTGATCGGAGTCGGTGTGACCCTGGCGGTGCGCGCGCTGATGCGGCGTTTCCTGCGGAGGCTGGAGACCGGGAGGATGAGCCGCCGGGTACGGCAGGTCGTCACCGGCCTCGGTGTGGGCGGCGGTGCGGCGCGCGGTGCCGTGTTCGCCGGCGTGGGCGTCTTCGTGCTGGTGGCGGCGATCCGTTTCGACCCGCACCAGGCCAAGGGCATGGACGCCACCCTCCGCACCTTCGCGCACACTCCGGCGGGCCCGTGGCTGCTGGTCGCCGTGGCCGTCGGGCTCGTCCTCTTCGGCGGTTTCTCCTTCGCGTCGGCACGCTGGCGCCGCCTGTGACGGGTGCTCGGCCGAATCGGATGGGCAGTACTGGGGAACAAATATCCGTCCGCGCGGACATGAAGTCGCCCGGAGCGGGCACGTGGGGTTCGTCCTGTCCTCCCACTCAAGGCGGCATCGTGGTTTCCTCCGTGAACACCCTCGGCGCAACTGCCCCTGCCCGCGCGGGAACACGGCAGACGGCGGACGAACTGCCGTGGATCGAGGACGGGTCCAAGGTCGCCCCCAAGGACGCACGCGTGATGTCGCGGCTCTTCCTGGACCGGCTGCGGGAGTTGGAGGAGGGCACCCAGGAGTACCAGTACGCGCGGAACACGCTGATCGAGATGAACCTGTCCCTGGTGGCCTTCGCCGCCCGCCGCTTCCGCAACCGTGGCAGCGGCGACATGGAGGACGTCATCCAGGTCGGCACGATCGGCCTCATCAAGGCCATCGACCGCTTCGACCTGACCCGCGAGGTCGAGTTCACCTCCTTCGCGATCCCCTACATCGTCGGCGAGATCAAGCGCTTCTTCCGCGACACCACCTGGGCCGTGCACGTCCCGCGCCGCCTCCAGGAACTCCGTGTCGACCTCGCCAAGAGCAAGGAGACCCTCGCCACCGAACTGGGCCGCACCCCCACGGTCAAGGAACTCGCCACCCACCTGGAGCTGACCGAGGACGAGGTCGTCGAGGGGCTCATCGCCGCCAACGGCTATGTCGCCGGCTCCATCGACACCCCGGGCGGTGACGACGAGACCGACGGCGCGCCGAAGTACACCGACACCCTGGGCGACGCCGACCCGGCCCTGGAACTGTTCGAGGACCTCCACACGCTCGCCCCGCTGCTGCAACGGCTCGACGAGCGGGAGCGGACCATCATCGAGATGCGTTTCGGCCAGGAGCTGACCCAGGCCGAGATCGGCCGCGAACTGAACCTCTCGCAGATGCACATCTCCCGCCTGCTGAACCGCACCCTGAAGAAGCTGCGCATCGGCCTCCTGCACACGTGATTCCCACCCGCACATCACCGAGCGGTCTGTGAGGATGGGCCCCATGGATGTGCGCAGCAGAAACCGGGTGACGGTGACCGGCCGGTCCGGCGGGCCGGTGGTGGTGCTGGCGCACGGATTCGGGTGCGACCAGCACCTGTGGCGGCTGGTGGTGCCGCTCCTGGAACGCGACTTCACGGTGGTGCTCTTCGACCATGTGGGAGCCGGACGTTCCGATCTGTCGGCATGGAGCCCGGAGCGCTACTCCACACTGGACGGCTACACCGAGGACGTGCTGGAGATCTGCCGTGAACTGGACCTGGGCCCGGTGACCTTCGTCGGACACTCGGTGAGCGCGATGATGGGTGTCCTGGCCGCCGCGCGGGAGCCGAAGGCGTTCACCGGCCTCGTGCTGCTCGCCCCCTCGCCGTGCTTCGTCGACGATCCGGCCAACGGCTACCGCGGCGGGTTCAGCGCCGAGGACATCGACGAGCTCCTGGGCTCCCTGGACGCGAACTACCTGGGCTGGTCGGGCGCCATGGCGCCGGTGATCATGGGCAATCCGGAGCGCCCGGAACTGGGGGAGGAGCTGACCAACAGCTTCTGCCGCACCGATCCGGACATCGCCCGCTCCTTCGCCCGCGTCACGTTCCTCTCGGACAACCGGGAGGACCTCGCCGACGTCACCGTGCCCACGCTGGTCGCCCAGTGCTCCCGGGACGCGATCGCGCCCCCGGAGGTCGGCGAGTTCGTACGGTCCCGGATCCGGGGCAGCCGCCTGGTCACCCTCAACGCGACCGGCCACTGCCCCCAGCTCGCCGCGCCGGAGGAGACGGCAGCCGCGATCACCGACTTCGTCGGGGCCACCCGCCGATGAACATCAGCGGCGAGACCGGGAGCGGCGATCACAGAGCACCCGGGAAGCAGGCCGGTACCGAGCACGCGGCGTTCTCCGCACTCCTGGAGGACAGCGCCGAGGACCTCTATGAACACGCGCCCTGCGGCTACCTCTCCACCCTCATGGACGGCACCATCGCGAAGATCAACACGACGCTGCTCGACTGGCTCGGCCACGAGCGCGGCGACCTGGTGGGCCGCAGGACCTTCTCCGACCTGCTGACCGTGGGCGGCCGGCTCTACCACGAGACCCACTTCGCCCCGCTGCTGCGCATCCAGGGTGAGGTCAGCGGGATCGCCCTGGAGCTGAGGACGACCGACGGCGGCCGGCTGCCCGTGCTGGTCACGTCCACGGTCAAGACCGGCGACGACGGCCGGCCGCTGCTGATCCGCACCACCGTCTTCGACGCCCGCGACCGTCGCGCCTACGAGACGGAACTGCTGCGCGCCCGCCGCCAGGCCGAGCGTGAACGCGAAGAACTCATGCGCCTCAACGCCACCCTGCAGCAGACCCTGCTGCCGCCGACTCTGGTGAACGTGCCCGGACTCGACGTCGCCGCGTACTACCACGTCGCCTCCACCGACATGGTCGGCGGCGACTTCTACGACCTCTTCCCGCTCTCCGCCGGAACCTGGGGACTCTTCCTGGGGGACGTGTGCGGCAAGGGAGCCGCCGCCGCTGCCGTCACCTCGCTGGCCCGCTACACGCTGCGCGCCGCCGCCGTCTACGACCCCGACCCGGCCGCCGTCCTGAGCAATCTCAACACCGTCCTCAACCACGAGTACAACGGCCACGACCCGAGGTTCTGCACCGTCGTCTTCGGACTGCTCACCCCCGAGGGCGAGCACGGCGGCTTCCGCATCACCCTGGCCAGCGGGGGCCACCCCCCGGCCCTGCTGCTGCACGCCGACGGCAGCGTCGACCAGGTGGACACCCCCGGCGGACAGCTCATCGGCGTACTGCCCGATGCCCACATCGCCACCGCCACCGTCCATCTGGCGGCGGGCGACACCCTGCTGCTGTACACGGACGGTCTCACCGAGGCCCGCCAGGCCCGCACCGGCGACGGCGACCGCTACGGGGACGAGGCCCTTCTCCACTTCGCCCGGGCCCTGGCACCCACCACCGCCTCCGACGCCGTCGCAGCGATCCGTGACCTGCTCGACACCTTCGGCACCGGCATCGACGACGACACCGCCGTCCTCGCCATCAACGTGCCCCGACCGACCAACGAAGAGCAGCAGTGAACCTACTCGCCGTGCAGACCCGGACAACCCCCGCGGGCCCCGTCGTCGAACTGACCGGCGAGCTCGACTACGACAGCTGCGCCCAGGTGCGCGAACTCCTGCCCGCACTCGCGCTCCAGGCCGGCCAGCAGCTCGTCGTCGACCTGACCGGTGTCACCTTCTGCGACTCCAGTGGCATCACCGCCCTGCTCGCGGCGCGCAACCACGCCCTCGCCGCGCGGGCGGACATCGCGCTGGCCGCGGTCCCCGCGCACCTCGGCCGGATCTTCCACATGGTCGGCCTGGACCAGGTCTTCTCCACCCACCCCACCGCACAGGCGGCCGAAGCGGCCTGGTCCCCTCCGGCGGCCCGGCCCTGAACCGTCAACGGGCGAGATAGAACCGGATCGTCGTGCCGTCCGGAGCCGTGTGCACGCGTACGAGGTCGGCGACGGAGTGGACCAGGAGGAGTCCGCGCCCGCCGGGCAGGTCGCGCGGCGGCGGGCGGCGGCCGGCCAGGGGGTCGGTCAGCCGGCCGCGGTCCTCGACCTCGCAGACGATCCGCTCGCCCTCGGCCCAGATCCGCAGTGTCCCCGAACCGCCCCCGTGCACCACGCTGTTGGTGGTCAACTCCGCGACGGCCAGCGCCAGATCCTGCAACCTCGGGCCCGCCAGGCCCAGCCGCTCGGCCTCCTGGACCGCGAAACAGCGGGACTTGGGGAGCTCGCCCGCGTCGAACGCGAGGGAGACCGCACCCGGCGGAAGGTCGAGCGGCTCGTTGTAGCGGGCGATCACCCGCTCGGGATCGTAGGTGCCGGCGGGGAGTCGGCCCTGTCCGTCGATGACGAGCGGGTGGGTGGCGCGGGCGTCGGCGAGCACCTGCGGTGCCAGACGGTCCGCGTCGTAGGGGCACAGGATCGTCAACTCACGGCCTGCGAAAGCGGAGTTGATCAGCGCCTCGTGCTGGACGCACGCCGGGTACTCCACGGCCGTGCGACCGGGCCAGATCGGTTCCCCTATGATCCGCACCCGGACACCGGAGTGCGCGTCGGCGAAGGCCCGCAGCACGCCCGGGATGATCCGCCCCGGATTGCGGCCGACCTCGGTCATGTCGAGGAAGCGGACCCCGGTGGTGCCCGGCCCGAGTCCGGCCCTGATCAGGTCGAGGTGGGGGCCCGGCACGGCGACCGCGACGGCCTCCCCGGCCGCCAGACCGTCCAGGACGAACGGCACCGTGCCCGCCGTGTACTGCTCCTCGCCCCGGTAGAACAGCGCGGGATGGACGAACGGTCGACCGTCGGTGGCCGTACTCATCGCACCGCCACCTCGATCCTCCTCGGTCCGGCCGGAACATGTCCACGACGCGCGGCAGTCTACGGCGGCGGCCGCGAGGCCGTCAGGAACAGAAGTCCGTGACGGTGTCGGTGAGGATGTCCGTCAGCCGGTGCAGAGAGGCGATGTCGGCCCATTCGACGGACTCGTGGGCTCCCGCGCCGTCGGCCCCGAAGAGCAGACAGGGGATCCCGGCCCGGTCCAGCAGGGCGCAGTCCGTCCAGTACGGCTCGGCCAGGACGGCGGGCGTGTGTCCGAGGACGGACCGCGCGTGGTGGAGCAGCGTGCGGACGACGGGCTGGTCCGGGTCCCCCTCGAACGGCTCGCGGTGCAGGCCGCGCCGCAGCTCGTAGCTGAAGTCCGGCACGGTGGCGGCGAGTTGATCGAGGATCGCGGTCAACTCCGCCTGGACGGTGTCCGCGTCCTCGCCCGGCACCGTGCGCCGTTCCAGGGTGATCCGGCACTGCGCCGGGTACGTCGAGGGCTCCTCGCCGCCGTGGATGACGGAGGCGTGCACGGTTCCGGAGCCGAGCCGCGGGTGGCCCTCGGCGGCGCCGAGGCGTCGGCCCAACTCCTCGACGGCCACGAGGAAATGACCGGCCTTGGCGATGGCGTCGATGCCCAGGTCCGGCTGCGACCCGTGGGCGGCCCGCCCGTGCACGATCACGTCGAACCAGACGAACCCCTTGTGGGCGAGGATCACTTGGAGCCGGCTCGGCTCGGTGACGATCGCCGCGTCGGCGGTGAACGACTCAAGTACCTCCTCGGTACCGGCACTTGCGTTCTCCTCGTCGGCGACACAGGCGAGCAGCACATCACCGCGCAACGGCCCCCGCGCGGTGGCCCGGACAGCGGCGATCATCATGGCCGCGACACCGCCCTTCATGTCGCAGGCCCCCCGCCCGTAGAGCCGCCCGTCCTCTCTTCGGGGGCTGAGCGGCTCGCCCTCGTAGCCGCCCAGCCCCACGGTGTCGAGATGCCCGTTGAGCATCAGCGAACGGCCGCCACCGGTGCCGCGGGCGATCGCCACGAGGGACGGGCGCCCCGGGTTCCGCTCCAGCCGATGCACCTCGAACCCGCGCGCGCCGAGCCAGTCCGCGCACAGATCGGCGATCGCCCCCTCGCCCGCGCCCGAGGCCGCGAGCCCCGGGTTGACGGAGTCGACAGCGACCAGCCGCTCCAACAGCCGTACGGGGTCGAGTTCTTCGGACTTCCGCGTCATCGCTGCTCCTGGGCGTGAGGATTGGCGGCCGTGCCCTCGGTGCTCAGCAGGACCACGGTCGAGTCGGGACCGACGGCCAGGGCTCTACGGCGGCCGGCGGCGCCCGTCCCGGTGAGCGCGGCGCGGGCACCCGCGAGCGAGGCCGCGCCGCAGGGGCCCGCGGAGACACCGGCGGCGGCGAGATCGCGGGCGGCGCCCGCGCTGTCGGCGTCCGTGACCGCGACGGCGGCGTCCAGACCGTCGCGCAGCAGGGGCCACGCCAGGCTGGACACGGTGCCGCAGTTCAGACCGGCCATGGTGGTGGTGCCGGTCGGCACACTGACCGGTTCCCCGCGGCCGAGGCCGGCCAGCACGCAGGCCGCGGTGACGGGCTCCACCGACAACAACGCCGTCGCGGCGGCCCCGTCCCGTCGGCTGCGGTAGTGCGTGACGGCGGCCTGCGCGAGCGAGCCCACGCCCGCCGGGACGACCACCAGGCCCGGCGCCCCGGCGCCCAACTGCTCGTCGACCTCGGCGAACAGGGTGGAGTAGCCCTCCACGATCCAGCCGGGGATCCGCTCGTAGCCGGGCCAGCCGGTGTCCTGCACGAGCACGGAGTCCGGCCCGGCCGCGGCCGCCTCGGCCGCCCGGCGCACGGCCTCGTCGTACTCGCCGGGCACCAGGACCACGTCCGCGCCCTCGTCCTCGATGGCGGTCACGGCCGCCGGGTGGACGCCTCGTGGCACGAAGACCTGGGCGCGCTGCCCGAACAGCCGCGCCATCCGGGCCACGGCCCGGCCGTGGTTGCCGTCCGTGGCGGTGACCAGGCGTACCGGGCGGCCGTCCGTCCGCCGGGCCAGCACCCGGTGGATCGCCCAGGACGCACCCAGCGCCTTGAACGCGGGCAGCCCCAGGCGCGATGACTCGTCCTTGACGAACACCCGCCCGACCCCCAACTCGGCTGCCAGGGAGGGTAGTTCGGTCAGAGCGGTGGGCGTGTAGCCGGGCAGCCCGGCGTGGAAGTCCCGCACGTCGGCCGGAGGCGGCGCGCAGGTCCAGGTCCGGGCGGCGGATCTGACGTACCAAGGCAGGCGGCGCGGGGCGGAGCTGCCGGAGAGGAGAGAAGTCTTGGACACCTGATCAGCGTGTGATCAATCGTATGATTAGTCCAGCGCATGTTTTCGAACAGTATTCGTCAGAGAAGCTGACCGATAGCTGACCGATAGCTGACCGATGGAGGCCGGTGGTGTTCGACCTGCACCGACTGCGCCTCCTGCGCGAGCTGAAGCACCGCGGCACGCTGGCCGCCGTCGCCGCCGCGCTGTCGTACAGCCCCTCCGCCGTCTCCCAGCAGCTCTCGCAGCTCGAGTCCGAGGTCGGCGTCCCGCTGCTGGTGCCCGTGGGGCGCCGGGTGCGGCTCACCCCGCAGGCGGAGATCCTCGTCGCGCACACCGAGGCCGTGCTCAAGCGGCTGGAGGAGGCCGAGGCGGACATCGCCACCTCCCTCACCGACCTCACCGGCACGCTGCGCATCGCCTCCTTCCAGACCGCGGCTCTCGCCCTGGTGCCGACCGCGCTGACGCTGCTGCGCGACGCCCACCCCCGCCTGCGGGTCGAGGTCACCCAGGCCGAGCCGAGCGAGGCGCTGCCCGCGCTCCTCGCCCGCGATTTCGACCTCGTCATCACCGAGGAGTACCCGGGCAACCCGCACCCCCGGCCCGCCGAACTCGAACACGAACCCCTCTGCGAGGACCCGCTGCGCCTGGCCACACCGAGACCTGTCGGCCAGGACACCGGACCGCTGGACGCGCTCCGGGCGCTGGCCGACCACCCCTGGGTCATGGAACACGTGGGCTCACCCGCCCGGCACTGGGCCACCGCGCTGTGCCGCACCGCGGGCTTCGAACCCGATGTGCGCTTCGAGTCCGCCGACCTGGTGCTGCACCTGAGGCTGGCCGAACTGGGCCATGCCGCCGCCCTGTTGCCGGACCTGGCGTGGAACGGCCGCCCACCCACCGTCGCGCTGCGGCAGCTCCCCGAGGGCCATCGCACCCGCTCCCTGTTCACCGCCGTACGCAGCGGACGCGGCCCCCACCCCGCCATCCGCGCCTGCCGCCAGGCACTCCGGCGGGCAATCGCGCCCTAAGGTCTGTTTGAAAGGCGGGGCGAGAGCCAGTCGTTGATGGCTGCGATCTGGACGGTTGCCTGGTAGCGGACGGCCAGCTCGTCGAACCGGGTCGAAGGCGTATTCGCGTCCACCACGGCGGGCGGCGCGAACTGCGGGCTGTCGCCGCGCTGCCCGGCGGTCACGATCAGCGCGAGCATCTTCTGGCCCTGCTCGACGCCCAGATGCAGCTTGCTGCTGGGCGGGGGTCACGGTGGAGTCGATCGACACGTCCCACGTGAAACCGAGGGGTCTCGGAGATCCTTCAGCCGGTGCTGCCATCCTCCAACTGCTCGGCGACGCTGCGGGGTTCGCGGCCGAGCAGATCGGCCAGCAGAGGGTCGACCCCGGCGAAGCGGCCTTCGCGAGCGGCCTGGTATCTGGTGAGCATCCTCCGTGCCATCCCCTCCGGCATGCCGTCCGCGACCTTGTCCGCGATCCACTCCTCGTCGTCCAGCACGACTCGCCTGACCTCGCGGCCGCCGATCTCGGAGGCCATCGCGACGACGTCGTCGAGGGTCACGGCCTGCCGCGCGGTGAGGGTGACCGGCCCGTCGAACCTCCGGTCACCGGCCAGGACGACCGCTGCCGCTTCGGCGGAGTCGGCGCGGTCGGTCCAGGAAATCGGGCCATCGGCCGGAGCCGCGATCTCGCCGGTCTGCCGCCAGGGGCTGAGCAGCCACAGCACGCTGTGGGCGTAGTAACCGTTGCGCAGCGAGGTCCAGGCGACACCGGATTCGGCGAGGAGCACCTCGGTCACGGCGTGATCGCGGGCCGGGGGGAAGGGACTGTCGACCCCGGCACCCTGATGGCTGGTGTACAGGATGCGCCGGGCTCCCGCTGCAACGGCAGCCTCGATGCCGACGCGGTGCAAGCCGACATGGTCGGCATGCGGGTCACTGGAGGACACGAGCAGGACCTGCTCGGCACCCTCGAAGGAGTGGCGCAGCGCGGCCGGATCCGCATAAGAGCCCTGACGCACCCGCACCCCGCGTTCGGCAAAGTGCCGCGCCTTGCCGACGTCGCGCACGCTGACGCCGATCCGCTCCGCGGGAACAAGCTTGAGAAGGTGCTCGACAGTGGCGCCGTTCAGCGCGCCCGTGGCCCCAGTGACAACGATCATGATGAATCCCCTTTCACCTGTCACACCCGCCGCACTCAGTACGCCCGGAATGGGACTGCCTCAGCGGCCCTCAAGCAGCAACGGCAGAAGAATGTCGTCGACGAGGTGCTCGACAAAGCGTTCATCGCACGGCTCGCCCGCGACGACCACACGGTGCACGATGACCGCCGGAGCGATCTCGGCAAAGAGCTCGGCGGCCCGGGGAGTCAACCGCTCGCCGTCCCCGATCGCCTTGCGGAACGGCTCATCCGTCATCGCCGCCTCGTCCCGGCGCAGAATTCGACGCATCTCCTCAGCAAGCCGCGGGTCCCCACGCATCCCCGCGAACAGCGCCCCAAGCAGTCCGATCTCCTGCTCGGCAATCTGCCGAGCCAGCCACCCGGCAAGCGCAAGCAGGTTCTCCCGCAGGCCGACCGCAGCAGGCGAGGGCGGCGTGGCATGCGAGCGATAGTCCACCGCCGCGGCAACAAGGTCGGCCTTGTCCCGGTAACGGCGGTAAATCGTCGTCTTGGCAACCCCCGACCGCCCCGCAACCGCCTCGATCGACAACTGCTCGTACCCAAGCTCGGTCAGCAGCGACAACGTCGCCTCCAGGATCGCCACATCCCGGCGAGCATCCCGCGGCCGACCCATGCCGGCCGCCGCGTCCGCCGCGCCGCTACGCGGCCCGCTCGATGCCCCGGCCAAGAGTGACCGCCCCACTTTCGCTACGCTACCGTTGCGTATCGAAAGTAGCCCCTGATCGTCCCCGAGGCCAACCCGAACGGCGGGCGGTCAGTGCTTTCCAGCCACCGGTACGGCGCCCTGCTTCGGTCGGGAACGCCGAAGATCTCGCCGCCGTAGTACTGGCCGCAACGGGATCACTGCGGTGATCCCGGTGGCGACTGGCTCTCGCCCCGCCTTTCAGACAGACCCTAGGGCGCCAACTCGCTTACGGAGCAGTCCTGTTCAGGTCGAGACGGCCGACGCGGGCCACGTTCTCCCGGTCGTCGGCGTCCCCGCTCGGCTCCGCCGCGAACCAGGCGTCGAGGATCTCCCTGAGCAGCGGCTCCGACGTCAGGCGCAGGCCGAGGGCCAGCACGTTGGCGTCGTTCCAGCGGCGCGCGCCGTCCGCCGTGTAGGCATCCGTGCACAGTGCCGCCCGTACGCCCGCCACCTTGTTCGCGGCGATCGACGCGCCCGTGCCGGTCCAGCAGCACACGACCGCCTGGTCCGCGGTCCCGGCGGCGACCTCACGGGCCGCCGCCTCCGAGCAGACCGCCCACTGCGGGTCGTCCCCGGGCCGCAGCGCCCCGTGCGCCAGCACCTCGTGACCACGCTCGCGCAACTCCGCGACAAGGGCGCGCGCCACAGGTTGGTCCATGTCCGAGGAAACAGAGATCCGCATGTCCCGGAGGCTACTCAGCGGACGGGTTCCGTGCCATTCCCAACGTATGGGAACGGCCCCCGCCGGGTCGCGGCCAGGAACAGACCCATGGCCTACGACCCGGCGGAGGCCGATGACGGCTACGACCGGCGCCAGTTCTGGTTGGCGCCGCCGGTGCAGGTCCAGATGTCCAGTGCCGTGCTGTTGGCCGTGCCGTGGCCGACCGCGTCCAGACACTTGCCGGAGCCGACGTTGACGACACTGCCGTCGGAACGCACCCGCCACTGCTGATGGGCGCCGCCGTTGCAGTCCCAGATCTCCACCGGGCTGCCGTCGGCGGTGGCACCGCCGGTGACCTCGAGGCACTTGGAGTCGTAGACGGTCAGCTGGTTGGTGGCCGTGGAGGTCCAGGTCTGGTGGGTGCCGCCGTTGCAGTCCCACAGAGCGGGCTTGGTGCCGTTGGCCTGGTTGGCGCCGGGGACGTCCACGCAGCGGCCGGACTCCTGGCCCTTGAGGGGTGCCGAGACCGCGCCGCGCAGCCAGCTCTGGTTGGTGCCGCCGGTGCAGGTCCACAGCTCCAGCAGGGTGCCCGGGGTTGTGCCCCCGGCCGTGGCGTCCAGGCACTTGCCCGAGGCGGGGTTGACCACCGAGCCGTCGCTGTTCACGGTCCACTTCTCGGCGGCGGTGCCGTCGCAGTCGTAGATCTGCACCGGGGTGCCGTCGGTGGTGGCGCCGCCCTTGGCGTCCAGGCACTTCGTGCCGTCGTAGGCGGTGAGTTGACCCGCCGGGGTCAGCGTCCAGGCCTGGTTCGCGGCACCGTTGCAGTCCCAGAGCGCGAGTTGGGTGCCATTGGTCCGGCTCGCCCCGGGGACGTCCGCGCACAGGCCGGACTGGCGGCCCTTGAGGATGCCGGCGTGGTTGCCCGGCGGGTTCGCGGTGACGGACAGGTTGTCGAACTGGTCGGTCTGGTAGCCCACCACACCAAGGCCGATCTGCCCCGCCGAGAACGAACTGTCGTCCGTGGCACCGAGGTTGGCGCCGTCGGCGGTGGCGGTGATCCGGTCACCGGAGAAACCGAGGGAGAGGGTGTGCCACGCGTGGGTGCCGAGCGCCGCCCGGGTTCCGGAGAGCAGGGTGGTCAGGGTGCCGGCCGCCGAGCTCCTGACGATGGACCAGGTGCCGGTGTCGCTCACCCGGAGCAGATAGGCGGCCTGGTGGCTCTGCGGCCGGTTCTGGGTGTTGGCCCGGCCCAACAGTTCGGCCGTGCCCGCCTGTTGGAGGTTCACGTCGACCTTGACGGTGTAGTCGGTCCAGGTCGGATCGCCGAGCAGCGAGAAGGCGTCGGAGTCGTCCTGCCACTCGATCGGCTTGACCGGGGTCACCTGCTGCACGCACTGCCCCGACCGGCCGTCGGAGCACGGACGTGCCTCGAACGCGCCCTGCATGTCGGAGAGATACGTGGCCTCGGTGCCGGTGGCGTAGCTGTCGAAGGTGTCGGCGTAGGGCAGCGCGAGGGGGTGGGCCGCGGGCGCGGTGGCGGTGCCCTTGCCCTGGCCGGTGGTCGTGGTGACCGTGTAGATCCAGCCCGGCTGGAGCGTCAGCGAGTACGCGCCGCCGGTCGGGGTGATGTCCTGCGTGTGCACGAAGTCGGTCGCCGGGCTGGGGCTGTTCACCCGGGTCGCCCACACGTGCACGGCGCCCGTGGACAGACCGCCGCGCACCTGCACGTCGACCGTCTGCGCCGCGGTGGCGGTGGTGGTCTCCAGGACCGTGGAGTAGTCGGACCCGTTCGGCGACTTCAGGGTCGCGTAGGTGCCGTTGGACTCGGTGCCGCCGAGGTAGCCCGACGCGGAGTCGACGAACTTCCAGCCGGGCTGGGCGAATTGGGTGACCTGAGCGGTCGCCCAGGTGTCCTCGCCGATCGCGTAGTTGCCGGACCAGGGCGAGTTCGCGGTGGCCAGGCCGACCGTGCTGAACGGCAGGTTGGGGTAAATGGCCGCGACCAGCGGCCAGTTGAGGTACGCGGTCATGCGGGCGTCCACATAACCGCGCACGATCGAACGGATCAGCGCCGGGGCGCCGGAGTCCATGTCGAGGGAGCCGTTCTCCGACGCCCACAGCGGTTTGCCGTTGTTCTTCGCCGTGGTGGTGCTGGAGCAGGTGTCGGCGCTGCCGCCGTCACCTCCCGCGCAGGGGTAGTGGGCGCCGATGACCGAAACGGCGTTGTTGAAGGCGGAGTTGCTCGCCATGTCGTCCGCGACGCTCCAGCCCGAGTCGTCGCCGACGATCTGCACGGAGCCGTATCCGGCGCTGTCGAGCGCGGACCGCAGCTGGATGTACCAGTCGACGTCGTGTCCCCGCTCGTTCCAGCCGCCGAGGTAACTGATCGTCAGACCGTGCTGCTTGGCGCAACCCAGCCAGGAGATGAGGTAGTTGATGGTGTCGGTCGACCAGAACCCGCCGCTGATCCAGCCCGGGGCGGCCCAGGCCAGACCGTACAGCTTGAGGTCCGGGTTACGGGACTTGGCCTGCTCGGCCAGCCAGAACTCGTATCCGGCGTCGCAGTTGATCTGTCCCTTGGTGTGCTCGATGGACGGCTCGGAGCCGTCGGTGGAGTTGGCGTCACCGCCGATCTCCAGTTTCAGCAACTGCAGGTTCGCGCCGTAGCCCGGCTTGAACAGGTAGTCCAGGATCTGCGACCGCTGGGCGGCCGGATAGTCGCGCAGCAGCCGGGAGTTGCCCCCGCCGCCGCTGATCGCGCCGATCCCGTCGAACGTCCGGCCGCTCTGACTGCCGTCCACGGTGATCGTGGTGGCCGCAGCGGCGGCGGCCAGGGCCGGCTGTGCGCCGACCGAACAGAGGGCGGCGACAAGCGCCATGACCCACAAGGGCAGGAGGTGCCTCAAGGTTCTTCGCACGGTGTCGTCCTTCTCCAGAGGGGGGTGAGGACAGCGCCGGAGAGCGCTCTCAGCGCGATCCGACGGAGCTGTCCGTGGAGGTTTGTGCGACAGTGTGGAGACGTGTTGAATTAGAGTCAAGGGTCTATACCTGTTCAGGTACGCACCGGGGGTCCGGGCAGTACCCATTCGGCCAACTCGCCTGCTACGTCGCCGAATCCGCCGTTCCCTGACCGGCGGTCCCGCCGCTCCACTCCCGGTACGCGGCCACCGCCGTCGGCAGGGTGGGGAAGATGTGGTCCTCGCCCACCGAGTCCATCAGGCCGTACGCCTCCAGGTCGTCGCGGAGGTCCTGCTTCACCCGGGCCAGGGCGAACACCACGCCGCGGTGGGTGAGTTCACGGCGGAGTTCGTCGACCGCGTCCAGGGCGGTGATGTCCACCTCCACATTGGCCTCGGCGTTGAGGACGAACCACCGTACGGGGACCGCCTGTTGGTCGACCGCGGCCAGCGCGCGGCGGCGGAAGTTCTCCGCGTTGGCGAAGAAGAGCGGTGAGTCGTAGCGGTAGACCAGCAGGCCGGGGACGGTGCGGGCCTGCGGGTAGTCGTCCACGTCGTGCATGCCGGCCATGCCGGGGACCAGGCCCTCGACGGCGTCGTGCGGGCGGGCCACCCGGGTGAGGAGTTCGGCCACCGACAGGCCCACGGCGACGATCACGCCGTAGAGGATGTCCAGGGCGAGGACTCCGGCCAGGCAGCCGAGAGCCAGGAGGAGTTCGCGGCGGCGGAACGTGGCGAGGCGGTGGAAGCCGGAGAGGTCGATCATGCGGACGGCCGCGTAGACGACGAGGGCGCCGAGCACCGCCGAGGGGGTGCGGGACAGCAGGGGGCTCAGGAAGAGGAGGACCGCCAGGACGACCGCCCCGGCGACCAGTGAGTACGCCTGGCTGCGGGCGCCCGTCGAGGAGGCCAGCGCGGTGCGGCTGGCGCTGCTGCTCACCGGGAAGCCGTGGAGGACGCCGGCACCGAGGTTGGCCGCGCCCAGGGCCAGGAACTCCTGGTCGGCGTCGAGACCGGTGCCCTCGTCCTCGTCGCCGCCGGTGAAGGCGCGGGCGGTGAGGATGAAGTCGGTGTAGGCGACGAGCAGGACACCGAGTGCGGGCAGCACCAGGTGGGGGAGTTCGGTGAGGTCGGGCAGGCCGACCGTGGGAAGTCCCGCCGGGACATGGCCGATCACCTTGATGCCGTACCGGTCGTCGAGGTCGAGGGCCGCCACGGCCGTCGTGCCCAGCACCACCGCCAGCAGGGGGCCTGGCACCGCCTTGGACAGGCGCGCCACCGTGAACAGGAACGCCAGCAGGACGGCGGCGAACAGCAGCGTGGGCGCGTGGAGGCGGTCCAAATGCCGTAGGAAGGACCAGAGTTGGGGGAAGAAGGCCGAGCCGGTCGTCGGCACCCCGGTGAGCTTGGGCAACTGGTCCACGATCATGATCAGGGCGACGCCCGCCAGATAGCCGATCAGGACCGGGCGCGAGAGGAGATCGGCCACGAAGCCCAGCCGTACCGCCCACGCGGCCAGGCAGAGCAGGCCGACCGTGGCCGCGAGGGCGGCGGCGAGGGTGGCGTACCGGCTCGGGTCGCCGGCCGCGAGGGGGCCCACCACGGTCGCCGTCATGAGCGCGGTCGTCGACTCGGGACCCACGGACAGCAGCCGCGACGAGCCCAGCACCGCGTACAGGGCGAGCGCGGGGAGGATCGCCCACAGGCCGGCCACCGGGGGCAGCCCGGCGACCCCGGCGTACGCCATCACCTGCGGGACGAGATACGCGGCGACCGTGACACCGGCCAGCAGGTCGCCGCGCAGCCAGGCACGCCGGTATCCGGCCAGCGTGGCGATTCCGGGCGTCAGCCGCCGCCACTCCACGCGGCGCCCGCCCGGGCGGTGGGACACGGTGTTCCTCGGCCCGCCCGGTCAGAGGCTCGCCGCGTGGTCCGGGACGTAGGTCTGCAGATCGCGCGGCGGGCGCTCGTAGCCGGTGGACGGCGGGCGGGGCGGGAGTTCGAGGACCGGCGGCGCCACCTCGTGGTACGGCAGCGAGTCGAGCAGGTGGGCGATCATGTTCAGCCGGGCCCGGCGTTTGTCGTCGCTCTCGACGACGTACCACGGGGCCTCCGAGATGTCGGTGTGCACCAGCATCTCGTCCTTGGCCCGGGAGTAGGCCTCCCAATGGGTGATGGACTCCAGGTCCATCGGTGACAGCTTCCAGCGGCGCAGCGGGTCGTCCAGCCGGCGCCGGAACCGGTCCTGCTGCACGGAGTCGCTCACCGAGAACCAGTACTTGCGCAGCACGATCCCGTCCTCCACGAGCATCCGCTCGAAGATGGGGCACTGGCGCAGGAAGAGCTGGTACTCCTCCTTGGTGCAGAAGCCCATCACGCGCTCGACCCCGGCGCGGTTGTACCAGCTGCGGTCGAAGAGGACGATCTCCCCGGCGGCCGGCAGATGCTCGACGTACCGCTGGAAGTACCACTGGGTGCGCTGCCGGTCGGTCGGCTTCGGCAGTGCGGCGATCCGGGCGACACGCGGGTTGAGATGCTCCGACACGCGCTTGATGGTGCCGCCCTTCCCCGCCGCGTCCCGGCCCTCGAAGACGATCACCAGCCGGGTGCCCTCGGCCCGCACCCACTCCTGGAGCTTGACCAACTCCGTCTGCAGGCGCAGCAGTTCGGTCTCGTACTTCTCGCGCGGCAGCTTTGTCGCCTTCTTGTCGGCCATGCTGCCTCAACCCCTCGATGACGTGCGCAGTCACTCGTGTCCAAGGTCGAACACCTGGACAGCACCGTACTGATCGCCGGGCGCCCGCGCACCCCCGGAGGCGCGTCCGCCGGGTTTGCGACGGCCGGCAGCGGCAACCCGGAGGCCGTGACAGCGATGACGACCCAACAGGAGCTCGTCCGTTTTCTGGAGGACTGCTTCGCCTGCGCGCAGGCCTGCACCGCGTGCGCGCGGGCCTGTGTGCTGCGCGTCGGCCGCACGGATCCGGACGCCACCGACCGCGAGGCACTCGTACGGCAGAAGGCGCTGTGGTGCGCGGAGGTCTGCGACGCGACCTGCCGCATGCTGGCCGAACAGAACCTCCAGGACGAGCCCACCCTCCGCCTCCAGGCCAAGTGGTGCCTGCTCGTCTGCCTGGAATGCGCCCAGGTCTTCGACGGGCGACCGGACGCGGAGCCTGACGCCAGGGCCTGCCGGGACTGCGCGCGGGCGTGCACGGAATTCCTGGCCACGTTGAACTGACGCGCGGCCGGGCACCTTTGGGACCACGGCCGACGGACGGTCGGCCACTCCGCATCGCCGCGGCCCTCGCTACCAGACCCGGAATCCGCCGAGAGGAGACGGCCGACCGTCCTCGCCGACACCGACCACATGGGCCGACTCGGGACCCCCGCTGGTATCGGAGTCCAGCGGGACGACGAAGCGGTGCTCCCCGAAGTCCAGGGCGAGAATCCGGTCCGGATCGAGTTCGAAGCCGTCGACGGTCTCGCCGATGCAGCGGCGCATGAGATCCATCGACCCCGGTGCCGGGAAGTGCCACTCGCGGCCCCCGTACACCCCCGAGGGGTCGTTCAACGCCCACAGCACCGGCCCGTCGAAGTGCAGCTCGACGTAGTCGCGCACGAAGGACACGGCGCCGACCTCCAGGCCCATCAGCAGCTGGAACGGGTCGTCCGAGTCGTTCGCGCTGATCACCGGCCCATACTGACGCGGACCCCAGCGCGGGTGGTGTCCTGGTCATCGCCGCCTCGCCATTCCCAATTTCTGGAACACGTTCTACGGTGTGCGCCGTCAGGACCGGCCTTGGGAGCCTGGAGGCGCCGTGCATCTCGAATACACGCCCGAGCAGCAGCGGCTGCGCACCGAACTGCGCGCCTACTTCGCCGAGTTGGTGCCCGAGCACGCCTACTCCCTGCCCCATGGCCCCAAAGGCGTGGGAGGTGCCCCCACCGCCGACCCGGCCGCCCGGAAGCGCTTGTACCGCGAGACGATCCGCCGGCTCGGCACGGACGGCTGGCTCGGCGTCGGCTGGCCCGAGGAGTACGGCGGGCGCGGGCTGACGCCGATGGAGCAGTTCATCTTTTTCGACGAGGCCGCGCAGGCGGGTGTACCGCTGCCGCTGATGGCGCTCAACACCGTGGGTCCGACGATCATGCAGTTCGGCACCGACGAACAGAAGGCGTACTTCCTCCCGAAGATCCTCTCCGGCGAGATCGACTTCGCGATCGGCTACAGCGAGCCCGAGGCCGGCACGGACCTCGCCGCGCTGAAGACGCGCGCGGTGCGGGAAGGTGACGAGTACGTCGTCGACGGGCAGAAGATCTGGACCACCAACGGCGACACCGCCGACTGGGTCTGGCTCGCCGTCCGCACCGACCCCGAGGCCCCGCCGCACAAGGGCATCACCATGCTCCTGGTGCCGACCGCCGACCCCGGCTACACCTGCACGGTGATCAACACCCTCGCCTCGCACGACACCACCGCCAGCTACTACGAGAACATCCGCGTCCCGGTCACCCGCCGCGTCGGCGAGGAGAACCAGGGCTGGCGCCTGATCACCAACCAGCTCAACCACGAACGCGTCACCCTCGCCGCCCACGGCACGATGGCCATCCGAGCCCTGCACGACGTCCAGCACTGGGCCATGGAGACCAAACTCGCCGACGGCCGCCGCGTCGTCGACCTCCCCTGGGTCCGCCGCCTCCTCGCCCGCACCCACGCCAGGCTCGACGCGATGAAACTCCTCAACTGGCAGATGGTGAACGCCGTCCAGAAAGGCACCCTCACCCCCCAGGACGCCTCCGCCGTCAAGGTCTACGGCTCCGAGGCCCGCCGCGACGCCTATGCCTGGCTCATGGAGATCGTCGCCGCCGTCGGCGCCCTGCAGGAGGGCTCCGCGGGCGCCGTCCTGCACGGCGAACTGGAGCGTGGCTACCGCTCCGCCGTGATCTTCACCTTCGGCGGCGGCAACAACGAGATCCAGCGCGAGATCATCTCGTGGATCGGTCTGGGAATGCCGAGGGTACGGCGTTAGCCTGCGGACATGGATGCCCCTGGGACGGGCGATCCGGGGCTGTTCGGCCCCGACTCCGTGACATGGCAGGTTCACGGCGATCCCATGATGTGGGTCGCCGGCGTCCGCGCGCTCTACCTCCAGGCCCTGCACCCGCGAGCCGTGCGCGGGGTCATGCAGAACTCCGATTTCCGGCGTGACGCCTGGGGCCGGCTGATGCGCACCGCGAACTTCGTCGGCACCCTCACCTACGGCACCACCGAGGCCGCCGAGAAGGCCGGCGCCCGGGTGCGGAAGATCCACAGCATGCTCGGGGCGACCGACCCGGACACGGGGGAGCGGTACGGAATCGACGAACCCGAGCTGCTGCTGTGGGTGCACTGCGCCGAGATCGACTCCTATCTGCACGTGCTGCGCCGCTCCGGCTTCCGCCTCACCGACGCCCAGGCCGACCGCTACCTCGCCGAACACCGGGAGAGCGCCCGCCTGGTGGGCCTCGACCCCGCCGCCGTACCGGGCGACCGGGCCGAACTGGCCGCCTACTTCGAGCAGATCCGGCCCGCGCTCGCCGCCGGACCCGAGGCACGCGAAGTGGACGACTTCCTGCTCCGTCCGCCGACGCACCCGCTCCTCGTCCCGGCGCGCGAGCTGCTCTGGCGGCGCGTGGCAGACCTGGCGTACGCCTCCCTGCCGCCGTACGCCCACCGGCTGTACGGCAGACCGGCCCCCGCACCCGCCACCGTCACCCGGCAACTGCGCGTCACAGGCACCCTGTTGCGCTGCGTTCCCGCCCATGTGCGCTGGCAACTCCCGCCCAAGCACATCATCCGCGCCATGTCACGGCTCGGCCCCGGGTCCCGGCCGGCCCCGTACAAAGTCGGACGATCGCTCGCCATACTGGACGAGCCAGGGGAGGGCAGGACGAACACCGACGGGGGCGATCGCGGGAGATGGGGGACAGCAGGCTGATCCAGGGCCGCTACCGGCTGCTCGACCTGATCGGGCGCGGCGGCATGGGTGAGGTGTGGCGGGCGCGGGACGAGTCGCTGGGGCGCCATGTCGCCGTGAAGTGCCTCAAGCCGCTGAACCCGCACCACGACCAGTCGTTCACCCGCGTCCTGCGCGAGCGGTTCCGGCGCGAGGCCCGGGTGGCCGCCGCGCTCCAGCACCGCGGGGTGACCGTCGTCCACGACTTCGGCGAGTCCGACGGCGTCCTCTTCCTGGTGATGGAGCTCCTCGACGGCCGCAACCTCTGCCAGCTCCTGGAGGACAACGAGCAGCACCCGCTGCCTGTCGGTGACGTCGTCGACATCGCCGAGCAGGTCGCCTCCGCCCTCGCCTACTGCCACCAACAGGGCATCGTGCACCGGGACTTGAAGCCCGCGAACATCATGCGGCTGACCGACGGCACGGTGAAGATCTGCGACTTCGGCATCGCCCGCCTCGGCGCCGACATCGGCTTCACCTCCCGGCTCACCGGCACCGGCATCGCGATGGGTACCCCGCACTACATGTCGCCGGAACAGATCAGCGGCTCCGAGGTCGACCAGCGCAGCGACCTCTACTCCTTCGGCTGCGTCCTGTACGAACTCTCCACGGGCGCACCGCCGTTCGACCTCGGCGACGCCTGGGCCATCCTCATCGGCCACCGGGACACCCCGCCCCGGCCACCCCGCGCCCAGCGCGCCGAACTGCCCGAATACCTGGAGAAGGTCATCCTCGACCTGCTGGCCAAGCTCCCCGAACAACGCCCGCACGACGCGCGTGAGTTGGGCCGCCGCATCACCATGGGCCGTACGACACCCCTGTACGTGCCGACAGTTGTGACCCCGCGACCCCAACTGCCCTCGCCCGAACCGGTGTCCCGCGAGGCGCGTCTGCCGTCCTGGACACGTGGGATGACCACCGGGCACAAGGCGACCGGCGCCGGGCTGCGCACCACCCCGCCGGACGCCGGGGCCGGCCTCACCGGCGAGTGGATCGCGCGCCCGGCCACCGGCCACGCCGGGGAACCCGCACCGGATTCACCGTCCGCGCCGCCTCCGGAGGCCCTCAAGGCCCTGGCCGGACGCCACAACGCGGGCCTGAGCCTGGGCCGCCTCGGCCGCTGGGCGGAGGCCGGCGAGGTGCACCGCGCGGTCGCCGCCGAACGCACCCACCTTCTCGGCCCCGACCACCCCGACACCCTCGCCAGCCGCTACGAACTCGGCTTCACCCTCAGCCGTACCGGCCACGCCGCCGAAGCCCTGCGCGAGTACACCCACGTCGCCCGCGCCAGGGAACGCGCGCTGGGTGTCGACCACGCCGACACACTCGCCGCCCGGCAGGAAATGGCGTACGTCCTGGGCCAGTTGGGCCGCCACTTCGACGCACACCAGGTTTACACGTCCGTACTCGCCGCCCGGGAAAGGACGATGGGCCCCGACCACCCGGACACCCTGCGCTGCCGCCACAACCTCGCCTTCAACCTCAGTCGGCTCGGCCGTCTGGAGGACTCGTACCGCATGGCCTGCGAGGTCGCCGCCGCCCGCGCCCGCGTACTGGGCCCAGGCCACCCCGACACCTTGGTCACCCGCTACGAAGTCGCTTACGCACTGGGCCAGTTGGGCCGCTGGCAGGAGGCGCTCCAGACCTACGGCGAGGTCGCCGAGGCCCGCGCGCAAGCCCTCGGCCCCGACCACGCCGACACCCTCGCCGCCCGCTACGAGATCGGCATCAGCCTCGGCCGCCTCGGCCGCAGCGCCGACGCCCTCAAGCTCTACCGCGACCTGATCGACGACCGCAACCGCGTCCACGGCCCCGCCCACCCCGAGACCCTCCGCGCCCGCCACGGCCTCGGCGTCAACCTCGGCCGCCTCGGCCGCTGGGAGGAGGCCCTCGCCGAGTCCCGCGACGTCTGCGCCATCCGCGAGCGCGTCCTCGGGCCCGACCACCCCGACACCCTGGTCAGCCGCCGTGAGGTCGCTGTCGGCCTCGGCTGGCTCGGCCGCTGGGCAGACGCCCTCACCGAATACCGCCGCGTCGCCGCAGCCCGCGAACGTGTCCTCGGCCCCGACCACCCCGACACCCTCGCCAGCCGCAACGACGAGGCCCACTGCCTGGAACAGCTCGGCCGCAACGCGGAAGCGGTCGAGCTGTACCGCCGGGTGGCGGTGCTACGACAGGGGCGGGCGGCGGGTGGTCACTGACGGGTTGCGTCACCATCGCGGGCTGGCGGGCTGGCGGGCTGGCGGGCTGGCGGGCTGGCGGGCTGGCGGGCCGGCGGGCCGGGGGCCGTGGGCGCTGACGGCTGGGCGCCGGTCCCTGCCCGCGCCCGCCTACGGCCGTACCCGCATCGCCTGGCAGCCTGCCACTTGCGGCCACGGAGCACCCCGCGCCCCCCTCGCACTCGGCACTCACCCCTGGCCGACCTAGATCACCTCGTGTTACGAAGAACCATGCCTGCACACGAGGGACCCGGACACCGGACCTACGACGCCGTCATCGTCGGCGGCGGCCACAACGGCCTGGTCGCCGCCGCCTACCTGGCCCGGGCCGGGCGCTCCGTGCTCGTCCTGGAACGCCTCGACGGCACCGGCGGCGCCGCCGTGTCGACGCGCCCGTTCGCCGGGGTCGACGCACGCCTGTCCCGGTACTCGTACCTGGTCAGCCTGCTGCCCAAGAAGATCGTGCGGGACCTCGGCCTCGACTTCCGCATCCGCGGCCGCACCATCTCGTCGTACACCCCCGTCGAACGCGACGGACGCCCCACCGGCCTCCTCGTCGGCGGCGGCGAGCGCCGCACCCGCGACGCCTTCGCCCGGCTGACCGGCGGCGCGAGCGAGTACGCGGCCTGGCAGCGGCTCTACGGCATGACCGGCCGCCTCGCGCAACGGGTCTTCCCCACGCTCACCGAACCGCTGCCGACCCGCGACGAACTGCGCCGCCGCGTGGACGACGAGGACGCCTGGCGGATGCTCTTCGAGGAGCCGATCGGCGTCGCCATCGAGGAGAACTTCACCGACGACCTGGTCCGGGGAGTCGTCCTCACCGACGCCCTCATCGGCACCTTCGCCGACGCCCACGACCCCTCCCTCGCCCAGAACCGCTGCTTCCTGTACCACGTCATCGGCGGCGGCACCGGCGCCTGGGACGTCCCGGTCGGCGGCATGGGCGCCCTGACCGACGCCCTGGCCACCGCCGCGCGCACCGCCGGCGCCGTACTCGCCACCGGCCACGAGGCCGTCCGCATCGACACGGACGGCCGCGCCGCCGAGATCACCTACCGCACCGCCGACGGCGAAGGCGTCGTGGCCGCCCGGCATGTCCTCGTCGGCGCCTCGCCCCAGCAACTGGCCGCCCTCACCGGCGACGAACCGCCCGCCCCCGCCGAGGGCGCCCAGCTCAAGGTGAACATGCTGCTCAAGCGGCTGCCCAGACTCCGCGACACCTCGGTCGACCCGCGCGAGGCCTTCGCCGGCACCTTCCACATCGCCGAGGGCTACGACCAACTGGCCGCCGCGCACGCCCAGGCCGCGTCCGGTTCGCTGCCCGCCGCACCGCCCTCCGAGATCTACTGCCACTCTCTCACCGACCCGAGCATCCTCGGCCGGGACCTCGTCGAGGACGGCTACCAGACCCTCACCCTCTTCGGCCTGCACACCCCGGCCCGCCTCTTCGAACGCGACAACGACGCCGTACGCGAGGAGCTCCTGAAGGCCACCCTCGCCCAGCTGGACGCCCACCTCGCCGAACCCCTCGCGGACTGCCTCGCCACCGACGCGGACGGGCGCCTCTGCATCGAGGCGAAGACCCCCCTCGACCTGGAGCGCGACCTCCGGCTCCCCGGCGGCAACATCTTCCACCGCGCACTGACCTGGCCCTACGCCCAGGACGACACCGGCCGCTGGGGCGTCGAGACCCGGCACGCGAACGTCCTGCTGTGCGGGGCGGGCGCGGTGCGCGGCGGGGGAGTGAGCGGGGTACCGGGGCACAACGCGGCGATGGCGGTGCTGGAGAGAGACGCGGGCTGACCGAGCTGGTGCCCTGGCGGGAAAGTGGTGCTTTTCTGGGAGTGGACGAGAGGAGCGATCGCCATGAACACGGACACGGACATGGATGGCGCGCACATGGTGCCTGGGCACATGGAATCCGTCTCGGTGGAGATCAGCGGGTGCAGCAAGGAGGACGCCCGGATCGTGTTCGACACGCTGTGCGCGTGCTTCGGCTCCGACCGGTGCGCCGACGACGTACCCCGCGACCACCACGACACCCGCCCCACGGTCTGGCTCGGCACCTTCGACGTCGCAGACCCCCACGAGCGCCCCACCGGCGACCCGGCCCGCCTGGCGGCCTCCGTCGACGCGGACGTCCAGGGCGGCTACTGGGCCGTCGAACAGTTCCGTACGACCCTGGACTCCCTGTTCACCGTCCACGACCTCGCGCTGACCTCCGGCGACCAGGAACGGGAGCTGCACGTCCGGCTGGAGAGCCGCTGAAGAGAAGGGGGACGGTGCCCTCGGTCCGGGATTTCCACGACGCGCTCGCCGCCGACCACCACCTGATCTTCCCGGACCGCTGCTGACATGCGGGCACTGAACGCTACGACCTGGAGCACTTCCAGCTCGGCGGACCCTGCTGTCCGGAAAATCTGACGGATCATCAGAAAAGGCCTTCCGTCGTCCGGAGGACTGCGGCATTCTGCGCCCATGCAGACGGAGTTGAGCAAGAAACTGGGAATCGAGCACGCCATCTTCGGCTTCACGCCGTTCCCCGCCGTCGCCGCGGCCATCAGCCGGGCCGGCGGATTCGGAGTGCTCGGCGCGGTCCGCTACACCGCCCCCGACGACCTCAAGCGCGACCTCGACTGGCTGGAGGCACATGTCGAGGGGATGCCGTACGGCCTCGACGTCGTCATGCCGGCGAAGAAGGTGGAAGGCGTCACCGAGGCCGAGGTCGAGGCGATGATCCCGGAAGGGCACCGGCAGTTCGTCACCGAGACCCTGGCCAAGTACGGCGTGCCCGAACTCGCCGAGGGCGAGGTGTCCGGCTGGCGCATCACCGGGTGGATGGAACAGGTCGCCCGCAACCAGCTCGACGTCGCCTTCGACTACCCGATCAGGCTGCTCGCCAACGCGCTGGGCTCCCCACCGGCCGACGTCGTCGCCCGCGCCCACGACCAGGACGTACTGGTCGCCGCGCTCGCGGGCAGCGCCCGGCACGCCCGCAAGCACGCCGAGGGCGGCATCGACATCGTCGTGGCCCAGGGGTACGAGGCGGGCGGACACACCGGCGAGATCGCGACCATGGTCCTCACGCCCGAAGTCGTCGACGCCGTCGACCCGTTGCCGGTACTCGCCGCGGGCGGCATCGGCAGCGGACAGCAGGTGGCCGCCGCGCTCAGCCTCGGCGCCCAAGGCGTGTGGCTGGGCTCCCTGTGGCTGACCACTACGGAAGCCGATATGCACTCGGCCGGCGTGACCCGCAAACTGCTCGCCGCCGGGTCCGGCGACACCGTCCGCTCCCGCGCCCTGACGGGGAAACCGGCCCGCCAACTGCGCACCGAATGGACCGATGCCTGGGACGACCCGGACGGCCCGGGCACCCTCCCCATGCCACTCCAGGGCCTGCTCGTCGCCGAGGCCGTCTCGCGCATTCAGAAGTACGAGGTCGAACCACTGCTCGGCACCCCTGTCGGCCAGATCGTCGGCCGCATGAACAGCGAACGCAGTGTCCAGGCCGTCTTCGACGACCTCACCCGCGGCTTCGAGCACGCCGTCGACCGCATCAACCGCATCGCCGGAAGGAGCGGCCAGTGAGCACACCCCCCGCCGGATTCTGGGCCCAGGCCGCTCAGAACCCCGACCGTGAGGTCCTCGTCGCTCCCGACGGCGAGGTGTGGACCGCGGGCCGCCTGCACGCCGCCGCCAACCGGCTCGTCCACGGCCTGCGCGCCGCCGGACTCGAACGCGGCGACGCCTTCGCCGTCGTCCTGCCCAACGGCGTCGAGTTCTTCACGGCCCATCTGGCCGCCACCCAGGCCGGGTTCTACCTCGTCCCCGTCAACCACCACTTCGTCGCCCCCGAGATCGCCTGGATCGTCGCCGACTCGGGCGCCAAGGTGCTCATCGCGCACGAGCGGTTCGCCGAGCCGGTCCGCCAGGCGGCCGACGAGGCCGGCCTCCCCGCCACCCACCGATACGCGGTCGGCACGGTCGAGGGCTTCCGGCCGTACCCCGAACTCCTCGACGGACAACCGGAGTCGGCCCCCGGGGACCGCACGCTCGGCTGGGTCATGAACTACACCTCGGGCACCACCGGCCGCCCCCGCGGTATCCGCCGCCCCCTGCCGGGCAAGCCGCCCGAGTCGGCGTACCTCGGCGGCTTCCTCGGCATCTTCGGCATCAAGCCGTTCGACGACAACGTGCACCTGGTCTGCTCGCCGCTCTACCACACTGCCGTCCTCCAGTTCGCGGGCGCGAGCCTGCACATCGGACACCGCCTGGTCCTGATGGACAAGTGGAGCCCGGAGGAGATGCTCCGCCTCATCGACCGTGAGAAGTGCACCCACACCCATATGGTCCCGACCCAGTTCCACCGCCTCCTCGCTCTCCCCGAGGACATACGGGCGCGCTACGACGTCTCGTCCATGCGGCACGCCATCCACGGCGCCGCCCCGTGCCCCGACCATGTGAAGCGGGCCATGATCGAGTGGTGGGGCGACTGTGTGGAGGAGTACTACGCGGCCAGCGAGGGCGGTGGTGCCTTCGCGACCGCCGAGGACTGGCTGAAGAAGCCCGGCACCGTCGGCAAGGCCTGGCCCATCAGCGAACTCGCGGTCTTCGACGACGACGGCAACCGGCTCCCGCCCGGTGAACTCGGCACCGTCTACATGAAGATGAGCACCGGCGGCTTCGCCTACCACAAGGACGAGGCCAAGACGAAGAAGAACCGCATCGGCGACTTCTTCACCGTCGGCGACCTCGGCTACCTCGACGAGGACGGTTACCTCTTCCTCCGCGACCGCAAGATCGACATGATCATCTCGGGTGGCGTCAACATCTACCCGGCCGAGATCGAGTCCGCGCTGCTCGCCCACCCCGCCGTCGCCGACGCCGCGGCCTTCGGCATCCCGCACGACGAGTGGGGCGAGGAGGTCAAGGCCGTCGTCGAACCGGCCCCCGGCCATGAACCCGGCCCGGCCCTCGCCGCCACCCTCCTCGACCACTGTGCCGAGCAACTCGCCGGCTACAAGCGGCCCAAGAGCATCGACTTCATCACCGAGATGCCCCGGGACCCCAACGGCAAGCTCTACAAGCGGCGGCTGCGGGATCCGTACTGGGAGGGGCACGTCCGCCCGATGTGAGGACGGCCTGTGTGGGCCCGGCACATGTGGGCCGGGCCCACCTCGACCACCCGGCTTGACCCGCCCGGGCGCCGGCCCGAGGATCATGTGTCATGACGCCCGGACACGGCAGCACGGTTGACGGGGTACTGCGACGCAGTGCCCGCCGCACTCCCGCCCGCGTGGCGGTGGACTACGGCGAGCGCTCCTGGACGTACCAGGAGCTCGACGACGCCGTCTCCGGCGCGGCGAGCGTGCTCCTCGACCAGGGCCTCGTACCGGGCGACCGGGTCGGCTCCTACGGCCACAACTCGGACGCCTACCTGATCGGCTTCCTCGCCTGCGCCCGGGCGGGCCTCGTGCACGTTCCGGTCAACCAGAACCTCACCGGCGACGACCTCGCGTACATCGTCGGCCAGTCCGGCAGCGCGCTGGTACTCACCGACCCGGACCTCGCCGCCCAACTGCCGGACGATGTAAAGACGTTGCCGCTGCGGGACGCGGACGGCTCGCTGCTGGAGCGGCTGGCGTCCGCGCCGCCGTACGACGGTCCCGAGCCGCGCACCGAGGACCTGGTGCAGCTGCTCTACACCTCGGGCACGACCGCGCTCCCCAAGGGCGCGATGATGACCCACCGGGCCCTGGTGCACGAGTACTTGAGCGCGATCACCGCCCTGGACCTGAGCGCCGGGGACCGGCCCGTGCACGCGCTGCCGCTGTACCACTCGGCGCAGCTGCACGTGTTCCTGCTGCCGTACCTGGCGGTCGGCGCCACCAACCTCATCCTCGACGCGCCCGACGGCGACCGGCTCCTGGACCTGATCGAGGCCGGGCGCGTGGACAGCCTGTTCGCCCCGCCCACCATATGGATCGGCCTGGCGAACCGGCCGGACTTCGCGACCCGCGACCTGAGCGGCCTGCGCAAGGCGTACTACGGGGCGTCGATCATGCCGGTGCCCGTCCTGGAGCGGCTGCGCGAACGGCTCCCCAAACTGGCCTTCTACAACTGCTTCGGCCAGAGCGAGATCGGCCCCCTGGCCACCGTCCTGGGCCCCGACGAACACAAGGGCCGGCTGGACTCCTGCGGACGTCCGGTCCTCTTCGTGGACGCGCGCGTGGTCGACGAGGACGGCAAGGACGTACCCGACGGCACCCAGGGCGAAGTCGTCTACCGCTCACCGCAGTTGTGCGAGGGCTACTGGGACAAGCCCGAGGAGACGGCCGCCGCCTTCCGCGACGGCTGGTTCCACTCCGGCGACCTCGCGGTACGGGACGCGCACGGCTTCTTCACCGTCGTCGACCGGGTGAAGGACGTCATCAACTCCGGTGGCGTACTGATCGCTTCACGCCAGGTCGAGGACGCGCTCTACACCCACGAGGGCGTCGCCGAGGTCGCCGTGATCGGCCTCCCCGACGACCGCTGGATCGAGGCGGTCACCGCGGTCGTCGTCCCGCGCGGCGAGGTCACCGAGGCCCAACTCATCGACCACGCCCGCGAGAAGCTCGCCCACTTCAAGGCACCGAAGCGGGTGGTGTTCGTGGAGAAACTCCCGCGGAACGCCAGCGGGAAGATCCTGAAGCGGGAGTTGCGGGAGCGGTTCGGCGGCTGAGCGTTCTCACCGGGAGGCCGGAGCGGCGTCGGTGCGGGCCTCTGCTCCGGCGATGGTGTCGCGCAACACCGCGCGGGCCGCGTCGAGTTGGGCGGCCCGCCGGTCCAGCGCGCTCAACTGGTCCCGCAGCGTGTCCAGTACACCCGGACACGGCTGTACGGCGACCTCGTCAGTGGTGCAGGGGAGTACCCGGCGGATGATCGGGGTCGGCAGCCCGGCCGCGAGGAGCGCGCGGACGCGCAGGAGGGCCGCGATGTCCGAATCGGCGTACTCCCTGTAGCCGTTGGGCAACCGCCCGGGACGGAGCAGCCCCGCCCGCTCGTAGTGGCGCGGCAGCCGTTCGCTCGTTCCGGTCCGCTCGGCCAGCTCTCCGATCAGCAAGGACACGCACCCTTTTTCGGCTTGACCTTCCCACGGCGTCAGAGCTCAACACTGGCTCCCGCCACCCGCATTCCACCGGGCGGCAGGCACACTCAGGGAGACACCCATGATTCTCGACGCCCACAGCCATGTCCACGACCCGCTCGACGCCCACCTGTCGGCGCTCGACGCCGCGGGATTCGCCCTGGCCATGCGGGAGCTGGACCGGGCGCTCACGGCACACCCCTACCGCTTCCTCGGCTTCGGCTCCGTCCCGCTCGGCCGCCCCGACGCCGAAACCGCGGCCCGGGTGGAGCGCGAGGTGACCGTCCGCGGCTTGTACGGCATCGGCGAACTCACCCCGCCACCAGGCCGGTTGGCCCTGGTCGAGCCGGTGGTACGGGCGGCCCGCGACCACGCGGGCCTCCCGGTGGTCATCCCACGGCTCCGCGCCCACCACCGCCGTGGACCTGCGCACACTCGCCGACCTGGCGGCCCGCTACCCGAAGGTCCCGCTGGTGATCAGCCAACTGGGCGGAGCCCACTGGATGGAGGCGATCGAACTGGCCCGGGCCACCCCCAATCTCCACCTCGAAGGGGCACCCGGGCCGGCGAGGTCCGAGACCGGGTGCTCGGCGGCAATCTGGCGGAGTTGTTGGGACTGGGGTGACCGAGGAATTGTTTTGCGGCCGAGTGCAGTGGGCGGCAAGGATCGGGGCATGCCGACCTTCACCGCCACCGACGGCACCGAACTCGCCTACCACGTACGAGGTGAGGGCGAGCCGCTGGTCGTCCTGCCCGGTGGGCCGATGCGGGCCTCCGCCTACCTCGGCGACCTGGGCGGGCTGACCGCGCATCGACGGCTGATTTTGCTGGATCTCCGGGGCACCGGTGACTCCGCGGTGCCGGCCGACGAGGGGACGTACCGTTGCGACCGACTGGTCGACGACGTCGAGGTGTTGCGTGCCCACATGGGCCTGGACCACATGGATCTGCTCGCGCACTCGGCGGGCGGCAGTCTCGCCATGCTGTACGCGGCCCGCCATCCCGAGCGGGTGACACGCCTGGCACTGATCACCGCCACTCCATGGGCGCTGGGCATGCCGGCCACTCCCGAGGGACGGCTCGCCGCCGCCCGGCTGCGGAAGGGCGAACCGTGGTTCGAGGACGCGTTCCCGGCATTCGAGGCGTGGCTCGCGGGCACCGCCGACTTCGACCCGGTCTTCGAGCCCTTCTTCTACGGCCGTTGGGATGCCCTCGCCGAACAGAACTCCGCGCTCGCCGACGAACAGAGCAACGACGAGGCCGCCGACCTGTACTTCTCCGAGGGTGCCTTCGACCCACCGGTCCTCCGGGCCGCCCTCGGCCGGCTGCCCGCACCCGTGCTGGTTCTCGCGGGTGAACTCGACGGCGGCCCCCGGCCCGAGCTCGCCCGTCGCAGCGCCGAGGTGTTCCGGAACGCCGAGTCGGTGGTGCAGCCGGGTGCCGGTCACTATCCGTGGCTGGACGATCCGGAGTGGTTCGTGCGGCATGTCGTCGCGTTTCTCGACGCGGGAGGTGCGGTTCTGCCCTCGGCAGAGTAGGCGCACGGCCCGCCGTCCCAGCGGTTACGTTCCCGCCATGCACACGGAGACCCGCGCCGTCGAGGCCAACGGCATCACCCTCGCTCTGCACACCTGGGGCCCCGAGGAGGCGCCGCCCGTCCTCCTGCTCCACTCCCGGGGTGCCGACGGCACCGACTGGACGCAGATCGCCGAACGGCTCGCCGGCGGACCCGACCCGCGCCGCGTGTACGCTCCCGACCTGCGCGGCCACGGAAGCAGCGACTGGCCCGGCACCGAGCCGGGAGCCACGGCCGACGTGTACGCGTACGAGGCGATGCGGGACGACATAGGCGCCCTCCTCACCGTCCTCGGCATCGAACGGGCCGACGTCATCGGCCACTCGCTGGGCGGCATCGTCGCGTACCTGCTCGCGCAGAAGGCGCCCGACGCCGTACGGCGACTGGTCCTGGAGGATGTGCCGGCGCCGCTTCCCTTCGATCCGCCGAGGCCGCCCACCGAACGCCCCGCGGGGCAGCTGCCCTGCGACTGGGCCATGATCGAGGCCACCGACGTCCGGGCGAACCACCCCGACCCCCTGTGGTGGGACCACATGGGGCGGATCACCATACCCACGCTGGTGATCGCGGGTGGTCCCACCAGCGGGATCCCTCAGGACCGGGTCGTCGCGGTCGCCGAACGGATTCCCGGCTCCCGCCTGGTGACCGTGGACGCCGGACATCTCGTGCACGAGAACCGGCCGGAGGAGTTCCTGGCGGCGGTGGAGCCGTTCCTCGCGGAGCGGAGCAGGGAGCAGGGCGACGACCGGACGGCGACCGTCACTTCGCGAACGTCGTCATGAAGCGGTCCCGGAACTTGTCCATGCTCAACACCGGTGCGTTGTCGGCCGGCTTGAGCCCGTCCGTCCAGCCCCAGCTGGAGATCTTGTCCAGCACCTTCGGGTCGTGCGCGACGATCGTGATCGGCACATCCCGGTCGGCGGTGCCTCCGGTGACCGTCGGGACGGGCTGGTGGTCGCCGAGGAAGACGAGGACGGTGTTCTTGTTGCCGTAGCGCTGCATCCACTGGGTCAGGCTGTCCACGGAGTACTGGATGGCCTTGCGGTACTCGGTGCGCACGCGCTTGGCGCTCTTCCAGACCTCCGTCGGGTTGGTGCCCTCCTTCTTGATCTGGTTGAAGATCGTGCCGTCCCCGAGCTGGTTCCAGGGGATCGTGTGGGCGATGGGGGACCAGGGGTTGTGGCTGGAGGCGAGGATGATCTCCGCCATGATCGGGTCGCGGTTCTTCTTGCCGTACTCGAGATCCTCGAAGGACTGCAGGCTGAACTGGTCCGGTACCGGCGTCCAGCTGAAGTACGGACCGTTGTAGCCGAGGTGGGTGGAGTCGTAGATGTTGTCGAGGCCGAAGTACTTGCCCTCGGGCCAGGCCTTGCGGACACCGGGGACGATGCCGACCGTGCGCCAGGCACCGGTCTTCTGGAAGTAGCTGGTCAGGGTCGCGCGGGTGCTGGTGGTCACGGTCCGGTACCGCTGCTGGTTCTTGACCCACAGGCCCGACAGGAACGTCGAGTGGGCGAGCCAGCTGCCGGCGCCCGTCACGGGCGACCTGAGCCAGCCGCTTTGCGAGGCGAAACCGGCCGCCTTGAGCCGGGCGTCGCCCGCCTTCAGCGTCGCGTCCATCTCCGGTGCCATCGTCGGATCGTCGATCGCGACCCGGCCGTAGCTCTCGATGAAGGTGAACAGGACATCCTTGCCGCGGAGCCCGGTCAGCAGCTGGTTCGGCGGGGTCTTGGCGAACGCGTCGACATTGAGCTGCTTCCTGAAGACGTCGGCGTCCCCCAGACCCTCGCGGACGTACTGCACCCGGTTGGCGAGGAACGTGCTGTAGCCCTTCGTGGCGAGCGTGACGCCGCCCACCTGGAAGCTCAGCGTGAAGCACATGATCCACACAACACCGAGGACGAGTGTGGTGCGTACCGCCATGGGGCGGTGCCTGGCCATCACGTTCGACAGCCGCACCATCGCGAGCGCGCTTCCCGCCAGCACGGCGATCAGCGCCAGGATCACCCCGACGATCGCGAGCACCTCGCCCGAGCGGCCGACCGAGTCCTTCAGGAAGTCCGCCGCGTCGCTCAGCAGGACCCAGTCGAAGACCAGGTCGAACGGCCGGGCCAGGGTCTGGTAGAAGCCCATGTCGAGGCACTTCAGGACGGCGGTCAGCCCGACGAACGCCCCCAGCACGACGGCCACGATCCGCCGTGCCTTCGCGGGCAGTACGAGCAGGACGATCGCGAGGACGATCGCCTCGACCGGGAAGCGGAAGAACGACTGGAGGGTGATCCGGTCGAGGCGGTCGGGCACGAGCAGCGCGACAATCAGCAGCACACCGGCGAGGACGGTCGTGCCCACCCCTGCGGCACGTGCGGTACGGGGGAAACGAGTCCGCCAGCCGAACCAACCGCCGCGGGGCGGGAGTTGGGACGACCGCTCGGCGGAGTCGGCGGCGGATTCCGCCTCGGAGCCCGTGGGCTCGGAGGGCTCAGAGGTCCCGTCGGACGCGGCGGATTCCGCCGGGCCTGCGGACTCGGCCACCTCGGGCGCGTCGACCGGTTCGAGTTGCTCGGACGTGTCCGCCGAGTCGCGTGGCTCGGGTGGGCCCTGTGTTTCGGGCGGTGCGGCGGCCTCCGTCGCCGCTGTCGAGTCGGTCTCCCCGGTGGCTTTCTGCTGCGCCGATGGGTGAGAGCGAGTGAAGAGCGGCACCCGAACGTCCTTCCGTGCTGAGCCCGGTGATGGCATGGCGGACCTGGCCCGGGCCACCAGATCCGTCACCATCAGTACGGTCGCACGCTACCGTCAGTTCAATCGGGCCTGCGTGTTGACCCACTGTTGACTCACTGATCTGCGGCGACCGCCACCTCCCGCGCCCACCGGTAGTCCGCCTTGCCACTCGGTGACCGCTGGATCGTCTCCGCGATCACCAACTGCCGGGGGATCTTGTACCCGGCGAGATGGGAGCGGCAGTGCGTCTGGATGTCGTCCAGCGACGGCCGTACCGCACCCGCGCGCAACTCCACGACGGCGGTCACGTGGTTGCCCCACTTCGCGTCCGGCACCCCGGCCACGAGTGCGTCGTAGACATCCGGATGCGATTTGAGCGCCTGCTCGACCTCCTCCGGATACACCTTCTCCCCACCGGTGTTGATGCACTGCGAGCCACGGCCGAGCACCGTGACGACGCCCTCCTCGTCCACGGTCGCCATGTCGCCGAGCAGGACCCACCGCCGGCCGTCCTTCTCGAAGAAGGTCTCGGCGGTCTTCCGCTCGTCGTTGTAGTAGCCGAGCGGTACATGGCCGCACTGGGCGACCCGGCCGATCTCGCCGACGGCGACCGGCTCGTGCGTGGCCGGATCGACCACCTGGGTACGGGAGTTGACCCGGATGCGGAAGGACTGCCCGGCCCCGGAGTCGGCCGTCGCCGTACCGTTGAAGCCGGACTCGGACGAGCCGTAGTTGTTCAGCAGCATCGTGTTCGGGAGCAGCTCCTGGAACTGCCGGCGCACCGTCTCCGACATGATCGCGCCCGACGACGAGACACTGAACACCGACGAGCAGTCCGTGCCCTTCATCGGCCCGTTGAGGGCGTCGATCAGCGGTCGCAGCATCGCGTCGCCGACCAGGGAGATGCTGGTGACCTTCTCCTTCTCGATGGTCCGCAGCACCTCCTCCGGCGCGAACTTCCGGTGGATCACGATGCGTTGGCCGAAGTTGAAGCCGATGAACGCGGTGAGCGTGGAGGTGCCGTGCATCAGCGGGGGAGTGGGGAAGAACGTGATCCCCGCCCCACCGGCCGCGACCCGCTCGGCCAACTCCTCGGGTGTCTTTACGGGTTCACCGGTCGGCGCGCCACCGCCGAGCCCCGAGAAGAACAGGTCCTCCTGGCGCCACATCACTCCCTTGGGCATTCCGGTCGTGCCGCCGGTGTAGATGATGAACTGGTCGTCTCCCGAACGGGCCGGGAATCCCCGCTCGGGAGACGCGGTGGCCTCCGCGTCCGTGAAGGCCACGGCCGGTACGTCCGGGGCGTCTTGGGCCGGTGTCCCCACCCGCACCAGGTGCCGAAGCTTCTCCGCGCGCGGCAGCGCGGCGGCCACCCGCTCGGTGAACTCCGCTTCGAAGACCAGCGCGACGAGATCGGCGTCCCGGTAGAGGTACACCAACTCCTCTTCGACATACCGGTAGTTGACGTTGACCGGCACGACCCGCGCCTTCAGGCAGCCCAGCACCGTCTGCAGGTACTCGACGCCGTTGTAGAGATGGAGCCCCAGGTGCTCACCAGGGCGTATCCCGGTGTCGATCAGATGATGGGCGATGCGGTTCGCCGCCGCGTCCAACTCCGCGTAGGTCAGGCGGCGTTCCGCGCCCGTGCCCGGGTGGTCGATGTACACGAGCGCCTCGCGGTCCGGGACCACGTCGACGACCGACTCGAACAGGTCGGCAATGTTGTACTCCACCACTCCTCCTGACGTCGGTTCGCCGGTCATCAGAGCAAAG
>Ga0307511_10000286_pt1 | contig 53217 bp, 8 predicted proteins | sample 13_EM_MG_FD_200266 | JGI IMG/M metagenome (GOLD analysis project Ga0307511, IMG submission 200266) | Populus trichocarpa ectomycorrhiza microbial communities from riparian zone in the Pacific Northwest, United States - 13_EM | ecosystem: Host-associated > Plants > Roots > Unclassified | place... | reverse complement strand
GTATTCCGGGTTTGAGTCCATGGTCAGGCCTTCCGGATCCGGTAGTCCCTTGCGGTCCACCTTGCCATTCGGTGTTAACGGCAGCTTCTCCATCTGCACATAAAAGGAGGGTATCATATACGAAGGCAGCTTGCCGGATAAATGATCCCGGATCTCTCCCACATTCATCGTTCCCATTGCTGCCAGGTACGCTATCAGCGTCTTCTCCCCTTTCCCATCCTCCCGCGCCACGACGGCGGCTCCGTCGACACCCGCTATTCCTTGCAGGACCGTCTCTATTTCCCCCGGCTCGATCCGGTAGCCCCGGATCTTTACCTGCTCATCTTTGCGCCCGATGAAGGCCATATTGCCATCCGGCAACCATCGGCCCAGGTCCCCTGTCCTGTATAACCGTTGCCCGGCAGTAAACGGATCCACCACAAATTTCTCCGCTGTCAGCTCCGGCTGATTCAAATATCCCCGCGCCAACCCTTCTCCCCCTACCCATATCTCCCCAACTACTCCCACCGGCAACAACGCACCCCGCTCATCCATCACGTAGGCCCTGCTATTACTGACGGGTTTGCCTACCGGAATATCCTCTGCCGGTAATACAATCTCATAGGTCAGAGAGAAGGTCGTATTTTCTGTCGGACCATATCCATTCACGATCTTCAATTCCGGATAGGCTTGGGACAGCATGGTAATATGAGCAGGCGACAACCTGTCTCCTCCCGCCAGCAACGTCTTTAACCCTTTAAAAATAGTCAGGTCCGCATCCACCAGTTGATTCAGCCACCCAGCCGTAAACCACATGGTATTCACCCCGTGTCTGGCTATTTCTCCCCCCAGCCGCTTCTCGTCCAATAAGATCTCCTGCCGGCATAAGATCAGTTTACCGCCATTCAACAACATGCCCCAGTATTCAAAAGTCGTCGCATCAAAAGATATCGCGCCTGTCGACAAAAGAACTTCATCTCCCCCTATGTTTATATAGTTCGCTGACTTTACCAGCCGCACTACGCTGTGTTGTTCTATCAGCACTCCTTTGGGCCTTCCTGTCGATCCGGACGTGTACATCACATAGGCTAAATCATCCGGATTAGTAGTCCGTTCCGGATTCTCCGTACTATATTTCACCCCCTCTTTGCTGAACTTCTCCAGCTCCCCTTCATCGATCAGTACTTTACACCCGCTGTCCGACACCATATAGGCAATCCGTTCCTGCGGATAGGATGGGTCCATCGGAACATACGCACCACCCGATTTTAATACGCCCAGTATGGCGATGATCAGCCATTCGCTCCGCTCCAGCTTTATCCCAACCAGATCCTCCGGCGTAATCCCATGCCGGTCCCGCAGATAGCTCCCCAACTGATTGCTCCGCTCATTGAGTTCCTTATACGTAAGAACCGTCTCCCCGAACACCAGCGCCACCTTCCCCGGCACCCCCGCGACCTGCTCTTCGAACAGCTCCACGATCGTCTTATCCCCCGGATAAGAAACCAGCGTGTCGTTGAACCCGGTTAAAATCCCGTTGCTTTCCTCCTCACTCACGTATAGACGCTCCGCTATCGGCTGCTGTGGCTCCCCAACCATCCCTCCCAGCAAACGTTCAAAATGTCCCGCCATCCGCTCCACCGTATCTCTGTTGTAGATATCACTATTATATTCGATCTCCACCTGTATATCCGCCTCCCTTTCTACAAAACTGAAAGTCAGATCGAATTTGCTGATCGGGGCCGCCGACCCTCCATATCTGCTCATCTTTATTTCGCTACTCTGTCCGGCCCCTGCCTCCCTCGTTAATGCATTCTGTAATACCACCGCCACGTCAAACAGTGCATGACGGCTCCTGTCCCGCTTGAGATCCAACTCCTCCACCAGCTCGTCAAAGGGATATATCTGGTGCTCATAGGCCGACAGCGTCACCTGGCGCACCTGCTCCAGCAACTCCTTATAACTTTCCTGCCCATCCAACCGGATCCGTAATGCCAGCAAATTCACATAGAACCCGATCTGCTCTTCCAGGTCCGCATGCTCCCTGCCCGCTATGGGACTGCCGATGATAAGATCCTTTTGGCCGCTGTACCTGTACAATAAGGCTGCTACCCCCGCCACCAAACCCATGAACAACGTACAGCCCTGCTCCCGGAGCAGCAATTGCAGCCCCCGGCTCAGCTTCGGATCCAGCCGCCGCAGAATGTTCTGTCCCTTATAGCTCTTTACTGACGGACGCGGCCGGTCTCCCGCCAGCTCCAGCACCGGCAGCTCTCCGGACAACTGCTGTAACCAATAAGCTTTATGCCCCCCCAGCCCTTCCCCCTGCAGTTGCTCCTGCTGCCAGACCGCATAGTCCTTATAATGGATCCTCAGGGGCTTCAATGGACTTGCCTCTCCCCGTACACAGGAATGATACAATGCCAGCAGCTCCCTGATCAGAATACCCATCGACCACCCATCACTGATGATATGATGCATCACATAGGCCAATACCCACTTATCATCCGCTGCCTGGTAGAGGGTTGCCCGTAACAAAGGCCCTTCCGATAAATTAAACGGACGCACAAACTCCTCCGCCATCAACTCCTGCACTGTGCGATCCCATCCTTCCCGGTCCGCTTGTCCCGGTCCCTCTCCCTGCCAGCTCCCTTCCTCTCTCAGATCACAATACACAATCGCAAAACCAGCCGCTTCCGGCTCCCGGATCCATTGCCTTATCTCTCCGCTCTCATCCTCCCGGAAGACCGTCTTAAAAATCTCATGACGGTTGATCAGCTGCTCAAATGAACCCTCTACCGACAGCCGATCCAACTTCCCTTCCAACAAATACGCTCCTTGCATGTTATAGGCAATATTGCTTTCCTCCAGCTGGCTCAAAATCCATAACCGCCGCTGAGAAGACGATAAAGGATAGGAACTCCCCATGTCCGCCGGCGGTATGGCATTCAGGTCTGCCCCTATCGATTGATCGATTAACCGGGCCTGTTGTTCTAGTACCGGTCTTGTAAACAGCTCGTGAAAATCCACCTTGACCTGGAATTCCTTTTGAATGCTCATAGCCAGACGAGCCGCCTTTAGACTATGGCCGCCTGATTTAAAAAAATCGTCTCTGATTCCTACGTCTTTCCGGTTCAGCAACCCTCCCCAAATCAAGGTTAATTTCTTTTCAGTCGCCGTACGGGGGGCAACGTATGGCAAACCCACTGACAGGCTTAATCCTTCCGGCTCAGGCAGGTTGTTGGCAGCTACTTTCCCATTGGGAGTCAACGGCAATGCTTCCAATTGAACATAGTAGCTCGGAACCATAAAGGAAGGCAAAGTTCTGCTCAAATAGGACTGCAAATCGGAAGCGTTCAATATTTTCCGGCTGACTAAATAGGCCACCAATTCTTTTACCCCATCCATCGAAGATTTAGCGACGACCACCGCTGCATCTATGCCGGGGTAAGCTTGCAGAGAAGTTGCGATTTCCCCGGTTTCGATCCGGTAGCCCCGGATCTTTACCTGCTCATCGTTACGGCCGGCAAATTCGATAGTGCCATCCGGCAGCCATCGGCCCACGTCTCCTGTCTTATACATCCTGGTACCCGCCTTAAACGGGTTGGGAATAAATTTTTCCGCCGTCAATCCCTCCTTATTTAAATAACCCCTTGCCAATCCCGCGCCACCGATATAGATATCACCTGTTACACCAATGGGGGACAATTGATTTTCGTTCAGAATAAATATGAATGTATTAGCGATGGGCCGGCCTATAGGAAGGATGGTACGCATCCTGTCATTTTGGGAGTATGCCCATTGCACGGAGGTGACGGTGGTTTCTGTCGGTCCGTATTTATTATAAAAAGAATGATACTTACTCCAATTATCCGCTAAAATCGCAGGACAAGTATCTCCTCCGGAGACTACCCGTTTCAGATGAGCGTATTTCCTTATTCTTACCGAATTCAATATCCCCGGAACAGCATGCAAATGGGTGATTTTATTTGAATCCACAAAATCCTCCAGCTTCTCTGGATCTAATACTGATGCTTTATCGAGCATTGTAAGACACGCTCCCGAAGTAATCGCTATAAAGATTTGTTCCACCGAGGCGTCAAAAGATAAATTGGAAATCTGCAGTATATTATCATCGCTGCTTATTTTAAATTCTTCTTTTTGTGACATCACCAGATTCACTGCTGACACATGTTCGATCATGACTCCTTTTGGCTTTCCCGTAGACCCTGACGTATAAATAACATATGCCAGGTTAGTCGGCTTATTAACAGATATCAGGTCGTTGCCCTCGTACTTTTCCTGGTCGTTTATGAACCTTTCAAGCTCTTCCTCATTTACCATTACCTTGCAGCGGCTATCGCGGACCATATAATCGATCCTCTCCTTCGGATACGAGGGATCGACGGGCACATAGGCCCCTCCCGATTTAAGTGCTCCTAGTATAGCGATAATGGCCCATTCTGTGCGCTCCAGGATTATTGCAATTAAGTCATCGGCCTGAATATGATAATTCTTTTGTAAATAATCTGCCAATTGATTTGAAATTCTATTCAGGGCTTTATAGGTAAGGGATCTATTGGAATAAACCAAGGCTATATTGTCCGGGGTTCTTCGCACCTGCTCTTCAAATAGCAACGTTAAGGTCGTATCCATAGGGTGCTCAACAACCGTATCATTAAACCCGATGAGAAACGTTTGCTTTTCCTTTTCATTGAAAAAATCCAATTCGTTCAGTGGCATCGATGGTTGTTGCGCGATTGCAGCCAGTAGCTGCTCCTGGTGGGCGACCAGTCTTTCTGCCGTATCCCTGTTAAAGATATCGCTGTTATATTCCAATCCGACCTTCAGTTCTTCTCCTGTTTCGGTAAAGTCAAATAGTAAATCAAACTTACTGTTTATGAATCTTTCGCCCTTATAGGGGCTCAGCTCCAGCTCGTTTCGATCTGCCTGTTTTCCGGGGTGAGCAACCTCTTTTTTCTGAAAAACGATCATTACGTCGAATAAGGGATTGCGGCTTATATCGCGCCGTAGATCCAGATCCTCCAGTAGCTTATCAAAAGGATAAGCCTGGTGTTCATAAGCCCCCAGTGTAACCTGCCGGACATGCTGCAACAAGTCTTTATAACTATCCTTTCCCCTGAACCGGGTTCGCAGGGCCAGTGTATTTGCGTAAAATCCGATCTGTCCTTCCAGGTCTGCATGCTCCCTGCCGGCAATAGGGCTTCCAATGATAATATCCGTTTGGTGACTGTATCGATATAATAAAGCGTTAACTGCTGCCAGTAATCCCATGAATAAGGTACAGCCCTGTTCCTGGGCGAGGGTTCTTATCGATTGGCGGATATCCGGCCTGATCCGCCTGGTGACCCTGCCACCATTGTAGGTTTTAACAGACGGGCGGAGTTTGTCTTCCGGCAGTTGCAATACGGGCAAGTCTCCATCGAATTGTTTCAGCCAGTAAGCCTTATGCCCATTTAAAATTTCACTCCCTAACCGTTCCTGCTGCCAGACTGCATAATCTTTGTATTGAATACGTAAGGGGGTCAATGGAAATGCCTCTCCCTTCTTGTAAGCATTATACAATAGTAGCAGCTCGCTGAGAAGGATATTCATCGACCACCCGTCACTGACGATGTGATGCATTACATAGGTAAACACCCATTTGTCATCTGCCAGTTGATACACGGCAACGCGCAACAAAGGGCCGACAGCAAGGTCGAAAGGCCCTGAGATCACATCCCGGATCAGGCTTTTAATCTCTTCACCCCGTTCTTTTTCCCCGCGCAGATCCTGGTATACTATCCCTAATCCCACTGTTTCCATGGGAACGACAAACTGTTTAATTTCTCCCTGTTCATCTTCCCTGAACAGCGTTCGTAAACTTTCGTGCCTTTCTATCAGTGCATTAAATGAATTCACCAAAGCCGCCTGGTCCAGATTACCTTTCAGCCAATAAACCCTCGGTATGTTATAAGCCGTATTCCCTCCCTTGAATTTACTCAGGATCCACAGCCTTTTCTGCGAAGACGACAAGGGATAATCAGCCTGCTCTTTTACAGGTTGGGGACGTGAAATAGTATACGAATGGTTCTTCTTTAAATATTCAACGATCAAACCCTTATTTGTCTTTAATTCAGCTAAAATATCTTCACGTACTTTTCCATTCAACGATTCGACCTCGAGATTTTCGTTGTTTAACCACAACCGCACATTCGACTCCCTTAGATCTTTTAGTATCGATCTGACGTCTCTCATTTTACTATACAATTTGCTTATCGGTCATTGGGATATTTCCTTCAGACTTTCTCAACCACAGGACATTCTCGATCTCGGCCGCCAGCGCCTCAATCGTCGGTTCGGCGAAGAAGCCAGTCAGGTCCATCTCTATATCGAACTGCTCATGGATCCGCAGGACGATCCGGATCGCATTCAAACTATGCCCTCCGAGATCGAAAAAATTGTCCTTCACCCCTACCTGCTCCTTCGGAATCGACAACACTTCACTCCATATCCCCGCTATCTTCTCCTCCGTCTCATTGCCCGGTGACACATAGACAGCCCCCTTCCCTGCTGCCTCCCATCCTTCCGGCAACGGTAGCTTCACCCGGTCTATCTTCCCATTGGCCGTCAATGGCATTTCCGCCAACTGTATATAATAGCCCGGAATCATATAACCCGGCAGTTTCCTGCTTAAAAAAGTCCGCATCGCCCCTCCCTCCAGCGGCTCCCTGCCTGTCAGGTACGCCACCAGCCGCTTCTCTCCCATTGCATCTTCCCGGGCCAGCACCAACGCAGAAACGACGCCCTCGTATTGACCCAATACATTCCCGATCTCTCCCAGCTCTATTCTGAACCCTCTTATCTTTACCTGGTCATCCCGCCGACCGATAAAGCCAATACCGCCATCCGGCAGGATCCGCCCCAAATCGCCGGTCCGGTATAGTCGCGTACCCTCCCGAAAGGGATTGGCCACAAACCGCTCCCCGGTCAGCTCCGGCTTGTTCAGGTAACCTCTGGCCAGCCCTTCGCCCCCAATGCAGATCTCCCCGATCACTCCCCGCGGCGCCAGCTTTTGATGTTCATCCAGTATATAAACCTGTGTGTTCCCAATCGGCGTCCCCAGCGAAATCGCATAGTCACCCCCTTCCCAGTTGATCTCTTTCACCAGCTTCCCGACCGTCGTTTCCGTCGGACCATAATGATTGTATACCCGGCAGCTTCCTCTTCCCGATCTTACCTCCTCAATAAGCTCACGGCCCAGCGGCTCCCCGCCAAACACCAGACATTTGGCCGGCGCAAATAGCTTATCCTTTTTCTGCAACGCCTGCCAATGAGATGGCACGATCTTCAGACAATCCACCTGCACCTCCGCCATCCGCTCCGCACTCATTACATCAGCCGACGAAAAGATATGCAGCGCCCCTCCCGTCAGCAGGGATACATAGATAACTGTATTGCCCAGGTCGGCCGCTATCGTCGAGACCAACCCGAAGCTTTCACAGGCTCTCATATTGGTTCTCTCCAATATCCCATACGTATAATCCACCAATGACCGGTGACTTATCATCACCCCCTTCGGCTGACCCGTCGAACCGGACGTATAGATCACATAAGCCAGGTCATCTGGCATATTGACCGGCGCCGGGTTCTCACGGCTATAGGCATCCTGCTGTCCGGCAAACCGGCTTAGCTCCTCTTCATCCAGCAATACTTTGCAGCCGCTATCCTGCAGAATATACCCCACCCGCTCCGCCGGATAGTCCCCGTCCACCGGCACATAAGCACCGCCTGCTTTCAATACCCCCAACAGGCATAGGATCATCTTTTCCGACCGCTCCTGCAAAATGCCTGTTACATCATCCCGGCCAATCTGATAGTTCTTCCGCAAATAATCCCCCAACTGATTGGCCCGCGCATTCAGCTCCCGGTAACTAAGCGATCTTCCTTCAAATACCACCGCGGGCTGATCCGGCGTCCGGGCTACCTGTTCTTCAAACAGTTCCACCAGCGTCTTGTCCTGCGGATAGGCCACCTGCGGCTGGCTCAGCTCCTCCAATAAGACCTGCTTATCTCTTTCATTTAAAAATTCCAGCTCCCCAATCGGGCAGTCCGGGGATACAACGATCGCTTCCAGCAGTTGTAGCAGATGATCTCCCAATTGCTCGATGGTGCCTCTCTCGTAGATATCTTTATTGTAGGTTATGTCCGTTTGTATTTCCTCCCCGATTTCCGTGAAACTGAACAGCAGGTCAAATCGGCCAGGAACCTTATCCGTCACTTCGTATTTGCTGACTTGTAATTCGCCTGAGGCCTGATCCTCCTTCCCGTTACTAATTGTATTGTTCTGCAGGACTACCCATACATCGAACAAAGGATTGCGGCTTACGTCCCGCGGGAGGGCTAATTCTTCCACCAGGACATCAAAGGGATAAGCCTGGTGTTCATAGGCCCCTAAGGTCACCTGCCGGACATGCCCCAGCAGGTCCCTGAAGCTATCCGCAGCTCCAAACCGCGTCCGCAGCACCAGCGTGTTTATATAAAAACCAATCTGGTCCTCCAGGTCCGGGTGATCCCTGCCCGAGATAGGGCTGCCGATGATCATATCCTTTTGATGCGTATACCGGTGCAACAGGGCATTGACCGTTGCCAACAACACCATGAAAAGCGTCCCGCCCTGCTCCTGGCCCAGGGATCGGGCCGCATTGCCCTGCCGGGGGGAAATACATCGGGTTATCCTACCCCCATTGTATGTTTTTACGGACGGACGGGGCTTATCCCCCGGAAACGCCAGCACCGGCAATTCCCCCGCAAATTGCTGCAGCCAATAAGCCCGGTGCTCCTGCATCAACTCGTCATTAAGTTGATCCTGCTGCCAGACAGCATAATCTTTGTATTGGATCCGTAAAGGAGGCAATGGATGCGGAACGCCCTTACTATGCGCATGATAAAAGACCAACAGCTCCCGGATCAGGATGTCTTTCGACCAGCCATCGCTGATGATATGGTGCAAGACATTTGTGAAGATCCATTTTTCCTGTCCGATCCGGAACAAGAATGCCCGTATCATCGGGCCGGCCTTCAGGTCGAAGGGACGGAGGAGTTCTTCCTGTACCAGCGCCTTCACCTTCTCCTCCTGGTCCTTCTCCTGACGCAGATCCAGGTGGCCGATCCGGAAGACCGTCTCTTCAGCCGGCAGGATCCATTGCCGGGGCTCCCCTTGCTCATTTTCCCGGAATACCGTACGCAGAATCTCATGCCGCGCCAGGAGCAGACCGAAAGAATACGTTAATGCCTCAATATTCAATTCTCCTTGCAGGACACATACGCCCGGTACATTGTAGGCGATATTGCCTTCTTCCAGCCGGCTCAATACCCACAACCGTCGCTGGGAGGACGACAAAGGATAATCGGACCGTTGTTTTGCTTTAGGAATGAAGCCAATAGAGGATTTGCGTATTTGATTGATATAACTTATTAAATCAGCTTTATGCGTTCTGATTGACAATTTCAAATGATCATTCAAGACTCCCTTCCCGGATTCAATCCTTAAATTTTCTTCGTCAACAAATATCTTTGCATCAGCCTTCTGCAATTCCATTATTATTTCCTTAACTATATCCATGATACTGTTTATTTACGCGGTACTATTTATTTAAAAGGTCAGACTCTCGATATCAGTTCCTTCCTGCTTCAAAGTCTCAGCCCTTTTAACCCATAGCAAGGTTCCCAGTTCGATGGCGATTTCATGTATCGAAGGCTTCATAAAAATATCTTTTAGGGCTATTTTGACTTCAAACTCGCGGTGTATCAGACTGGCCAGTCTTATTGCCTTTAAGCTATGCCCCCCTGACTCGAAGAAATTGTCTCTGACCCCTATTTTTTCCTTTTCAAGTCCCAGGACACTGCTCCAGATCTCTACCAATTTTGATTCAATCTCATTGCCCGGTGCAACATATTCTGTTTCTGTCACCATACCCGCCCTTTCAGGATCCGGCAACCTTTTTTTGTCTATTTTACCATTAGGGGTCAGGGGCAAGGCCGGCAATCGAACAAAATGAGCGGGAATCATGTAGACAGGTAAAGTCTTGCCCAGGTGAGCCTTCAAATCAGCAATCGTTGACTTTTCATCACCCACTATATACGCTACGATCTCCGGTTCATCCTCTCTGGAGGTCCGGGTCAGCACGATAACCGAATCTATCCCGTCATGTTCAAGGATCGTGCTTTCTATTTCTCCCAATTCTATCCGGTGTCCATGGATCTTGACCAGGTCGTCCTTTCTGCCGAAAAACTCTATATTACCATCTGGCAGCCATCTTCCCACATCGCCTGTCTTATACATCCGAACTCCTTTTTCCTCACGAAAGGGATCTTCCTTGAACACCTCTTCCGTCTTCGCCACATTTCTCAAATAGCCTCTTCCGACGCCCGGGCCCGATACGTAAATCTCCCCCTGCACCCCGATAGGGCATAACTGCATAAATTCATCCGCGATATATATATTGAAATTCTGCACCACCTTGCCAACCGGAATTCGTCTGGAGCCGGTGTAGCCATCTATAATGCAATGCGTGATATCATCCGAAGCCTCCGTAGGACCATAGGCATTGACCAATATTTTTTCCGGGAAAAGGTCAAACCATCCGGCCACCAACCCTGGCCTTAATTCTTCCCCGGTAACGACCATATATTGAAGAGAATCTAAATACCGGCCAGGAACTTCCTGCATCAAGTTTAACATTAATGATAAATAAGAGGGTACTACCTCCATGACCGTCGGTTTATCCAATTCCAGGGATTGCATAAATTCCAAAGGGTTCAATACTATATCATTCCCATATATGAGGACCTTTCCACCGCATAAAAGCGCTGAAAAGAATTGCCATACGGATATATCAAAACTCTGTGATGCATTTTGTACCACTATGCTGTCGGCGCATAAATTCAGCAGGTTGATTTTTGCATACATATGATTCAACATTCCCAAATGTTCGATCATCACTCCCTTTGGCTTTCCGGTAGAGCCGGATGTATATATAACATAGGCCAGGTTTTTGGGTTGAGCAACAGGTAAAATATCCATTTTTGAATATTTCCCGGTCGTTGATCTGAATTTTTCCAGTTCTGCAGCATCAATGACCAGCTTACATTGACTATCCGATAATATATAAGATATGCGATCATCCGGATATTCAGGATCAATTGGTATATAAGCCCCGCCGCTTTTAAAAACTCCCAATATGGCAATGACTATCCATTCATTACGATCCAGTTTTATACCGATCAGATCATCCGGTTCGATCCCATAATTCTTTCTCAGATAATCTCCTAGTTGATTTGATTTGTCGTTCAGTTCCCTGTAGGTCAGCCCGGTTCCTCCGCATATTATCGCCATGGCATCAGGCATCCTTTCCACCTGATCTTGGATTAAGCCGACAATTGTTTTGTCTTTCGGAAAATCGACCTTCGTCGCATTGAATTCCATCAAAAGTTTTGACTCGAATTCGTTTAGATGAACAAGTTTACAGACAGGTTCGTAAATTTTTTGGATAGCCTCATTGATAAGGTTTTTAAAATTATTAGCAAATAGTTCTATGAACCCTATATAGAATCGGTCATTATATTCAATTCGTAGAAGGGGATATTTTTCGTTTTCAATAATAACAAATAGAAGGTCGGGGCTATAATCTGCAGATCTGGCATCCTGGCAATTAACTGTCAGACCGTATTCGCTGAGTTCTTTCAACCTCTCCGAATCGACGACTCCCCGGATATTCTCCCAGGCAATATTGTACCTAAGTGCATTGAATAGAAATGCTTTATTTTCCGAAAACATTTCCTTAAAAGAACTTTCCGGGTCCACCCGGGATTTAAATAGAAAAAAATTACCGCGTCCCCCCTGTTCCTTAAATTGATTATAAGGGCACAGGAATGATATTTCATCCAGGGAGAAATATTTGTTCAAAAAGATACTAAACAGGGTGGCATAAAAATTAAATATCAGCACTTCTGAATTATTACATAAGGTCCTTATCGTCCCGCAGTCCTTTTCCGGCAGGTGCGTTTCATAGCTCATCGGCTCATTGTCTTTCCCTTTGCCCGGAACCATGAAAAGTTTAAAAGTATTTTGTGCCCCCCCCTGTCCGCAATTATCCATCCAAAATTCGTTTATTAATGCAGCTCCTTCTTCTGATAACTCCTGTACAGAAATCCCTTTATTTTCCATTTTTTGCTGTTTATATAGGTTTAGTTTCAATCCTCCAGTTCGACGAACTCATTCCTTTTGATCGCCAGGTCCTGGTAATATTTCGCGACCGCTACATCATATATGGCCATTCCCATCGGGTTGAACATGAATGATTTTTCAGGCAAAGACTCAAAATGCCCCTTGTCAAAAATATCTGTGATCTCCAGCACATCGTTCCTTGCCAGGCCAAATTTTAAATGCGCGTGCTCTATATCTGTGCTCTCCCTGCATATTTCGTCCCAGTTATCAACTACATTAATATCTATCTCTTTCAGGAAATCCGTGTGAAAGTCCCGGAGAGAGACATTCAGATAAATGGCCCCTTTTTTGGGTGGTCTGTTGACATATCGCTCCTTGGAAACCGTACAGGTCATGAAAAGATTAGCGTTTTCATAGACATCTTCCCAATTTCTGCAAACTGTAATCATCTTCCTGTAATAATCAGGCAGATCCGCTAAAGTGTCCTTGATCCCGTTGGTGTCATATATATAGACATTCCTGATCTTGTCGCTAAAACAGCCGGATAGCATTTTCAGATGTAATTGTCCGATCGGTCCGAACCCGATAATACCGCAGTCCAGGTGATCGATATCATTTATGTCAAGGTATTTTTTAAGTACAAATCCGGAAACGCCGGCAGTCCTTATTCCGCTTAGTAAAGCCGTGTTAAATACAGCACTTGGCCTTCCAGTTGCTGCATCATTTAAAATAAGTATGGAATGAGCCCTTTTTATGCCTTTCGATATATTTCCGGGAAAACTGGCAATCCACTTGATGCCCGCAGTATTGAATTTGCCGCCAATATAGGCCGGCATAGCAATGATCCGGTTAGCAGGATCGTTGAAGCGCAGGTATGGCTTAACGGGCTGGGCAATTTTATTTTCCTTTAACAAGCAGGTCGCTTCTTCTATTACCGTCAATAAATCGGGCCAGGGAATTCCTAATTCAAGCAATATTTTCTCATTTATGTATTTCATGTCAGCATATTTTTAGCGACCCATTCATTATTATAAATCGTATCCAAATAGGAAATCCCGGCATCCGGAGAAATAAATATTGCGTTGATTGTCTTCTTATTCATTTTTTTAAGCACCTTATTGGCTGCAGCATAAGCAGCTCCGGAAGAGCTGCCCAGGAATAGGTTATGCTCCGTCAGCAAATCCTGGCATCCCTGTACGATCTCTGCCTGAGAAAGGATGATAAAGTCATCGATGATCGCCTTGTCGAAAAATGCAGTTCTCAGGCTGGCTCCCATACCGGATATTTTTCTAATTTTCGGTTTGTCGCTAAATATCAATGAGCCTTCCACATCAACAGCTATGATGACAATATTCTTATACTGCTCTTTTAGGCGATTAGATAACCCTGTTATGGTACCTCCCGTACTCACGCTTATAAAAGCATAATCAAGCTTGGCAAACTTATCTCCTATCTCGTCCCCCAATGAGTGATAATAAGCCATATAATTATTGGGGTTTTCATATTGATTGGGAGTATAAGCATTTTCATGTTCTTCCAGATATTTTCGTACCGCTGCAATCCTGTTTAAGAGAAATCCGCCCGTCTTATCCGGCTCACTTATTTTAATAATCTCAGAACAATTCAATCTCAGTATATTTTCTTTCTCAGTAGAAACGTTAGGGTCTATCACAGGGATGAACTTAATTTTCAGAGCCTTGCAAATGCCCGCTAAGGCAATACCAAAATTCCCGGATGTGGACTCAATAACCGTACTATCTTCATTAATCAGGTTCTCTTCAATCGCCTTTTTTAAAATATAAAAAGCCGGCCGGTCCTTTATACTTCCAAAGAAATTTTGTTGCTCCAGCTTTGCATATAAATTACCATATGAATAGTTTAATTTATATAATTTTGTTTTCCCGATCAGATCCTCTAACCTTCCGATAGCTAAAAGATGCTTTGAACTTAAATAAGTTTCTATCATACGGCGTCTTATTAAAATATTTCCTGAACATCTAATTTGAGAGAATTCATAGCTCCGGGTTCTTTTTCTGCATCCAGTCTAAAATCTATTGCGGATATTTTTGCGTTTTCATCATAATCCCCTGCGACATTGATCAATAATTGCACAAATCTCCTTTGCATCAGGATGATTTGCGCCCTATCGAACAGGTCCGTATTATAGGTGATTGAAAAAGCAGTCTGATTATTAAATTGCCTGAAATTGAAGCTTAAGTCGAACATGCTGGTATGATGTTCACGCTCATACGGCTTTAGCAAAAGCCCTTCCGGGGTATCTGTCGGGGTGCTTACCGTATTTGTATGTAATTCTACCAATACATTAAAAAGCCCCGGCCTGCTCTTGTCCATTCTATAGTCGATTTCATCGATAAGGAAATCCAGGGGATAAACCTGGTGATGCAACGCGCCCAAAACCGTCCTTTTTATCAGGATATAGAAATCTCCCAGCGTCATATCGTCCCCGATATCTGTTATCAATGGAAGGTTGTTCAGATACAATCCAATTTGATTTTCCAGGTCCGGATGACTTCTACCTCCCAGCGATGTCCCAACTATTATCCGGTTTTTAGCCGTGTATTTAAATAGCAGTAATTTGACAAAAAACAATAAAGACATGAAAAACGTACCATTATGGATGCCCGTAAGCTTCAAGAGGCCGGCAGTAATGACTTCATCGATGGTAAAGGACAGGACATTTCCTTTATAAGAGAATAGCAATGGTCTTTTCCTGCCTGAAATGTCTATTTGCGGGATACCTCCCTCAAACTGTTGCAACCAATAAGCCCGGTGCTCCTGCAGTGAGACCTCCTGCAACTGCTCCTGCTGCCAGACAGCAAAATCTTTATATTGGATCCGCAAAGAAGGCAATGGATCCGGAACGCCCTTACTATGCGCATGGTAAAATGACAATAGCTCCCGGATCAGGATGTCTTTTGACCAGCCATCACTGATGATATGATGCAGGACGTTTGTCAATACCCATTTATGCTCCCCTGTCTGGTATAGCGCAACTCTTATCAACGGAGCCTTCTCCAGATCAAAAGGCCGGGACAAGTCATCCCGCACCAGGTTTCTGACTTTCTCTTCCTGCGCCGTCTCCTGCCGCAGGTCCTGGTAGCCGATCCGAAAGACTGTCTCTTCCGCCGGTAGGATACGTTGCCGGGGTTCCCCCTGACTATTTTCCCGGAATGCTGTACGCAGAATTTCGTGCCGCTCTATGAGTTTACAGAAAGAATGAGTTAATGCCGCCGTGTTCAGATCTCCTTCCAGTACATATACACCCGGTACGTTGTAGGCAATATTACTTTCTTCCAGCCGGCTCAATACCCACAACCGACGCTGGGAAGACGACAACGGATAATCCGCCTCCATTGGCGCAACCCGGATGGTACTGAATGCCATTGTCGGCGCCCCGTCTATCAATCTTGCCTGCTCCTCCAATACCGTCCACGTAAACAAATCGTGAAAATCTATTTTTACTTCAAATTGCTTGTGTATCTGACTGGCCAGCCGCGTAGCTCTTAAACTATGCCCTCCCAATACAAAAAAATCATCCTTTATCCCTATCCGTTCCCGGCCCAATACTTCCTGCCAGATCAACGCCAACTTCTCTTCTGTCTCCGTGCGGGGGGGGATATATTTTACCAGCTCCTCCCTGCCCAACCCCTCCGGATCCGGCAGCTTCTTCCTGTCCACCTTCCCATTGGCCGTTAATGGCAGCCCCTCCAATTGCACATAATGGCCCGGCACCATATACCCCGGCAGGATCCCGCTTACATATCTCCGCATATCCGCTATATCTACCAGCTCCCGGCTTACGATATACGCCACCAGTTCCTTCTCCCCCGTCTTATTCGGCCGGGCCAGCACCACCGCCGATTCAATACCCCCATAGCCTGTCAGCACAATCCCAATCTCTCCCAACTCTATCCGGTAACCCCTAATCTTCACCTGGTCGTCCTTCCTGCCCAAAAATTCTACTGTACCGTCCGCCAGCCATCTGCCCAGATCCCCCGTCTTATACATCCGTCCCTCCTTCCTGAACGGATCGATCACAAATCTCTCCCCCGTCAGACCTGCATTGTTCAAATACCCCCTGGCCAACCCTTCCCCCCCTATACAGATTTCTCCGGCCACTCCAATGGGTAATAACCCGCATTGTTCATCTACTATATAGATGCTCGTATTGCAAAATGGGCTCCCCAGTGATATCTTTATCTCAACACTCTCCAGATCGATCGGCCTTATCAGTTTCCCGATCGTCGTCTCCGATGGACCGTAATGATTGTACACCCTGCATTGACCCTTATTGACTCTGATAGCCTCCATCACATCGGCCGTCAGTGGCTCTCCTCCGAATATCAAACATCTTGACGGCAAAAAGGGTCCCTCCCCTTCCTGCAACGCCTTCCAATGGGAGGGTACGATCTTTACACAATCCACCTTCACATCGGCCATCCGCTCCGCGCTCATTACATCCGCCGCTGAAAAAACCTGCAGCTTCCCTCCCGTGCACAGCGACGGATAGATCACCGTATTGCCCAGGTCCGCCGCTATCGTCGAAACTAGACCGAAGCTCCGGCATTCCCGCATATTGGTCCTTTCCAAAATGCCGTACGTGTAATCCACCAGCGCCCCATGACTTATCATCACCCCCTTCGGCTGCCCCGTAGAGCCGGAGGTATACAGTACATAGGCCAGGTCCTCCGGACGGGTCTCCGCCCGCAAAAAATCTACCGCTGTATCCAGCGTATCCAGTTGAATGTCGATGGCAATGAGCGCCCCTCCGTAATAACTCAGATCGAACATATAGTCCGTCTGGGTAATGAGCGCCCTGATCCCCGTATCGGTCAGGATATATTCCTTCCTCGTATCCGGAATATCCGGCTCAATGGCCACATAGGCCCCGCCTGCCTTCAGAATACCCAGCAGCGCGATGATCATCCCTTCCGACCTGTCCAGCAGAATCCCTACCAGGTCATCCCGTCCAATCCCGCAGGTGGTTCGTAAATAATGAGCCAGCCGGCTCGATTTCTCCTCCAGTTCCCGGTAGCTAAGCTCCCGGTCTTCAAAAACCAGCGCTATCGCCTCTGGCTTTGCAGCCGCCTGCTCTTCGAACAGATCGACCACCGTCCTGCCTTCCGGATAACCGACAACAGACCGGCCGAATTCTTCCAGCAGCCGGCCCTTCTCCTCCGCACTCAAATATTCCAGATGACCGATCGGAACCGAGGGATCCGCCAGAATCCCCTCCAGCAACCGTTCAAAATGGTCCGCCAGCCGCTCTATCGTTCCCCGATCAAAAATATCGCTGTTGTACACGATTCCGGCATTCAGCTCCTCTCCGATCTCCGTAAAGTTGAATAAGAGATCGAATTTACTGCTCATGTCTTCCCCGGCCCCATAACCACTGACCTTTAACGATCCCAGACTATTTCCTCCCCGGGTATCGGCGATCGCGGCATTCTGCAAGCCCACTGCTATGTCGAAAAGGGGGGTCCGGCTTAAGTCTCTCTGAAGGTTTAAATCTTCTATTAACTGATCAAAAGGATACAACTGATATTCGTATGCTCCAAGGGTGATCTGTTTGACCTTTTTCAGCAGCCCTTCATAACTATCGTCTCCATTGAATCGTAACCTCAGGGCCAGCGCATTAATATAAAAGCCTATCTGGTCTTCCAGATCTATATGTCCCCGTCCTGCTATAGGGCTGCCAACAATGATATCTTTCTGACCCGTGTATTTGTATAATAACGTGTAAACGGCTGCCAGCAATCCCATATATAAGGTTCCGCCTTGTTGGTGAGTAAAGGATCTGATCCCTTCGCACAACTGGCGGCCCAGTTTTTTATTGATGATTCCTCCATTGTATGTTTTTAAAGCCGGACGTGGTTTATCGCCGGCGATATCGAGTACGGGCAATTCTCCTTCCATCTGGTTCAGCCAGTAGGTCTTATGGGCGTGCAGGACGTCGCCGCTCAATTGCTGCTGTTGCCAGGCGGCATAATCCTTGTATTGAATACGTAACGGGGATAATGGATTTTCAGCTCCTTCCAGGTATGCATTATAAAGCAACAGGAGCTCTTTGATCAGGATCGCTTTCGACCAGGCATCACTGATGATATGATGCATAACGCAGGTAAATATCCATTTATCGGCTGTCATCTGAAATAAAGCGGCACGCAGTAAAGGCCCGGTAGCCATATCAAAGGGCCTGATCTTTTCTTCCAGTGCCAGGTCTCCTGCTTTTTCAGCCGCATTTTCCAGATGTCTCAGGTCCTGATAGCTGATCCGGAAGCCTGTCTCTTCCGGCGAAAGGACAAATTGTTTTACTTCCCCGGACTCATCCTGTCTGAATACTGTCCGCAGGATTTCGTGTCGCTCTATCAACCTGTCAAAGGAATAAGATAATGCTTCTTTGTTCAGCACTCCTTCAAATACGTATATTCCTGATGCATTGTAAGCAACGTTACTCTGTTCGTGCTGACTCAATACCCATAATCTGCGTTGCGCCGAGGAAAGGGGATAGTTTGGCTGGGTTGCTACGGCAGGTATCGTAATAAAAGATATTCTCCGGGCCTGATCGATCAACAGCGCCTGTTCTTCCAGTATAGTTGCGGCAAATAATTCCTGGAAATCTATCTTTACTTCAAATTTTTTATGTATCTGGCTAGCCAGACGGGTGGCTTTTAAGCTATGTCCTCCCAGTTCGAAAAAGTCATCTTTTCTACCGATCGTTTCTTTGCCCAGCACCTTCTCCCAGATCAGGGACAGCTCTTTCTCTGTCTCCGTGCAAGGAGCTGCGAATGCTTTACTGCCCTGCATCAGGGACACTTCCATCTCCGCCAGTCTTTTTCTGTCTGTTTTGCCATTAGGAGTTAAGGGAAGGGCTTCCAGCTGAACGAAATGGCCGGGCACCATGTAAGCGGGCAGTGTCTTATGCAGGTAGGCCTTTAAGACGGGGATATTAAAGAGATCCTTTCCTACTATGTACGCCGTCAGCTCTTTCTCTCCTGTGTTATCCGACGAAGCCAGTACGACGGCCGCGTCTATAGAGGAGTGCGCCTGTAAAACGCTTTCTATTTCTCCCAGTTCTATCCGGTACCCTCTTATTTTCACCTGATCGTCTTTCCGCCCGATGAACTCGATATTGCCATCTGGCAGCCATCTGCCTGAATCGCCTGTCCGGTAAATCCGTTCGTCCTTCCGGAAGGGATCGGGCACGAATTTTTCTGCCGTCAAATCCGGTTTGTTTAAATAACCCCTTGCCAGGCCATCACCTCCGATACAGATCTCTCCGGCTACTCCGATGGGCAGGAGCTGCCGGCGTTCATCCAGGATATATAACCGGGTGTTCCAGATAGGCCGGCCTATCGGTATTTTACTATCCCGGGCAGTCGTCGGATAATAGGATACGTCTATCGAGGCTTCCGTGGGCCCATATAAATTATGAAGGGGAATGTCCACAAGGTTGTACCAATTCCTCACTGTTTCAACCGGTAAGGCTTCGCCGCTGGTGATCACTTTTCTCAGGCTTTCCAGGCTGCCAGGCAGGTGATCATTTCCCGACAAGAACGAGATAAAGGCATTCAGCATGCCGGGCACAAAATGCAAACAGCTTACCTTTTGCCGGCTGATAAATGACAGGATACGTTCCGGGGAGGTAATATCCTCTTTCCTGCAGAGAACCATCTTAGTACCCCAGCACAGCGGAAGAAAGATCTCCCATACGGACACATCAAAAGTAAAGGTGGTTTTTTGTAAAATTATATCTTCTGTGCTGAAACCATACTGGTTCCACATCCATTCCAACCGGTTGACCACTCCCCGGTTCTCCAGCATACAACCTTTCGGTCTTCCGGTAGATCCTGAGGTATAAATCACGTAGACCAGATCATCCGGTTGATTGACCAGAGCGGGGTTTCTCCTGCTGTAACGATGTTGTTCATTTATAAATCTTGCCAGTTCCGGTTCGTCGATCAGGACTTTGCAGCCGCTGTCCGCCAAAATATAATCGATCCGGTCCTGTGGATATGCCGGATCAACCGGAACATAGGCTCCCCCCGATTTCAATACTCCCAATATGGCTATGATCAGCCATTCGTTGCGATCCAATGCGATTCCCAGCAGGTCATCCGGTTGTATGCCGTACGTTTTTTTCAGATAGTGAGCCAGCAGATTGGCTTTTTCATTCAGTTCTTTATAGGTAAATTCCTTGTCTTCAAATACCAGGGCGACACTATCCGGCCTCTCCGCCACCTGTGCCTCAAATAAACCGACCATTGTCTTATCGCTGGGATAGGGTGTTTTCGTATCATTGAATTCCAGCAGGAGCTGATCCTTTTCTTTCTGACTCAGATAATTCAGCTGCCGGATCGGCGCCGAAGGGTGTGTTACGACAGCGTCAAGGAGCCGTTCCAACTGGTTTGCCAGCCTGTCGATCGTTTCTCTTTTATAGATATCGCTATTATATTCAATGTTAGCCTGGATTTCAGCCCCTCTTTCCACGAAGGTGAAGGTGAGATCCAACTTAGCCGTTTGAATTTCTCTTTTTTCATACCCGCTTATCCGCAGCCCGCTCAACGGCGATGTTTCCCTGACGTCGTTGTTGTTTTTGTTCTGCAGCGCGACCATCACATCGAAAAGTGCATTGCGGCTCATATCACGTCGGAGAGGCAATTCATCCACCAGTTCGTCGAAGGGATATACCTGATGTGCATAAGCACCTAAGGTCACCTGTTTGACATTCTCCAGCAATTCGCTGTAACTGTCGTCGCCGCTGAACCGGGTTCGTAGGGCTAATGTATTTACGTAAAAGCCTATCTGGTCTTCCAGATCTACGTGTTCCCTGCCTGCAATAGGGCTGCCCAGTATTATATCTTCCTGAAACGTGTTTCGGTACAGTAAGACGTTGACAGCCGCGAGAAGGCCCATAAACAGCGTGGCCCCCTGTTCCTGGCTTAAAACCCTGAGGCTATCACTTATCTGCGCGTTGATTATCTTATTGATCGCCTCGCCATTATAGGTTTTGATAGCGGGGCGGGAGTAATCGCCCGGTAGTTCCAATATCGGCAGGTCCCCTTCCATTTGTTTGAGCCAATATGATTGGTGGCCTTTCAAAGAGGCGCCGCTTAGCTGCTCCTGCTGCCACACCGCATAATCTTTGTATTGAATGCGTAAAGGGGACAATGGGGCAGGCACTCCTGTGTCATAAGTGCTATATAATAGCAATAATTCCCTGATCAATATCCCCATCGACCAGCCATCGCTGACGATATGATGCATGACATAAACAAATGCCCATTTATCATCAGCTACCTGGTATAATCCTGCCCGTAATAAAGGGCCGACGCCGGGATCGAAAGGTTTTATAATTTCCTCTCCTACCAGTTTTTTTATCTTTTCTTCCTGTTCGCTCTCCTGCCGCAGGTCCTGATATGTCACAGCAAAGCCGATCTGTTGGGGGGAAAGGATGAACTGCCTGATCTCTCTCTCTTCGTCTTCTTTAAATATCGTTCGCAGGCTCTCATGGCGCGTAATCAGGGTATGAAAAGAATGGCTTAATGCGGTTCGGTCCAGGTAGCCTTCCAGCCAATAAATCCTCGGTATATTATAGGAGATATTTCCTTCTTTGAATTTGCTCAGTACCCAAAGTCTTCTCTGAGAAGACGATAAGGGATAGTGGTCCCGTTCATCAACAGGCGGTATGCGGCTGAAGCCCGTATGACGTTGATTTCGCTTCAGATATTCGACTATCTTATTTTTATGTTCTCTGATTTCCGCCAATATGTTGTCGCTCAGGATGCCGTCCTGAGATTCAACCTCGATATTTTCCTCCTTCAATGACAATCGCACGTTTGACTCTCTCAGCCCTTTTAGCAGTGTTTGAATATCTTTCATATCTTCTTTTGTTGGTATTTGGAACATTCCCGTTAAAAAACCGGATCAGCACATGCTGACAAGGATTTTCCTTTCTCCTTTAAATGGCATTCTGCCATGCGCCATCAGCATATTGTCTAACATTAATACGTCTCCGTTCTCCCATTGAAATTTAACGGCATGCTCAAAGTGGGTTTCGGTGATCTCCCAAAGATATTTTTCCGGAATTTCCTCACCGTTGCCGAAAAATGCGTACTGTGGGAATCTATGCCTGTTCTTTGAATGGATCAGCTTAAGTCCTCTGTATACATCTTCGGGTAATCCTGAGGGATGGAACTGATTGGCCTGATTAAACCAAACCTTTTCCTGCGTTACAGGATGTTTTGCTACTCCCGGACCTTGCTGGCTCAGGCAAAGGTTATTTCCTTCCCAGGAATATTCCATGTCGTTGGCCCGACAATATTTTTCAAGCTCCTGTTTGTCATAGGTCTCAAATGTATCCATCCAGGTCTTACCCATTCCTTTTGTTCCGCTGAGATAGCGGGTATATTTCACGCCGTATTTTTCGAATTTGTCTACCAGTTCCGGATCCAGCTGCTGTAATATTTTTCTGCAATCTACCAGGGGAGTTTCCCCTCCTTCCTCGGCAGGGGTCTTACAGAAAAAAAATAAAATGCCAGGCCATCTGTTTGAATAGGACAGCTCGCTGTGCATCGATATCCTGAATTCTTTAGGGTATTCGGTCGAGGTATAGACATCCGCGGAGAGTTTGGTCCTCGGCGAGTTCCCATCGACGTAATCGAAGTTAGAGGCGCCTGCAAATAATTGTTTTACCTGCAGGAGATCGTCCCTGTCATTGATCTCAAATCCTCTGAAAAGAATGGCCCCCGTCGTCAAAAGGTATTTGTTTATCAAATCTTTATTGTCTTGCAGGTAAGACAGGAGGAAGGACAAACTGAGCCTGTCATTTTTTTCAGGCCTGATCACCTTCACGACCTGGCCTTCTTTATCGAATGATGCAATTACAATGGGGTTCTCCATTATTTTTAATTTTACTATACAGTTTGCCTGTCGGTGATTGTAATATTTCCTTCTGTCTGCCGCAGCCACAGGACATTCCCGATCTCGGCTGCCAATGCCTCAATCGTCGGCTCTGCAAAAAAAGCTGTCAGATCCATCTCTATATCGAACTGCTCATGGATCCGCAGCATCATCCGTATCGCATTCAAACTATGCCCACCCACTTCGAAGAAACTATCTTTTACGCCTACTCTCTCCTTCGGGATGGACAGCACTTCGCTCCAGATAGCCGCTATCTTCTCCTCTGTCTCATTGCCAGGTGCTATATATCTATGCCCTCTTCCCGCCTGATCCCAGCCTTCCGGCAACGGCAGCGATCGCCGGTCTATCTTCCCGTTCGCCGTCAACGGTAGCTCTGCTATCTGTATATAATAACCCGGAATCATATACCCCGGCAATTTCTTGCTTAAATAAGCCAGGAGGTCTCCTCCGGCAAGGGTCTCCTTACCCGTTATGTAGGCCACCAGCCGCTTATCCCCTGGCCCATCCTCCCGGGCCATCACTACCGCAGCACTTACGCCCTCGTATTGTCGTAGGGTATTTTCAATTTCTCCCAGTTCTATTCTGAACCCTCTTATCTTTACCTGGTCATCCTTGCGCCCGATAAACCCGATACTGCCATCCGGCAGGATCCGCCCCAGGTCGCCAGTCCGGTATAGCCGCGTACCCTCCCTGAAAGGATTGGGCACAAACCGCTCCGCCGTCAGCTCCGGCCGGTTCCAATAGCCCCGCGCCAAGCCATCGCCCCCGATGCAGATCTCTCCAATCACTCCACGAGGCAGCAGCTTTTGATGATCATCCAGAATATACACCTGCGTGTTCCCGATCGGAGCCCCCAGGGAGATCCGGTAGTCACCCGCCTCCCAGTCTATCGCTTTTACCAGCTTCCCGACCGTCGTCTCCGTCGGTCCGTAATGGTTGTATACCTGGCAGATACCCCCACCCGATCTGATCTTTTCTATAAGTTCCTGGCCCAGCGGCTCCCCGCCGAACACCAAACATTTTGAAGGCGCAAATAACTCATCCTTTTTCTGTAACGCATTCCAGTGGGAGGGCACGATCTTCAGGCAATCCACCTGTACTCCGGTCATTCTTTCAGGGCTCATTACGTCCGACGATGAAAATATATGCAACGCCCCCCCTGTCAGCAATGACGGATAGATCACCGTATTGCCCAGGTCCGCCGCTATCGTTGACACCAAACCGAAGCTGCGGCACTTCCGCATATTGGTCCTCTCCAGTATCCCGTACGTGTAATCCATCAGCGACTGGTGGCTGATCATCACCCCTTTCGGCTGGCCCGTCGACCCAGAGGTATAGATCACATAGGCCAGGTCCTCCGGACGAACCACCGGCAACGGGTTCTCCCTGGCATATGCTGCCTGCTGACCTGCCAACCGGTTTAGCGCGGCCTCATCCAGCAATACTTTGCAGCCGCTATCCCTGACGATATAGTCCACCCGCTCCGGCGGATAGTCTCCGTCAACCGGTACATAGGCGCCCCCGGCTTTCAGGACGGCCAGCAGACAGACGATCATCTTTTCCGACCGCTCCAGCTTTATCCCGATCAGATCATCCGGAACGATCTGATAGTTCCTGCGCAGATAGTCCCCCAACTGATTAGCCTGTTCATTGAGTTCTTTATAGGTAATGCTGGTCCTTTCAAAAACCACCGCCACGTTGTCCGGCGTCCGCGCCGCCTGTTCTTCGAATAAGGACACGATCGTCCTGTCCCGCGGATAGTCCACCCGCGACTGGTTGAGTCCTTCCAACAAAACCTGTTTATCCTTCTCGTTTAAAAATTCCAACTGTCCGATCGGACAGTCCGGAGACATGACGGCCGCTTCCAGTAACTGCAGCAGGTGGTCTCCCAGGTATTCTATCGTGCTTCTCTCGTAGATATCTTTATTATAGGTGATCCCTGCACTTATTTCCTCTCCTATTTCCATGAAACTGAACAGCAGGTCAAACCGGCCCAGAAGCCTGTCAGCATCCTGATATGCACTGACTTTTAATCCACCCAGGCTCCTGTTTTCGTTGGTATTTCCTGGTTCATCATTCTGCAGCACTACCCACACATCGAATAAAGGATGGCGGCTTACATCCCGCGGAAGGGCCAGTTCCTCTACCAGGGTATCAAAGGGATACAGTTGGTGTTCATAGGCGCCCAGTGTCACCTGACGAACCTGCCGAAGTAATTCCCTGAAACTGTCCTCCTCCCTGAACCGGGTCCGCAGGGCCAGCGTGTTTATATAAAATCCGATCTGGTCTTCCAGGTCCGGATGCTCCCTACCGGCCGAAGGGCTGCCGATGATAATGTCCTGCTGGTGGGTATACCGGTGCAACAACGCATTGACCGTGGCCACCAACACCATGAACAGCGTCCCGCCCTGCTCCTGGCCAAGCGATCGCGCCGCATTACTCAGCCGGGGTGAACAAAGCCGGGTTATCCGGCCTCCGTTATTGGTCTTTACAGATGGACGGGGCTTATCCCCGGGAAGAGCCAATACCGGCAATTCCCCGGCAAACTGTTGCAGCCAGTAAGCCCGGTGTTGCTGCAGCATCTCCCCCTTCAACTGCTCCTGCTGCCAGACCGCATAGTCCTTATACTGGATCCGCAAAGCAGGCAAGGGATCGGAAGCTCCTTTACTATGTGCATCGTAAAATACCAACAGCTCCCTGATCAGAATATCTTTTGACCAGCCATCACTGATGATGTGATGCATCGTGCAGGTGAACACCCACTTATTGTCCGCTACCTGGTATAAATCTGCTCTTACCAACGGACCCGTCTCCATATCAAAAAGTCGCAGCATCTCTCCCTGCACGAACCCTTTCACCCGTTCTTCCTGTTCCAGCTCCCCCCGACAGTCCAGCCGGCCGATCCGGAACACCGTCTCTTCCACCGGATGGACCCTTTGACGAGGCTCCCCCTGCCCATTCTTTATGAATACCGTCCGCAGAATCTCATGCCGTTCTATCAATTTATTGAACGAATACGTTAAGGCATCAACGTTCAGGTCTCCTTCCAGGACATATACGCCTGGTACGTTGTACGCAATATTACTCTCTTCCAGCCGACTCAGCGCCCATAGCCTGCGCTGTGATGATGATAACGGATAATCCGGCTGCAAGGGTACAGCTCTGATCGTACGGAATGCTGTTACCGGAGCCTCCTCTATCAATTGCGCCTGTTCCTCCAACACTGTCCGGGTGAACAACTCATGAAAATCTATTTTCACTTCAAATTGCTTGTGTATCTGACTGGCCAGCCGGGTAGCTCGTAAACTATGCCCCCCCAGTACAAAAAAATCATCCTTTATCCCTATCCGCTCCCTGCCCAGCACCTCTTCCCAGATCAGGGCCAGCTTTTCTTCTGTGGCCGTGCGGGGGGCAATATATTCTACTTCGTCCCCTCTGTCCAGACCTTCCGGATCCGGCAGTTTCTTCCTGTCCACCTTTCCGTTGGCTGTTAATGGCAGCACCTCCAATTGCATATAATGGCCCGGCACCATATAGGCCGGAAGGCGCTCACTTAAATAGCTCCGTATATCCAGCGTATTGACCGTTCCCTGACTTACCATATAGGCCACCAGTTCCTTCTCCCCCGCCTTATTTGGCCGGGCCAGCACCACTGCCGATTCAATATTCCGATAACCTGTCAGCACGCTCCCGATCTCTCCCAACTCTATCCGGTAACCTCTTATCTTCACCTGATCGTCCTTCCTGCCCAAAAACTCCACTGTCCCATCCTCCAGCCATCTGCCCAGGTCGCCCGTTTTATACATGCGCCCGTTCTTCCGGAACGGGTCCGACACAAATTTCTCCACTGTCAGCTCCGGCTTGTTCCAATAGCCCCGTGCCAGACCTTCCCCCCCTATGCATATTTCTCCAGGTACGCCAATTGGTAATAACCGGCATTGGGTATCTACTATATAAATGGTGGTATTGCAAAAAGGCCGTCCCAGCGAAATTTTTATTTCACTACTCCCCATATCGACAGGCCTTATCAGTTTCCCGATCGTCGTCTCCGAAGGCCCGTAATGATTATAGACTTTGCATGTTCCCTTGTTCAGCCGGATAATCTCAATCACATCGGCCGTCAGTTGCTCTCCTCCAAATATCAAACACTTTGAAGGCAAAAATAGCTGCTCTCCTTCCTGCAATGCCTTCCAGTGAGAAGGTACGATCTTCAGGCAATCCGGACTGTAACGCACCATTTTGGCAGGATCCATTACATCGGCCGCTGAAAATATTTGCAGCCTTCCTCCCGTACACAGCGATGGATATATAACGGTATTGCCCAAGTCCGCCGCTATCGTCGAAACCAGACCAAAGCTCCGGCACTCCCCGATATTGGTCCTTTCCAAAATGCCGTACGTATAATCCACCAGCGACCGGTGACTTATCATCACCCCTTTCGGCTGCCCGGTAGACCCGGATGTATACAGTACATAGGCCAGATCCTCCGGCTTGATCTCCGCCCGCGGAATGGCGGCCGACGTATCCAGTGTATCCAATTGAATGTCGATGGCAAAAACAACTCCTCCATAATAGCCCAGATTGAAAATATAATCCGTCTGCGTGATGAGCACCCTGATCCCCGTATCGGTCAGGATAAATTCCTTTCGCACATCCGGAATGTCCGGCTCGATGGCCACATAGGCCCCCCCTGACTTCAATATCCCCAGCAGCGCAATGAACATCCCTTCCGATCTGTCCAGCAGGATACCTACCAGGTCATCCCGTCCTACCCCGCAACTCGTTCGTAAATAATTGGCCAGCCTGTCGGATTTCTTATTAAGCTCTCCGTAGGTAAGCTCCCTGTCTTCAAAAACCAGGGCAATCGCCTCAGGTGTTGCAGCCGCCTGTGCTTCGAACAGATCGACAACCGTCCTATCCTCCGGAAAGTTGACCACTGACCGCCCGAACGCTTCCAACAGCCTCCCCTTTTCCTCCACACTTAAAAACTCCAACTGATTGATCGGAAGAGACGGACTCTCCACAATAGAGGCCAGTAACCGCTCAAAGTGGCCGGCCAGCCGCTCTATCATGCTCCGGCTGAATATATCGCTGTTATATACAATATCTGTTTGCAGCCGGCCCTCAACTTCTATAAAATTGAAGGCCAGATCAAACCTGCTGACAACCTGCTCACCTTCCAGATAACTGCTTACTTTTAATTTACCCAGGTTCTGCCACTCTCTTGTATAATCGATATCCGTATTTTGCAATACGACCATTACATCAAACAAAGCACCTCTGCTCATATCCCGATGCAACTGTAATTCATCTACCAATTCATCAAAAGGATATGCCTGATGTTCATAGGCTGCGAGGGTCACCTGTTTAATATTCTCCAGTAATTCTTTATAACTGTTGCCTCCGCTAAACTGAGATCTCAGGGCAAGGGTATTTGCATAAAACCCGATCTGGTCTTCCAGATCCGCATGCTCTCTTCCAGCTATAGAACTGCCAATGATAATATCATCCTGGTCTGTATATCTGTAAAGCAAGGTGTTCACCGTTGCCAGTAATCCCATAAACAAAGTGCAGCCTTGCTGATGACAAAGATTCTTAAGGTCCTTATTTACCTTCGCATTAATAGGCTGGCTGACGACACCACCGTTGTATGATTTAAAAGCCGGACGTGATTTATCACCGGAAAGCCCGAACACAGGCAACTCGCCTTTCAGATGGTTTAACCAGTATTCCCTGTGCTCTTTAAAAGAGGTGCCCCCTGATTGCTGTTGTTGCCAGGCAGCATAATCCTTGTACTGAATGCGTAAAAAAGGCAATGGATTATCCTCTCCTTTGTCATAAGCATTGTATAAAGACAACAATTCCCTGATCAGAACGCCCATTGACCAGGCATCACTGATAATATGATGCATTACACAGGTAAATATCCATTTCCCGTCCTTTACCTGATATAAGGCAGCCCTTACCAGGGGGCCTGAAGCCAGATCAAAGGGCCGGATCATTTCCTCTTGTACAAAAGACTTTACTTTCACCTCCGGATCCTCTTCCCATCGCAGATCCAGAAAGGATATTTTAAATTTGATTTCGTCCGTTGACCGGATGAACTGCCTGACCTCTCCGCTTTCATCTTCTTTAAAGGAGGTTCTTAATACCTCATGCCGTTCTATCAGCTTGTCAAAGGAATAGGATAATGCTTCTTTATTCAGATCCCCTTCAAATACATAGAGGGCCGGCGTATTGTAGGCGACATTCGCTTCATTGATCTGGCTCAATATCCAAAGCCGCCTTTGCGAAAAGGACAGCGGATAATGACTGCCGGAGGGGATTACCGGTATATTTGTCTGAAATGGATGGTTAATATCAACCTGATCGTTGGTCGTTAAAAACAGTATAAGTTCATTTTTTTTATCCTTTATCCTGGCGATCAGTTCCGGATCGACAGCCGGTCCGTTTGCAAAAACTTTTAATTTCCCGTCCACCACCTCCAATAGAATATGGTTGTCCCTTATATCTTTTAATATCTCTTTCATCGATAGACTAGTTAAATAGTTTAAATGTCAATCTGCATGAATACAGCCCTATTTTTTTTCTGCACATCCTGATCCAGGATAAAATGAATATGTTCACTGATATTTTCAATGGTCGGGTCCCTGAAAACGCCCTGAACGTTCATACGCACTCCAAAAATTATATTTATCCTGGAAATAAGCTGCACCACTTTCAGACTATGGCCACCCAGCTCAAAAAAATTATCTTTAACCCCTATTTTTTCCCTACCCAATATTTCCTGCCAGATGGTTACCAATTTTTCTTCCACTTCATTTCCGGGAGCCTTGTACATCTCGTTTATAATAAAGGCATCCTCAGTAGGATCCGGCAAGTTTTTTTTATCGACTTTTCCGTTATCGGTCAATGGCAGCTTATCTATGCGGATATAATAGTTAGGCACCATATAGGCCGGCAATGTCTTACTCAAATGCGTCCTGATACCGGTCACATTTAAATCTTCCTTGCTGACAATATAGGCGACCAGCTCCTTTTCTCCGTTCATAATGGTCCTTGCCAGCACTACTGCTCCTTCGGCCAGGCGATATTCCTGCAAAGCCCTTTCAATCTCACCCAGTTCGATACGATAGCCGCGGATCTTTACCTGGCCATCTTTTCGCCCTATGAATTCTATATTGCCGTCCTCGCGCCATCTGCCCATATCTCCTGTCAGATACATCCGCTCTCCTGCTCTGAAAGGGCATTGAACAAATTTCTCCGCCGTTAACGCAGGCTGGTTTAAATACCCCCGTGCCACTCCTGCGCCTCCAATGCAGATTTCACCTATCACGCCTACGGGTACCGGATGACGCTGATCATCGAGGATATAGATCCGCGTATTGGAAACAGGGCGCCCTATTAAAACAGGGCTTTTGTCCTTAATTCTATATACCGTACTATATGTCGTATCTTCTGAAGGGCCGTAAAGGTTTCGAACTTCCGTATGTTGGAGATTAAGATCTTGTATATAATTAGAAGGGATAGGTTCTCCGGCCATATTTAATACGCTCACAGCGCTCAGATCCGCATTTTCTCTAAGCAATAGGCCTACAACACCCGGAACGGTGTTCAGCAGGAGTTGCTCCGGAAGATTCAGACAGGCCGGGATCGACAGCGCATTTGATAAAATCCGCATTTTTTTCCCATGGCATAAGGTGTAAAACAGTTCAAAAACTGAAAGGTCAAAACAGATCGACGTCACAGCTAATACCGTGTCAAAAGAAGAACTTCCAAACTCATCTCCGCACCATTTAATAAATGAATAAACATTACTATGCATGATCATGACGCCTTTGGGGCGGCCTGTCGACCCCGATGTGTAGATTACATAAGCCAGATCCTCCGGTCTGCTGACCGGCGCCGGATTCTCACTACTACAATATTTCGCAGTCTCCTGATACCTGGCCAATTCCTGTGCATCGATCAAAACTTTACAACTGCTATCGGAGAGCATATAATCAATACGTTCCTGTGGATATCCCGGATCGATCGGGACATAGGCCGCTCCGGACTTTAAGATGCCCAATATGGCTATGACCAACCATTCGCTTCGATCCAGGCTCACGCCGATCATATCTTCCGCTTTTACCCGGTATTGCCTTCTTAAATAATCGGCCAGCCTATTCGACTCTTCGTTCAATTTTCTATAGGAAAGGCCGGTTGTTTCATACAATACAGCTATATTGTCAGGTGTTCTGGCCACCTGTTCTTCAAATAAATGGATGATGGTCAATTCATCAGGATAAGCTATCGTCGTGTCATTAAATTCTACAAGCACCTGGTGCAGGTCCCCATCGCTCATATAATTTAGAGAATTAACAGGCGCGGACGATTGTTCTGTAAAGAGCTTTATCAGCTTTCCCAGGTGATCCCCTAATCGTTCAACAGTCTTTTTGGTATATATGTCGCTATTATACTCTATCCTGGAAATGATCTCGTCTCCGGCTTCTGCAAAATCAAATGACAGGTCGAATTTACTGAGAACATGCTCAACGCCCTCATATTCAGATACTATAAGGTCTCCCAATTGCTGCCGGTCCCCCTTTCTATGAGTTTCATTATTCTGCAATACAACCATTACTTCAAACAAAGGGTTCCGGCTCATATCGCGGCGTAAAGCGAGTTCGTCTACTAATTTGTCGAATGGATATTCCTGGTGCTCATAAGCGTCTAAAGTCAATTGCTTAATATTAGCCAACAGATCTTCATAACTATCATCTCCTTTAAACCGCGTTCTCAAAGCCAGGGTATTCACATAGAAGCCGATCTGCCCTTCGAGATCCATATGGTCTCTGCCGGCTATCGGACTACCTATAACAATATCCGTCTGCCCCGTATACCTGTACAATAACGCATTTACTGCTGCCAGTAAACCCATGAACAAAGAGCATCCTTTCTTAGTAACCAGCGACTTCAACCCCCTGGCTGATCCGGAGTCTATCCGTAGATTTACTACTCCCCCGTTATAGGTCTTTAAGGCAGGTCGCTGTTTATCTCCGGGCAACTCCAATACAGGTAATTCCCCCTCGAATTGCCTTACCCAAAAAGATCTCAAATTTGAAAAAGCGTCCTCCTGTAACCGGCTTTGTTGCCAGGTAGCATAATCTTTATATTGAATCCGCAGGGGCGCGGCCGGCAGAGACATCCCTTTGATATAGGTATTATAAAACAGTAAAAGCTCCTTTATTAATATCCCCATCGACCAGGCATCACTAATGATATGATGCATGACATAGGTGAACACCCATTTATCATCAGCCAACTGGTACAATACAGCCCGTATCAAAGGTCCTTTCTCAAGGTCTAACGGTATGACAACTTCTTCCTGTATCAACCGTCTTAAAACATCCTGCTCTCCCTGCTGTTCCCGTAAATCCCGGTATCCGATGCTGAATCCAGTCTTTTCAGGAGGTTTTATAAATTGTCTCACTTCTCCGGGCGTAACTTCTTTAAATACAGTACGCAATATTTCGTGTCGTTCCAGCAGTCTGTCGAACGCAGATTTTAACGCGGGCTGATCCAGCTGCCCGTCAAACACGTATACCCCCGGTATATTATAAGCGATGCTGCCTTTTTCAAACTGGCTCAACAGCCATAATCTGTTCTGAGAAGAAGACAAAACATAAAATTCCCGGTCATCCAGAGGTGCTATTTCAATAATTCCGGAGTCTCTTTTGATGACTTCACTTTGCAGCCACAGGATCTCATCAATCTTAGCTGCCACTAATCTTATATTTCCCTTTAGAAAGAAATCTTTTAATTTAATATCGACATCCAATTCCCTCTTTATTCTTTTCAGGAGCATCATAGCCTTTAAAGAATCTCCTCCCAATTCGAAAAAATCATCTTCCACGCCGATGCCTTCTATTCCGAAGAATTTTTCAAATATTTTTTTTATTTTCTCCTGCGTTGAGGTAGTGGGCTCCGCATAATGGGTTGACAAATTGGATCGTTCCAGCCTATCAACCTTATACATATCCGTTTCATTGCCCGGCAAAGTCTCTTCTTTAACATCTTTCACCCTGTAGCCGGATAATTCTGCTGTGGAATGCTCAATGGAAGTCCATGTATTGTTGAAAGGAGCGACTTCGGCAGGATGGATAGCAGGCTCAAATGAATAGGTGGGCAGGGAGATCCTCCTCCTTTTTTCATCCTTATGATATTTATCCCAGTCGATTTCTGCCCCCATAGTCCATAACTGCCCGATGCGGTCGGTCAGATACTTTTCATCATCTTCCTGCTCTTTTGGATGCCTGATGAGATTTACACTCACTGGCTTTCCCTTTTCGGTCTGATGCTGCCTTATTAATGTCGTTAAGGAATGCCCTCCCCCTATTTCAACGAACAACATATTTTTTTCTGTGTCCAGCAACGTTCTGACACCTCTTGAAAATTGGACAGTTTGGCGCATATGAAGAGCCCAGTACTCAATGGGTACGGCCTCTCCGGAGGGCAGCGCCTTTCCGGTCAGATTGGATATTAATTCCAGGCCCGGGGGATGCATGACGACCGTTTTCAGAGCTTTAATATAATCCTCTCTTATTTCCTCCATCATATGAGAATGCCCGGCTTGTGATGCATGCAGTTTGACATATGAAATATCCGATCTTTCCAGAGTCTTCATCAATTCCTCTATGGAAAGTATATCGCCGGAAAAGACTACCTGGTCCGGCCCATTTATGGCTGCCAGAGAAATTTTATCGCTGAGGAACCGTACGGCCTCCTGTTCGCTCACCGGCACGCTCAGCATGCTGCCAGCGGGCATACGGTTCATTAATTGCCCTCGTTTAACCACAAGTTTTAAGGCGTCTTCAAAACTGAGCACCCCGCTGATGCATGCAGCGACATATTCTCCGATGCTATGCCCGATCAGGTATTTCGGCATTATACCCCAGGACATCATTAAACGGGCTAATGAATACCCAAAGAGGAAAATAGCAGGCTGTGTATGCAACATCTTATTTATTCGCAGGTCATCAGGCGAGTGCGGGTAGAAAATATCTTTATAATTTTCCCCTGTCAGGTCGTTAAGTATAGAGAACCCTCTGTTCATCTCCTCCCTGAATAATGATTCCCGTTGAAATAAGTCCCTGCCCATGTTTACATATTGCGAACCGGCGCCTGAAAACATAAAAACTATCGGTCTGTTACTCTCTTTATTCTTAACGATCTGCTCCTTTTGCCTTCCTGAGGCCAACAGGCTGAGCAATTCTTCCCGGTCGCCATATACTAACGATCGTCTATATGGAAAATGCTTACGCCCGGTCTGAAAGGTATAAGACATATCCGCAAGGTCGATCTCCGGCTCTTCCAGTAAAAAAGTCCTTAAAGTTTCAAAATACCTTGTCAAAGAATTTTCGGTTTTAGCCGACAAGGTTACCAATTGGCAACTCCGACCCGGATTTCCTTCCTCTTGCTTCGGCGCCTCTTCTAAGATGACGTGTACATTCGTACCTCCTATTCCAAATGAGCTGATTCCTGCACGGAGTGGCTCTTCCCCCTTAGCTACCCACTCTTTTAATGCTGTATTTACATAAAAAGGCCCCCCTTCAAAATCTATTTCCGGATTTGGCTCCTTAAAATTCAAACTTGCAGGGATCTGCCGATGCTTTAGGGACAAAACAGTTTTAATCAATCCTGCTATTCCTGCTGCCGAATCAAGGTGGCCAATATTTGTCTTTACGGATCCGATAGCGCAGAATTTTTCGCTGCCTCCTGTTCCAAAAGCTTCGTTAAGGGCCCGAATTTCAACCGGGTCACCCAGTTTTGTACCGGTGCCATGGCCCTCGATATAACTGATACTACGGGGGTCGACTCCTGCCATTTTTTGAGCGGTGATAATACATTCAGCCTGTCCTTTTACACCCGGAGCCGTATATCCTACTTTATGATTGCCGTCATTATTAGCGGAAGAAGACTTAATAATTGCATAAATAGGATCTTTGTCTTTTAGCGCCTCGCTCAAGCGCCTTAAAACAACGACTCCCACCCCTTCACCGGATGCAGTCCCGCTGGCCTGCGAATCAAAGGCACGACAATGACCGTCGTCAGACGCCACCATCCCTTCCTGGTACAAATATCCTTTTTCCATTTTCGAGTTTATGGAGATCCCCCCCGCTAAAGCGATGCTGCAGTCCCTTGTCAGCAAACTCCTGCAGGCCAGATGCAGGGTGGATAAGGAAGTAGAACAGGCTGTATCGATATAATAGCTGGCGCCGCGCAAATTCAGTTTGTAGGCGACCAGGGTGCTTATGAAATTCTGGGACGATATCATATTCAGGTAAAACGGGTCTACTGCCGAATCGCCAGCCTTTCCATATGCATACATTTTCCAGTTATTATTGGAGGAAGCCCCGGCAAATAGTCCTATTTTATGTTTTTCTATTATAGAAGAATAACCGGCGTCTTCCAATGCCCTCCAGCAATGCTCATGAAACAATCTTATTTGCGGGTCCATTAAAGAGGCTTCCTCAGCACTATATCCGAAAAATCCATGATCGAACCTATCCTTATTGCTTAAGACGCCGAAAGCCTTTACATATCGTTTATCCTGCAGGGCAGTCTCGGGAACACCAGCCTCCCTTAACTCGTCATCCGTATATCTTTTTATCAGTTCCTTACCAGCCTTAAGGTTCTCCCAGAATTGCCTGTAATCCTTACTGCCTGGAAATTGACCGGATATCCCCGTTATCGCAATTTCCAGTCCGGTATATTCTTTATTTAACTTCATCGTATGAGAAATTGAATTTGTCTAAGTCCTGTATCAATTCATTCTGGTCAAAATCCTGTATTTCATAGTGAACCCGTTCCTGCATGATATAACCGGAGAGGGTCTTTATCGTAGGATATTGAAACAGGGTTGCCACGCTGATCTTTTTATCCATATCCCTGCTTATCAATTTCGATAGCCGGATAATCTTAATTGAATTGCCTCCGGATTCAAAGAAGTTGTCCTGGATGCCTATTCCTGATTTGCCCAGAACCTCCTGCCAGAGGAGCACCAGCCTTTCTTCTACTTCGTTTTCCGGCGCGACATAAGCTGTTTCGTTATTCATATCCGATCTTTCCGGCGCCGGCAGGCTCTTCCTGTCGACTTTGCCATTAGCCGTTACCGGCAGCTGATCCAGCTGCATAAAATGATCGGGCACCATATATCCCGGCAGCAATTTTCCTAAATAGATCCGCAGATCGGAAGAGTTCAGCGCCCGTTGGCTTACCAGATATGCCACGAGATCTTTTTCTCCCTCCTGTTCCCGAACTATCACCAGGGCGGAATCAATATCCGGGTGGCCTGACAGCGCGTTTTCGATCTCACCGAGCTCTATCCTGTATCCGTGTATTTTTACCTGGTCGTCTTTACGGCCCAGGAATTCGATATTGCCATCCGGCAGCCATCTTGCCTGGTCGCCGGTCCTATATATCTTCTCTCCTTTCCTGAAGGGGTGGTCTACGAATTTCGCAGCCGTCAGCGAAGGTTGCATCCAGTATCCTCTGGCCAGACCTTCTCCGCCAATGCAGAGCTCTCCAATCACGCCGACGGGCACCAGGTCATTTCCCTGGTCAAGGATATAAATCCAGGTATTCCGCAGGGGTTTTCCGATCGTCTGAATGACAGGCATCTCTCTGTCATATTTATAGTAGCTGCTCCATACCGTACATTCTGTGGGACCATATTCGTTGAACAGTTCACATCCCCTGAGGGTACCGGTGTCGAAATGATGTTCTACCAGCGGTGCGGTACATGTTTCTCCCGCAACGATCACCTGCTTTAATGAATTATTTTTATCCGTCAGTTCGGAAATGAGTAATTTATAATAAGAAGGCACCGTAAGCAAATGGGTAATGCCGTTGGTACATATATAATCGGCCAGTGAGCTCACATTTGAAACGTCCATCTTCTTTGCAATATACAAGGCGCCTCCCTGGGTCAGGACGCCGAAGACACCTGCTACCGAACTATCGAAGGCAATGGAAGACAGCAGTAAAAAGGACCTGACGCCTTCATAGACACTATTTCTTTGGCAAGTGGAGTGAACGAGATTCCTGTGCCGGATCATGACTCCCTTGGGGTTCCCTGTGGAGCCGGACGTATAGATAATATATACCAGATCGTCAGGTTTTATGGCGGATTTTAAATCTTCCCTGGAATAATCACCTTCTTTTTCTTTGAACAGCTCGGATTCGGCGGCATCTATAACTATCCTGCACCGGCTGTCCGATATCATAAAATCGATCCTGTCCCTGGGATACTCCGGGTCTATCGGGACATATGCCGCTCCCGATTTCAGGATGCCCAGTATGGCGGTGATCATCCAGAGGCTCCTGTCGAGCTGTACACCGATCAGATCATCGGCCTGGATTTTATAATTCCGGATCAAATAGTCCCCGAACTGATTGGCGCGCTCATTCAGTTCCTTATAGGTAAGTGACGCCCCCTCGAATACGAGGGCTATGTTATCGGGCGTTCGCCTGACCTGTTCTTCAAAAAGATCGACAATGGTCTTGTCCCTGGGATAATCCGCCGGTGGATGGTTGAATTCCGTTAATAGCCTTTTCTTTTCGTCCTTGCTTAAATAGTCTGCTTTTTTAATGGCCTGGGAAGGTTGTTCTGTAAGGACTGTCAGCAGTTGCAACAGGTGGTCGGCTAACTGCTCTATCGTTCTCCGGTCATAAACATCGCTGTTGTATTCGATATTTGTCCTTATTCCTCCGCCTGTCTCCAAAAAGTTGAAGGTAAGATCGAATTTGCTGACCACCTGTTCACCCGCCGGATAACTGATGACCTCCAGTCCATTCAGGCTTTGATCTTCCATCGATCCACGTCCTTCGGTATTCTGCAGGACCACCATCACATCGAAGAGGGCGTTCCTGCTCATATCGCGCTGCAGCTGTAATTCGCTTACCAGTTCATCAAAGGGGTAGGTCTGGTGCTCATACGCTTCCAGCGTAACTTCCCTGATCTTTCCCAATAGTTCCTTATAGCTATCCTCTCCGTTGAACCGGACCCGTAAAGGGAGCGTATTCACGTAAAAGCCTATCTGGTCTTCCAGATCGGCGTGCTGCCTGCCTGCGATCGGACTGCCGATAATAAGATCTTCCTGGTCGGTGTATCTGTATAATAAGGCGCTAACGGCAGACAATAAACCCATAAAAACCGTAGATCCTGACTTCTGGCAAAGGTCTGTCAGCGCCTCAGTAGATGCCCGGCCGATCGTTCTGGTAATGGATCTCCCATTGTACGTTTTAACGGCAGGGCGTAGCTTATCGCCGGGCAACCCGAGTACCGGCAGCTCTCCTGAAAGTTGGTTGAGCCAATATGTTTTATGCTCCTTTAAGCCCTCGCCGTTTAATTGTTCCTGCTGCCAATAAGCATAATCTTTGTATTGGATCCGTAATGGAGGCAGAGGACTTTCATTCCCGGTCATGCTGCGATTGTAATGCGAAACCAGCTCCGTGAATAAAATGCCCATCGACCACCCGTCACTGATAATATGATGCATTATATAATGGAGCAACCAGGTATCCTCCGATAACCGGTATAATCCGGCTCTTATCAGGGGACCAGCGGAAAGATCGAACGGTCTGACGGATTCATGTTGCAGAAGGTCTTTCAGCACTTCTTCTTTCCGTTCTTCATTGGTCAGGTCCCGGTATGTTATCCGGAATCCGGCCTCTCCGGTGGAAAGAATAAATTGTTTGACTTCTCCGTATTCGTCTTCTCTGAATACGGTTCGCAGGACTTCATGCCGTTCCAGCAGGGCGTCGAATGAACGTTCGATAGCATCGCTGTCCAGGCTGCCTCTAAGCAAATAGGCGCCAGGCATATTGTAAGCCATATTTCCTTCCTCGAACTGGCTCAGCACCCAGAGACGCCGTTGTGAGGAGGATAAGGGATAATTGGCTCTGATCCCCGCCGGGGAGAGGGTACTAAACAAAGATCTCTGCGCCAGATCGATGAACAGGGCCTGCTCTTCCGGAGTTACCCGGGCGAAGATTTCGCTCAGGCCTATTTTAACATTGAACTGTTTATGTATCTGGCTCGCCAGGCGGGTCGCTTTTAAGCTATGCCCTCCGATCTCAAAGAAGTCATCTTTTACACCTATGGTTTCCCTGCCCAATATATCCTTCCAGATCAGGATCAGGTCCTCTTCCGTCCGCGTCCTCGGGGCTACATATTCTACTCCGGCGCCGGTCCAGGCGCCGTCGGGGTCGGGTAGTCTCCGCCGGTCTACCTTGCCGTTGGAAGTCAGCGGGAATTCATCCAGTTGTGTGTAAAACGCCGGGATCATGTAGGCAGGCAATGTCTTTTTCAAATGAGCGCTCAGCTCAGCGGTATTGAGGGGCCTGCCGCTTACAAAATAGGCGACCAATTCTTTTTCGTCTTCCTGGGTGGATCTGGCAAGTACCAGTACAGAGCCGATGTCGGGATGTTTCTGTAATTCGGCCTCTATTTCGCCCGGCTCTATGCGGAATCCTCTTATTTTTACCTGAGCGTCGCTGCGACCGATAAATTCTACATTACCATCGGGCAGCCATCTTGCCAGATCGCCGGTTCTGTATAAACGGCCTTCACGTTTAAAGAAATGAGGTACAAATTTTTCGGTGGTCAATTGCGGGTTACCCCAATAACCGCGCGCCAATCCGTCCCCGCCCACGCAAAGCTCGCCTATTGCGCCAATGGGTAACAAACGGTCATTCTCATCCACTATAAAGGCCGTGCTATTATTAATGGGCTTGCCGATCGGAATAATATCCGATACCGGCCGGATGGGATAGGTTAAGGAGAAAGTCGTATTCTCCGTCGGGCCATACCCATTTACTATTTTTAATTCCGGGTAGGCTTTTTTTAGGGTGTTTATATGTGCAGGCGATAATTTGTCGCCTCCCGCCAGGACGGTCTTCAGCGAGCTGAACAGCTCTATGTCTTTATCCACCAGTTGGTTTAGCCAGCCTGCCGTAAACCACATCGTATCGATCTCTTTTTCTTTTATGAGTCTGGCCAGCTGCAGGCTGTCCAGCAAGACTTCCTTACGGCAGAGGACCAGGCATCCGCCATTCAATAACATACCCCAATATTCAAAGGTGGTGGCATCGAAAGAGACAGCTCCGGTGGATAAGAGCACCTGTTCGCCTGACAGCTCCGTAAAGTTGGTGGATTTGACCAGGCGTATTACGCTGCGGTGCTCCACCATCACTCCTTTGGGTATCCCCATCGAGCCTGAGGTATACATTATATAAGCCAGATCATGGGGAGAGACGAGCGAAGATGTAGGTTTCGGGGCCGCATCGAGACTATGCAGCTGTGCGTCAATAGCGAATATGGCGCTAGTATAGTTTTGCAGATCGAACAGGTAGTCGATCTGAGTTATCAGCGCCTTAAGGCAGGTATCCCGGATCATGAATTCCTTCCTCTTCGCAGGGAGATCCGGGTCGATGGGGACATAGGCCGCACCTGATTTCAGGATGCCCAAAATGGCTACGATCACCAGGTCGGATCTGTCCAGAACGATGCCGATCCGATCGTCGACCTGAATAGCATAATTCGTTCGCAGGTAACCGGCTAATTTATCGGATTGTGCATCCAGCTCCTGATAAGTCATCGATCTGTCTTCAAAAACCAATGCCGGTTTATCGGGCGTTAATTTGACCTGCTCTTCAAATAAGGCGGGGATAGTCTTATCTGCAGGATACGCGGTAGCCGTGTCATTAAATTCAGACAAAAGCTGTTGCTGTTCTTCCGGCCGCAAATACTCCAGGGCTCCGATCGCTGTATCAGGGGCGGAAGCTGCTGCATCCAACAGCTGTATGTAGTGATCCATCAATCGTTCTGCCGTATTTTTATCGTAGAGATCGCTGTTGTAAACGATGATAGCCTTTATCTCATCTCCCACCTCGGTAAAATCGAACGACAGATCGAATTTACTGACGAGGCTTGTCATGGCGTTGTACTCTTTTACCTGTAGCGTGCCTGTGTCGCGTTGCTGAATGGCCGTATCCGTTCCCGTGTTTTGAAGTACAGCCGTCACCTCGAAAAGGGGGTTCCGGTTCATGTCATGTTGAAGATGCAGGGCGTCCACCAGCTCATCGAAAGGATACATCTGGTGCTCATAGGCTTCGAGCGTGAGCGTCTTCACGTTCTCCAATACCTTACGGAAGCTGTCGTCGCCCGTAAAACGGGTTCGCAGGGCCAGGGTATTTACATAAAAGCCAATCTGATCTTCCAGGTCTGTATGTTCCCGCCCTGCTATAGGACTTCCGATAATGATGTCCTTCTGCCCGGTATACCGGTACAGGAGCGTATTGACCGCAGCAAGCAGGCCCATAAACAGGGTCGCTCCTTGTTGCCGGCAGAGAGCGAGGAGCTCTTTGCTCAATTCCGGGCCAATGGTCCTTGTTATTCTCCCTCCGTTATAGGTTTTGATGGGCTGACGGGGTCTATCGCCCCGGAGATCGAGCACAGGCAGCTCACCTTCCATTTGGTTTAGCCAATACTGCCGGTGTTCGCCTAATGCTTCTCCGATAAGCTGTTCCTGCTGCCAGCAGGCATAATCTTTATACTGTATGCGTAAAGGGGGCAGCGGATCCGGTTGCCCAAGGCTGAAGGTCTTATAGAGCAGGAGCAATTCCTTTATCAAAATACCCATGGACCAGCCGTCGCTGATGATATGATGCATGACGTAGACGAATACCCATCTGCCTGTTTCCATCTGGTATAAAGAGGCGTGCAGCAGAGGACCGGAAGACAGGGAGAAGGGCCGGTAAAAATCTTCCCTGATCAATCTTTGTACCAGGTCTTCCTGTTCAGGTTCTTCCCGCAGATCCCGGACGCCGATCCGGAAGGATGTTTCCCCGGCAGGCAGAACGACTTGTCTGATCTCGCCCTGTTCATCTTCTTTAAACACTGTCCGCAGGCTTTCATGCCGGCCGATCAGCGTTTCAAACGCGAATGTTAGAGCGTTGAGATCCAGCTCGCCCTCGAGCAAACAAACATCCGGCATATTGTATGCTATATTACCTTCCGTGAACTGGCTCAGGACCCAGAGGCGCCGCTGGCTGGAGGACAGAGGATAATAGGATTGTGCAGCTACGGGCGATATAGCCATAAAAGATGTCTTTCGGGCCTCCGCTATCAGCCGGGCCTGTTCTTCGGGTGTCGGATTGGAAAAAAGATCCTTCAAAGACAGCCTGACGTCAAAGGCCTTATGGATCTGAGCGACCAGACGCGTGGCCTTCAGGCTATGGCCTCCTGATTCGAAGAAATTATCTTTTATACCTACTTTTTCTTTACCGAGCAGCTCCTGCCAGATCCGGGTCAATTCCTCTTCCGTATCCGTGCCGGGCCGGACATATTCGACACTGCCGGCCATCGCCAGCCCCTCCGGATCGGGCAGGCTTTTTTTGTCTACCTTACCATTTGGGTTCAGTGGAAAGGCTTCCAGCACGATAAAGTAAGAGGGGATCATATAGACAGGGAGGATTTTGCCCGTATAGACCCGTAAATCTGCTACATTCAGTGTCTTTTTGCCTATGAGGTAAGCGACCAGTTCCTTCTCGCCTCTTTTATCTTCCTTTGCGAGCACAACGGCCCCTTCCATATCAGGGTGGCTTTGTAAAACTGCTTCGATCTCTCCCAGCTCGATCCGGTATCCACGGATCTTCACCTGTTCATCGACCCTGCCCAGGAACTCTATATTCCCGTCCGGCAGCCATCTTCCCAGGTCTCCTGTTTTGTACATTCGCTCAGCCGGCTGGTATGGATTGGAAACAAATTTTTGTACGGTGAGACCGGGATTGTTCAAATACCCACGAGCCAGGCCATCGCCACCAACGCAGATCTCCCCCCCGATGCCGATGGGCAATAACAATCCTTGTCCGTCAAGTATATACGCTGTACTGTTGTTGACAGGAGCACCAATTGGAATATCCGGCAGAAATGAACCCTCCGGCATATCTTCCCCGAACGTTCCTATCCCGTATGCCAACGAAAATGTCGTATTCTCCGTGGGGCCATAACCGTTGATGATCTGTAAGGCCGGGTAGCACCGGCGTAAGGTGCGGATATGAACGGCAGATAACTTGTCGCCGCCGGCCAGTATTGTTTTCAGACCTTTAAAGAGCGTGATATCGGTATCTATCAGCTGATGTAACCAGCCGCCCGTAAACCACATCGTGTCTACTTTATGTCTGTCAATAAGGGAACCGAGGCGTTGCGGATCCAATAAAACTTCCTGCCGGCACATGATCAATGCTCCGCCATTCAATAACATCCCCCAATATTCAAAAGTCGTCGCATCAAAAGAGACGGCTCCGGTTGACAACAGCACTTCGTCACCTGTCAGGTTCACATAACCAGGGGATTTAACCAGCCGGATGACGCTGCGATGTTCGACCATTACGCCTTTCGGATTGCCTGTAGACCCCGACGTATACATTACATAAGCCAGATGGTCCGGTGTATTGACCGGCGTAAGGTCCTGCCGGCTGTAATTTTCCGACTCTCTGCCGAAGGCTGCCATTTCCTCTTCATCCAGCAGGACTCTGCAATGGCTATCGGCCATCATATAATCAATACGTTCCTGTGGGTAGTCGGGGTCCATGGGGACATAGGCTGCCCCTGATTTCAATATTCCCAATACCGCAATGATGATCCGTTCGCTCCGTTCCAGCCTGATCCCGACCAGGTCATCGGCCCGAACCTTATATTTTTCCCTGAGGTAAGCGCCTAGCTGATTAGCCGTATCATTCAGCTCTTTATAGCTGAATGATACCCTTTCAAAGATCAATGCCGGTTTATCAGGGGTCTGCCAGACCTGTTCCTCAAATAAATGAATGATCGTCTTTTCCCGGGGATAAGTGGATGAAGTGGTATTGAAAACCGTTAGAAGACGGTATTTTTCTTCTCCGGCCAGATAATCCAGCTGAGAAACGGGTGTCGAAGGCTGTGCCATCATGACCTCCAATAATTGTTCGAAGTGATGGGCCAGTCTTTCTATTCTATCTCTTTTATAAATATCGCTATTGTATTCTATGCCCATGCGAATCTCTCCCTCTGCCTCTTCGAAATTAAAGGTCAGATCAAATTTGCTGATCACTTCTTCGGCCGCCGGGTATTCGTTTACCGTTATTCCCACGATATTCTTGTCCTGCCGAACCTGGCCGTATTCGTTATTTTGAAGGACAACCATCACGTCGAACAGAGGGCTCCTGCTCATATCCCGGCGAACGGGCAAGAGGTCCACCAACTCGTCAAAGGGGTAAGCCTGATGTTCATAGGCATTCAGGGTAAGCTGCTTAATATTTGCGAATATCTCTTTGTAGTTATCCGCTCCGTTAAAACGGGCCCTTAACGCCAGGGGGTTAATATAAAAACCGATCTGGTCTTCCAGGTCGGCATGTCCCCTGCCTGCGGACGGGCTGCCTATAATGATATCCTGCTGGTTGGTATAACGGTATAATAAAACATTCACTGCCGTCAGGAGCCCCATGAACAGAGTGCCTCCTTCTTCCCGGTTAAGGGATTGGAAGGCTCCGGTAAGTCGTGTGTTCAGTCGTTTCTTTATGACTCCTCCCCGATAGGTCTTAATGGCTGGCCGCGGCTTGTCTCCGGGCAATTCCAGCACAGGCAATTCCCCTTCCAGTTGTTGCAGCCAGTAATCCCTGTGACCTTTCAGGACCTCGCCCCGCAGCTGCGCCTGCTGCCAGGCGGCGTAATCTTTATATTGGATCCGTAAAGGCGGCAAAGGGAGGGCCGTTCCTCTGACAAAAGCTTCATAGAACAGGAACAACTCTTTGCGTAATATGCCCATAGACCAGCCATCGCCGATGATATGATGCATGGTGCAGGTAAAGATCCATTTATTGTCTTCCGTTCGGTATAAGCCTGCACGCAGCAAAGGACCATTGCGCAGGTCAAACGGTGCGGCTGCTTCTTTTGCGATCAGCAGCCTCACCTCTTTTTCTTTTTCAGGTACATCCCTTACATCCAGGCAGCTGATCATAAAACCATTCGTTTCCGGAGTCCGGATAAACTGTTTAAGGTCTCCTTTTTCATCTTCTTTAAATACGGTCCTTAGTATTTCATGGCGGCTTATCAAGGTCCGGAAGGAGTATTCCAGGGCCTCTCTGTCCAAAGCTCCCTGCAATGCAAATACTCCCGCCATATTATAGGCGATGCTGCTTTCCTGAAACTGGCTTAATACCCATAAGCGGCGCTGAGAGGACGATAGTATATAATCAGACCGGATGCCTGCGGGGACAATTGTCGTGAACGAAGATTTATCCGCCAGTGTAATCAACCGGGCCTGTTCTTCCAGCACCACGTTGGCGAATAGTTCTTTCAGGGGAATCCTTACGTCAAATTCCTTATGCAGGCGGCTGGAAAGCCTGGTCAGCGTTAAGCTATGTCCACCTGATTCAAAGAAATTGTCCAATACTCCTACCCGTTCCTTCCCCAGGATTGTTTGCCAGATCTCCGTCAGCTTTTTCTCTGTCGCGTTGCGGGGTGGGACATATTCGATACCGGCCTGCTCTCCAAATCCTTCCGGATCCGGAAGGATCTTCCTATCGGTTTTACCATTGGGAGTCAACGGCAATTTCGACAGCTGAACAAAATACTGCGGCACCATATAGGCAGGCAGTCTTTCCGTTATATAATTTCGCAAGGCGGGAATGCTTAATTCCTTTGAACTCACTATATACGCCACGAGCACTTTATCTGACTTTGTACGATCCTTCGCTATTACCAGGGCGTCTTCTATGAGGTCATGCCGGTGCAGCACTTCTTCTATCTCTCCCAGCTCTATCCGGTGCCCTCTTATTTTAACCTGAAAATCCTTTCGTCCGGCGTATGTCAGGCGGCCATCGTGCAGCCATCTTCCCAGGTCTCCGGTCCGGTATATTTTTTCTCCTTCCTTAAAAGGATTAGGAATGAATTTCTGTCCGGTCAGCGTCTCCTGGTTCAAATATCCTTTTGCCAATCCCGCTCCTCCTATACAAATCTCTCCGATAGCGCCTACGGGCATTAATAACTGATAGTCGTTCAGGATATAAATCTGATGATTGTCTATGGGCCTGCCGATCGATGGAACAGGTTCCAGCTCGGCTCCGCTATCTCTTCCCAATTGCAACCGGGTGACCACATGTGTCTCTGCCGGTCCGTAGTGGTTATGCAGGGTCGCCCGGCCAGTCTTCAGCCAGGCCATAACAGCGTCGCCCAATACCAGTTGTTCTCCGGCCACGATGATATGCCTGGCTGTCTCACCGATATGAGCCAGAAAATAATCGTCTTCCATCAGCAGCTTAAAATAAGCCGTCGGCAGGAAGACTGTATCAATCTTTTTTTGAACGATAAAATCCACCAGCTCCTGTACATCTCTTTTTTTCTCTTCGGCAATGGGATATAAGGTCGCCCCACATAACAGAGTGGAGAATATTTCCTGGAAAGAGACATCAAAGCTCAGGTTGGCAAACTGCAATACTTTTTTTACTTCTCCGGCGGGAAATTCATTCCGGTGAAAGTTCATCAGGTTGACCATTCCTTTATGTTTCATCATGATGCCCTTCGGATGGCCTGTGGATCCGGATGTATAGATCAGGTAGACCAGGTTGTCCGGAAGAAGCGGCGCCCCGGCAGGCAAGGTGGAATAATCGTCTTTCTGCTGTAAAAAAGTTTTATAAAAAGGGAGGTCGATGCTTACCAGGCAATTGCTATCCTTTTCCAGGTAGGTTATCCGTTCCCGGGGATAACCCGGATCGATCGGTAAATAGGCAGCCCCTGCTTTCAGAATGCCCAGGATCGAAATAATAAAGGTCTCGTTCCTTTCCAGCTTTATGCCTATCAGATCATCCGGCCTGACAGTGTATTTCTTTTGCAGGTAATGGCTAAGCTGATTGCACAACGCATCTAATTCCCGGTAGGAGATCCGGGTACCTTCATACTCGATGGCTATGTTATCCGGCGTTCCGGCAGCCTGTTCTTCAAAAAGGTCCACGATGGTCTTTCCATGGGGAAGGGCGCGGACCGTATCGTTAAATGTCTTCAATTGTCGGTTCCTTTCCTCATCGGCCACGAGTTCCAGCCGGCCGACAGGACTGGCTGGTTCTTTTATCATGCCGTCAAGTAACCGTCTGAAATGGAAGATCAGCTGGTCTGCTGTATTTTTGTCGTAGATATCGCTATTGTATTCGAGGGTGAGCTCTATTTCTTCCCCCCTCTCCCTGAAGTCGAACAACAGGTCGAATTTACTGATCTGCGGTTCTTCTTCCGTATACTTCTCCACCTGCAGTTCGTGAAGCAGTTGTCCGTCTATGTTATTGCCGTCCCCTTCGTTCTGCAATACGACCATTACATCGAACAGAACATTTCGGCTCATGTCTCTCTCCGGATGCAAAACTTCCACCAGCTCATCGAAGGGATACACCTGGTGCTCATAGGCTTCCAGGGTGAGGATCTTTACCTTTTCCAATACGTCCAGGAAGCTGTCATTTCCGGTAAAACGGGTTCGCAGCGCCAGAGTATTTACATAAAATCCGATCTGTTCCTCCAGGTCCGTATGCTCCCTGCCGGCTATGGGACTTCCGATAATGATGTCCGTCTCTCCGGTATACCGGTACAGGAGTGTATTGACGGCGGCGAGCAGGCCCATAAAGAGGGTCGCTCCCTGTTGGCGGGCGAGGGACTGTAATCCTTTGCTCACCTTCGGATCGATGGTCTCTGTTATTTTCCTTCCATTATAGGTTTTGACGGCTGGCCGCAGGCGGTCGCCCCGGAGATCGAGTATGGGCAGCTCTCCTTCCAGCTGTTTCAGCCAATATCCACGGTGCTCTTCCAAGGTTCCCTTGTTCAGCTGTTCCTGCTGCCACAAAACATAATCTTTATACTGTATACGCAAAGGGCTTAACGGATTTGAGTCTCCAATGCTGAAGGCGTTATAGAACAGCAACAATTCCTTTATTAGAATGTCCATTGACCAGCCATCGCTGATGATATGATGCATTATATAGGTAAAGATCCATTTGTTGGGTTCTACCTGGTATAAGAATGCACGCAATAAGGGGCCGGAACTAAGATTAAAGGGCCGGGTAAAGTCTTTTTTCATTAATTCGTTTACCAGCTCTTTTTGCCCGCTGCCTTCCCGCAGATCCAGGAAGCCGATCCTGAATGCCGTTTCTTCCGGAGATTGGATAACTTGCCTGATCTCGCCTTCTTCGTCTTCTTTAAAGATCGTGCGCAGGCTTTCATGCCGGGCGACCAGCGTCTCAAATGCGCAGGTCAAAGCATTAAGGTTCAGCTCGCCTGTCAGGAAGTAGACACCGGCCATATTATAGGCAATGTTCGCATCTTCGAACTGGCTCAGGATCCAGAGGCGGCGCTGGGAAGAAGACATCGGATAATGAGGCCGGGGCTCTGCCGGCGATATTGTCCTGAATGAGGTCTTTTGGGACTGTGTTATCTCCTGAGCCTGCTGCGCCAGCGTCGTCCTGGAAAACAGCTCCTTCATCGATAATCTGACACCGAATTTCTTATGGATGCGGGCAGCGAGACGGGTAGCTTTTAAGCTATGGCCTCCCGACTCAAAAAAATTGTCATTTATACCTACTTTTTCTCTGCCGAGTATTTCCTGCCATATCTCTGCCAGTTTTTCTTCCGTTGTAGTACGCGGCGGAAGGTATGAGTCTTCTGCCGGCATGGCAGAGCCTTCCGGGGATGGCAGATTTTTCCGGTCGACCTTCCCATTGGGGCTCAGGGGCAATTCATCCATCCGGACATACCAGGATGGGATCATATAGTCTGCCAGGGTCCTGGTCAGGTAAGGCCGGACATCTTTTAATGACAAGGGCAGACTGCTTACGAAATAAGCGACCAGCTCTTTCTCTCCGCCGGTATTTGTTCTGGCAACGACTACTGCAGTATCTATATCGGGATGATCCTGCAAGGCGTTTTCTATTTCTCCCAATTCTATCCGGTATCCCCTGATCTTTACCTGGTCATCCTTTCTGCCGATAAACTCAATGTTTCCATCCGGCAACCATTTTGCAAGATCTCCGGTTTTATACATGAGCTCGTCCGGCCTGAATGGATCGGGTATAAATTTTTCAGCCGTCAGATCGGGGTTGAACAAATAACCGCTGCCGACGCATAGGCCGGCAATAAACAACTCCCCTGTCACTCCGACGGGGCAAAGGTTGTGGGCGCCATTAAGGATATACAGGCGGCAGTTATCCACAGGCTTGCCGATAGGAATGGTCTTTAACAGATCCCATTCATTATTGCTGACGACATAGGAGGAAACAACATCCGTACATTCGGTCGGTCCATAAGAATTGATGACCTGCCCATTAAAATACCGGGATTTCACCCATTCCTTGAATTCTTTGATCAGAATAGGTTCGCCCCCCAGCACGATCTTACCGAGAGAGGAGATCTTTTTAAAATGATCGTTGATACCTGTATCCAGCAAGGGATAAAAGGCGCTTGGAGCGCAATTGACGATCGTTATCCGATAGGCGGCAATCGTTTCGGCAAGCGCAGGATAATCAGTATACAGCGTCGGCGGCAGATATAAGCCGGCTCCTCCGGCCAGCGGAGCGAAGATATTTTTCTGCGCCAGGTCAAAACTTACTGGAGCCATTAATAAAACATGGTCATTCTCCTGCATTTCCAATAAACTGGCATACCAGGTGACGAGATTGACAAAGGAACGTTGTTTCACCTTTGCTCCTTTCGGACGCCCCGTAGATCCGGACGTATAGATCACATAGGCCAGGTCATCCGGCCCATTGATAGCAGGTAAATTTTTCCCGGCGTATTCCTTTCGCTGCAACCTGAACTTTTCCAATTCCGGATTATCTATCGCCAGCTTGCACCTGCTATCGGAAAGCATATAGGATATCCGTTCAGGCGGATACCCCGTATCGATCGGCAGGTAGGCGGCCCCGCTTTTCAATATCCCCAATATCGAGACGATGAGCCAGTCGCTTCTTTCCAGCTGTACTCCTATCAGATCGTTGGGCCTTATCAGGTAATTCTTTCGCAGATAACCGGCCAGCTGATTGGACCTTTCATTTAATTCCGCATAACTCAATACGGTATTTTCGAATACCAGGGCTGTATTGTCCGGTGTCCTTTCTACCTGCTCCTCGAATAAGGCAATGATCGTCCCGCCGGCGGGATAGCTCTTTTCCGTATGGTTGAACTGTTGTAAGAGCTGGTATTTTTCATCATCCCCTACAAAATTCAATTGCCGGACAGGCAGGGACGGTTGCTCTATAATTTGCTTCAGCAATCGTTCCAGGTGGCCTGCCAATCGTTCCATCGTAAGCTTGTTGTAGAGATCGCTATTGTATTCGATGCTGACCGAGAATCCTTCTTCCGTTTCACCGAACGCAAACGTGCAATCAAACTTGCTGACCCTCTCTTCGATATTTGCATACCTGCTCACCCTGAGGCCATTAAGACGGGGACCTTCTTTTGTCGCGTGGCTAAGGTCATTCTGCAGGACCACCATCACATCGAATAAAGCGCTCCTGCTCATATCCTTTGAAAGATCAAGGGCGTCTACCAGTTGGTCGAAGGGGTAGGCCTGGTGCTCATATGCGCCCAGAACAGCTCTTTTGACGTTCTCAAATACTTCTATATAACTGTCAGCCTCTTCCATCCTGGTCCTTATCGCCAAAGTATTTATATAAAAACCGATCTGGTCCGCCAGGTCTACATGTTCTCTTGCTGCTATCGGGCTTCCCAACAGGATATCCTGCTGATTGGTATACCTGTATAATAAACTATTAACTGCTGCCAGCAAGCCCATGAATAAAGTACCGTCAAGCTGTTTGCATAGCGCTGTCAGGCCGACGCTTACAGCGGGGTCGATCTTTTTATGGAAAACGCCGCCATTATATGTTTTTACGGGAGGCCGTGGTCTGTCTGCCGGCAATTCCAATACCGGCAGCGCGCCCCGGAATTGGTTCAACCAATATGTTTCGTGTTCCTTCAAAATCGCTCCCTCCAGCTGCTCCAGCTGCCAGACTGCATAATCTTTGTAATGAATGCGCAAGAGGGGTAAGTCGGGTGAGACGCCTTTGCTGTATGCGTTGTAAAACAACGATAGCTCTCTGGTCAGGACCTCTATGGACCAGCCGTCGCTGATAATGTGATGCATGCTGAACAGAAGTAGCCATTTATTATCCGTCAGCTGATAAAGACCTGCCCGTAACAGAGGACCTGCCGCCAGGTCGAAGGGCCTGCCCCATTCTTCATTTATGATATTCCCGATTTTTTCTTCCTGTCTTTTTTCATCTTTCAAGTCCCCGAAGAATAGGTTGAACTCCAGCCCTTCCGCAGGAAGGATATATTGCCGGACCTCTCCTTTTTCATCTTCTTTAAACAGGGTCCTTAATATTTCGTGCCGGGTTATCACAGCCCTGAAAGATTCCGTTAATGCAACACTATCCAGATCGCCCTCCAGGACATACGCTCCCGGCATGTTATAGGCAATATTGCTTTCTTCGAACTGGCTCAACACCCATATCCTTCGCTGAGCGGGAGATAGCGGATAGCTATACATCATTGGCGTCGAAGGGATTGCTCTAAATTGTATTTTATTTGTCTCTGCTATCAGCCGGGCCTGTTGTTCCAGCAGGGGCCTTGCAAAAAATTCGTTCAGATTGATTTTTACGTCGAATATTTTATGTACCTGGCTGGATAACCGGATCGCGGTTAAGCTATCTCCCCCCAACTCGAAGAAATTATCTTTGACGCTGATCCTTTCCCGGCCCAGGAGCTCCTGCCAGATCTTCGCCAGCTTTGCTTCCCGCTCGTTACCGGGAGCCACGTATTCCCGGCCCGTTCCCATCCCCAACGACTCCGGACGTAGCAGCCCTCTTTTATTCACCTTCCCGTTCCCCGTCAGTGGCAGCGACTCCAGCCGCACAAAATGCCCAGGAACCATATACGATGGCAAGAGCGCCGACAGCTGCAGCCGCAGCTCCGATACCGTCTGCTCCCGGCCACTCACGATATACGCCGCCAGTTCCTTCTCCCCATTTGCATTGTCCAGCGCCACCACTGCCGACGATTCAATATCCGCGAGCTTTTGTAAGGCATTCTCTATCTCCCCCAGCTCGATCCGGTACCCTCTTATCTTCACCTGGTCGTCCTTCCTGCCCAAAAATTCAATGTTGCCATCCTCTTGCCAGCGGCCCAGGTCTCCCGTCCGGTACATCCGTTCGCCACTCCGGAATGGGTTCGCCACGAACTTCTCCCCCGTCAGCTCCGCCTTGTTCCAGTAGCCCCGCGCCAGCCCCACTCCCCCGATGCAGAGCTCCCCCACCACTCCCACCGGCTGCAGCTCATCATTACTTCCCACGATGTACAGCCCGGTATTCCAGATCGGACGGCCGATCGGTATGATGCCCTCCTGCCCCGTCGTCGCATAATACGTCACATCCACCGAGGCTTCAGTAGGCCCGTATAAATTATGAAGGGGCGTATCTACTTTCTCGTACCAACGCCTCACCGTCCCGGCTGGCAACGCCTCACCGCTCGTAATCACCCGCCGCAGGCTCCCCAACCCGGCCGCAAGCGTCTCACGCTCCCATAATGCCCCTATGAACGCCGATAACATGCTCGGCACAAAATGAAGGCAGGTAACACCCTCGTCCGCTATCAGCGATACTATCCGATCCGGTGATCCCGATGCCTCCCGGCTGCATAACACCATCTTTGCTCCCCAGCACAAGGGAAGAAAGATCTCCCACACCGATACGTCAAAGGAAAAATTCGTCTTTTGTAAGATGACGTCGTCCCCATCAAAGCCATACTGAGACCACATCCATTCCAGCCGGTTCACCACTCCCCGGTGCTCCAGCATACAGCCTTTCGGATGACCCGTTGACCCAGAGGTATAGATCACATACAGCAGGTCCGTCGCTCTGGTGATAGGCGGCAGATTAGCCCCGGTATACCTGTGAGCTGCCTGCTGGAACGCAGCCAGCTCCTCTTCATCGATCAGCACTTTACATCC
>Ga0307511_10000285_pt1 | contig 53256 bp, 51 predicted proteins | sample 13_EM_MG_FD_200266 | JGI IMG/M metagenome (GOLD analysis project Ga0307511, IMG submission 200266) | Populus trichocarpa ectomycorrhiza microbial communities from riparian zone in the Pacific Northwest, United States - 13_EM | ecosystem: Host-associated > Plants > Roots > Unclassified | place... | reverse complement strand
ATGCGGCCTTTTGTCGTGCAGGAATTTCTGTAAAGCCTCCTCCGGCGAGCTGTTATCTCCGGCCGCGATCCCTTTCAGCATATCGGCTACCAGCGGCGTATAAATAAAGGCTGGAGACACCGTATTGACGAGGATATTGTGGGCTCCCAGGGACATGGAGAGTCCCTTGCTGAAATTAATGATAGCAGCCTTGGTGAGATTGTAGGGCGTCATGTCCGGATCCGGCTGCGACCCATTCTCTGAAGAAAGATTGATGATCCGTCCCCATTTCTTCGCCTTCATACCCGGCAGCACTGCCTTCACCAGCCGCACCATCGACACGACATTCAGCTCGTACAGCACGGAGTAGATCTCCGTGGAAATGTCTTCAAAAGGTCCTATTTCCCCGATATGCCCTGCATTATTGACCAGGATATCGATGCCTCCAAGAGAAGAAATGATCTCCTGCACCATCCGGTCGATATCTCCTTGTGAAGTGACATCGGCAGTGATAGCGAGTACGCGGTGTCCCGTCTTCGCTTCGATAGCAGCTGCCGTCTTCTTACCCTCGTCCGCATTCCGGGAACAGATCGCTACTTTCGCCCGGGCCTCCGATAGGGATAATGCTGCAGCAGCCCCGATCCCCTTACTGCCCCCCGTAACAAGGGCTACCTTTCCCACCAGTGAAATATTCATATTGATTGATTTTAGAAGCTAAATATCCATTCAAAAGAGATAGTTCACCGGCGATGGACCCTACAGGAATTTTTTCCAATAGAAGAGCCAGTCGATCATCCTGCTGGTATAACCATATTCATTGTCAAACCAGGTGATCAGTTTGAGATGATTGCCCACTACGGAGGTAAGCCCCCCATCTATTACACAGGAATGCGTATTGCCTTTGATATCCAGGGATACCAACGCCTCTTCACTATACTCCAGGATGCCTTTGTATTCCTGCTGCGCTGCCGTCCTGAACAGGGAATTGATCTCCCGGGCGCTGGTCCTGGTCTTCAGTTGAACCGTGAAATCAGCCATTGCCCCGTTGGCAACCGGCACCCTTGTCGACACCGCAGCAATCCGCTCGTGTAAGACCGGCATCAGCCGTTCCAGGGAAAGGGCCAGATCGATCTCAACAGGTATAATGGATTCCGCAGCCGCCCTGCCCCTCCGGAATTGCTTATGAGGAGCATCCACCAGTTCCTGCCGGGACGTATAGGAATGCAGGATATTCAACTGCGCTGATTCGATACCGATGGAATTCAGCAGGTATAAGATATGCGTAGCGCAATTGGTCATGCACCCGCCCGGCGAGATGATCGTACTGTCCTGGTTCAGCACATGCTGGTTGAACCCATAAATAAGAAGCGGAATATCCGGCGAACCGGTGGTGGACAGTAATACTTTCCGGGCTCCGGCTGCGAGATGGATGCCTGCTCCCTCCTGGCTGGAAAATTTACCCGTACATTCGATCACAATATCTATTTGCAGCTCCTTCCAGGGAAGACGCGAGGGATCTTCCTGCCGGAAAACAGCGATCTTTTGATCTCCCACCGTCAACAAGCCATCCCGGTGCACCACGGGAGCCGGCAGAGTCCCGTATACGGAATCATAGCGAAGCAGGTAAGCCAGGTTGTCCGTGTCCATAATATCGTTGACAGCTACCAGTTCTACCCCTTTCTGATCGAGCAATCTTCTGCTTAAAAGCCGGCCAATACGACCCATTCCATTGACAGCAATACGCATAGTTCAGATATTAATTGAGACACAAATATAAGAAGAGACCCCCTTTAACAGCGAAAAGGCCCGTTAAGGGCCTTTTCGCAAAAACTAACACGTTCTCCATAAAATAAAAGACTTAACCGATTGGATTAGTTTTACCGGTTGAGGATCAGGGGCGTTTCATGGATGGCGCAAAGGTAGGCACGTCTTCTCCCCGATCAACTGCTGAGAGAAGTAATAAATGAAAAAATTCTTTATCGCCGGCTACTGACACGAGTAGCACTCTATAAAAAAAATAGTTTTTTTCCCTTAAATTTTTTACATCGTAGCGCATAAAAAAGCTAAATGAAAATACACGACTGTAATTAGCAGTTTTTAATAGAAATTTGCAACCCGACATACTCAACATAGTAGCGTATTTCCACTTACCTTGTTCTATTTTTGATCTGTTTCCCTTTAAAACCTGATTGTATGATTAAGGTCGGCCTGATTGACGACAATTACTTTCTATTGAACAACTACAAGGAATTCCTGCAGGACTTCACCGATATAGATGTTGTATTCTCTTTTACCTCTCTGGAAGAACTGGGCAGGAATATAGGGCATGGAATACTCGTTGCCGAGCCCGACGTCGTTATGCTGGATATTACACTCCCGGGACAGGCAGGCATTGAGGAGGTGAAAAAATTATCCGGCATTTATCCGGAGGCCAAAGTAATCGTAATGAGTAAATATGAAGACCGGTCATATGTAATACAGTCCCTGTTATCCGGGGCCAGCGGGTTTCTCTCCAAAACCGCTAAGCCAATGGATATCTATACTTCCATTCATGACGTGCATGATTCGGGCGCCAGCCTATCCCCCAAAATAGCCAAGACGATCATTGATCACCTGAAGGGGAACCTGACGGATATATTGGCTGGCAAACTCACCAAAAGAGAGATCGAACTCGTGGACCTGCTGAAAGAAGGGCTGTCCTATAAGGAAATGGCCGAAAAACTATACGTGTCGGTTCACACCGTCAATCACCATTTAAAGAATATTTATCATAAACTAGGCGTAGAGTCAAAATCACAGCTCATTTCGAGGATCTTGCAAAAAACGCTATATTAAACTATCTTTGATCTATGCAATCCAATCCCATGAATAATATCCTGGTCATTGACGAAGTACCAACCATTGCATTGGGCTTGCAGGAAGTATTCCGCCCCCTCAATAATTCTGCCGTCGTAGAGTATGTAGAAAATATTTTCACCGCCCTTTCTTCAAAGTCCTATGAAGGAAGAAAATTTGACCTCCTTATCATAGGCGACCAGGCAGAAAGCCCGTTAGTAAACCTTCCCCAGCTGGTAACTGAATGTAAGAACAGGTTCGGTAACAGCCGGATCATGATCTATTCTCCCCTTTACGATCATGGCCTCATCGAAAAAATGACAGAATCGGGTATAGATGCTTTTATGCATAAATACGAACCGGTCGAGGAGATCCGGAAAGCCTATTACAGCCTCGCGGCCGGAGAGGGTTATATTTCCGGCATCTTTCATACCCTGTATTATGAATACTCCCTCCGGCTGGACAAGCTTCCTCCACGCCAGGACTAACCGGGAAACTGATCCTCCCTGCAGCCCCGTCCCGACTGATTATACGTAGATTTACTAACGGCCATACGTATATTTACTAAGTGTATACACGTAGTTATTGGCTAGAAGAATTATGACATTATATTGAAATTTTGATATATTTGCATGTAGTAGCAGGGCCCTTTCATACAACCATTCGCCGTCACCTCATTACCTCGATACCATGCCCGCTGCAATCAGTCAAAAGCCTGTGTCTCTTGATAAGATCCTGGTCATTGATGACCTTCCTCTTATTCCCCTGGCCTTCCAGGAGGTCTTTCGTGCCATTAACAAATCGGCCGTCGTAGAATATTCAGAGAATGTTTTTTCCGCTTTATCCTGCAAGGCCTACGCAAATGCTGTTTTTGATCTCGTCATCACAGGCTCCTTCCAGGATAATTTTTCAGAGCCCTTACAGCAGGCTGTGACGGAGCTGAGAAAGAAGTTCGGCAATTCCAGGATCATGCTCTATTCGAGCGCCTATGACCCGGTGATCATCGAGAAAATGTCCGAAACAGGCATCGACGCCTATGTTCACAAATACGAATCCATCGAGGAGATTCGCAAAGCATATGCCCGCCTTGCAAAAGGCGACTCTTACATATCGGAGATATTTCACACGCTGTATTACGAATATGGGCAGGGAGTGAGAAAATGAGCCCGGTACAACCGATAGGAGGCAAGCCAATCAGGGCCTGGCCTTCGGTTTAGTGGCATCCTTTTCCATCGATGATGATTTTATCGTCATGAATCGAAAAATTTGACTGTGACACTCCACAGATCACCGTCAGGACCTCATTGATCATATCGTCCTCGTAAAAGGTTGCCGTAACCCGGCAGGTCTTGACAGCGGGATTGGCAAATTCAATGAGCACATTGAACTGCTGCCCGATCTTTTCAGCAGCTTCTTCCATCGTGACATCGTCGAGACGGATCTCGGCTGGTTTCCAGGCGACCACCAATTTGGTGTCCACTTTTTTCTGAACGTATTCCTCCGTCTTTTTATGGAAGCTGATCTGTTGGCTGTCGGTCAGCAGTCCCATACTCTTATTCTCTCTTTCCACCTGCACCTTACCATGAGTAACGGTCACCTCGATCGATTCATCGGCCGGGTAGGCTTTGATATTGAAAGCGGTTCCCAATACCCGGGTGGTGATTTTACCGGTATGTACGAGGAAGGGCATGCGGGAATGGCGTACAATATCGAAATACCCTTCTCCCGAAAGGAAGACCTCCCGGTATTCACCGGCAAAAGCGGCCGGGTAATCCAGTTTGCTGTCTGTATTTAAAATGACGGTGCTGCCATCCGGCAGATGAATGATCTGTTTCTTATCCAGGGCCGACAGGATGCCGTCCACACCTTTGGCCGAAGGGAGCTGTGACCGGGATTTTCTGGTGTGACCGGTAAGTGCCCAATAGGCTGCCGATACTATCATGCACAGGATCAGAACGGCGGCTACTTTATACCAGGGGCTCGATTCGGAATCCATAAAAATACTATTGATATAAATGCAATCCTCTACTATTGATCTAGATGCAATCGCACCTATAAAAGTAACCAATTCTTCACGAACGGTTTTAACAAAAAATTCGATCCAACGGGCAGACGCCCCGGAGCAAAAAAGCTTATTTTGTTTTATGCGTATAGCCGTTACTGCTTATAGTTTATTCTTTTCCCTTCCACTGGTATTCTCTTCTCATGTCTATTCCCAGCAAGCACTTACCGGCCGGGTACGCAAAAAAGCGAGTACGGAGGTCCTGATGTCTGTAAGCGTTCACAACCTCAACCAAAAGAAATATAACCAATCGGATATGGGCGGTAATTTCAGGATCCCCGCCACAAAAGGGGATACGATCCTTTTTACTTCTGCCGGCTATCTGCCGGATACGACGATCGTAAATGACTGGATGTTTGCAGAAGCTGATGGCTACAGCGTTTACCTCACCCCGAATATGGTGGAACTGCCTTCCGTCCGGGTGGGAGATCAGAGCAATTACCAGTTGGATTCTATAAAACGGAAAGAAGACTATGCCTGGCTGGATAAGGTACATCGGGTAAAGCTGGCGGGCGGCAAAAGGTGGTCCGACGGAGTTGGAGTTAGTTTCAGTCCCATCAGTTATTTTTACTCCGGAGAGGTACAAAGAAGAAGGCTGAGAAGACGGCTGAAGGAGGAAGAAATAGACTACTATATAGATTCCAAATTTCCCCGCGCTTATGTCGCCAGGGTCACCGGCTTAAAAGGGGATTCGTTACAAACGTTCATGATCCGGTATCGGCCTACTTATAAATTCTGCAGGAAGGCTTCGAATGAGGATATGTTGTTTTATATCAATGATAGTTTGAAGAAGTATCATGGGGCAGGGAAATAAGCTTGCCATTCCGCCTTTTCAGGTGTTTTTCCCGTTCTCTATCAGCAAAATCTGCATTAACTTGGGCAAATCACCCCCCACCATTATGCAACATTTTATAATAGACCTGGACTCTCTGCTCAGCCATCCGCAATTGATTTGCTACAAACATAAAGAGTACACTTTATGGATCAGCGACTATTACTTGGAAGAGAATGTCCTTTCCTTCGACTCGCGCATCCCCAGGAACAGCCTAAGGCATTTTATGGAAGCTGCACTTGAACAGGAATTTATAACGTCTATCCCCATCAACAAAGATATCCAACCCATATACACCTCCTTTCTATCGATCAACACCTACATCAAGGATATTGATTTCTATCGCGTCTTAATGGACCAATACAATAAATTGGAACAATTAAAAAATGGGGACGAAATTTGGATCGTCTCCACAGATGAAAATTATTCCAAAAAAATTCCTCCGAAAAAAGCTCTAAAAGAGCTCCGTAACAAAGGCGCCACTTATAACGAGGACCTGGCACGGATATCCATTAATCTGTCCGATGAACATTGGATCGGTAAATATTTATTTTTCATTCTCTTTACAGGACTGCTACTCGCTGCCGTATTTTCCAAACAATTGATGGCTTATTGCAGGGGTAATCTATATATCGGCTCGATCCTTGGAATAGCAGTCCTTCCGGCCGTCTGGCTGCTCTTCAAATTGCGCTCAAAAAGAAGGTTTTTATACGGACTTTTGGAAGTTGTAATAGGACTAGTCGCATTTGGTCAGGTACTATATTTCACAGACGCAAAAACCTTTAGCAATTTCGATTACTTAAAAATAATCTCAGGCATTTATATTGTAATAAGAGGATTGGCCAACATTGAAGAAGGAATGGAGAAATCCAAGAATCGCTATTTCCTGGAAAAATGGAGAAAAATATTCTGACACTCCTTCTAAATAAGAGGCATCGGGGATCTCTCCATTCCCGATTTTGAAAGCCATATCTTCAATTGAAGCGCTTTAACATATGGAGAGGTATCTGCCAAAATTTCTTTGATAATACAAAAAATATTTAGCAAAGCCAAGATCGAGGCCATTTTGACCTTTTTGCACAATTATGCGCTATTTAAAAATCCGCAAATAAACCGTAGTTTTATGAAACAAGTTGATCAGATAACAGGTAAAAAGAATACCATGGGTATTATTGAACAGTTAGCAGAAATAAAAGCGGAGGAAGCCTTGGCAAAAGGTCTTGTCCAAGGAGAACAAAAAGGCAGATTGGAAGCCAAGTTGGAAGAAAAGGAAAATTTCGTAATAGCATTGTTGAACAATACCGAATTTTCCGCAGACAAAATCGCCTCAATGGTTGGTGCCCCTGTGCCTTTCGTAGAGAAAGTGAAACGCGGGCTTATATCTAAATAATTTTAAAAGACTTTCGAAAATAATTTATTAAAAGCTGTCTGAAAAATCCGGGCAGCTTTTTTTACAGGACAAATCCACCTCCCCGCCCGGAGCCACATTAAAAAGCGATTTGCGCCCATCCCTAACTGCCGCTGGGCGCAAAGCCCCACACTTATAATCCTTTCTCCCCCCTAATGTCCCTCTCCGATTGGCAAAGCTAATTGCTAAATCATCACGATCACCTCCTTCCTCTCCACTACAGACTTGTCATAAGATGCTTGCAGCTTACCTACCATCCATCCACCAAGGAAATATCTTTCAAAAAAAACACTTTAATATTAAGAATTTAATTAATTTCACCAAATCGAATAATAATACCCTCTCCCCTGTCTGCATTACTGGTTGGTTTGAATAGTAACCCCTAAATATTGAATCATAACCCTAATTTTATGCAGCATTTTACCAGACTTGTATTAATCGCTACGCTACTGATCACGTCCGCTTTTTCCATAAAGGTCACAGCGTCTGAAAAGATCAGCGTTACCTCTTCCCCGCAAACAGCGCGTATTTATGTTGATGGTGTGCAAATGGGTACGGGTAAAGTGATAGTGAAAGTAGCAAAGGGCGCCTGCGTTACCGTAGAAGTCAAATTGGAAGGATATATCCAGGAAACAAGGACCTATTGTGACAAGAAAGGCGTTACAGAGCCTCCTTCTTCAGATTATGTTCAATTACAGGAAGATGAATCTTATACATCTTCCATAGAATCCAATATTGCCAATACGGAAATCCAAATAAACGTAAATCGGGCCAAATCCAAGGAGGATGCCTGGAAAGACATTATAGGCGTCGTACTGGAAAAATTCGACGTGCTGGAGAATAGCGACGAAAAAGCCGGGTACTTGCGTACTTCTTGGGTAGGCATGTCCTTTAAATCCAATACTATCCGCATACGATTTATTGTAAAACAATCTTCAGAATCTCCACTTGTTTATCGGGTGAAATTTGTATCGGAAGCATCGGGAAGATCCGCTACCCCCTACAATGCGGATGAGCAATACCGGCCTTTTAACCGGATACTTAAAAAATACGATGGATTTTTGGATGAATTGACCACTAAGTTGAAAAATTAGTTACCTCACCGGTTTTTCTTGGTGACCCTCTCTTCGTTTTCCACCAAATAGTCTGTCTCACCTCACCCGCACGGCAACCCGCCGTGCGGGTTTTTTGACTGGTACCATCGCATACATTCCACCTGCATCTCTAATAAATGAATCCGAAATATTTTTCTTCTACAACTGCGCTCATTTTCAGTAACATCCAGTTTTCGAACAAATACCCAAAAAATACATAAATCTAACAAAAATAATAAAATACATATACAAAAATAAAAAATGTACAATTCTGGCCATGAATCAATGCAAAATACGCAGGTTTATTTTGCGTAAATCACCTTTTTTTAGCTCGTTTTTTACGCAACATATTGAGGAAAAACATACATTTACATAGAAGTGTTATTCCCTCTATTCTGCTATCTAACCATCAACTATAAAGAGATGCCCATATTTCTCTTCGTAAAGAAAAAAAGAAAAGCTCTTCTGCTACGCAAAGAGCAAAATATTCTCACTGCCGCTGAACATGGGCGCATAATAAATCGCGTAGCATAATGAGTTCCCCCCTCCGAATAAAAGTATCTATCGTTGATGATCATATTTTGCTTCGGAAAGCTATCGCTAATCTCATTCGTGAAGAATTCAAATATAGCATTACCATTGAAGCTGATAATGGAAAAGACCTGATCGCTAAATTTGAGAAAAACAATCCTGCTAATCTTCCCGACATTATAATTGTAGATGTAAATATGCCCGAAATGGATGGATTCGAGACGGTTAGCTGGCTGAAAAAAAACCATCCGCAGATTAAGATACTTATAATGTCCATGTATAGCGACGACTTAACAATCATCCGCATGCTTAGGCTCGGAGTTCATGGATATCTGACAAAAAATAGCGAACCCGAAGAGTTACAGATCGCTATAAATTCGATTATCCTGAAAGGACATTATTACCCGGATTTCATTACCCTCAAACTGATCCGCTCTTTAAATGCCAGCAACGAACAATCGTTTAATACAAACTTTGACACATTTATTCCTTTGAACAATAGAGAGAGAGAATTTATAGAATTCCTCTGTACAGAAATGACATACCAGGAGATTGCAGATGAAATGGATCTAAGTAACAGAACGATCGATGGGTATAGAGATGCATTGTTTGAGAAGATGGGCGTCAAAACGCGCGTAGGAGTCGTGCTCTGGGCCATAAAAAATAATATCCTGACTGTTTAACACAAATTCGTCTCTAAAAAATAACTAAACCAACTATTTTATGGACAACTCTCTGATTGCTAATGCTGCCCTGTCGGCTTTATCTTCTTTTCTGACGAACAGTGGGGAAGAGATAGCCAAAAATATAGGAAAAGATATTTACAATAAACTGAAAGCTTCTTTTAAAAAAGAAGATGAAAAAGACACCCTCAAAAAACTCGAAAAAGAGCCCTTTTCCAACGACAACCATCACTCACTTGAAAAAATACTAATTTTGAACTTAACAGACCCAGATTTCTTTAAAGAAATAACATATGTGTTAAAGATCACTCCTGCCAATACCATCATTCGCGAACTCATACTTACGTCCATCAAAAATATTAAGATAGAACTAACAAAACTGTACCCCTCATGGATCAATGCAGGTCCTGATACGAAAGGAGGATATCAAAATAGAATTGAGCAATTAGAAGCTCAGTTAGAACAGCTGGAAAGAAAATATTATGCTACCCGTTAATATTTTCACCGCTTCCACTTCTGCGCAATCTTCATCGCCGTCTCGATCATCGATGGATCCCAGCTTTCTATCCCCCAATCCGACTGTGATAAAGATGATTTACGCAGCAAACCAAGAGCCTCCTCATAGGACGTGGCGGTCTCCAAAATGGAGGAAAGCTGCAATTGCTGGTCATACAGCGTTTCGTCTTCGATAATATTCCCCGGGTGTACAGGGAATAAGGGCAAAAAGGAATTGCCGGGATCGAAGGAATAGGATTTATTTTTCCCCCGGACGATGGCGGACATGGTGAGGAAATCCTCATAAAAAGTTTTTTTGCTTTCCTCCGTCCTCAGGCCGGTCCCCAACTGCTCTAACACTACATATTTAAGGTTAGGACATTTCCCCAGGGTGATTTTCAGCAGTTCAAATACTTCCTCCGGAACGGCATCATCATGGGTGTCCCTCCTTATCCTTCTGCCGGGATCGATCCCGGAGTCATCCCAGCTACCTCCGGAAATATGGATTTCCCTGACCCTGTCTAACGGGTACAGGGCAATGAGTTCATCAAATCCAATGGAGAAATTCCGGATCTGGCAGTATAGATTGTGCAGGTCTAGAATGATAAACCCATTTACCGGCTCTATCAATCGTTCCAGAAATTCACCATGCCGTCTTACTTCGTCAGGAGAATAAGAGAAAGCCAGGTTCTCCAATCCTACGGGGCACCGGCAGGCCTCGTAGATTCTTTTGAGCCTGTCTCTGCCAATGTCCAGCGTACGTTGGGAATAAGGAATATTCAGCGGCGCCCCGGAATGAAAATCCTTCCCCGTCATAAACCCAAAATGTTCCGTAATATGATCGAAGGGCAGATCGGTACCAATCTGCCTCAGTTGCCGGAGCCAATCGCTTTGGCTTTGCAACCATCTTCCGGAAAAAAGGGAAAAGAAGATCCCATGACCTATCAGCCTTTTTTCCTTACTATAGGCGGTCAATAGCTCCCAAAACCAATGGGGGATCTGCTCTACCTGGAAGAGCGCGTCGAAAGACCATTCAATGGCTTCTACCCTCGACTCCTCCAATAAAGGAAAAGATGCCGAAAGAATTTCGGCATCCAGGTTACAGGCAACAGACGATAAGATTTTCATATACTAACCCATTCCGCAAGCCGGGCAGGGAGCCGGGGTAGGATGATTAGTATTCTCTTTATTCTCCTTATTGGCTGTCGGCGTCTGTTTTTCTTTCTTACAGGAGGGGGTCGCCTGTATGGCAATTCCGATCAGGATGGCACTGAGCAGTGATTTTGACAGTTTCATTTTTTCATGTTTAAAGTTAGGAGGACAAAAACGGGTAATTATCTGGCTTGACAAGCACAATTGTCAGAACGTTGCAGGAAGCCTGCCGAATAAATTACCACCCTGCCTCACTTTACTTCAAAACGCAGCATGCCGCTCACTGCTGTCCCATCAGGAGCAAGTCCTTCCAGCACAGCCACATAGTGGCCCGGTATGTCTGAAGAATAGAAACTGAGCCCCCCTTTGCCGGGACGATCCGTTGGAAGCACCGGAGACCAGTAGAGCACATTCCTGAAATCGGGCAGATGACTGGCGGCATCTTTCGCTGTCTCATAAGTAGGAGCGTAAAATTCACGCTGCAATTCCAAACCTTCATAATCTATCACGGTAGCATTGGGATCGAGGGTATAGCCGCCCAGATCCCCCTTGTAGGTGATCCAGTTCATAATGCCATCATAATCGATCCCTCCCAGGAAATATTTCCGCTGCAACGTTTCCAGCTTCCTGACCTTAAGCGGATCCAGCGCAATCAGCTTATTAAGATCGAAAACAGGGACCCCATCGAGGAGGATTAGCGGGTCCATCTCGAAGAACTGGTTATGAAGAAGATCGAAAAGAGGCAGATGGAAATGGGAACTTCTTTTTTTAACCAGCATCAGCACCACATATTCACGCATAACTTCTTCCATCGTCGTGAACCGTACATAATCATCGAGCCGGTAACTATAGTCTGGTTTGTAATAGAAGGTATTGGTATCGACGGCAGCAGGGAAATGGAAGACCTTTAATTTTTCTCCGGCATACCTGTTCAGCGCCTGCACGGCCACACTCTTGTCCGTTAGTGTCTCAGAATATCCCAGAGGGGGCATAAAAGGAGGCAGGGGAACGTTCGTATAAGATTCCAGGAAAGGGTTGACGATATCTACCCTAAACAGGCTGTCCATAAGCGGGTTGGTCTGTACGATGACCTCCCGGGAGCCATAAAAATCCTTCATCTCAAATTTCACCCGACCTTCCTCATCACTGATAGCCGACGAAAACTGTGTCCGCGTACCGGGCACAGAAAAATATCCCTGCATGTCCTTTGCCGCCGCTCCTGTACGGGTATCCACGATCCTGCCCGAGATGATGGACCCGTTATATTCGGGAGGGAATTCGAAGGAGGGACTGGCAGGATGCAACACCTCTTCCCAGCGAAATCTTCTCCATCCATGCGTGATCATTAGGTTATCCATCGCTGCCTCTTCTTCCGGATGGTCGAAATAATAATCGGGGGATTCGATCTTTCCTTTCAGATCGGAGGTCAGCCACAAATAGCTCTCCATATGACCCGCAGGCATTCCCTGGAGGGAATCCAGCCGGTATACGGAAAGAGAGCAGTCAGCTTCCGGAAGCTTGGTAGTATCAGGGCCGGTCAGACCGATCTGCAGGTTGATCTTTTCCCGCGTCGCATAACTGTCCTTATCGGCATTCATAACGGCCTTCAACCGATGAGAAGGATATTTAAAGATCAGCCTTTCGCAAACAGGCTGCCTGGCCGCATTGAAAACAGTCAAATGAGAAATCCCTTCGCCTAAAGCGTCCCTGTCCAGCAGGAAGCTGGCTTTCCCTTCTTTTATAATAGCCGCTTCGGCCAGTTTGACCGATTGCCGGGTGTGGGCGATCAGGTAGACGGTGGCATCCGCGGAGGACTGCACATCCACCCGGATACGATCATTTCCCTCCCGTGTTACGCGCATCACCATCCCCTCTTTATAGGCCGCAGGCAGCAGCTTGCTGATCGCGGTTCCATCGGCCAGCCTGATCGTCGAACGATACCGATGCCCGGGTCGGGGAGTCAGTACAAAGTTCCCGATCCCAAATCGCAGCGGACGGAAACGGGTAATGGTATCCTCGTCGTCTTCCGTCACCACCCCTGTGCATTCGATGCCCCGCCCATACTGGTCTGTAGCCCTGAAAGCTATCTTGCAGGCGATGTTCTCCACCAGGTTGCCCCCCTCCGGGAAGAACGTGATGTCATATTGCAAGGGAGGTTCCGTAACGGGTACTTCAGCCGATTTGCGGGCATTGACCACGGTTATGTTTTTTTCAAAGAACCAGTCCGCACCATCATTTTTCATCCAGTTGGTATAGGCTCTCAATTTATAATTCCCCGAACGAAGGGTCAGTGGTAAATAGAGGGACCCATCGCCGTGTCCCTGGCGCAAGCCCACTTTCGCCTGGAGAACAGGCTTGTTATTTTTATCCAGCCATTCCAGGTAAGCCACCTTGCTGAGATCCAGCGGATGATGCATGCTGGCGTCTACGTTATACAATTTGAACCAGCAGATCTCCCCCGCCAGGTAGAACTCCTTATCCGTATGCACGAAGAGCTTCTCCTGGAGGTGCTGCAAACGATATTGATCCAGGCCTTTGCCGAGAGCCGCGGGGGTCGAATCCCCGGTAGGAAGCGCCTGCTGCGCATGAGCCTGCCCGATGAATGCCATAGAGAACAGGAGAAGGGCCAAAGGCAAACCGGTGGTCTGGCTGCTGTATTTCATTCGAATATTTTTTTTGTTTGACGGTTAATTTGGCCAGAAAGAGGGTGGGATGTTGGTACCTCCCTGTGACTTGCAGTCTGCGCAATAAACTCCATTGGCGAGCCACCCATCAAATTGGTCCATCATGTTATAATGCTTCTCTATAGGAACCCAACCGCCGTTTCCGAAAAAGTGACTTAACTCCATCTGGTTATTAAGTACCAGGGTATCCTTTTCCGGGCAGATGAAACTAAAAAACCAGGGAAATACCTGGTACCTGCTGATGAAGATCCGCTGCTGCTGAACGGTTCCCGCAGCAACAAAGCCGATCACGGGTTCTTTGGGATTGCTCAGGCAGTGAATATTCCCCTTAAGCTGGGAAGGCTGGGCGTCGAAGATAGAGCCCAGGGACTCCGTGTTCTTTTTCATAAGGTTTAAGAAATTATACCCGTCTTCCGTCAGGGCGTATTGCCGTACCAGCGTACTATAGAGCACACTGATCTGTTCACTGTTAACAGGTATCCGGTTAAGAGGCTGCAGATAGATCTCGTCTTTCGCTAATTTGGCCGAGCTGCCTATGAGGATATTGGAAGAGCTGTAATTTCGCCAGCAACGATATACCTGGTCTGCAGGAGGTCTGGCTATAATGGTTATAGGATTTGCGTTGGGCCCCACCTCATAATAAGACGTTTCCCCGGCACGATATTCCCAGGTTTCATCATAGTTCCACTGGTAGTACCGGGTGGTCCCGGCGTCATTATGCGTATTGGCATAAATGGTAATCCCGCTATTGTCCTCCGTCCAATTGATACTGTCGATCGGCGGCGTCACCTTGTACGGAACATAATCGGACAGGTAATCCCCGCCGGATTGGGTATGGATGCGGAGACGGTAGTTCACGGTGGCATTGAGCGCCAACAGGCCGGCGCTGTATCGGCCACCTCCCTGCCAGGTAAGGGGATATACCGAATTATCATTTCCTTCCACCTGCACGCTGGCGCCACTCTCCAGGGGGTTGGTCGTATCCGCTGATAATTTAATGGTGCGGCTCAGGTTAAAGGTGGTAGGGCTGTTACCGCTGATATATCCTTCTATGACCAGGTAGCCCGTTGCCGGGGAGACATAGGGGCTGACATAGGGCTGTTTGCATTGCAGCAACAGGATCACCATCGCCAGGAAGGCAGATACAGACAATAGTATTTTGAAGGTTCTTTGCATATGGCTTGTTCTTTAAAACCGGATATTAAAATTGACAAAGGGTATCGCGCTTCCGAAAATAGATAGCTTATATCCATTAACGACACCGTTCTCCGAAACATAATACACCGAATAAGCATTCTTCCGCCCGGTGAGATTGTACACGCCGATCGTCCAGGAATTATGGGTTTTCTGATGCACTTTATGATTCCCGTCTATGTTCATGGAAAGGTCGGTCCGGAAATAATCGGGGATACGGTAGGCATTCCGGTCGGCATAGAGGGTCCTCTGCGCACCCGCATAAGAGAACACGCCGATAGGCAGCGTGATGGGGCGACCCGTGCTGTAAGTGGCATTCAGGGAGACGCTGAAACGATGCGTGACCCGGTAATTACTGACGAGGGTCCCCTCATGCGGCTTGTCATAGTTAGCCGGGTAGTACTGACCCTCATTAATGAGTTCTCCCGCGTTGGGATCATTCTGCCGGAGCAGGGTCCGGGAATACGTATAACTGAACCAGCCGTTGAACTTTCCGGTCAGCTTTTTTATCAGCAGCTCCACACCATACGCTTTGCCCTTCGTTTCGAGCACATCTGTTTCTATATGATGGTTCATGATCAGCTCTGCGCCGCTCTTATAATCCAGGTAGTCCCTGATATGCTTATAATACACTTCCACGGACGTCTCGATCGTATTGTTTTTAAAGTTCCTGTACAGCCCCAGGGAGACCTGGTCCCCGTATTGCGGCTTGATATTGGGGTCGCTCAGCTTCCAGATATCAGTAGGCGCCATAGCAGTGGTATTGGACAAAGCATGGATATATTGCCGCTGGGTGTTATAACCTGCTTTGAGCGAAACGTTGTCCGTAACCACATACCGGGCAGACAGCCGGTACTCGGGTCCCCCATAGGTCTTTATGAACTTATCTGATCCATATCGGGTGGTGCTGAACAGGTTGTCGGTGATGATGGGTTGTCCCGGTGCATAGTTATTCACCTGGCTGGGACCAAGATAATTGTACAGGGAATAGCGGACGCCGCCTTCGACCGAGAGCGAATTGCTGATGGTATAACGGTCGCTCAGGTATAAGGCACTCTCGTAGGCTTGTTCAGCCTGAAGGGTATCGGCGATAACCTGGGATTCTTTGCCTAAAGGTAAATAAGATCCCGGATGCAGCCGGTAGCGCAGGGTATTGACGCCGAATTCAAGGGTATGGCTGGCGCTAAGAAAATAGTTGAAATGCGCCTTGAAATAAAGCTGGTTGATATCGAAAGCGAGTTTGTAGGCGTTGACGGGATTGTTGGTGGCGGAAATATTATATTGATACCGGTCATACCCCGTAGCCACCAGGCTGTAAAACTTGTTATTGAAAATATGCTTCCATTTGAGGGAGATATTGCGGTTACCATAACCATAGGTGGTGTCGTTGTTGAGATTGAAGTGGTCCTGGCTCAGGTAGCCGGTAAAATAGAGGCTGTTCTTCTTATTGATCTCATGGCTGATATTGAGATTGAGATCATAGAAGCTGGCCCGGCTGTTCTTGTACTGCGAGGGCAGATTGGCCAACAGCCAATTCGCGTAGGTGGTCCTGCCTCCGAGTATAAAGGAGGTCTTGTCTTTTACCAGCGGACCTTCTATATTGAGGCGGCTGGTCAGCAGCCCGATACCCGCCGAACCGGTGATCTCTTTTTTATTTCCTTCCCGGCTGTTGATATCCAGCACGGAGGACAGGCGGCCCCCGAACCGGGCGGGAATGCTGCTCTTGTAGAGTTCTACGTCTTTTACCACTTCAGGGTTAAAGGCGGAGAACATTCCGAAAAAGTGAGCGGTATTGTAAATGGTGGCATCATTGAACAGGACCAGGTTCTGATCGGCGGAGCCTCCCCTTACATTCAGGCCGGTGCTGGCCTCTCCGACCGTCTTCACGCCGGGTAATGTCATGACTACCCGAAGTACGTCGGCCTCCCCGAATACCACGGGAACCTGCTTGATGGTCTTTATATCGATTTTTTGTACGCCCATTTCCGTTCGCTTGACATTGCTGGCCTTTTCTGCGGAAACGATCACCTTTTTCAGCGTGAGGACCTGGGTCCGCAAGTCGATATTCATTTTACCGTCGCCGTATAGCATAATCAATCTTCGGGTATCTCTCATGCCGATACTTTGGACATTGAGGATATGGCGGCCCCGTGGCAGGGAAATAGAATAATAACCATATTGATCGGAGATGACCCCGATCCGGGGTTTTTCAACATAGATGGAAGCCCCGACGACAGGCTCTCCTGTTTTTGCGTCCCTTGTATAACCCGCGATGTTGACGATGCCCTGAAGAGGGCCGGTGATCTTTTCGCCGATCACATAGAGCTTGTTTTCCAGGGTGGCGACCTGTTGTTTGCCGACTTCTTCCAGGTAGTCCCGGACGGTATCTCCGGCCCCCTCCTTGCCGGAAGCCCCTTTCTCGAAAAAGTCTGGCGGCAGATCGGTCAGGATAGTCTGTCCCTTGCCGATAAAGACATGTCCCTGCCTGTCGATGGAATAGCTGATCTCCGTGCCCGAAAACACCTTGTCGAGTACCTGGGTGAAGGGCTGTCCCTCCGCCTTTATATCGACCTTCGTGCTGTCAAAATCAGTGGTGTCATAGTAGAAGCGATAACCGGTCTGTTTTTCAAGCTCCTGCAGGACATCCGCAATGGGCGCCTGTGTAAAATCTACGGTGACCCGTGGCTCCTTGCCCTTTTGAGCAAGAGATCGGGCTGCCCCTATCAGCAGGCAGGCGACGGTCAGTAACAGCGTGTAAATATATTTCATGAAAAGGTTGTCATTTATTGGCCGTATTGGAAATTTCGCCGTTATACCAGGCCGCCACTTTCATCAGCGTATTCTCTTTGTCATGACGGATGCCCAGATCGTTCTTCCGTATAAATCTTCTCACTTCTTTGCGCCTGTCATTCAGGGCCAGCAGAAGGGATCTTTTGTTATTGACAGCATAGTAGATGGGCCCTTTTTTCAGATAGTAGAATTCTGAGGCCAGAATGGATCTTTCCACTTTCCCCGAAGAGAGATCTTCCAGAATTTCTTTCTTTTCTTTCTTGTAGAGGGTGATCCGATCCTTAAAGAGCTGTTCGTAGAAGCCCCTGTGCGGTGCGGAAGGATTGAGGGTATCCCTCAGATTGATAAAGAGATGGTTCTGTACGGTGAAATAGTCGAGCTGCTCATTGATCAGGGCGATGGTATAATTGCTAAAGGCGACATAGGGGGTATTTATCACCACCTCTCCTCTTACCAGGTCATAGAGCAGCTTGATGTTCTCATACAGGAGCCCGGCATAGAAAACGGAGCCCTGCTGCATATGGACGTCGTCAAAATAGGGATGTCCTGCTTTGAGCGTATAGGCATATTGTACATATTCACTTCCCCTGTAAAGTCCGGGGTCCGGGGCAATGTAATGGTGGTAGACCTGTAGGGCATTGGAATAAGCGCTCGCGGTGATCAGGCTGTCTTTAGCGGCCGGTTGAGCCTGGATGGATGTGTATAGGGTACAAAAAAACAGGATGCTTGCGTAACAGGGAATAGCTAACAATCTCATAGTTTAGGCGTTGGTTGTTTTAGCCGGTAAGGTTCACGACGGGTTAATTTATAGAAAACTTCCTTAGGAGGGCCGAAAAAGGCTTTTTTTTATATGAATGGGGCAATGATTCGATCCGCGGTAGCCTGGCGGGCTTACAACATCAGGTTCAGCGTTTCTTCCCGGTGCCGGAACCGGAAGGCATCCACTATATACAGGGAACCCATTATAATCCCAAAAGTTCCGATCAGGATGGTGATGCTGTTGGCCTTGTCAAGGGGGCCGGCGATAAGCAGGGCTCCGAACACTACGGAGAGAACGCCGATGCCGAAAATAAAGGGCCATCCCCGGATGATCTTCCGCAGCGCCAGGGCTGCAAGGATCTTTAGGGCGCCCACCGAAAAGATCCAGGCCCCGATGAAATAGGGCAGTGCAATAAAGGACAGGAGGGGATTGAACATCAGGAGGATCGCAAAGAAGAAGTGCAGGATGCTTTCAGCCTGCATCCATTTCACTTCCTGTGCATTATTTTTATTGAGAACAGCGACGGAGAGCAGGATGATACCATTTGCCAGAAGGCCGATCCCTGTAAACTTGACCATCTTGACGTAGCTGCTGAACGGATCGATGAATGCGAAAGCCCCTATTCCGATAAAAATGGCTCCCACAGCAATCAATAACCACCAGGTAGTAAATTTCTTTTTCTGTTGCATGGGACAAGATAATAGAAAATTCTTACCTTTGAAGTCATCAGATGACCTGATGAAGTAAATAAGAGTCAAAGAGGTGCATCCATGAATAAATCAACTCCTTTACAACGCCACAATCTGGCTGATGCCGTTGTAAGTAAATTACAGCAGCAACTTTCCCTGGGAGAATACCAGGCGGGCCAGAAACTGCCTTCCGAGCCGGAGTTGATGGAGCAGTTCGGGGTAGGCCGTTCCACCATCCGGGAGGCGATACGGATCCTGGCGAATACGGGGTTGTTGAGCGTGCGGCAGGGGTCGGGCACTTTTGTCGAGATACAGAACGGGATTGCCGAGCCCCTCTCCCAGCGCCTCAGGCGGGCTGATGCCCGAGACCTGGACGAGGTAAGGCAGCTCCTGGAAATGAAGATTGCAGAGAAAGCGGCCCTGCACCGTTCGAAAAAAGACATTGAAAAGATGAGGGCCCTGCTGAAGAAAAGGGATCTGGCCGCAAAAGCCGGCGATACGTCAGCCGCTATTGGGGCGGATATTCAATTTCATATTGCTATTGCCGCGGCTTCCCGCAACGATATCCTCGCCGATCTGTACAGGACTTTTGCGGAGCAGATGACCAGGCATTTCCGGGAGGTCCATCACACCACCGAGTCTTTTATCCGGACTCATAGCTGGCACGAGTCGCTGTTGAAAAGTATTGTCGACCAGGATCCAAAACGGGCCTGGCAATGGGCGGCTAAGATTGTGGGGGCGTCGTGAGCCTTCGGCGGCCAAAACATCAGATGATCTGATTTTAATAGAAAGAAACCTAAACAACATGTCAAAAGTACTCACCGAAGAACAAGTAGCTATCTCCAAAGAGATCACACAGAAGACGGTCTTCCCCATCCTTCTGGCCATCAGCTTCTCGCATTTATTAAATGACACGATCCAGTCGCTAATCCCTTCCACCTATCCCTTGCTAAAGAATTCCCTGCATTTAGATTTTGGGCAACTGGGAATGGTCACCTTCTGCTTTCAGCTAACAGCTTCTTTGCTGCAACCATTCGTAGGATTGTATACGGATAAGAAACCGCAGCCTTATTCCCTGGCCGCCGGTATGTGCTTCACGCTGGTGGGACTGGTTTTCCTCTCCCGGGCCGCCAGCTTTCCCATGGTGCTGTTTTCGGTGGCCCTGGTAGGGGTAGGCTCTGCCATTTTCCATCCTGAAGCTTCGCGGATGGCTTACCTGGCATCGGGCGGACGCAGGGGGATGGCGCAATCCCTGTTCCAGGTCGGCGGAAATGCCGGTGCGTCCCTGGGACCTTTACTGGCAGCCCAGATCATTGCTCCCTATGGGCAGTCCAGGATCATCTGGTTCTCCCTGGCCGCCTTGCTGGCGATTGCCGTCCTGATCAATACGGGGGGCTGGTATAGCAGGAACATCGACCGGACCCGTAAAAAGGCGGCCGGGCCGGTAAGGGATATTCACCCCTCCCTTTCCCGACGAAAAGTGATCTTCGCCCTGGCCATCCTGCTGGTGCTGATCTTCTCCAAATATTTTTACATGGCCAGCATGAGCAGCTACTATACTTTTTACCTGATGGATAAATTCCATGTGTCCGTCCAAAGCTCGCAGATGCACCTGTTCCTCTTCCTTTTCTCCGTGGCGGCAGGTACCCTGATTGGCGGTCCGATCGGAGACCGGATCGGGCGGAAATATGTCATCTGGTTCTCCATCCTGGGTGTGGCGCCTTTTACCATGTTATTACCTTATGCGAATTTGTTCTGGACCAGTGTCCTGACGGTCTTTATCGGGGTCATATTAGCCTCCGCCTTCTCTGCTATTCTGGTGTATGCCCAGGAGCTGGTGCCTGGAAAAGTGGGGATGATCGCCGGGCTGTTCTTCGGGCTGGCTTTTGGGATGGGGGGTATTGGGGCGGCCGTATTGGGGAAGTTGGCTGACCACACGAGTATTCAATATGTATTCCGTTTATGTGCTTTTCTTCCTTTATTAGGACTGCTGACCGGGTTGCTTCCGGACGTGGAAGGAAGAGGCCGCCGCAAGGCCAAGGCCTAAATAGCGAAGCCCTTTAGAAACTTCTCACGAAGTCTCTAAAGGGCTTTATATAAGCAAGCTCGGTAAAAATGGCCATCCTGGGAACAGGACGGCCTCTAACGATTGCTTGCCATATGAAAAACTTATAATAGTTATTTCTTAACGCTATCAACCTTCTTTGCAGTAGAATCAACCTTTGCAGCAGTGCTGTCTACTTTCTTAGCAGTAGAATCAACCTTTGCAGCAGAGCTGTCAACCTTAGTTGCAGAAGAATCAACTTTTGCTTCAGTGCTGGAAGAATTGTTACAAGCTGCGAATGCGCCGATAGCTAATACGAAAAATAATTTTTTCATTTGTGATCTTTTTGATGTTAATTGAATGGTTTTCAGTTAATACCGGAATTAGAAAAAAAGTAACCCGCTATTTTCCCAAAATTTTTATATATTTTTTTTACACATACGTATTCACCGGCAATTGAGAGCACCACCCCTGTTTTTAAATTATTTAGGGCATCTTTGGGTTACAAATCTTTAATTGCAGTATTAAATAACGTAACAGCGTGAGGACAGAGACCAACGAACAGAAATTATTGGAAGGACTGGCTCTAAACGATCGAAAGGCCATCGAGACCATTTACAAGCAGCATTATAATATGGTGCAGTCGCTGATCCTCAACAACAATGGTTACCCCGATGATGCCAGGGATATTTTTCAGGAAGCCATGATCGTGTTGTATGAAAAAGTGAAGACGGGCTCCTTTGAACTGAACTGTCAGCTTAAGACCTACCTCTATTCCGTATGCCGGCGACTATGGCTTAAACGCCTGAACCAATTGCAACGGATCTCTCCTGAAGTGGAAAACCTCGAAGAGACCGTACCCGTAGAAGAAGAATTAGAGTTGCATCAGCAACGCAACCTGGACTTCCAGGTGATGGAAAAATCGATGAAAAACCTGGGCGAGCCCTGCAAAAGCCTTTTGGAGGCTTATTATCTGCAAAAGAAGAGCATGGTGGAGATAGCTGATAATTTTGGCTATACCAATGCAGATAACGCCAAGAATCAGAAATATAAATGCCTGATCCGCTTGAAAAAATTATTTAGTCAGTACAAAAAATAGCAGCAGTATGGAAGAGATCACGATGTTAGACGCTATTGAACGCTATATCCGGGGAGAAATGCTGCCCGATGAAAGGGTCTATTTCGAACAATTACGAAAAGGCAACCCCGCCGTCGACCAAATGGTCGTAGAACATACCATTTTCCTCAACCAAATGAACCAATATGGGGAAATTAAGGATTTTAAGTCCCGGTTGAACGAGATACACAACGAACTTTCCACGGCCGGAGAGATTAGCGAGACTCCTACTGCCAAAGTATTGGTCCTCTGGAGAAAATACAAGCGCGTCGTATGGGTAGCGGCTTCCATCGCCGGCATTACTGCCTTGGGAATCAGCGGATTAGTCTCTTACTTGTCGCCAAAAGTCAATAATGACCGGGTTGAATTGCTGAGCAGACGGCTTCAAAACCAGGAAAATAAATTAAACAGTGTCGCTAACCGGCTCAATGAAGAAGGGTCTGCTACACAGGCTCCCGCCAATTTCAAGTCCGGCGGTACCGGCTTCCTGATCGACGGCAAGGGCTACCTTGTCACTAATTACCACGTAGTTAAAAATGCGACCCAGGTAGAGGTTCAGAACCGTCAGGGAGCTTCCTTCAAAGCAAGGGTGCTACACCTGGACCTTACTGCCGATCTGGCTTTTCTGAAGATCGAAGACACCGCTTTCAAAGCCTATGGCCCTTTGCCTTATGGCATCAGCAAGACGGGAACGAAACTGGGCGACGACCTGTTCACGCTAGGTTATCCCCGGGATGAGATCGTCTACGGCAAAGGTTATATGAGTGCCCGGACGGGGTTTCAGGGAGATACGCTCTCTTACCAGATCACCGTTGCCGCCAACCCCGGCAATAGCGGCGGCCCGGTACTGAACAAGGACGGAGAAGTGGTGGGTATCGTAAGCTCCAGCCAGCATGATGTACAGGGAGCCGTATTTGCCATCCGTACCAAGAATATCTTCCGGGCCCTGGAGGACATGCGGGCTGACAGCACCATCCTGAAAAATGACAGCCTGTTCAACCATGTGAGGGTCCCCCTTTCCTCCCCTATCAAAGGAATGGAACGCCAGCAGCAAATCGAAAAGATCGAAGATTGCATCTTTATTGTGAAGAGCAATTAATAATCGTATAAATAATAAAAAAAGACCTGCCGGATGGCAGGTCTTTTTTTATTTACCAGAGTTTTGATGGATACTCCCCTTTCGCAATCAATGCATTCAGGCTGGCCTGCACATCCGGCGCATCTTCTTTATAGGTAACGCCAAACCACTGGGCATCTGTAGGAATGACCTTGATAGAGCCTTTGCCATCCCGGATGAACTTGTCCCCGATGATCGGGATAAAAAACTCCGCTTTCAGATTCGTTCCCTCTTCAGCCAGAAACTCTTTAAATATTCCTTCTGTATAAGGGAACACGGAAGGAGAAAAGCACCAGAAATTCATAGAGACCTTCGAGTCAAAAGGCACTTCAAACTTCTTATCCCCTTCTTCGTAGGTGATCTTCTTATCCCCATCCTGGTAGATCTTGGTCCTTTCGGCGATAGAGACCAGGTTGTCCGCTGCATCCACTTCACATACCCCCCGGCTCACTGTTCCGTTGTCGGACAAGGTCTTGGCCAGCTCATACCCAATAATGGAGTAGGTCTTATCATTGACATTTTTTGTCAAAAAGGCATAGGCTTTCTCAAAAGCGTCCCGGCCATAAAAATCATCGGCATTGATGACGGCAAACGGCTCGTGTATGGCATCTTTGGCACAGAGGATGGCGTGGGCCGTTCCCCAGGGCTTGGTCCGATCGGCAGGTACTTTGTAGTCGCCTGTGAAAGAATGCAGATCCTGGTACACATAATCGGTTTCCACCCGGCCTTTTAATTTGGGTTCGAATATGTTCTTAAAATCGTCGGCAAAATCTTTGCGTATAATAAAGACCACTTTTTTAAAACCGGCACGGATCGCATCATATATAGAATAATCCATAATCGTCTCTCCGCTAGGGCCAAAACCTTGAATCTGTTTCATACTGCCATATCTGGAAGCCATTCCGGCCGCTAAAATCAAAAGGGTTGGTTGCATTTATCGTATTTTTAATTTAAGTCACGAAAATAAAAAAATACTAGTTGATAATGGACAATTTATTAATGGATTATTTAACGAATCAGTCATTTAATTATCCATTATCTATTGACCCGGTAACATTACCTGAGTTAACAGCGCAACATATCCATGCGGATGTTTTGCGGCTGGACGAGATCCATCCGGTCGTCTCCGGCAACAAATGGTACAAGCTAAAATACCATTTGCAGGCTGCTATGAAAAAACCGAGCCAATCTATCATCACTTTCGGGGGCGCCTGGTCCAATCATATCATTGCAACCGCGTATGCGGCCCAACAGGCAGGTCTCCGCGCCATAGGGATTATCCGGGGAGAAAAGCCAGATTTTTTATCGGATACCCTCCGGGCGGTGGCCGACTATGGTATGCAATTAGAATTTATTAGCCGGGAAGACTATAAGCTAAAAGACGACCCGGCGTTTTTGGAACAACTTTTGGCTCGCTGGCCCGGCGCCTATATCATCCCCGAAGGTGGTGCGGGCTCCCTGGGAATAAAGGGCAGCGAAGACATCCTGCAGACGGTGGACAAATCCCAATACTCGCATATTCTTTGCGCTATCGGAACCGGCACTATGTATCGGGGGCTGGTCAATGCGGCGGCTTCGGGGCAGATCGTTGTCGGTATCCCCGTGTTGAAAGGAATGAATGATCTGGCCGGGCTTAGCCCGGAGAAATTGCCTTATTGCCGGATCATTTCCGGCTATCATTTCGGGGGTTATGCCCGATCCACTCCGGAATTGTTGGATTTTATGAATCGCTTTTACCACTCCACCCGCATCCCTTCCGATTTTGTCTATACGGGAAAGCTGTTCTATGCAGCGATGGATATGCTCCATAAAGGCTTTTTTCCGTCGGGATCCCGCCTATTAATGATCCATAGTGGGGGATTGCAGGGCAACCGGTCTTTACCTGCCGGGGCATTGGATTTTTAGGCCCGGAATTTGACCTTACAGGCTCATTATTTTAGTTCTCCCTTAAAACATCTTTTTAAAAGATTCGTTATGCCTGATATGTATAGGACCCTGGTTTTCTTTCTTTTTGGTCTGTTTTTCATCACTACTGTCAGGGCGCAGGATACGCTTCCCCGGTTTTCCGTGGCGGCCAGAGGCACCGGGAAGATCCTGGTCAGCTGGCATAATAATTACCGGGCCGTCTCCCAGATCAGCATTCAACGTTCTCTCGACAGTTCCAAAAACTTTACCACCCTGCTCACCGTTCCGGACCCGACGCTCCCCGAAAATGGAGCTATGGATACCAGAGCGCCCCATCCGAATTTCTATTACCGTCTGTTCATTGTCCTGCAGGGAGGGAAATACCTATTCACGCCGTCCCGGAGACCTGGTCCTAGTACAGGTCAGTCGGCGGCCGTTGCCAAAGATGATGAGGATGATTCGGACCCTATCCTGGCAAAGACGGATCATCAGCGGATCCTTTTTGTGGATCCCAAAAGCTACAGCTACCAGAGTCAGCCCAAGATAAAAAGCCCGTCCAATATCAGCAGTTCACATGGATCGCCAGAAATAGAAGTTAAGAACACCATCTTTATAAAAAGGGGGGATAGCCTGATTGGTCAGATCCCCGGCAGCAGGATCCGTCAATTCAGGGATTCTTTGCTCACGAAGACAAAAGATACCCTGATCTTTATTGACGGGGATAGTCTGTTGATCAGGCCTTTTGTCGCCAAAGAAGTTTACCGGGTCTCCCAATATGTCTATACGGGCAAAATGGGCAATGTTCATTTGTCCCTGCCCGAGACCAGCAAGAAACACTATTCCGTTAAATTCTATGATGAGGGGAACAAGCTCCTTTTCGAATTATTGGAGATCAGGGATTCAGCGCTGATCCTGGACAAGAGTAATTTCCTGCATGCGGGCTGGTTCCGCTTTGAATTGTATGATGGGGATCAGTTGAAGGAAAAGAATAAACTGTTTATTCCGAAGGAGTTTTAGCGTTCAATTACCGTCGACCAATTCTGCGTCGAACACCTTTTCAAATTGCCTTTTTATGGCAGCTTTCACTTCTTCCATAGGAACGGGACGTCCCAATTCTTTTTCCAGGGAGGTCACCTGCTTATCCTGTATGCCGCAGGGAATGATATCCCCGAAATAAGTAAGATCTGTATTGACATTAAAAGCAAATCCATGCATGGTGATCCACCGGCTGCACCGGACCCCGATCGCACAGATCTTGCGCTCCCGGCCTTTTACCCCTGTCTGTATCCAGACACCTGTTTCTCCGGGCGACCGCTCGCCCTTGATCCCATACTCCGCCAGGACTAGTATAAAAATTTCCTCCAGGTTGCGCAGGTATTTACCGATATCCGTATAGAATTTTTCGAGGTCCAGGATGGGGTATCCGACGATCTGCCCGGGGCCGTGGAAAGTAATATCTCCGCCACGATTGGTACGGAAGAATTGTATTCCTTTTTCCTGCATTCCCTGTTCGTCGAGCAGCACGTTCTCTATATGACCGCTCTTACCCAGGGTGTAGACGGGAGGGTGCTCTACGAAGAGGAGATAGTTGGTGGTAGACAACTCTTTTCCCGACTTAATCCGCACATTCTCTTGCAGTAATGCCTCCTGGTAATTCCAGGCCGCTTCGTATTCCATTTTTGCCAGATCCCTGAATATAACTTCTTGCATGATCGGCAAAATTACCAAATAGTAGGAAATTCTGAGGCTGTAGAATTAATTCTACTATTTCTACCCAAAATCCTTTTATTTGCTATATTGTCCGCAATTCTACGGCAGTAACCTCATTCTATGGTCCGGATCTCCAAATTTCCGTGAAAATCTGCCATTCCAATTCTAGCAACCTTGACTATTACCACATTAAAATTTTTTTAATTATTACTGTCTCATCAGAAAGGGAGGCAACTGAAAATTGTTGAAAATTTGAATAATGGCTGAACACCAGGATAAGGAATTAGTAGAAAATTTTATGCGGGGTGATCCCAAGGCATTTAAGGAAATTTACGATGTTTATTTCAACAGGATATTCGTGTTTGCAAGCAAAATCACCGGCACAAAGGAAGAGGCAGAGGAGATAACGTTGGATTCGTTCGCTAAGCTTTTCAAAATGCACGAGCGATTTGAGAGCCTGCCGAATATCCAGGCCTTCTTATACGTGAGTACGCGTAATGCCTGCTTCAATTATTTGAGACACAGGCAATTGATGGAATCCAAAAAGAAGGAATGGTTAGCCGTCAACCTGGAAACGGAAAACTGGCTGGAAATTAATCAGATAGAAGGTGAAATGCTGAAAGTCATTCACAAGACGATCGAGGAGCTTCCACAAGGGTGTAAGAATATTATTAAAATGTACCTGGAGGGGTTGGATACACGTGAAATTTCGAACAGGCTGCATATTTCTATTCCAACAGTAAGGAGTCAAAAAAGATATGCTATTCAACTTCTGAGAACGGCATTAAAGAACAGACTGCTGATAATCCTTTTTCTTATACTCCTATACTTACCGGCTCGATTATTATCTTTCCGATAAATTTTGATGAAATTTTCTTTAATTCTTTCGCACGCTTCCGACCATCTGGGGTTTTATATAGTAGAATTATCCAAACGGGAGGATTTTTAAAAGAATGTAATACCCATGTCAGATAAAGTACAGCGAATCAGTAGGCTTATTGCACAACAGTTGAACGGGAGTTTGGACGATTCTGAGCAGCAGGAATTAAATGACTGGCTGGCGTTATCCGATGACAACCAGAAATGGTATGAGCAGGTTACGAATAAATTTTATTTACCCCGGAGACTGAAAGAATATGAAGTAGCGGAAAGCCTTCGTGAAGGCGGGTGGGATAAGATCGTCACGGCAAAGAAGGCCCGGATTGTTTTGATAAGCAGGCGTATGGCCGTTGCCGCAGCTGTTCTTATTGCATGTTCTGTGAGTGCTGTTTACTGGTTCAACAGGCAACACAAAGCCGGCAATCCTGTTGCATCCGTTGCACAGCAATATAAAAATGATATGCCACCTGGTGGTGGTAAAGCCGTTCTTACGTTAGGGAATGGGACGCAGATCGTGTTGAATGATGCTAAGAATGGGGCGCTTGCCCAACAGGGTAAGGTGAATGTCGAAAAACTTGATTCGGGACTGATAACGTATAATTTAGCCCAAGGTAATAATCCTCGTGGAACACTGAAAGTTGTATGGAATACCTTGGCTACGCCGCGGGGAGGACAATATAAAGTTGTATTAGCCGATGGCAGTAAAGTATGGTTGAACGCAGCTTCTTCGCTCCGGTTTCCCAGTTCTTTCTCAGGCAAGACACGCCAGGTACTATTGACCGGAGGAGAAGCTTATTTCGAAGTGGCGAAAAATAAAAATATACCGTTCATAGTGGTGCTACCAGCCGCTTCAGGGGCTAAGGCCCCTTTAGGGGGCAGGAGTCGGGGAGCAGAAATAGAAGTGTTGGGGACGCATTTTGATGTGATGGCGTATGAAGATGAAAAGATGGTAAGGGCTACTTTGTTGGAAGGATCGATAAAGGTAAAAAATGGAACAGGAGCACAGGTGTTGTCTCCGGGTCAGCGGGCGCAGCTAGGTGCTGACGGTTCCATGAAAGTGATAGATGATGCGGATGCGGAAGGATCGATCGCCTGGATAAACGGGAACTTCCAGTTCAAAAAAGACGATATCGAATCCGTGATGCGCCAGTTGGCCAGATGGTATGATGTGGAGGTGACCTATGAGGGGAAAAAGACCACCCAAAGTTTTTCAGGGGTGATCAGCAGGGACAACAATGCATCGGATGTTTTAAAAGCGCTTGAAGTAAGTGAAGTACATTTCAGAATAGAAGGGAGGAAAATTATCGTGTTACCGTAACATAGTCTAACGCCAGCCTTGCCATATGAGCCCCTAAACCTTACCTTCTTCCACCAAGCCTAAATACTTTATTGAAGTAGTTCGGATGGGATGATTTCCTGTCTGCCGTGAAAATTTTCAGGTTTTCTCATGAACGAAGTATGGGCAGTACTGATCAAATACCAATACCCATACATTACCATTATTCGGGGATTGTGTCTACAATCTCCTTGTTTTATATGAATGATAAGACAATTGCTTTGGCTTAATGAATCACCAAAACTCTACTCATGCATCGCATTATTCCTCTTCGCCAATGCGTTTTTTTGGCGCGAAGGTCACACGCCAGAACTGCCTGGCTTATGAAAATAACCGCCTGTTTATTGCTCCTGGCCTGCCTTCAGCTCAACGCCCGGGGCCTTCACGGCCAGGGGAAAATAACCATCAATGCGAAAGCTGCTTCGCTGGAGACAATATTGAAAGATATCCGGAAGCAAACCGGGTACCAGTATTTGTTCGTAGACCAATGGGAGCAGGAGGCGAAGAAGGTCGATATATTCGTAACGAATGCTACGCTGGAAGAGGTCCTGGATCTCTGCTTCAAAGACCAGCCGTTCAGTTATACGATTATTAAGAAAATGATAGTTGTTAAAAAAAAAGCGGACTTAAAAGCCTTAAATGAAAATCCCCCCACTATCGTCAATTTCAAAGGACACGTCACTAATGAGCTGGGTGAGCCCCTCTCAGGTGCATCAATAACGCTGAAGAATGGCAAAAAGGGAACCTTGACAGATGAAAAAGGGATGTTTGAATTGAAGAATCTCCCTGCTAATGCTATTTTAACAGTTTCTTATACTGGCTACCAACGCAAAGAAATACCACTGAATGGACAAAGCTCACTGGCGATCGTTTTAGCGGTAGCAAATAGCATTTTAGACCAGGTACAAGTTGTTGCTTATGGAACTACAACAAAACGCCTCAATACAGGGAATGTTACCACTGTAAAAAGTGAAGACATTGAAAAACAACCGGTGAATAATCCTCTGCTGGCGTTAGAAGGGCGCGTGCCGGGGATGTTTATCACACAAAGCTCAGGTTTGCCAGGAACCGCCGTAAAAATACAGATACGAGGACAAAATAGTATTGCAAATGGCAATGATCCGCTCTATATCATAGACGGGGTTCCCTATACTTCTCAGAATTTGCCATTTAGCATCGGCTTGTTTCTTGGAAGCAGTGGAACAAATGGGCAGTTTACTGCAGGCAATCCATTTAGTTACATCAACCCCGCAGACATTGAATCTATTGATATTCTCAAAGATGCTGACGCCACAGCCATATATGGCTCTCGGGGAGCCAATGGCGTAATCCTGATCACTACCAAAAAAGGTAAATCAGGCAGCACGAGGGCAAATATCAATGTACAAAGCGGCTGGGGAAAAGTGCCGAAGAAAATGCAATTACTCGATACCCGCCAATACCTGGATATGCGGTACGAGGCATTTCGGAACAATAGCGCTATACCGAACCCCAATGCTGATTACGATCTGACTTTATGGGACACCACACGAAACACGAACTGGCAAAAAGAGCTAATTGGGGGCACGGCGAAATATAATGACCTGCAGGCATCCCTCTATGGCGGCAATGCCAATACGCAATACCTGATCGGTGCAGGCTATCATAAGGAGACTACCGTCTTTCCGGGGGACTTCAATGATCAGAAAGGGTCTGTACATTTCAATATATCCAACAATTCTCCGGATAAGAAATTCAAAGTTATCCTATCCGGTGTCTATACGGTAGACAACAACAGGTTGAGCGCAGATGATCTGACAGGGCAGGCTTTGCAGCTCCCGCCCGATGCGCCGGCTATGTACAAGCAGGATGGTAGTTTGAACTGGGAACCTAATGCTATCGGCACAAGCACCTGGCAGCAAAATAATCCGGCGGCCACATTATTGTCGAGATATAAGACCCTCACTAAAAATTTAGTGAGCAATGCGGTACTGAGCTACGAACTGATCCCCCACCTGCAGCTAAGGAGCAGCTTTGGCTATTCGGATATGCAGACTAACGGGATACAAGCCATTCCCCTCGAAGTGCATGACCCATCAACCTGGGCCTACCAACAGCGCAATACTTATTTTACGAATGGTAATATCCATTCCTGGATTATAGAGCCCCAGGCAAGTTACAGCAAGGCCATTAAAAAGGGTGAAATAACGGTATTGGCAGGCGCGACTATTCAGCAGAATTCAAGTTCAGGGCAGCAGATATATGCCAGTGGATTTAATAGTGACCTGGTAATGGAAGATATTGCTTCAGCGACATCTATTACCCCAAATACATCGAATTCAGTATATAAATACGCCGCCATTTTTAGCCGGTTAAACTTTAACTGGAACGACGAATATTTGTTGAACCTGACAGCGCGTAGGGACGGATCAAGCCGGTTTGGCCCGGCTAACCAGTTTCACAATTTTGGCGCCATCGGTCTGGGGTGGGTTTTTTCCAGGGAACAACTAATTATAAGAACTATCCCTATTCTTAGCTTTGGTAAGCTACGAGCGAGCTATGGCACCACGGGAAGCGACCAGGTCGGCAATTATACGTTCATGGATCTCTATAACAGTAGCAATAGGGGAGTTCCATACCTGGGGGTTGTCGGTATTGGTCCGAGCAGGATCTTTGCCCCGGACCTAGCCTGGGAAGAAACAAAAAAAATGGAAGCTGGCCTTGAATTAGGTTTCCTTAAAGATCGAATCCTTTTTACCAGCAGCTTTTACCATCACCGCTCCTCCAACCAGTTGTTGGGTTATCTCCTTCCGGCCATTACCGGTTTTACTTCCGTGCAGAAGAACATGCCCGCTGTAGTGCAGAACCAGGGGTGGGAATTTGAGTTCCGGTCAGTAAATATAAAAAGTAAAGATTTTCAGTGGACCAGCTCTTTTAATGTAAGCTTGAATCGGAATAAATTGGTTTCCGTCGCTAATGGCCTGAGTGCTTATTATCAACAAAGGATCGGGCACCCACTACAGTCATCCTTTGTTTATCATTTCCTGGGTGTTGATCCCATTTCCGGATTGTACCAGGTAGCCGACGGCCACGGCAATCCCAGCACCAATCCCAATCCTTCAATAGACATGACAACTTTAATTGACCTTACCCCTAAATTCTACGGCGGATTTCAGAACAGCATCAGCTATAAAGGCATCCAATTAGATTTTCTTTTCCAGTTTACAGAGCGACCTAGCTCAGTCCAATATCTATACAACTATATACCTGGTTTTTTTGGTAGTCTTTCAGGTTCTAATCAGCCGGTCTCTGTATTAGATCGTTGGCAAAAACCAGGCGATGTTAAGCCTATCCAGAAATTCAGCCAGAATTATACTGTCTTCAATGCATGGAATAATGCCCAGCAAAGTGACCAGTCATATGGGGATGCCTCTTATATAAGACTCAAGAACATGTCATTATCTTGTCAATTCCCTGACCGATGGAAAAAAATGCTGCACCTTCAAAATGGCAGGATCTATATTCAGGGGCAAAACCTGTTGACAATAACGAAGTATCAAGGCCTGGATCCTGAGAGGAGTTCCACCAACCTACCCCCATTAAGAGTAGTCACATTCGGACTTCAAATAACTTTATAAAAATCATGCTGAACAATCACCAATCATATCATAAGTTTATCCAGGTAAAATCATTCTCGCTGGCTATTCTTTTCTTAGGATTCGCATTTGTACAAGCCGGCTGCAAAAAGTTGGTAGCCGTTGATTCGCCAACCAATTACATAACAAGTCAGAATGTTTATACCAATGATGCTACTGCATCAGCAGTTTTAATAGGCATCTATTCCGGGCTTGGAGCTAACAGCCCTTTGCAGGCTTTTTCCATCAACAGCATATCCCTGGTATCAGGACTATCAGCCGACGAGCTAACGCTTTACGGCGGTGCCGCAAATGCCAATGCAGTACTTGCACAATTTTATTTGAACAATCTTTCAGCAGGCTTATCGACTAGTTCAACACAAACGATCTGGAGTAATTTTTATTCTGATCTTTATGTCGTGAACCTTGCTTTGGAGCGATTAGCCGTTTCAGGTAGCCTCACCCCTTCTGTAAAGCAACAGCTGACGGGAGAAGCGAAATTCCTCCGTGCTTTTTTCTATTTCTACTTGGTCAATCTTTATGGGGACGTTCCATTGACCACTACCAGTGATTACCGGGTAGACGCAGTCCTTTTCCGAACGCCCCAGGCACAAGTATATCAGCAGATTATTGCTGACCTGAAAGATGCACAAGACCTCCTTACGGATGGTTATGTCGGTGCCGATGCCAGGAGCAGTACGACAGAAAGGTTGAGGCCTAATAAATGGGCAGCTGCCGCGCTGTTGGCAAGGACTTATTTATACCGACAACAATGGGATAGTGCGGAATTAGAAGCCACTAAAGTACTCGGTAATACAAGTTTATATACTCTTTGCCCCAGCCTGAACAATGTATACCTCAAAAACAGCCCAGAGGCTATTTGGCAAGTACAACCTGTAAATCCGGGTTGGAATACGGAAGACGGCCGGGTATTTATCCTTCCTTCAACTGGACCTACTGGCAATTCTTCCGTTACTGGTTATCCCGTTTATCTCGGTTCCCGGTTGTTGAACAGCTTTGAGACATCAGATCTGCGTCGGGAGGATTGGGTAAGCAGTGTTACAGTAAACGGGAGCTCTTATTATTATCCTTACAAATACAAGAATGCGAGCCTCAATGCTCCTGTTACGGAATATTTGATGATGCTGCGTCTGGGGGAGCAATATTTAATACGTGCCGAGGCAAGGGCCCGACAAAATAATATAGGAGGAGCGTTAAGTGATTTGGATACGATTAGGAAAAGATCTGGGTTGCCCGACTTTTCTGGCAATGATCAGACTTCGCTAATAGCAGCCATTTTGCATGAGCGTCAGGTCGAATTATTTACGGAATGGGGAAACCGCTGGCTAGATTTAAAAAGAACCGGAAATGTAGATGCAGTGATGAATTCAGTGGCTCCGTTAAAAGGTACAACCTGGAATATCAACTGGCAATGGTACCCGATACCGTCCTATGAAATTGTACAGGACCCGAATTTAGTGCAGAACCCAAGCTATTGAACAAATTAGAATTTTTCATTTCATAAACTATAAAATAAAAACTAATATGAAGTACTTATTTTGGATTTTAATCGCATCTGTCGCCTTAATAATAGGCTGCAAAAAAGATAAGCAAATGAGCGTGGCCGTGTTGACCACCTCATCTGCCAACAATATTACCGCCAATTCTGTGCAATTAGGGGGTAATATCACCGATAATGGGGGATCGACCATAACCAAACGGGGCGTTTGCTGGGCCGTGCATTCAGCGCCAACCGTCAGTGACAGTATTACCTCAGACGGGTCGGGATCTAGTTCATATACCAGCTCATTAAATAATTTATTACCTTACACCACTTATTATGCCCGCGCTTATGCTATAAATAATAGCGGCACAGCTTATGGAAATGAAGTGAGTTTTGTCACGGCAAAAGGGCTCCCTGCCATCACCACTACGGCTGTCTCCAATATTGATCCGAAGACCGCTACGGCCATGAGTGGTGGAAATATTATCAGCGATGGAGGTGCTAATGTAACAGCAAGGGGTATCTGCTGGTCTACCTCAACACATCCTACTATTACCAACCAGAAAACTTCAGATAGTATTGGCGTGGGCGCATTTACCAGCACATTGGGGCCCCTGGGTCCTCAATCTACTTATTACGTTAGGGCGTATGCCACCAATAGCTTTGGCACGGCTTATGGAAACGAGCTGAGTGTTACCACTGGTTCACTCAATACGGTTGTTGATATAGACGGGAACGCATACCCATATGTAGTAATTGGCAACCAAACATGGATGGCTTCCAATCTAAGGACTACTCATTTCAAAAATGGTGATCCCATTACCAATGGTTTAACAGGATTTGATTGGTATGCAAATTCACAGGGACACACCGGTGCCGGCACAATTGCTGCGTATACTTTTCCAAACGGAGATTCAAGCACTAACAATACTTATGGGAAATTGTACAATAGTAACGCAATAAACGATAGCAGAGGCGCTTGTCCTTTAGGATGGCATATATCATCAATGGATGATTGGGATACCTTGTTGGTAAACCAGGGAATGTCACAGTCGGATATAGATAATCAGAACCCTGGCAATATAGGGGCTAAATTATTAGCAGGGGGGGCTTCCGGTTTAAATCTCCAGAAGGCAGGTGAATTAAGTGTTTTTGGTCCCAATAATTGGACCTACGATAATTATCAACAATGGGGCACCTATATGACAACTCTTATTATGCTTGGTTATGCTAATCAGTATCTGATATTTAATGGACCGGCCGGACCTGATGGTATCTATTTTGGGCTGACTGGCACTTCAGTTCTACCTGTGCGCTGTGTTAAAGATTGATAACTTATTGATTAAAAAAAAACAATAAAACAATTTTAATGAAACGATTTTTCGATTTCCTGATAATGTTACTGCCTGTGATAGCAAGTGCGCAATCGATCAATAATTCCCATATTGAATCATTCAATCAAGGTATCCAATTTGAAAACGGATTAAACTGGAAGCAGGTGCTAACAAAAGCTAAAACGGAAAATAAAATAGTTTTTATTGATTGCTATACTACCTGGTGTGGCCCTTGTAAAGAAATGGAAAGATCTGTTTATCCATTAGAAAAGGTTGGAAAATATTTCAATGATAAATTCATTTCTGTAAAAGCTCAGATGGATACCTCCCAAAAAGATGATGATGCCATAAAAAACTGGTATGCTGATGCACATTATATTCAGGAACAATATAAAGTTGATGCTTTCCCAACCTTTCTTTTCTTTACAGCTGACGGTAAATTGCTGAACAGGGCCACCGGGGCTGAAACAGCTGACGATTTTTTGGGTCTGGCCGCAAGTGTTATTGACCCAAAGAAACAGTACTACTTTGTACTTGATAAATTCAAACAGGGAAAAAGAGATCTATCAGAAATGAGTTACCTGGCGCACACAGGCGTATTGCTGGGGGATACAGCACAATCAAATGAGATCGCTAAAGAATATGTACGCCATTTAAAAAAAGAAGACTGTCTGACTAAAAGTAATATTCAGTTTTTAAACGATTTTACAAAAAGCTCAAAGGATAAAGGCTTTGATTTATTCTACCGGCAAGCAGATAGTATAAACCGGGTAATGGATGATGATACGTATGCGCAAGGATTGGTACAATCCATCATCTATAAAGAGATGGTATTGCCCAGGCTTGAGGAACTTAACAGTTCAAGTTCTTCTCCTGACTGGAATGCAATAGCATCAGCTATTCAAAAGAAATACAATATTTATTATGCCGAAAGATTGATTACAGCTGCCAGAACATCCTGGGGGGGTAAACACAAAAACTGGCCTGAGTATACCAAATACATGGTGCTATATATGGAGAAATTCGGTTCAAAAACGAATACAGGCCTGATGCCATCTTATACTTTAAATAATTATGCCTGGGAAATATTCCAGTACAGTCAGGATAAAAAGGAACTAATGGCAGCGCTTTCCTGGAGCAGCAAGGCTGTAATGATGCACCCTACAGCGAACTGGATGGATACCTATGCCAATATTCTGTATAAGTTGGGGCAAGACAAACTGTCTACCAAATGGGAAGAGGTTGCTATAAAACTAGCTCCTGATGACAAGAGCATCAAGACAAATCTCGAAAAAATGAAAAAGGGGGAGCCCACCTGGCCCGTAAATTAAGAAGAGTAACCAGCATAAGCCGAAGTTTTAGTATTAAAACAAATTTTATAGCCGGGTAATCCTATTCTACCGATAATTTTGTAAATTAACAATAGTACAACAGAACCTGCCATATCAAAAGAATGACTAATGAAGCACCTTATCTTTCTCCTTTTATATACGAGCTATGTATTCAGTGTATTGGCCCAGAAACCGGCCTTGGATACTTCCGCTTTCAAAAAATGGGCTGCCGTCGGTGGGGGTGCCATCAGCAACGATGGGAATTATGTGAGCTATTATGTCAATAACCAGCCCTTTCCAAGCAGAAAGTTAGTCCTGCAGTCCACCCAGAACGATTGGAAAAAAGAGTTTATCGGGGCTTCAACCGTTAAGTTTACTAACGATAGCAAGTATATTATTTTTAAGACAGGCAAGGACAGCCTGTGTGTATTGGGCTTAGGAAAAGAAGATCTGATCTGGATCTCCCACGTCAGCGGGTATGATCTGCCTAAGGATGATCAGGGTGATTGGCTGCTGTATCGTCCAGCCTCACAAGGTAAAGAGGTAGTATTACTCAACCTGGCAAGCAGGCAAGAGCAGCATTTCTCTTCGGTAACCCATTATCTTTTTACCGATAATGGTAAAAACTTATTGTTGGAGACCCAGGTAAAAAAAGACAGCAGTATAGAAACCTGCCTGCAATGGATGAACCTGGCGAGTGAAGAGACGCGCTATATCTGGCCCTGCCAGGGACATGACGGGAATCCGGTAAACTATGCGTTTAATGACCAAGGCGATCGACTGGCTTTTATGGTGGAAAAGAAAAAAGACAACCTACCCGTGTATGAGCTATGGTATTATAAGCTGGGCATAGATTCAGCCGTCAGCCTAGTAAACGATGCTACCCCCTCCATGGGAGCTGGCTTGGTGTTAGCCAACCAAACTCCGGAATTCAGCGAAGATGGGACCCGGATTTTTTTCGGGTTGAGGCCGCTTGAACAACGCCGGTCCAAGCCAGGCGCGGCGCAGGTGGATGTCTGGAGCTATACAGATACGGAGCTCCAATCCTTGCAATTAGCAACTTTGAATCAGGGGACCGGCTACTCAGCCGTGATCGACATCCAGGAAAAAAAGGTCATATGGCTACAGCAAAAAGATGAAAGAATGGTCGCACGGAGCAATAGTTTTGTGCTCGTTATGCACTCGCTGGGGAATTATGGCATATTTGAAGCTGGCTGGAATTCTGCCGCGGAGATTTCTTATTGGCTGGTTTCTATCAGGGATGGTTCCAGGAAATTAGTAAAGGATCATATTACCAATGATCATGACAAAATAGGATTATCCCCGGGAGGGAGGTGGATTATTTACTACGACTTTCGACAAAGGGATTATTTCAGCTATGAAATAGCCACGGGCATTACGCAGAATATCACCAAGGGAATTCATACTAAGTGGGCAGATGAAGACAATGATAACCCTGACAATCAATTGGCCTGGGAACCTGGACGGCCAACCTGGTTATGGCGGGACGGGGACCTGCTGATCAATGATAGCTACGATATATGGAGAGTCGACCCTTCTGGCCTTCACCCCCCCTTAAGTCTGACCAACGGATATGGCCGCAGGCATCAGATCAAATTCGAATGGGCGGATGAAGGCAGCCGTCTCAGTGACACTGTCTTGCAGAAGGAGGCACCTCTTGTGCTAACTGCTTTCAATACCATCAATAAAGATAGGGGCTTTTACAGAAAGGCACCGGATGCGGTTGGAAACCCTGATTCATGCATAATGGGCCCCTTTGTATTCGGTCGATGGGAAGGGGATGGAACATATAATTTCCCTCCTTCGAAAGCCAAGAAAGCAGATTCTTATTTAGTGTTTCGGATGAGCGCTGTCGAAGCACCTAACTATTGGGTTACCCACGATTTTAAACATTTTTTGGCTTTAAGCGATGTCCAGCCGCAGAAGGACTATAACTGGATGAATACCAAACTCGTACATTGGAAAACCCTGGATGGTAGTCCTTCCAGCGGAATTTTATATATGCCGGAGAATTTCGATCCTCAAAAGAAGTATTCTCTTATTTTTGACTACTACGAAAGGAGGTCGGATGAGCTGAATTTATATATCCGGCCCATGTTCTCCGAAAATCGTATCAATATCCCTTGGTATGTCAGCCATGGCTACCTGGTGTTCACGCCTGATATCCATTACAAAAAAGGGCAACCCGGGCAAAGCGCTTATAACTCCATTGTTTCTGCAGCCCTTTATCTAGCCCGAAAACCCTGGGTAGATGCCCATAAAATGGGCATCCAGGGCCATAGCTTCGGAGGTTATGAAACGAATTATATCGTCACCCATAGTAAACTATTTGCCGCCGCCTGTTCGGCTTCGGGGATTTCCGATCTAATGAGTTGGTATGGTTCCACCCCCCGAGGCGGATTCCCTGTTTACTGGGCTGAAAGGAGCCAAGGCCGGATGGGGGCTACCCCTTGGCAGATCCAGAAGCTCTATATCAGCAATTCCCCCATCTTCAAAGCCGATCAAGTAAGCACTCCTTTATTGATGATGAATAATAGTGGGGATAGGACGGTACCTTTTGCACAGGGCGTCGAGTTTTTTACAGCATTGCGGCGGCTGGGAAAAAAGGTATGGATGCTACAGTATGATGAAGGAGCTCATTCTGTGGGACGAGGCGAAGGAGCGGAAGACTATAGTATCCGGATGACCCAATTTTTCGATCATTATTTAAAAGGGGCCCCCGCCCCCAAATGGATGACAAGAGGGATTCCTGCCAGGCTGAAGGGCATTGACGACGGACTGGAACTGGATGGTGAAATTCCGACGCCGGGGATGAATTTGAATACTGTCCCGTCCGGAAAAAAGTTGACAAAAAATATGGTTGGCCGAGAATAGTTTGACCTTTGAAGTAAAAAAGGTAGACTTATCGAATGGAACAATAAGCCTACCGGTAATTCTAATCTATAATGAAATTACCCCTCCCAGTTGATTGCTAGAGTGCCAATGGCTAACATTCCAACGAATAATAATTAACCATTATTTTCCTACAGCCGTGACGCTATATTTTGTATTTGCAGCTACTTGCATGCAATCGTTGGCGCCGCATCCTTCTAATACATATATCGGCAATTGATGGCCCATTGCATCGACTCCACAAGGATTGTTAGTAGCACTTCCATTAACACAATCTATCCGCCAATCCACTCTATTAGAGCAAACGCCCGTCATACTATTCTTAGTACAATAGAGGCTACCACTTCCGAAAAAAGGTTTGAATGCAAACGCACTAGCCACTATTGCCAATGCAACAAAACCAGTCAGTACTAGTTTTATCTTTTTCGTAATAAAAATATTTTAACATAGTTAAGGTTATTCCCATGTAGCAAAAACAGCAGGCTTATTGAAATAAACAACAAGCCTGCCGGTAATGCAGATCCATTATTTGAAATTATCCGCTCCCAGTTCGCTGGGAGAGTGCCAACGACCATTATTATAGCGAATAATTAATAACGATCATTTTTGAACTGCAGTGGCAGTAAATTTTGTATTCGCCGGGAGTTGGTCGCAGGTAGTGTTATCTTCATACACATATATCGGCAATTGGTTACCCTGGCCATCCACTCCACAAGGATTATTAGTAGCAAGCCCGCCAACAGGGTCTATCCTCCAATCCACTCTAGTAGTGCAAACGCCCGTCATACTATTCTTAGTACAATAGAGGCTGCCACTTCCGAAAAAAGGTTTGAATGCAAACGCACTGCCTACAATAGCTACTACGGCAAAACCCGACAGGAATAATTTTGAATTTTTCATAATTAAGGCGCTTTTTTAGGATTCAAAAAGCTAAACTTTTTTTATTAAATCTGCCTACTCTGTTTTGATGGTTTTCGGCTTCCCCATGTTTGCCAGTCCTGCTTGCAAGTCCAGGAGCAACAAATATTTTTTATAATTTCTATTCATTGGCCAGATCCTTAATGTCCCTGGTCTTTGCCATCCCGATATATACTCCTTTCAGCTTCTTATCCCTGCTATAAACGGCCATATATGGCACTCCCTCCGCCTTGAAATAGTTGGAGAAAGCATAGAGTGAATCATATCCAACGATAATATTGGGATAGTTCCCTATCTTATATTCGTTATAAAAATGTTTCATTTCTGGAAATGGGAAGTTGGTGATCATGCAAAAGCGTATCCCTTTCAGTTCATCCATATTTTGGAGGATTTCATTCATTTGGGCACGGCAATAAGGGCAGCGGGGGCTGAAATAAAATAGGGCCGCCGGTTGACCTATGGGAATATTACCCGTACTAAAATTAGAAATGCCATCACTTAAGAGCAGATTAAAAGCCGGTAGAGATTGACCCTCCAGTCCCGTTTTTATGGTGGGCCGCTTACAACTAATCACAAGGCAGGCAATGAGTAAGAATGCTGGTATCTTTTTCATATCAGATAATTTCTGTTTTTTATACAATGATCCCTTCTTGAAAAGCTTGTGGTCAGGAGGCTGGCTCATGATAGTTCTTGAGAGACCGGGGTTGTTTAAAACCTGGCAGGAAACGTCTTCCCATTAAGACTCCGATAAAGGCTAGGGCTATTAGAATGCCATTGAGTACAAGATGCTGCTTCCAGGAAAGTATTTCCAGGACCCCACCGCAGGTGCAGGGCAAATGTTCATTATAATTCAGTATATAAATGATATACCCTGTGAACAGCACCATTAAGATCAAGGATGCGTACAACCCTGGCAAACGGCTGCGCGGAAGGAATAACACAACAGAGATTATGATTTCAGTGGCCGGTAATAGGATGGCTACCCAGCTCGATATAGGGGCTAATAACGGGGATAATGCAATCTGTTCTTTAAAAACCGAATAATCCATCAGCTTGCTGATCCCTGTATAAAGAAAAAGCACCACAAATAAAAGCGCTATAATTTCTACTATAGTATTTCGCTTCATATGTAAGAATTTTGGTTAGACCGTAAGGTGCCTTATCCACTTCTGCAAGTGAATGCACAATAATGTTACAATTACCGTAGAGGGAATTCTCGTGTTCATCAACCCAGGCTGCCAAGGCCCAACCTATCCGGGGAAAAGGCCTACGGCCCGCCGGGTTGTATATATATGGGATGCTATAACCTAACCAGCGCCTTGTCTGATTGCTGAAATTTTTTGAAGTTTTAATTGATTCTTCTGCTATCCTGAGTTCGTTGCTGTTTATTTTTTTGAGCTGCCTTAACTACATGCAAGGTACAAATGCCTACTACCGGAATCAACTCCATTTCTATCGAAGAAATATTTTTTTTCATATTGGAATCATTGTAAATAAAGTCTAAATAAAAACATTTAGGCAACATACTCATTCCGGTATTCCTCAGGCGTCATACGAACGATCTCTTTGAACACTTCACTAAAATGACTATGGGTTTTGTACCCTATAGCCTTTGCAATGGCTTTAATGGGCAGCACAGCCTCTTCCAGCAATGATTTCGCTTTTTCAATACGCACCTTCTTCTGGTATTGATGCGGGGTGCCTCCCGTCTTTTTAGAAAATCCTGCGTATAATTTCTTTTTACTCAATCCGGCTTCCATCGATAGATCTTCGACAGAAATACGATCCCTGTGATGCTTTTCGACATAGGCAACAGCAAGTTCGATACATCCCATCTCGTGGCGGGTTAATCTGACTACTTCGGTTAACAACATGGCAAGGTGGTTTTAGCGTGGTTTAAGTATATCAATAGTTCAGGCATGCCAACAGCTCAGGCATACAAATAGCCAACAGCTCAACGGCTCAGGGCCAGGGAATACCCAGTCAGAAACAATTGTAGAATTGAATTTTCAGCTACCACGCAGAGCCTGCCTGACTTCGCGGTCCAGGCAGCAGAATGAATCATTTCATGCAGTAACACAGCATTCTTTGAGAAACATTATTTTATCGAAAGAGAGGTATCCGGATTGACAGGTCCGTTCTGTAAGTCTAAAAAGTAAAAGCTTATAATAAAGTCAGTACACAAAATTAAAAAAGTCCTTTATGTGTTTCCAAATTTATTCATGATCCAATCGGGAGTATTTACGGCCGAAAGGAGAGAAATCGGCTGTATCGCTTTTCTGTCTTAACTTTGCGCAAATTTAGCTCAAACACCGTTTTATGAATAAAAGACCGGACCCTGGTAAAGAACTGCAGGATAACGACAGGGAAGACAGCCCCGAAGGGTCGGAAGAACTCTACGAACGCCTGCACCTGATAGTAGACAAAGGGCAGGAACCGTTCCGTATTGACAAATTCCTGGTCCAGCGAATTGAAAACGCCTCCCGCAATAAAATACAAAAAGCGCTGGAATCAGGATTGGTTTTGGTAAACAACCGCCAGGTAAACCCCAATTATAAGATACGCCCCCAGGATGAGATCATCATGTACTCTGATAAAGAAGCCCATGGAGAGGAGATCATCCCGGAAAAAATGCCCCTGAACATCTTCTACGAAGACGACGACGTCATGATCATCAACAAACCACCGGGACTGGTCGTACACCCCGCCAGCGGCAATTATAGCGGCACCCTCATCAATGGGGTCGCCTGGTACCTGCAACAAAAAAACCAGGCCATCAACGAAGAGAACCTCCCCCGCTTCGGACTGGTACACCGGATCGACAAGAACACCAGCGGGCTGATGGTCCTCGCCAAGACAGAAAGGGCCGTCCGCAGCCTGGCCAAACAGTTTTTCGACCATACGGTTAAAAGACAGTATATGGCCCTGGTATGGGGTGACCTGACCGAAGATGATGGCACCATCATCGCCCACGTAGGAAGACACCGCCGGTTTCGCAAACTCTTCGACGCCTACCCGGAAGGTGAACATGGCAAAGAAGCCATCACCCACTATAAAGTACTGGAACGCTTTGGCTACGTCACCCTGGTACAATGCGTACTGGAGACAGGCCGGACCCACCAGATCCGTGTCCACATGCAGCATATCGGTCACCCATTGTTCAATGACGATACGTATGGAGGCGATAAAATCGTAAAAGGTACTGTATTCAGCAAATACCGGCAGTTCGTAGACAACTGCTTCGCCATCTGCCCCCGGCACGCCCTGCACGCCAAAACCCTGGGTTTCACCCATCCCGGCACGGGAGAGGAAATGCTCTTCGAGAGCGAACTCCCCGAAGATATGCAGGGACTTATCGGGAAATGGAGAGAGTATGTAAAGGCAAAAAATTAAGGCCCTGTGCTACTCGTCAGGCAATCCGGCAACGCCCAGGCAATGCCTATCTCGGAAAGCTCATCTTATAGTCCACGCTGACCCTCCCCCTGGAAATATCGTCCAGCTTGCCTTTCAGCAGCTTCCGCTTCAGGGGTTTCAGGTAGTCGATAAATAGCTTGCCCTCGATATGGTCGTATTCATGGAGGATGATCCTTGCCGTGATGCCATTGAAAGTCGCCGTATGCGGCTCAAAATCCTCATCCACATATTCCAGCGTCACTTCTGCGTGGCGGTATACGTCTTCCCTGATCTTGGGAATGCTGAGGCAGCCTTCATTGTAGGCCCATTCCTCGCCATTCAGCTTGACGATATGTGCATTGATGAACACCTGCCTGGTGCCGGGTTCGTCGGGATATTTTCCTTTGTCTTCTTCATCCTGGTTGGCGAATATCTGGCTGGAATCCACCACAAAAAGGCGGATGTCCCGGTTGATCTGGGGAGCGGCCAATCCTACCCCGCTGCTGTAATACATGGTCTCCCACATATCTTCTATCAATTTGGCCAGATTGGGGTACTCGGGAGTAATGTCTTTTCCTACTGTCCGAAGAATAGGGTCACCGTAAGCTACAATCGGTAAAATCATATAAAGCGAATTTTCAAATACAAATTTTTAAAACAAATAAATGCCGGCCGTCCCCGGGCTCACTGTCCCGACCTGCCCAGGTATTCCTGCAGCATGATCGTAGCAGCAATCTCATCCACCAAGGCCTTGTTCCGCCGCTGTTTCTTCTTCAGCCCCATGTCGATCATCGCACGGGAAGCCATTTTGGAGGTATTCCGTTCATCCACCATCTTTAGAGGAATGGAAGGGAACTCCTTCTGCAGCCTTTTGACGATCTCTTTCACCAGCGGCGTTGCATGCGTATCGCTGTCATCCCAGTTCTTGGGCTCCCCCACCAGGATCAGTTCCACCGGCTCTTTTGAAAAATAGTCTTTCAAAAAAGGGATCAGCTTGGGAGATTCCACGGTCGTGAGCCCCGTAGCAATGATCTGAAAAGGATCGGTAACGGCCAGCCCGGTACGTTTCAGTCCATAATCGATCGACAGGATACGCGCCATAATCTAAACATTGTATTTTAGAAACTCCTCGGGCGTGCATACCGGCAATACGGATATGGCAGCCTCATACAGGCTCTTGTCCCTGGTGATGAAATAATCTAATTTATGATGCAATGCCGTGTAATAGGACAGGGCGTCTTCCATGTTGGTCATCTTCGAATGCAGGGCGTTCACGACGATCTCATGCCCGATATCGATCACCTGGATATCCGATAGAATGGCCAGTAAGAGCTCTTTCGCACATTCTGCACCATAAGCTACCGTCAACCAATATCCCGTCAACTGCAGGATGGAAGGAGTGATAAAAGCCTGCACCCTTCCTTTTACGGCCCATTCGATCAACTGCCGGGCAACGCCTAATCTTTCACGTTTTAAGGTGAAATCGAGCAATATGTTGGTATCCAGCATTATTCTAAAAGCCATATTTCTTTTCCTGCTCTTTGTAAAAAAGGTCTCTTCGCCCCGCATCGGCGCCAACCGGTTCTTTCAATCCCGCCGTCCCATCAAACATCTTCTGCCGATCCGACGATCCCATCACACCATCCATATCAGGCTTTTCAAGCCCATCCACCAGGTCGAGGATATTCCTTCTCTGAACGGGTCGGGTCACCGACCGGAAATAATTCTCCACCAGCTCTGATACACTCATCTGCTTGCCGGCGGCATAAGCCTTCATGGCATCCAGTAATTCCCCGTCAATAGTAAGGTTGAGTCGCTCCTTCATGAGGCAAAGATACGCATTCTCCTAGATCATGCGCACGAACTAGCGAGATAAATGGAAAAAAAGATCCGTAATAACAAAAACGGCAAAAACAACGCTGGCAATCCCATTAGCCGTCATAAAAGCGAGATTGACGCGGCTGAGGTCATTCGGCTTGACGATGGCATGCTGGTAGATCAGCATACCGATGAAGATAGCCACTCCTGCCCAATACCACCAACCGAAGGCGCCATAAAACCCCGCAGTCACCACACAGGCTGTGCTGAGCAAATGGAGGAATTCCGAGACCCGCAGCGCCTTGGCCTTGCCCAGCCAGGAGGGCATGGAATAGAGTTTGTGTGACTTGTCGAATTCTTCATCCTGCAGCGCATAAATGATATCGAAACCACTCACCCAAAAGATCACAGTGAGCGAAAAGAGGATGGGCAACAGGGCAAAATGCCCGACCACGGCCAGATAAGCGCCGATGGGGGCCAGCGACAGGCCTACCCCCAGCACCAGGTGACAGAGGGGAGTAAAACGCTTGGTATAGCTATACCCCAATACCACCGCCAGAGCTACGAAAGACAATGCAAAACAAAGCGGATTGATAAACCAGGTGCAGACAATGAATCCCAGACAACTGAACAGCACGAACCGGAGTGCGCTGTTCTTCGAAATAATTCCCGCCGGAATCTCCCGGATAGCCGTGCGGGGGTTCAGCGCATCGAATTTGGCATCCAGCCAGCGATTAAACGACATAGCTGCACTGCGGGCAAAGACCATACAGGCAATTACAAGGGCGAAGACCTTAACCCGCTCTAAAAATAAAGTATCATCATACCCAACAGCTCTATTCAAATTCCACTGGCCGAAAGAACGCCAAATTCCCAAAAAGAACCCTATCATCGCAAAAGGCATCGCAAAAATGGTGTGCGAGAACTTGATCAGGCTTAAATAATTCTTTACTGTACTCATAAATTTATTTATAATTCATCTTACCAGTTCCCACAACACGATCCCCGCCGCTATGGAAATATTCAGTGAATGTTTCATCCCCCATTGCGGGATCTCCACACACCCATCACACAACTTCAACGCCTCTTCCCCCACCCCGCTCACCTCATTCCCGAAAATAACAGCCAGTTTCCCCGAATACCGGGCGGCAAACTCCTGCAAAGGAATGCTATTTTCCACCTGCTCCACCGCAAAAACTTTATACCCTTCCTCCTTTAACGACTGGACTGCCGCCGCCGTATCCCCGAAATACTTCCAGGTCACCGTCTCCGTAGCCCCCAACGCCGTCTTATGAATATCCCGGTGAGGCGGCTGGGGAGTATACCCGCAAAGAAAGATCCCCTCCAGGAGGAAGGCATCCGCCGTCCGGAAGACACTGCCCACGTTATGCATACTGCGGATATTGTCCAGCACCACGATAACAGGCGTCTTCTCCGATCGCCTGAATTCAGGCACCGACTTCCGGTTAAGCTCATCCATGCCCAATTTACGCATGCGCAAAGGTAAGAATCCCCCCGCTATCGACAACTTATCCCCATAAAAACCATCCCTCACTCCGTTACTCGATCTTCCTTAAATTTGCCCTCCATGGCAAAAAATAGCGCAGACACTCCCCTGATGCAACAACACCGGGCTATTAAACAAAAATACCCCGATGCCATCCTCTTGTTCCGGGTAGGCGATTTTTACGAGACCTTCGGGGCAGACGCCGTCATTGCCTCCCAGGTCCTGGGCATCACCCTCACCAAACGCAATAACGGGGCAGCCTCCTCCTCCGAACTGGCCGGGTTTCCCCACCACTCCCTGGATACCTACCTCCACAAACTCGTGCGGGCAGGCTACCGGGTAGCCATCTGCGACCAGCTGGAAGACCCCAAAATGGTCAAAGGGATCGTCAAAAGAGGCGTCACGGAACTGGTGACCCCCGGAGTAGCCACCAATGACAAGCTCCTGGAAGGAAGCAGCAATAACTTCCTGGCCGGCATCCATTTCGCCGAACCACAGGCAGACGGCCCGGCAAATAAAAATGGCAACAGCGACCGCCTCGGCATCGCCTTCCTCGACATCTCCACCGGAGAATTCTTCATCGCCGAAGGCAATACGGAATATGCCGACAAGCTCTTCCAAACCCTGAAACCAGCGGAAATCGTCTTCCAGCGCAATTACCAGCGGCATTTCAAAGAGATCTTCGGCTCCAAGTTCTATACCTACACCATGGAGAGCTGGATCTTCGAAGAGGCGTTTGCCACCGAAAGTCTTCTGAAGCATTTTCAGACCCATTCCCTCAAAGGGTTCGGCGTCGAAAACATGCACGAAGGGCTGGTAGCAGCCGGAGCCGTCCTCCACTACCTGAAAGATACCGAACACCCCAACCTCCAGCATATCGCCTCCATCCAGCGGATCGACCGGGAAGATCACCTATGGATGGATAAATTCACCATCCGCAACCTGGAACTGCTGGGCGGCCCCGATCCCCGCGAACAGGGAACCAGCCTCCTGAAAGTGCTGGACCATACCGTGTCGCCCATGGGCGCCCGGTTGCTGAAACGATGGTTGCTTATGCCGCTGAAAGATGCGGCCCTGATCAACGAACGCCTGGACGGAGTGGAGTTTTTTATCAAAGACCCGGCCCTCCGCACAGCCCTCTCCCAGCACATCCAGCAATGCGGAGACGTCGAAAGGTTAGTCAGTAAAATACCCATCAAAAAGATCAACCCCCGCGAAGTATTACAGATCGCAAAGGGATTGCAACATATCGACCAGGTAAAACAAACAGGTCAGGCCTTCACTCACCCTTACCTCCGTCAGCTCACCGAACGGCTGGATCCCTGCCAACCGATCATAGACAAGATCTTCGCGACCGTCGTGGACAATCCCCCCGTAGCAGCCGCCAAGGGAGATACCATACGCTCCGGGGTACACGAAGAACTGGACCGCCTCCGGAAGATTGCCTCCGGCGGTAAAGAATACCTGGTAGAACTGCAGCAGAAAGAAGCCGAAAGATCGGGGATCTCTTCGCTGAAGATCGGCTTCAACAACGTCTTCGGCTATTACCTGGAAGTGACCAACACCCACAAGAACAAGGCCCCGGCAGACTGGATGCGCAAACAGACCCTGGCCAATGCAGAACGTTATATCACCCCGGAACTGAAAGAGTACGAAGAACAGATCACCGGCGCAGAAGGAAAGATCCTCGCCATCGAACTGGAACTGTACGACCAGCTCCTGCTGACCTTGCAGAACTATATTAGTCCCATGCAGATCAATGGCCATGTGCTGGCTACCCTGGACTGCCTGCTCTGTTTTGCCGGTAACGCCCTCCAATACAATTACAAAAAACCTGTCTTACACAAAGAACGGGAACTGGAATTAAAAGCAAGCCGTCACCCCGTCATCGAAAGACAACTGGCCGCCGGAGATGCCTATATTCCCAATGACATTCTCCTGGATCCCGCATCCCAGCAGATCATCATTCTGACCGGACCGAATATGAGCGGGAAAAGTGCCCTGCTGCGACAGACCGCCCTGATCACCCTGATGGCCCATATGGGAAGTTTTGTCCCCTGCGATGCGGCCAGGATCCCGCTGACAGACAAGATCTTCACCCGGGTCGGCGCATCGGACAACCTCAGCGGAGGGGAATCGACTTTTATGGTGGAAATGAATGAGACCGCCAGCATCATCAATAACATCACTCCCGCCAGCCTGATCCTGCTGGACGAGATCGGCAGAGGGACGAGTACCTACGACGGGATTTCCATCGCATGGAGCATTGCAGAATATCTCCACAATTCCCCCCACGCACCCAAAACGCTGTTTGCCACCCACTATCATGAGCTGAATGAGCTGGAAAACAAACTGCCCCGGATAAAGAACTATCATATCACCAATAAAGAAGTAGGCAATAAGGTCATTTTCCTGCGCAAGTTGGCGCCCGGAGGCAGCACCCATAGCTTCGGTATCCATGTGGCGAAAATGGCAGGAATGCCCCCCTCCCTTCTCAAACGGGCAGGAGAGATCCTTCTGCAACTGGAAGAAAAAGAGGTGGGCGGGAACATCGGCGAACAGGTGAAAAAACTGGCCGCTCCACCCGCAGGCCCCCAAATGCAGTTCTCCATCTTCGACGCCCATACGGAGACCTTCCACACCATGCGGAAATTACTGGAAGACACGGACATCAACCGCCTGACCCCGGTCGAGGCCTTACTGAAATTGCAGGAAGTCAAGAGCCTGCTGAAATAAATTCAGTCGGGGGCTCAAAGCAGCCATAGTCCTTAGTTCCCCAAACACCGTCCCGCCCAAAAGGCATTTCATCCATCTTCACATCCCTTTCGTCCAAAAATCTTTTCATTTCTGTTTCGTGTGTTATTTTACGTTAGCGAACAAATGGTCCAATCAGTTGCAACCTGCTGAAAAAGAACGTTTGGAATATGATAAAAATTCATTACTTTGTTTAACGATCTGCTGATAATAAACCTTCCATCTCAAACGATTGTCCTATGATCAGATACGCTTATCAGTTAAAGGATTTCCGTAGTTGGCTCAAAGGCTTTGGTAAATTATTGAAGCTGCCCGTAACGGCAGGAACCCTACAGATCCCCCCACCGATCGGCAGCGGATATATTCACGCTGTCAACATCAATGCCGATATCTCCTATGTCGTCATGAATTTCTCCCTGAATGACGACCTCGTACTCCTCCGCAAGAAATCCTCCCTCTATGGCCTGAGCCTTTTTTTCAACCAGGTCAATGTCAGCGATTTCTTCGTCATCCGCGAACCCCACAATGCCATCACCGACAAGAACCCCAACCGGAGCAATATATTCTTATCTTCCACGAACTATGACCTGGAAGTCACCTACTCCCGGGGGTCCAAACTAAAAAGAGTGGGCATATTTTTCAGCCCCTCCTTTGTCAGCCGCTGCATAAAAAAAGAAATTCTGCTGGACCTTTTAGTATATGCCGACAATCGTCTGCGTAATATTAATAAGGAGCCCATCACCTTCGAATACCGGCAATTGCTGGAAGATGTTTTCACCGCAGATCTGCAATCCCCCGTCAGACACCTCCTGTTGCAAAACAGGGTCCTGCTCCTGAGTGAAAAATTCCTCCACACCTTCCTCAGCAAAGCTCCCCTCCTCAAAGAAACAGGCGGCCTGAAGCAACGGGATAAAGAAAAAGATATCGAAGCGCTGAAAGACGTGGAGCGGATCCTCAGCAATAACAAGCTGGATAAATTCCCCTCCATCGACATGCTTTCGAAAACCGCCATGATGAGCTCCACCAAGCTCAAAACAAAGTTCAAGCAGATCTATGGCATGAAATTGTACGAGTTCTACAACCGCAACCGCCTGGAAAAAGCGAAGGAAATGTTGCAGACAGGCAAATACTCTGTCAAACAGGTTGGTCTGAATATCGGCTTTTCCAATCTGAGCAATTTCGCCAAAGCATTCAAAAAAGAATTCGGCATCTTACCCAAAGAAATACTGAAAGGGAAATAAACAGAACGCGGCAGATAACAGCGGACTAATCTTTGAAGTACCTATATCCCTTCCGGATAATAAAAACTTTGTTAAATAGCCTCTACAGCTATCAAAAGGCTCCCTGCAGCCAAATCCTAAATAATATTTGTGTTAATTTTGCCCTCTTGTGCTTTACCTAACCTTTCCTTCAATCGCGACTAGCTGCCTGTTATTCAATCAATTATTGTAGTATCTGAAAAACTGTGAACATGATTAAATTCTCATTCAGGCTCGAAAATTACGAAAAAGTCATTGCGGACTTCGCCACAACTCTCAACAGCACCATTAAGGACCATATGTTCAGTGTCCCCCCTTCACTGGGAAAAGGAACGATCCTGGCGCATACTGTCGGCCCCTACCTTTCCTATGCCGTCCTCAATATCAAACTGGACACCGACCTGGAACTGTACCGCGAAGCAGACGGACTGAAAGGATTCACGCTTTCCTTCAACCAGGTGGAAATACACAAAGAAATACGGGTCAGCGAAGACCAATCCATCACCGCAGACAAACGAACCCTGCGGAACGATATTTATTTATCAGACACCCGCGACAGTCACCTGATAAAGGTCCCCGCCGGCAGCACGGTGAAAAGACTGGTGATCTTCTTCCGGCATGAACTGGCAGCACAATACCTGCCTGCAGAGATCATCGACAAGCTGGAGTCCTTTGCCCGGGAGAACAGTGTTGCGGAAAATCCCTATTTCGTCAGCCTCCCCCACCGCGAGACGCTGAAAGAAATATTCGAGCTGAAAGAGAATGACCCGCTGGGCCAGATAAGAAGACTGGCGCGCATCATCCACCTGACGGAAAAATTCCTGCACTCCTTCCTGCGCCAGGAACAAGCCGTCCTTCCAAGAGCGATAAAAAAAGGTGACCTGGAAAGCATGCAGCATATTGAACAAATCCTTAGCAGCCGCCTGGAAGGCTTCCCTTCCCTGGAATCACTGGCCCACGAAGTATTCATGAGCACCAGCAAACTAAAGAATCTTTTCAAACAGGTATACGGCTTCACCCTGTACGATTATTATAATAAGAACCGGTTGCTCCGCGCCAAAGAAATGCTGATAACAGGACAATGCAGTATCAAACAAGCCGGTAGCGAGATCGGATTCTCCAACCTCAGCCATTTTGCCAAAGCCTTCAAAAAGGAATTCGGCATCCTGCCCAGAGACCTCGTGAAGAGCAGGTAAGATCGTCGATTAAAGAAAGGGAGGGGGTTAAAGTAAGGCTTCCTCTTTAGGGGCCGGGGGTTTCCCCTGAAGAGGCATAATCCTGGCTTGTAGAGGTATTTGCTAAAAAATATATGCAATAACTTCGTAACCCGTTGACATAAGCCCGTTTTTGGTCCAAGATCCTTGTTTCACCTGACAGTGCCTCAGGATAGAATGCTTAAAGGCCGTCTCCCCCACCATTGGAGCGGTTTTTTTTGTTTCATTCCGTCAACGTCAGCACCTACATCAGATCCTTTAACCGGTCATACAGCTGAGCAAACACGGCAAAACGCTCCTGATAGATCCGATGTCTTCCCTCATCAGGCTCATAAGTCTCCTGTACCCGGATCATCTCGGCCGAAGCCTCCAGGTCCCCGGTAATACCCAGCGCATACAAC
>Ga0307511_10000284_pt1 | contig 53405 bp, 73 predicted proteins | sample 13_EM_MG_FD_200266 | JGI IMG/M metagenome (GOLD analysis project Ga0307511, IMG submission 200266) | Populus trichocarpa ectomycorrhiza microbial communities from riparian zone in the Pacific Northwest, United States - 13_EM | ecosystem: Host-associated > Plants > Roots > Unclassified | place... | reverse complement strand
ATAAGCCGATGTGAGGTTCGCGAGAACTCAAAATCTCACAGTCGGTTATAACGGTTATGGGATTCTGTAACTATTTCGATATTCGCGTGGGCTCGTAACCCTTTACGACAACGACCGGACCATTACAGCCATTCCAGGACCTTATAACAAATTTCGGTGGCTTAAAAGGCATTACAAGCAATCCACCAATTTCCTGATGGAACCTCACCGCCTTCAAATTTCATTCGGATACTTGGATGGCTGATGGTCCTATGGATCCGAAACCCTGTCTAGAGCTTATATGTCCAATTACTCTGATAGTTGGGATATCTGGATTACCATATGTACCACGCAATAAAACAGTGACTCTGTAAAACCCAATGCCGCCAGCAAACAAGCACAGGGATGTGCGTGCTGACCAGGAGATCGAGATTAAGAGCGCTGAGGGTTGCGAAAGTTCCGAAGGGTCAGGATTTCATGGTAACCTCGTGCAAAAAGCACTCGATGGCGCTGTCACAACGCTGTAGAAATCATTGGGCTATTCTGGCACCAGACATCAAGTAAGATGGGCGGGAATTGTTGAAGGGAGTGGTGGGAGAACCCTCACGGGAGCTGCAATCGATGTTTAAGTCGTGCCTACGACAAGTGTGGGTAAAGGAATTGGTCAACAGTGTAGTCTAGGTGGTATGGGAGAATTTGTTGTACTGTATGGTATAGTTGGAAGCATACGAATGGAGAGGTCATCGCAGCCGGGGGCGAAAAAAAAACGATGTAATGATGGTGATGGAGAATTCGGAGAGAATAGGTTGTGAGCCATGCGTACGGCTGGGCAGATTAAAGGAATGGTCGTCTATTCTAGTCCGGTGTTGGAAGATTGGGAGTGTACCGTCGTTGGGGGATCGTAATACGAAGTGTCTGTGGAATGGGATAATGCGATGATATTGTACCTGGATTGATTGGTGGTTTTGTTGATGCTGCCATTGTAAAAGTGATTGGATGTTGGAGATGGAGATGAGACCGAGAGCTGTTCAAAGATTGAGGCACCAGCGGACGTTGTTAACTAGACTGTAGACGAGACACCATCTAAGAGATCTTTCTGTGCTTGGGCCGGCCCCTGGTAACTTGTTTGGCCTGCATGCTTCCGGGAGAGGGAGAGGAGTTGAGACTGGCGAGGAATTTGTCGAGACCAAATGATTCTGCGATCTTCATCCTGACGTCCGATCCTCGCTCATCACTCCGGCGGTGGTGTTGGACGGACAGCGATGGTGGCGTGGGTTGTGCAGCAGTGACCTCGGGGCTGAAAATACCCGAGCCGGTGGGCGGGGGAGAATGCGAGGTTGTCAGGATGTCGTCGAGGATGTCGACAGTCGCCCTGGTTTCTCGATCCGAAATTGGCGACGGAAGAATACTCCCTGGCGTGGGGAGGAATTCATCCTCCTCATCGCTCGTCGCCGACCCAGAGCATATCGGCGCACTCTGTAGGCGGGCCGACGAGGCAAAAGGCTTCAGTAGAGCATGACGTTTGGATTTGGGTGTGACCGAGACATGTTGCCTCGGTGGAGATTTTGAGATCGTGGGGACCGGATACAACACCGGCTTTTCATCCTCCGCCTCCGTGGGCTGGGACTGCGAATCGAAAAGGATACGGAAAGGATGAGGGTTTTTAAAGGTAGAACGGTCAACGAGATGCTTGGTCGGGTGGCGCGTTACAACCGTAGATTTTGTCGGCTGCAGACCGTGGAAATCGTGCGGGATGTGGGGGAAAGTGTTCTGATCCGGGGACATGGCAAAGATGAGGTCTTCAGAGTCTCGTCGCACAGTCGAGGGCCGGACGCGGATGGGTGAACTGGGGGGAGGCTTGGGTGCGCGGCATGGGGACGAAGTTGGGAGAGGGACCGAGATGAGGAGTGGCGCAGGAGAATTTTGGCTGCGTCGGGCGAGGATTTTTGAAGAATCTCGTTTGGACGGTGGCGAGGGCCACATTTTGTTGCGAAGATGAGGGGGAGAACGAAGGAGGATTATATACAAGATAGAGAGGAGGAACACCCTTTTGTGCTCTCACTGGCCGCCCGGAGGCTGTTCACGCCTTTCACACGCGGCCGTTCAATTTCTCGGTTCAATCCCTATAATCATACAAAAACCAATTACAAGATGCCCATGTCCATAAACGTAGCCTCGGAGGTCTCAAGCAGCTTTGGTGCTCGCTTCCGCATCAGCAGGTGGCTCCACGACACCCGACTTATTCCACCCCGCAAGCCTCGTCGCCTCCTCGTGGATGTCTTGGACACGTTTCGCGGTCGTGGTGTAAAATGCTTGCATCTTCTGACCGAAGGGTGAACTCAGAGTACGCGCATAGTACTGCACCACGATCGTCAATACCGCATGAGGGCAAACAATGGGAGAGGCGCGCTTACATCTCCAACCTTCTTGGTCACCCCCTTCTGTTCGTTGAACGACTTGGCTTGATTGATGCCACCGCTCACGCTAGATTGGACCTTCCCAGAGATAGTCTGGTCGGGCCCAAGAGCCTTTTGCCCAAGGGTCGAATCTATTGAGCGGAAGTAGCTGATGAAGCGCTCTGAAATCCCTTGCTTCCCTGTTGGAGATGAAAACCGACGGACGGCCGTTGTGAGGGTCGGCGGAGATGGAGTGATAAACACGTACGGTCCAACTCAATCGCCCGTTGCAAGATCTGGTCAGAGAGCGCGTAACCCTTTGCAAGATACTCGGCCGCAACTGGAAAGGTTGTCAATCTGGTTGTGGGACTCCGCGATTGCGACTCAGGTATACGCACTCGCAGCGCGTGGCTTATCGGTCTGGTCGAGACTTGCCCTTGGTGTGGACGCCTGAGGCTCATCCTCATCGCTTTCAACCGCATCAGAGGTGACGGTCAGATGAGCGTCGTTGAGCGTCCCTCCGTTGAGCTACGTAACGCACCCATCAGTTGATGGTCTTGGTTACCTGCAGACAAACGACCCTCACCATCAACGCAGTCTTCGCAGCGGGCGCCTTCTCAAATTGGATCAGAGCAGATTTTGGGCTCGATTCCTCCTCAAAATCGATTGCGGCGATCCTTTCGTTGGCTTGCGTCAGATGCACCGTCGGAAACGAAGACAGATAGTGTGCTCACTTTCCACAGAACCTGGAAGACCGAGGATGTCAATCACACACGACCATCGCCAGGAGGGGGCTGGATGCGCTCACGTGAAATATTCGTGGAGTTGATCCTCCGTGGTGTCCGGAGAAATGTTGGTGACCTGTGCATAAGAGTGTGCGTGGTTGAGGACTGGGGCATCGAGCTACAGTGGCTAACGTACTTTTACAGAGTAAGGTGTGGTGGTAGTCATCGTGGTCGCGAAAGGAGGGGGTCGGTGTGGTGTCTTGTGATCCACTCCCTCGCTTTATCCTCCGCCTTATCTCGTGAGCCACCCCCTGTTATCTCTTTGGGCCAGGCTCCCCCTTCTGGGTTTTGACGTCACAACCCACGATTATCGCCCGATCCGTCCCAATCTCCCACCAGCCACTTACATATTTCCAGATCGTTAGCTATGTAAAACAGCACGCTGCCCACAACGTTCTCCTGCAGTAACCCCATTTTCGCTTCTGCAACCAGTTGTCGTGTTTGTTCGGATCGATACGCGATCGAACACTAGAAGAGTGCTTGGGATGTCTGCCCCCAGAATCAGCATCTTGGATCAGACATTTATTCACCTGATTACCCCGACATGAACGTCCCTGCAGGAGTCAAGTATTGCGTTCTCATCTCCGTACACCGCCTTCCCGGTACCAATCATTGCGATAAGGTTTGCCACGTACAACCGTAGGCTCGCCTCCGTGAGGGGCCTTCCAGGGCACACCTCCGTCAAAACCCCCACACCTCTTCCACGTGCTATCGTGCCCGCTGGCTCGATTAATGTGGGAACCTGCCCGGATTAAACACCTCCGGCTCGGGGCAGCCACCCGTTTCTCGCCATGGCCGTGTGCGATTAGATTGACTCGGCTTTGTTGGAAATCACCAACAGGACATCAAAGAAAACACTCTGCCCCCAGGCGATAGGTCGCCGTCATAAACGTCGTCTTGTATCAGAGGGTGTGGAACACCTTTGCTCCTTCAGTGGGTCACCTTTGAGAACGTGGTGCCCATCCAAAGGCACGGGGACACTCCGCCTGCCCGAAAAGAGGGTCAGTCCAAGGTTTATCGATGGTCGGGTGAACATACCATGAGACGGGCCTCTTTTAACAGACAGGTGATATATGGAAGGTTTCCCGGTCACTGGGTTTTTATATCAGGTGATCTGTTCCTATCTATTCATCGATTACCCTCTGGACTTTCTTGTAGACACTTGGATTCAATGCCATTCCAAGCAATAAAGCCTCGAGGACGCGGATATGATCTGGTGTGTTGTTCTCAGCCATCGTCCGATTTGATAAACGTCACCCTTACAGTGTCATACCCGGCTGATTGAGTTAGGATCCAACCGATTCAGTTCTATTGGGGGACAACCCACTCGTATGTATGGCCCCGGAGAAGTGTTTGACATCTTGTAATCGGGCGTTTATCCGAATGTGATTTTCCCCTCCCCCATTCTGCTGAGGAGATCGCCGGCTAAGCCCTTACGTGTACACTGTTTTTCCATCCAGTAGACTGAAAAGATTATCCACGGCCGTCTGGGTGCAAAGGGTGTGCACCTTATAAAACGAAGGTGACACCTATGTCGATCATTGTGGTTGGATCCGGGTGACATGTGTGGAGAAAGGGGGGGAGCCCACCGAATGGAACCAGGTCCTCTATAACGAAGTGACCAAAATGTTGCCTCGTGAACAAGTTGAATGAACTCGTCGCCGACATTGCAACCGTAGGGTAGAGGTCAATAAGCCGCAATTGATAAAATGATCGCACAAAATCCATACGGGGAACAGGGTGAGATGAAGAAACCATGTCGTCTCCTCGGAATCCCCACCGCTCAGTACGGTCCTCAAGTTCACAGGTTCAGTAAAAAAACGTACCCGTTGCCCTCTTCCGTGACAAGAAGTACAGGTCCCCATTCCGTCCTGTCATGATCCGTGAACAGTGTACTCGAGAAGCGAACCATGCAATAACCTTACGTTTCCGAAAATGTGACAGGCCTGAGCAGGTTCGAACATATACCACCACGTATCTGGAGGCGACCCCCCTAGCAACGCTGGAAGAGTTAAGGGTGATGAGCGGCTTTCCAAAGGTGGAGGCGTGGGCGATTGGGCCTGGGTACTATGAGACGCGAACAAGGTCAAAGCCGCCCACCCGAAGTCGTACTCACCATATTCCTTACCCCATTGTCCGAACGGAATCTTAAGATTGTTTGAAACCAATTGACACACATTTCCTGACAGAGGTCACGGCCCCCAGCACAGCGACAGCTGCTAATGTGCTGTTTATAAGCTTCACACTCCAATAGCGAGTATCGTCTTTAGTCGGGATTACACACAGTGGCTGGTCGTCGGCCCAGTGAACAAACGACCTTAGGGTATTTTCAAATAGAAGACCATGCACAAGGTCCACCATCGAGTTCATGGGCCGTGATAATCAGGAGCGACTCTGGACGGGGGCGCCAGCCCAATGAAGAATTCTAGGGGTTGACGCGTCTCAACCTCCCGTCCGATCGTGGCTCGCAACGTGACCACAAACGGGCAACCTGTGACTCGACCGGAATTGGATGCGGCTGTACCGATATCTCTTCTCTCCCACCCGAAGATCACTCGGGTTTGTGAGAGCGATGTCGTCTCAGGAAGCCGTTCCGAGCCCATCCCCAGCCGATGGGTCGACCTCAAACTCTAAGAGCGCAGGTACGGCTCACAACCTTCCCGCCGGAGATCCCAAACGCTTATGACTCCGATCGCCAGCCAAGAAAGAGGCAAAAAGGTTAGAGAAGGAGGCAAAACTCGCAGCCAAAACCGCGAAAGTCACCGCAAACACCACCATTGGAGAGAAGAAGGTAAAACCCGAGAAGGAGAGGAAACAGACCGAGGCGGCATTCGTGAATACCACACCACCTGGAGAAAAGAAAGGTGAGTGTTAGACCCTAGCTTAATGACATTACGTTGGGGCCAACCCCCTCCCTCCAAAGACCTCTCCCAACCAATGGCCAGTGGTTATAACCCCATCGCTGTCGAGTCAGCCTGGTACGACTGGTGGCAGGCCCAAGGCTTCTTCAAACCCCAAATCCGCCCAGACGGAGAAACAACGGCCGAGGGTCTCTTCTACATTCCATTTCCTCCTCCCAACGTCACTGGGAGTTTGCACATTGGACATGCCCTGACCGTCGCGATCCAAGACTCATTAACTCGCTGGTGAGTCACGTGACCAATCCCCTCTGAGATCCCCACCATAGTACGGTCGCGTCAGGAACCGTATGCTCGGAAAGACGACGTTGTTTGTCCCAGGATTTGACCACGCCGGTATATCGACCCAATCTGTAGTCGAAAAGCGTCTGTATAAATCTTCCGGGAAGACCAGGCACGACCTTGGTCGTGAAAAATTCCTCGAGACGGTGTTGGAATGGAAAGACGAGTACGCTCCATCGCATCCACACCCATTCAGCTTGTTGAACTACCCTATGCTTTTTGCAGCTACCAGAACCGTATCACCCGTCAATTACACCGGCTCGGTGCAAGCGCAGACTGGGACCGTGCTGCGTTTACCATGAGCCCAAGCCTGTCAAAGGCCGTCATAGAAACATTTTGCCGTTTACATGAAGATGGAGTTCTGTATCGAGCCAACAGGCTCGTAAATTGGTGTGTAAAATTGAACACTACCCTGTCAAATCTGGAGGTGCATCGCCCGCCTGTGTGCCTGGTGTTGGTTACTCAAGCCTTTCAAGGTCGACCAGAAGCAGTTGACCGGGCGCACGCTTCTTAACGTTCCAGGTTACGACATAAAGGAAAAATTTGAATTCGGTGTTCTCACTTCTTTCGCGTACCATATTGAGGGATCCGGCAGGTATCTTCAACAGGCATAAATTCCCCCTCTCATACTCCTTCACAGACGAAAGAATTGTCATTGCCACCACCCGACCTGAAACGATGCTTGGAGATACCGCAATTGCAGTACACCCTGACGACCCCAGGTACACTGTGAGTACCCACGAACCCCGTTTCCGCGCTGCCTGTTCCAACGAGTTGTAGCATCTTCACGGAAAATTTGCCATCCATCCGTTCGTTGACCGCCGAATCCCAATAATCACGGACTCCATCATCGTCGACATGGAGTTCGGTACTGGAGCTGTCAAGATTACCCCTGCGCACGATGGAAACGATTATGAGGTTGGAATCCGCCACAACCTCCCTTTCATCAACATCCTCAACGACGACGGAACCCTCAATTCCAACGCCGGGGAGGGATTCAAGGTTTGTTGTGTATGGTTTCAGCACCGGACGGTTTTGACGCCATTATAGGGTATGAAACGGTTCCACGCCAGGGTGGCCGTCGTGGCAGCCCTTAAGAAAGCCGGACTTTTCGTCGACACCAAAGACAACCCCATGCAAATACCCATCTGCAGGTAAGTGTATATGGTTGAGTGATAGGAGAGGCTCACCTTCTCGTCACGCAGTAAATCTGGAGATGTTATTGAACCGGTACTCAAGCCGCAATGGTGGGTGAATTGCAAACCCCTGGCGGAGGAGGCGCTCAAGGTGAGCCGCTACGTGGAACGCTACCGACTCAGTACCTGACAAAGTATCAGAGGACCAGAGCTGGAGAACTGACAATATCCCCAAAAACCTCTGAGGCAGAATGGTACAGATGGTTGGAGAACATCCAAGATTGGTGTATTTCTCGACAGTTGTGGTGGGGGCATAGATGCCCGGCCTACTTTGTCCGAATCGAGGGCCAAGAACAAGATGTACGTGCAAAACGGTTCATCTGGTCCCCCCCCCCTCCCCCCTCACCAACCCGCGCGAGCATAGGCCAAGGACGGAACGAATTGGGTCGTGGGGAGGACCTTTGAAGAGGCCACGGAAAGGGCAAAGGTTCTTGCCAACGGCGCCGATTTCACTCTCGAGCAGGATCACGACGTCTTGGACACCTGGTTCTCGTCAGGTTTGTGGCCGTTCTCGATCCTAGGATGGCCAGACAAGGTACGGTCACCCCTAATCAATCAATTGAAGGACCTAATGGTTTCGTCATCGATAGACTCCAGATCTGGATACCTTTTACCCTGCAACAATCCTAGAAACTGGGTGGGACATTTTGTTCTTCTGGGTGGCGAGGATGGTGCTGTTGGGCGTCAAGTTGACTGGCCAGGTGCCGTTCAAGGAGGTGTATTGTCATGCAATGATTCGAGACGCGCACGGAAGGAAGATGAGCAAATCTCTTGGAAATGTTATCGACCCAATCGACGTCATCCAGGGAGTGGACCTCGAGTCCCTCCACAAACAGCTCTACGAGGGCAATCTGGACGATAAAGAGATTACCAAGGCCAAAGCTGGCCAAAAGAAGGATTTCCCCAAGGGCATCCCTGAATGCGGAAGCGATGCGCTGAGGTTTGCGCTCTGCGCATACTCTTCTGGAGGTACGACCTAATGTGACGCGAAGGGAAGCGGTCTGTTGAGATTCACTTCGATAGGCCGCGACATCAACCTCGAGATCCTCCGCGTGGAAGGCTACAGAAAGTTCTGTAACAAGGTCTTCAACGCCACCAAGTTCGCCATGCTCAAACTTGATCAGGATTTCGTTCCCGGAGCTGCTTTGAAGGTACGGAGTTGTTGTTGCACATTTCCCCATCCTAATCCTAGTCTAGCCCACCGGAAACGAGAGTCCTGTGGAAAAGTGGATCCTCGATCGATTGAACGCGGCGGCCGACGAAGTCAACAAACAACTGACCGAGAGGAACTTCTTGATGGCGACAAACACTGTCTACAACTTCTGGCTTTACGAATTGTGTGATGTATACATCGTGAGTTGTGTTCTAGGTTGACATTTACTATTCCTCACCAAGCGGTAGGAAGCGATGAAACCTATGACCGACGAATCCGCTTCTGTCGTTACCAAGAAGTCCGCACAACAAACTCTATACACCTGTTTGGATTACGGTCTGAGATTACTCCACCCTTTCATGCCCTTCGTGACTGAAGAATTATGGCAACGCCTGCCGAGGATCCCGAACGACACCACCCCCTCGATCATGGTCTCGAGATACCCCATATTTGTGAGTGTGGGAAGTATCTCCTGTTCCCACCCATGTCCTCACCGGTCAACCTAGGATAAGGACTTCGTATTCGAGGACGCAGTGAAGGAATTTAACTTGACTTTTTCCGCTGTGAAAACTGGCCGTTCCCTCGCCGCTTCGTACAACTTGCAGAACGATATCCAAGGTAGGCGGTACCCCATGGACCCCCAGTGCACAACCGTCGCTGACGATCCCCAGTGTTCGTTCAGGTTCAATCGGATCAGGAAGTCAAACTGTTCGAATCACAAGCACCCACGATTGTCACGCTGATAAAAGGTTGCAAGAGCGTAACAGTTGTCAAGGATATCAACGGCGTCCCCGCTGGATGTGGTTCTGGGATCCTCACGCCCACGGTGGTGATACACGTCCTCGTGCGGGTCGGTGCACCTTCAATTACTTATATCCCTGCCGCTTACACCCCCGCAGGGTCTCATCGATTTCGACGTGGAGATCGCAAAGTGCGAAAAGAAACTCAACCTCGCGAGATTAAACTTGGAGAAGATCAGAAAAGTCGAGTCTCAACCAGATTATGAAGAGACCGTGCCCAAGAGCGTGAGGCTAATCAACGAAGACAAGGTATGATTCATCTACTCTTTTATGGTACCTAAAATGACACCGTGTCACAGCGAAAGGCGTTCGAAGCGGAGGTGGTTACTTTAGAACAGTCGAGAGAGATGTTCGAAAAGTTGAAATAAGTTCGTCACGCGGTGGTAGGAAGGGCTTTTCATCAGCGTAATACCGCATCAGGCCTTCACCTTCCCATATCTGATGGCAATCCTCCCTGTTGGGTAACGAAAGATGGAGCCTCGAAAGGAAGTCCGGGGCTATCCAGACTGCCACCCGTCCCTCCTCAAGCAACGCCAACCTCTTGAGCCTCGGAGAATCCAAACGGGAAAGAATGAGGCCCCTTGAATGCATAGTCTTCACAGTGGGACCGAATCGTGCTCTCAAGAAGGCAACGATGAGTCCACAAATCGGTCTAAAACGTTGGTGACATCCATTAGCTACATGAAACGGGGCGGAGAAGAGAAACAAACCAAAGCAGTGATCCACCGGTCAGAGCACCCGCCTCCACAAACGACCAACGAATAGATTACTAGGTGTAGAGAATGGAGACGAAGTCGAGGGAACAAATGAAGCGTGCAGGTTCGCCAAGGCCTGGACATAAGAGTCAAAGCGACCTGACCAGTGAGAGTATCCGATCCAGACAGTTACGGGAGTGGTATAGCGTGTCACGTATTTGGGGTCCGTCCTTAACGTTCTCGTCCTCCTCAATCCAGGTAAAATGAACGAGGTCAACAGACGACTCGCTGGCTGAGGTATCTAGCAACCTTGGAACGAATGTCAGTCCACGGAGTAACGCGAATCGATAATGTCACATACCCCGGAACGAACTCACCCATAGATCATAAGCTTGTGGTGCTCGTTGACCAGAAGAACCTTCATGACACGAGGATCGTGCCCCATGTCCGAGGCAGGGCGTATTTATCCCTCGAATTCAGGTAGATCAACTTAGGGCCGAGCTTTCTGCGACCGCGAATGCCGGAGTAGAAAAGGTGAGCTTGGAGACTTCGTGGGGGTTGAAACGTTGAAGACTGGTCATAATCGCCGCTTGCTGGTCACCTTCGAGAGTAGGCGGCATATTTTTCGTCGGATTCCTTATTCTTGACGTAAGCCTCCAATCTATCAAGCTTCAAGCTATAAAATTAAAAGCATACGAGCGGGCCGGGATAAAAGAAGAGCAATGAAACGTTAAAGAACTCGCTTGGGGTGGGTTCAGACATTGAGCGAAGAGAGTGGTTGGCTGAGCAGGTGGGTTGAGCGAGTTAGGAGAAATGGTTAAACGTTAACCGGAACTCCCGACCGTCGTCACCGTCGAAGGCGCGACAGGCCGGCGGTTGCATGATGGCTCGAATTTCATTCAGTCTCCATATTTTGTGCGACGACCCTCACTCCGCTCGTTGTCAACCGACGGACGCCGTCAAGTGGTTCTTCCTACAGCCGTTGGCGTTGCTAGCGCGGCAGGTCTTCACCTCCTCCCCCGATGGACACTCACATGCACAGACCGCGCCCGAGGGCGAGGCGAAGGGATTCAGACACCGTCCTCCGAGCCTCCGTCTTGGACGCCGCTCTTGAACTCGGCATCGGCAACAAGACCGTGGCAAAGTGGATGTTCAGCCCCGTAGAAGAAGGTGACGAAGAGGAAGAGTCCCAACAGGTCTGTCATCCCCCCCCCTCTCCTCCTCCTCCCTTCCATTCCAACCCGGTTGCGTCCACCAGCCATCACAGAGACCAATAACCCCCCCACGCCCCAACACCGCTACCACAGCCTCAGACGAACATCACCAGGTCCGTTCTACACTATCCCCTTCGTGGCTTCCCCTCTGATTGACTTTCGCTTGTACAATCAGAATCAATCACGCCTTGAGGATCAGACCACCGATGAAGTCTCGAAGCACCTCGTGCACTTCAGCACTTCTTCTTCCACTTCCACACACTCCAACCACGGGCCCCCACCAGCTTCCCCACGCAAAACCAGCCATAATAAGCTCCGTAAAGCCCGGCCAGACGGCTACGAGAGTGACGGAGGTTACGTGAGCGACGCTACCCGGAAGAAACCAAAGAACAGGTCCAAAAAGAAAGACAAGGAAGGCCCCGTGACCAACGATACAGAGTCTGACGGCGGGTACCTCTCCGAAGCCTCCGCAAAACGCAAACTGTCCTTCTTTGGCCGAAAGAAGACAAAGAAGTCCAAGGACGAAGAAAGATTTCCCGTCCCCATCCCACCCGTCCCCCAGCTGACCCACCAACACCCTATCGCGGACAGATTCGGCGGCAGGAGCGACACCCCGAGTACTTTCATTTCCTCCAGTCGCTCTTCGTGGGCAGATGTTGGCACTTCTCGAAATGCCACCCCGATTCCAAACACTGTACCGCCCCCCTCCCAGTCTCGAGAAGATGCTATCCAGGCACTCACACACGCGTTCAAGGAGGACGCCCAATCGATAGCCGGAAGCGTGGATTGGTCAAATACCTACAGTCACTTTCCTCGCGTTGTTCGGTCACCCCAGCCTCCTTTACCCGGCTCAAACAAACAAACACCTTCTAGTTCTCGGCCCGGTCCCCAACCCCCTGCCCCTACCCTCGCCCCCGCAAATATTCGACCGTTGAAAGCCAGACCATCCCCCCTCTCTTTATCTCCTTTATCCTCGGAGTATGGACACGCCTCTGATCACTCTCCAGTCCCGAGCGAAATGGCGATGATTTCTCCTGACCCTGCATCGTCATTGCCATCGACCGGGACTATCAGGAACAAACTACTAATCGCGGTAAATACCACCCCCGCAGCGTTCCTACCAACGCACCTCAGCCGTAGCCCTTCACCGATTGAACCGGCTCTTTCATTTGATTTCGTGATCCCAAGCCCGAGTCCTGGGGGCTCTATAAGGTCTCGGCAGTTTGAAATACCGCCCCCGAGCCCAGCACCACAGGGTCCTTTGCCAAAGGTGCCACCGATACTACCCGCCACCGATCTGTCCCTGAATTCCCCGTTATTGAAACCGGGTTCACTTCCACCATCGAGGTTGGCCGTTGGCGGCCTCTCGCCGGGACTCCCTCCCGCAAGGACACCGAGCCCGGGTACTCGGGGTAAGGAGCACCCTTTCCCGGTCAGCCCATTGATTAGGGTCCAGGAGAGCATCGACGCCCACAACCACGAACCGTACTATCCACAAAAATTGAACAACCCCGGTTGGTCCGTACCACGGCAACCTCCACCCCGTTCACCTTCACCAACCCCCGCGGTGGTGTCACCTCGGAAAAGCACCGGGGCCAGTTCGTACGCGAGCACCAATATGGAGTTGGAGATCGAGGCTATCGAGGCTTTGTATCATGACGGAGATGGGGGACCAAACGAAACCCCGAACTACACGGATGTAGACTCTGTAACCTCGATGTTTGGGGCCCATCGGGAAAGTGGGTACTATGATCGAGAACCCCGTCGTTCCAACGATGAGGAACCTGGAAACGGTCCACTCAGCCAACCGATCAGGATCCCATTGGATGAAGACGACTACGTCTCGCCAACAGGGGGGTATCTTGACATGGATAGCGACCTCGAGGGAGATTACACCACTCCTAAGGAGGACGGGAGATACTCTATGTGGGGCAGACAAAGCTTCATGGACGAAAGCAAGAGTGGGGAAACGAGGAACCGGTTCGTGCGGAATGTTGAAGCGATCTACAGGAAAGATGGCAGGGAGAGGTCAATGGTCGATGCTAACACGACACCGGTCCCTCCCCTAGCCTCCCGCAAGCCGACTACATATATTTGAACACTGCGCGATATTTTTATGTGTATATTCCATTCTCGATTTCGCTCGCCCTAGATACTCGCCTTAGCGTCCTGTCCTTTCCTTTCTGTACGATTCCTGGTACACGTCGACCAATCTCGCCGATATTCACGCCGTGTCTGCCCCGTAGACGGGTCAGGTGAAACGCGCAATAATTAGTTGATTGAATTGGTAAGATGGTATATAATGAACGAGAGTGAGACGTTGTGGGATGTACAGTGAATCGAACCCAAGAATCTTTGGGGGGAAGTCGCAGGGGAAAGACAATCGGGGTAGCTTACAATGAGGGCCCGTAGCAATCAAAGCAGGTTGTAGTTTCTCTACACGTAAAGATCAGTCGATAAGTTTACCCGACGGATTTGGAAGTCCAGACCTTTGGGGGTTCTCAAAGGAGCAGTTGCGGCAGACCTTCCTGCCACACCCACGGTCATCGATTAGCATCTCATCATTAGGGGTATCGTCGACGAAATCTTCTATCATGTGGTGATTATCGTTGAGGTTGCTTCCACCATCAAACTCGCGCCGTTTCCTGTGCTTACTGGTGACCCGAGGCGACCTGACGGTCACGACACTGGCGGCCGATTGGAACGTCACAGCCAGACGCAGGGGCAAGGGTGGCAAGGGTGTGCATGGGGGAGTGGGTGAATAGCTCAACATTGGAGTAGGGGGTTGGGGGGGCGGAATATGGGTGCACGTCCGCGAACATATGTTACAGGTCAATCCCCCGCACCTGGTTCCGGGGGTGAATATAGTGGATGACTGAGTCAGACGAGAGGAGAGCCCACCTCGCGCAGAGAATGGAGCAGCCTGGTTTCGGAGGCACAGGTCTGTTACAGCAAGAACAGGAATTGGCAACCCCGCATTTGAGGTTCGATGGCAGTGGCTGTGAGACCAAGAGACAGTCCTCCGGCGTGACCGAGCCGTGGTCGTTCAAGCGCCTCCTCTTGAGAGGCTTCCTAGGACCTGGTGGAGAAGGTGAGTGGGCTGAGAGGGCTAAGAGGGAGGCCGAGATACTCACCAGCCACGTCCGAGAGGGTCATGGTGGCAGTGGGATGTGATCATACTCTGATCACAGCATCCGAAACACCCGACGTTTCTGCTGGCGCTCCGTCCCCCCCACTCAGGATCGCGCTGAGCATGGGCGACCCTGCGAGTAAATAAAAGGGCGAGCGGGGAAATCGGGCGATAACCGTCTCATGTTTTCCCCCTTCCTTCTCCTCGGTTTACTTCCCATTTTCGAGGTTTTCGCTCAGGATGCTGAGCTGCTCAAACTCTACGCACCCGAAACTGGCTCGCAATGTCCGGACATCACCAAAACTCCTCTCCTACGAGAATTTACGGCCCAAACGCAACTTCTACACCCACGAGAGAGCACATACATCACCGCCCGTGAGTCAACAGTGATTCCAAAAGCCTGGCAGGATTGGCTGGGGACCGGCTCACAGATCGGATACGATGTCTCCATCTTGAGCAAGAACTTTTCACGAGTTGGAATCGCATTCTCTGGCGGCGGGTTCAGAGCTGCGCAATATTCTGCTGGGGTCACCTCCGCCATGGACGCTAGAAATTCGTCCGCCAAGTCTGCGGGTACGGGCGGACTCCTCCAGGCGGCATCCTACATCTCTGGATTGTCAGGCAAGTTGGACCGTGCGGTCGGTAATTTGTGGGAGTCATCTGAAGGAACTCCTGCTCTAGGTGGTTCGTGGTTCACGGGGTCGCTTTACCTCAACGATTTTGCCACGGTCCCTGATATCGTGTATGGCAATGGCGAAGACCGTACTGGTTGGCTCCTGGACCTGGACCTCTTCCTTCCCGCGGGCTTCAACATCCTCGACAGCAAAAATACTTTCTTCTTCCAGAGCATTATCACTAGCGTCGTTGCGAAGGCATTCACTGGAGTGTGCGTTTTCGGTCGTACCCTCTGACTTCATCCTCACTCGTGCGACCACCCACAGAGATACAAGTATTACCGATGCATGGTCTCGAATGCTTTCATACCATTTCCTGAACCAAACGTCTCGCGATAACTTTTTCACCGATGAATCATCGCACGGTGCGGGACAGTTGTGGTCCAACCTCCCTCGTAACCCCATGTTTGAAGAATATCACGTCCCTTTGCCGCTGATTATCTTTAATTCTCGTCCATCCGGGGTGAAATTGGATGGATATACACCTCACAACATACCCGTGTATGAGGTGCGTTATCGCTGCCCCTGAACCGTTCTCGGCTATTAACCTTCACCTGGTGTACCAGGTTAGCCCATTCGAGATGGGTTCTTGGGACCCCAGTTTGTCCGCGATGGTCAACTTGACCTACGTTGGCACAAATTTGTCGAAAGGGAAGCCGGATAACAACACCAGCTGCGTTACCGGCTTTGACGAGGCCGGGTTCGTGATCGGTACGAGTTCCAGCCTGTTTAATGTAGGTGAAACCGGTCAACCATGAGTACCCGTAGTTGATCCCACCTGGTAATAGATTCTCCTCGACAAGGTCGAACTTTCCCCCGCCCGCCATAGTCCTGGTACTCAACTCCTATAATCAGGGTCAAACATTGTTCGATGGCTGGGGAGAGAAGGACAATGCCGGTCTAGGTCGTATCCTCTCGATGTTACTCGACTCCATCGAGACGAGGGCGGATGATGTTGCGAACTGGCCCAGCGTGAGTTTCCCGTTGGTTTCAGTCCGAATAGCGAACTTACACTTGGTGCTCAGCCTTTTAATGGTATAAAAAACGACACATATATCGATGCGAACACAAGATGGTTGGAATTGATTGACGGTGGACTGAACCTAGAAAACGTCCCCCTCGGGCCATTGCTCGTAAACTCCCGGGATGTCGACTTTATCCTCGCGGCGGATGCAAGGTGAACAGGTAACCCTCCCGAGCGCTTTAGCACAACTCACATCTTACAGTGCCGATACTCGTGACAGTTGGCCCAAGTGAGTCCCCCCCTCTGGCGCGCGCCGATGTAGACTCACCGCCTCCCGAAGTGGCACGTCACCTGTCAACACAAACCTGAGGTTGAACAACATCCTGACGTCGTCTCATAAAAGATTTCCCCCAATCCCTGTCACCCCCGACGATTTCGTGTCCATGGGACTAAATATGCGACCGACATTGTTTGGATGCGATCCCTCATCCACATCGAATCCAGAGTACCCTCTGGTCCTGTATCTTCCCAATGCTCCACCACTGAAAGGAGAAAAGCCCGTCTCCAAGTACGTTCGATCGCTGATAACCAGAAAGGCATCCAGATTGACCTCCGATAAGCTCCAAAACGTTCAAGCTATCATATTCTTCACGCCATACCCACCTATTCTTGGACCAAGTTCACGCCAATACCATCAGTGGTTTCAAGCCAGGTACAAACCTCCCAGACCCCGATTGGCCCAAGTGTCTCCAATGCGCTGCCGTGGACAGAGGAAGGATGAAGCTTTCTCCCGCCGTCCCTCGTTCTGACCTCTGCACGAAATGCTTCAAACAATATTGCTATGACCCGGCAAATCCCCCAAGCGTGTCGCAGCTTCCGAATAGGGTGCTCAAATTCGAGGACCCGGATGGGTCCTTCTTCGAACGGCACAAGGCAACGATCATTGGGGCGTCAGTTGGGGGAGCTCTCTTCTTCGTTATCGTGTTCGCTGTCTGGTAGGTCTTCATTCGAAGCGCATTATATACGGGTACTTACCTCATCTCGTCAGTTGCCTCTCCAGCAGGAAGGACCGTAAGAAGGGAAGATATGCGAGAATTGCCAGTGATCACGAGACATACCCCCTCGTTATAGCCAAGTAATTCGCGTATTAGGCAGAAGGTCGGTATTTTAGAGCTGTACAAGGGTTTCGTGGTTGGAACATTGAAAATAAGAACGGGAAAAATTTACACTGGGAGGGAGTCGAACCCCCGCCCCTTGCTCTCGGGTCGAAACTGGAAGGCAAGGATGATAACCGTTTCACCACCAGTGTGTTGTACGTCAGAAGGGATTTATTCGTGTCAAGGGAGTCCAAACTTAACCTGCCGGGTCGTGCTTCTCAGGCGTTCCCCCTCATGCGCAGCGCGATACTCCGAGGGTTTTGGAGTGGAGTGAGTTAGGATTGTGGCACGGCCAATAGCGCAGTCTGCGGATCAGAGGGCGCACTGTCGATGGACCGAAAAGGAAAGCGACTGGTTTCTCACCCTCGCGGCCATCTTCGTCATGTCCATACAACACTTTGGCAAGGGCGCTCTCCGTGTCGCCAAAAACTACACAAAGGGTTACTCGGACGTCCAGGCGAAGGTTCGCGATGCCACCTCCAACGACCCCTGGGGTCCCTCTGGCACCCAGATGAACGAGATTGCCCAGATGACATACAACCAGTTCGTCCTCATAATCATTCTACTTCACTTCAGTTCGCGTTAATCCCTCCTGACTTTATCCAGGAATGACTTTGTCGAGATAATGGAGGTTCTGGATAAGCGACTGAACGATAAAGGGAAGAACTGGAGACATGTATTCAAAGTGCGCACAGCGTTACCTGCCCGCTCCGGCCGATTGCTAACGTGCAGGATTTGTTTCAGTCGTTAACTCTTCTCGATTACTGCTTGCACGCTGGCTCGGAAAACGTCGTCATCTATTTCCGTGACAACATCTACGTTATCAAGACCCTCAAGGAATTCCAGTATGTCGACGAGTATGGAAAGGACCAAGGCGCAAATGTCCGTCAGAAGGCCAAAGACATCACCAATCTCCTCTCTGACGATACCAGGTTGCGAGAAGAACGAAGGTCGCGAGCTCACATGCGGGATCGGATGACCTCTAGATCCCCCGTCGAGGATGGTGAACTTGGGGATGAGAATGAACGGAGAAGGTCTCGGTCTCGTCAGAACGCGCGGGGCAACCCCACCGACGATGATCTTCGAAAGGCGATCGAGGAGAGTAGGAAGACTGCTGCAGCCGAGACTGGCCACATGACTGCGGAGGACCGGGACCTCCAGGAAGCCCTTCGGCTTAGTCGAGAGGAGGAGGACAAACGCAAGAAAGCAGCGCAGGATTCGACCGAGTCCGCCCTCTTCGACGACAACAATCAACTGTGCGTCACAGGGCATATTCTCGTTTTACCCAACTCACTCGACACCTTGGACAGACCGGCCCCCAGCAATGGCTTCCCGTTGGTCGACGCGTCGCCCCAACCTCAGCTCTCTGCGCTTCAACCTCAATTCACCACTATTCAGCCACAGTTTACCTCTTTCAACCCTTGGCAACAACAGGCCCAGCAAGAGGCCATGCAAGCACAATGGGCTCAACAACAGGCTGAATGGTTGCGCCAACAACAAGAGTTGCAGGTGCAACAACAGGCTCAGCTCCAACTTGCCCAACAACAAGAAGAATGGCTACGCCAACAGCAGCAACAACAGATGCTCCTTCAGCAGCAGCAGCAGCAGATGTTCTTGCAACCCCAAGCGAACCCCCTGACCACCCAACCGACCGGGTTCGGGTCAAACAACCCATTCGCACCTGTTCAACCGGTTTCCTCTCCTTCCCCTACCCCCTTCCCTCCACCGCAACAGAACTCGACGCCCACTTTCAATCTACCTGGGACATTCGAGAACAGGACAAATGGAATGTCTCCTAGCCCTGGACCATCACCTGCATCCCAGGCGACGAACCTTCCGAAAACGAGCCCGCCAAGAGGCACCACCCGGACCGATCAAGAGCATGCTCACCTCGCAAATTTGATTGCCAATGCGGACGACGGTGTCGATACTTTTGGGAACTACGGCCAACTGAGGTGCGTCTCAACCGGCGTTTTTTATGTTCCGCACCGTTCCTAATTGTCCCTCACAGATACGGTGGTACGATGAACAAGTCTGGAACAAACCCTTTCTCCAAGCAGCAACACCCGCAAAACCCAGAACAGCCTTTCTTCTCTATCTGACAACCGGACTATTTGTAGGGGCCGTCCGTGCCCCGTGTCTAGGATGTGGTATAACCAATGGATAACGGACGGATCGGATTGACCATCTTACGCTTGACAATTCCTAATACCTCTCTTTCTTCGCCCCTGACCATTATGTATCTAACGTTTTATTGATCATCTTTCTCACATCATCCGTTTATCCCGGTGCATGACGACCAATATCGTTGCATGTACAAGGAAAGCAGACAGAGCTACTGTTTGAGACCATGCTCAATGGGGATTCCTGCGGTCGCGAGAGCAGATCTCCCTCGGTCCACCCAATGCCGCACCGTAGGGGGGTTTTCGAACCAAAGTGGCACCTCTGGGGTGCTTGACTGATTTCTGGTTTCATTCGTTGGCGCATGTGGTGAATCGACATCCTCAGACCCCTCCATGGGGCCCGCTTCAAGAGAGGTTGGAACAATATCCCTACGTTTTTTCTTCCCATTCCCGCGCCTCCCGCTGTCCATGGATCCGCTGTCGCTCAAAGTAGTGATATCCTCGCGGTTGTTGCCCGAAAGGCCCTGCGCTGCCGCGTCAATGTTGGGATTGGCCAGGCTCCGAGGAGGGTGCGGACCCCAGAGGCCATTTGCCTTTACCCACGAAGCAACGTTGGACTGGTGCCTGACCTCATCTAAGACGCCAATGACGGCAAGAAGAGTCTCGTCGTATGTGATTTCAGGAACAGGTTCGGTCCTGGAGGCTCCGCGTTCTACCTCCCGCTTCCCCTTCCGTTTTCGTTTCTTGGAGCTTGGGGTGTAGGGAAGGGGGACTGATGGGGCCGTCACCTCCTTGATCGTGGTTTCAACTGAGAGCGACGGGTCTCTTGATGCAGACGGTTCGGTTTGAGCGGGGGCTTCTGTGAGGGGAGGGTGTGGATGTAAGGGGTTGCTTGTCTGGGGGAGTTGTTGGGGTGGTCGTGGGTTCTGATAACCGATCATTGGCGGAGGAGGGTTTTTAAACAGCATCTGAGGAGCAATCCCAAGGCCATTATCCCCAGACAACCGAGGATAACCTCCTGCGTTCGTGGTGAATGGAAGAGGGTTAAGGAGTGTCGCACCCGGTTGAATTCCCACAGACTGGTCGAAGTGGAAGTCTGATGGGGGATCGAGAGGCGGAGGGGGTAAATTGAACGGCGGAGGGTGTCGACGGTGGACCGTTGGAGATACAAGGGGGTGTGGGATGTTGAGGGGGAGTCTGGGAGAGAGGGGAAGGGGCGAATGGTCTGGTCCTTCAGCGGGGGGAAGGGGCGACAGGGATCTAATCCGATTCTCCTCCTGTAGTGAGGCGAGGTCCCGATTCCGGATTACATTTGAGTATTCCTTCACACAAAGGTGATTGTAAGGCTGGAGCTCCGCCTTAAGAGGGGAGTCGTCCATCAGCAAGGTGGACATTGCCGTGTGGTGAGAAGTGAGGTGGGATTCCACTCCAGGGGGATCAGCAGGAGTGAACAACTTTGACCAGGGTATGTTCAGATCTTTCAACGTCTGGACTTTGCGGCCTTTGGGGGGAATTGTGGTATCCCAGGAACAAAGTTAAGTTGGTAGACGTATATTGAGTATCAACGATGGTATCTGTGATTGAAGGAATTGCCGTACTGTAAAGGTGTTGGGGGAGACCCAACGTATCCCGAGCCCAGATGGCGGCGAAGTGGTGCTTTTCGTCACGGAAGCATTTGTCGACCATGCCGTGCACGCTATGGGGTTGGGCAGAAGACCAGACCATAACGTCGAGCCACTCCTTGTTCGATGGATGGAAAATATAGGATTTGAAAGATGGCAAGTAGGGACGAGGATGGACCGAACGTAGTCTGGGTTGAAAACCCTCTTTCCCTGGTATAGGATAACGGGGCGCGTTCTTACTCGGATGAGGAGAACGATGGAGGAGCGTTCCGTTCAGGTCGAGCACGAGTAACTTTCTGGACGAGGTGGGGTCGGTGAGCAAGCGAGAGGGATCATCAGAAGTTGCAATGTATTCTAAGGAAGGGCCTTGACGAAGGGGTGGAGTGACTGTGCGGGAACGTGGGTGCTGGGAACGGGGTAGAGGGGAGGGGGATCTTTGTGGTGGTCGGTATTCTCTGTACTTGGGGTCGTAACTTTTAGGCTCGAGAGGAAACTCATTCCGAACTTCATTCTTGTTTTCGGATGAGGTCGATGTCGCAGGGTCTTCTTCGCCTTCGAGCAGCGAGTCCTGCTGTTTCCCAAAGGTGTTGAACCACCAGGACTGGTTTATGCCGGAGCTACCTGGATGATAGTGAAAGAAAGCAGGCCCTCCTGGAGCACCGCCCTCGGGGGCGTCTGAGGAGGTATCTGTGGGATTGTAGGCGGACCAATGCGACTTTTTCTTGTTCTTCCGACGACCCATGGAGAAAGCACGGTGTCCTGAAGAAGGACGCGGCCTTGTGGTGATAAAGAGTCTACGGATCAGCTTGAAGTCGAGTTGGAAGGGACGATAGGTGGGAGGCGCGGAACGGTTGCAGCCCCCCGATCAGAAGAGATGGCCACTCCTTCACTCATCGCGGATTCCACCCAAATCTCTCAAGGGGCTGAAGCCGTAAGCCTCCTCCTCCTCCTCCCCCTCACGCGACGGAACGAGAGTCTCACACCAGCTGCGCAGAAAGTTTACAAAGCTTACATTCACACATCTCTCGACTCTGGTGCCGGGGTTCCGATCCTGTTGAAACACAGATTCAAGAAACAATATCGACACCCATCGCTAGATGCTAATCTCACTCGCGCCCGGGTTGCGGGGGAAGCGAGGGCTCTGCTTCGGTGTCTGAGGTATGGCTACCCGGCACTTCTCCATTCGCACTGGCCTATAGATCCGTTCTAGATCAGGCGTCAGTGTCCCAGGTGTCCGTATGGTGGACGCCACAGAAGGTGTCCTCGGCATTGAATGGATAGAAGGAAAGAATATCCGTATGTTGCTCGGTGGTGGTGCGGAAGGTGAAGAGGAACAGCTTTTGGAGCCGGAGGAATCCCCCGACGACGATACGACCGACGCGAGCGGCGAATCCGTGTCGCTCGTCGATCCTCTCGATGAGTACCAAGTAACGATAGGTACATCTTTGATACCCACCCTATTTTCCCCGTCTGACCCCCCCTTGTGCAGATGAAATCATGGGGTTAATTGGGTCTGAAATCGCCAAGATGCATAGAGCAGATATCATCCACGGCGACCTCACAACGTCTAACATGATCATCAGGCATCCATTTGCCACCAAGGGTCCTTCGTCCACAAAACTGGTATGCGACTCGCCTTCGCGTCGAACCTTCCCTCACTGTCCAGGTGCTAGGTACTGATCGACTTTGGGCTCGCATACACGTCGACCCTGGTCGAAGACAAAGCGGTGGACCTTTACGTGCTCGAGCGCGCGTTTGCGTCCACGCACCCAGACTCGGAACCAATGTTCTTCGCCGTGCTGGAAGCGTACAAGAAAGGGATGGGCAGGGACTGGGTGGCGGTGGAAAGGCGATTAGAGGATGGTGAGCGTCACTCCCCCTGCCCTGTGGCCCATCCTCATTATCGTTCACAGTCCGCCTCAGGGGGCGCAAAAGGAGCATGGTTGGGTAGAACTATGTTGCTCTCACATGCAATCTCAGAGGCGTACTAGGCTGCAGTTCCGGTCTGTGACCGTGTGTGTCGTTCTGCCGGCCCTGGGGCGTTGGTGGGAGGGTTTGATTCATTTTTCAACGTCTGCGAAGTCAATTTGATTGATGCGATTCGAACAAGACGGATTATGCGAGGTAGACAGACGTACAGGTCACACATTTGGTCCACCATCACTCACCGTCGAGGTCAAGACCCAATGCACCCGGTCTGTCACTTCTGATCGCCCCTTCGATGGCAGAAGAGAGCTGCCGCACAGCTTCGACGTCATCTTCGCCGATCCCAAGTTTATCTATGCCCGAGCCTCCATGGTAGCCTGCTGGCGACACACCCAACGCACGCTGGAGAGCCGCTTCTCTTTCTGTACCCCTTAATGAGTCTATTGAACTGAGGAGCGGTTTTACGTTTGGGTGTTCGGAGAGCGCTTTCCGCACGGCGACGGAAGTAGCTGATAAAAGATCTGACTTGTATCGGCCGTTGTGTGAATGAGGAATGGAATGTTACCTATCGCTTCGTATTGAGGTAGTTGGACGAGCTTTGGATCGTCCCGTTTGAGAGGGTCGGGATAAGCAGACTCTTCCGGGATATACGGCCACTTCAACGAGGTGAGCGGTCGGAGAGGCTCGCTTATCTCGACATCCTGTCGCTCCATATCTGGATTCCGCGTGAGTGGCGAATCGCGCGGGGCAAGCTCACATACCTGGGGAGGGTTCGGATGGTCCAACGGGAGCAGGGCTGCTCACAGAAACACAGCCAGGTTGTCCTAGCAAGAAGGTGAGCACCTAGCAGTATTGTAGCCCACGCAACTCCCCAACCTTGGTGGGTTTTGTAACACCCGAGCGAACAACTTTCAGGTTGTTAGATGACGGTCAGCAGGTGCACAATGTAGGTATGTTACTAGGGGGTCCTGCATTTAGGGCAGTTGTATTTCGACTCTGATGCCTGGCAGATCTGGCACGTTGGGCGCGAACGTGGGGGCATATCGGGAAGGAAGAGGTTGTTTGGCGAGATGTAAATAACGGTAGATCACAGAAAAGGTCACAGTGGCGAGCGACTCCGCTTCGGCATATTGCTGCAATGGTTAATGAAAGCAGAGTAGTGTACGACTGGCCCAAGAAGCAGAGACCGGTTCAGAGTGCGTCGCGGCCGTTCATTCTGGGGCCCAGGTCCTCTCACGGACGATCGGGGTCGCTCGGGCTGGGAATGGGTTGACACTGAGAGATGGAACTCGTCTCGCACGAACGGAGTGAGACGGGTGGGCTGTGGGTAAATGCATCTATTGTGGTAGGGCTAGAGTATTGTACGTTGTTCGTTTACTGTTCATCCTCATATCCCTGGATTGGTACGCGTGGCCGGTTCGGAACTGCATTTGCGCGTGTTAACGTCAGGTAAAGGTGGGGAATGAGACGAGATATTGGGAGTACGCACGGGGATAAGTGGTAGGGATCCTCTCTGCTGGCTGCCAACCGAACGACTTTCGGAGTGGGGGGACACCAATTGCAAGTACTGGGCCGATTGCGCCGAGAATGCACGAGTAAAATATTACCGGATTCTCGTGTGCGTGTCGTTGCTGTTCGTGGGGTGCTTGTCAGTGTGTTTGTGAATTTCTGGGGATTGTTTGGGACTGACGAGGGTGCGATACGAGGCGCGAAAGAAAGACATGTTGTGCGGCGCCTATTCGGCAGCTGGAACTTGAACCGGATACTCATCCCGCCTTGCACGTCGTTCCGCTCCCTGTACTTCTTCCAACTCTTTATAAGTACCGTACCTCATCCAACTAATTGGTCTCTCGGTCTCTCGACTCTCCCGCTCTCGCCGTTTCTTACGAGCCCTCTTCAAACAGGACAGTCCAGCCTCTGGCTAACCCCACAGCGCAAACGCTCAATCTCCGTTTGAGTCAACCCAGTGCTCTCGGAGGACCTCGCTTGCCGGTATCGACTCTCCGCGCATGGATCGGCCCCGAAGGCATCTCCAGTCTACCTCAAACTCTTCCGCAGTGGATTTCACAGGGACACCAGCAGGGCTGGCCACCTCCCTCCCCCCTTCCCCCTCTTTGTCTCCAAGTGATCGTCCAGAATCAGTAGCTAGGCGGCGCCCGAGCTGGTCAGCGTCCAGGGACTCGTTTCCTCACCCAACGGTGCAAACCAGCACACGAGCATTTTCTGTCGATGACGATCCATTCGCTTCACCTCCCGTCTCACCTGACGACGACACGCCCCCAAGATCTCGGGTAGGAGGCGCGTACTTGACTACTCAGGCCGGTCCTTCTTCTGCTTCCCTCATCCCAACGTTCACAGAAGATGAGGACGACGAAGTACACCTTACCGCCAGCATGTCTCATCAACACCCACCAGGCTGGAGCATACACGACATCAAAGACCCTGAACGTTTAACCGGTGCCAGCCCCAGGTCTCGCCGGAAGTCGAATCGTTATAGTGCTTCTCCTTCTCCACTCAAGAAGACGGGTACAACCTTACAATCTGTCTCTCGAAGTCTTCGGCGCATGTCTATCCGTGTCGTCAATCTCGCTGGGAGGGGCTTGGATGACCACGTAAGACTGGATGATGTAGACGAAGACATGTCCTCCAAGCAAAAAGGTGAAGATGACCCCGAGGAGTCTGACGACCCTGCCCTACCCGATCTCAGGAAGAGCTTGCCTATACGAGGGCGTTCGCTGGGTTTCATGGGTCCCACGAACCCCACCCGGCTTTTTATGTATCGAGTTCTACTTCTTCCGTACGTTGTCTCCCATTAGCAAATGGGTCACGACCGTTTGCTGACTTTTTGCGTCTAGATGGACAGAACCTATCATTCTTCTTTTGATTTTATTCCACCTTGTCGTTTTATCTATCCAGTCCGCTCGTTCCCTCACCATCGCCGGACCTAGTGCGGAGCCCTTCCGACTGAAAGGCTACTTCCACCGATGGGAAGACTACGCACTGTTCACTCTCTTCGTTATTTTCACGTACGCAAATCCGCACAACCTTGTGGCACTTCGCTTACTTTCACTTCCGCAGAATCGAATGCTTCGCACGGATATGCGTCTCTGGATTAATCCTTGACCCCAAGGTCCCCTTCATCTCCATCTTTACCTCCCCTCTCAAACACTCAGAGGACGAACCTATCCGCAGCACCGTCACCCCCAGCCTAGTCTATACTCCATCGACGAATCGATCTGGTATGGCTCGGGCACAAACCCTGAGTCATCGGTTGCGCCGAATGGAAAACAACTTCTTCAAGCCGTTCGCGTTGAATCACAGGTCAACGGTGGATACGGCGATTGGTGGTGCGTCAGCGACCACCCGCACTCGATCGGGGACGGAGACAAGGACCCCAATGATGGAGAAGACTATGGGCACAATCCAGCGGGCTCATGACATGGTTCGAGACGACCCAAAATCTAACTTCTTGACAAACGCGCTCCGTTCCGACAGACCCGACACAGTTTCACTTCCCTTCAAACTCATCATCGAACAAACTCATCAGTCCACGAGGAGGAACATGCCTTACCTTCGCCAGAGCTGGAACAGGATTGATTTCCTGTCCATCATTTGCTTCTGGGTCTCATTTGGACTAGCGACCGGGGGGATAGAGAGGGGTTCAACGTATATCGGAATCTTCAGGGCTTTGAGTGTCCTCAAGGTTTCCCGATTACTGGCCGTCACATCCGGTACCACCGTAAGCGTCCAGCTGCTTTGCAGAACCCTTATGCTCAATGGTATTCAGACCATAATGCGCTCCCTGAAGACCGCCCGCCCTCTACTGGCCAGCGTGGCATACTTTGTCTTGTTTGCGATGCTACTTTTTTCGTACGTGGGCTCCGGATTGTGTGGACACCCCTGATATTAACGCAATTCGACTAGAGTGATTGGAATCGAATCTTTCAAGGGTTCGTTTCGTCGCTCTTGTTTCTTACAACCCACTCTGGGCGAGCCGGAAACCCAGATCTCGGGCAAGGCATGCGGAGGGTGGATCGACCCACAGACGTTGGGGAAGATGCCTTACATCAAGAAAGATGGGACCCGGGGGGGAATCAAGGGGTATATTTGTCCTGTTGGCCAAGTCTGCAAGGTACGTTAAACATTCGGGAAAACGCAACCCCTTACTTAGCGACACACCAGGAAGGGGACAACCCGTTCAACAACATCGAGAGTTACGACAACTTCTTCTACGCTGCGCTTCAAGTTGCGATCATCTCGACTCAGACCGGTGTATGTTCCCATTTTCAGCTCATCTGTCTGAGTGTTGACACGATTTTATAGTTCACCATCCCGATGTATCTGACGATAGACTCGGAGTACTTCTTGTCCTGCTTCTTCTACATTACCTGCGTCATCGTCCTAAACTTCTGGCTCATCAACCTTTTCGTCGCTGTGATCACCAACACTTTCTCCGCGATCAGGAAAGAGACACGCAAGAGTGCATTTGGTGCGGCTCCGTAAGTCCTTGTTTCTACTAGGGCGTCGACCGTGTGTTTATCGTCGTCTTTCCTCCAGCTTGGTCGTCAACATCGATGGCGAACACGATGAGAACCCCGGTGTTATCGATGGTCGCCAGATAGCTATCCGACGGAACAAACTCAGAGACTACTATCAAATGACCAAGTGGTTTTGGGTCATCCTGGCTCTCACCTCTCTAACAATACAAGCAACCCGCACGGTTAACCCGGGGCCCATTCACAGAGAGCTTCTTAACAACGGAGAGCTTGCAATTACCATTGCGTTCGACATCGAGATTATTGCGCGGTTCACCACTTACCTCCCAGACTGGCGCGACTTCTTCCGGAAAGGGAGGAACTGGTTGGATCTTATTTTGGCCATCGGCTCGACTGTAATCCAACTCCCCCCTGTGCGGAGTTCGCCGGTGTACCCATGGTTGACCATTTTCCAGTTGCTGCGGTTCTACCGGGTTATCCTGGAGGTACCCAGGATGAAACCCTTGCTCGTGAGTCAATTGGACGCCTGAAGTGATCCTTTCGCCCCAGCTGACCCCCATAAGCTCGCTGTCTTTGGAAACATGTATGGGATGACCAACATGATCCTATTCCTGCTCCTGGTCAATTTCATTGCTTCTCTGATGGCTGTTCAACTCCTTCGGGGGTACATGAGTTCCGACCAGATGATAAACTTTGGCCACATCTACAATGCGTTCTTGGGCATGTGGCAGATCTTCACCTCCGAGAACTGGACAACACTGTTGTATGCTGCAGCCATTGCATCACAACCAGTGCGGCAGTCAATTGTCGTCATCCTGTTCATAACGGGTTGGATGCTCTTCGCGAACTGTAAGTGTTCCAACCCTGTTGTGCAAGCTTTTCTCACCTCATTTTCCGACACACTCACAGTCATCATGATGCAAATGTTCATCGCGGTCATCAATGAGAACTTCGATGTTGCGGAGGAGGCGAAAAAAGGAAGGCAAGCGTCTCATTATTGGGCCAGCCAGCGACAGGAGAAAACTCGGGTTTCCTGGACGAAGAAACTCAATCCATACCGTTGGTTTGCCCCTGCTCCGAAGGCAATTGCTGTAGACAATCTCCCCTCCAGTCTCGTCTTGCCGATGCAGAAAGCTTTGGTGCAAGACTACAGCATCCCGAAACGGGAACCTAGTACCAAGGTACGCCTCATTCGGACATGGACTCAAACTTTCACCGATCGCCCGAGTAGATTTCTGCCAAAGTGAAGAAAGGCCCCGGGCATTATCCTTCGCGCTCACTCAAGCTCCTACAAACGTTTTTCGTCGGTGAACAAATTACGACCGAGATACCACTTACCACCCTCAAGAACATACGCCGAGACAGCACAGCCCCACCAGACCCTAACGACGATGAGATGGAAAGCCATCTGTGAGTGGTCTCGAGACTCAGCGCTGAATATTTCTCAAAATGGCCCAGAGAAATGCTCGCCGCACTGAACACGGAGAATCAAGTATCCCAGGACGTTAATGACGCACTATACGAGCGACGTGCGCAGAAGGCCGATTTTATACGCAACCACCCATCCTACGACAAGACGTTTTGGATATTCTCCCAGAAGAATGTTATCAGGCAGTGGTGTCAAAAACTTGTCGAACCCGCCGGAGGAGAACGGATATTCGGTCGAACGCACTCTCGACTAGCGCATCCCATTTTCCAGCTCCTCATCCTTTGTACGGTTATAGCCGGAATATCGGTAGAGAGCGTCGCCACTCCGGTTTACCGGCGGGAATACTACGCGAGGATGGGTCTCATCAGGGGGTCTTGGTTCGACATCGCCGAAGCGTCCCTAGGTTTGGTACTGTTTCTCGAATTCCTGATCAAAGTCACGGCGGATGGACTATCCTTCACTCCCAATGCTTATTTACGGAGCATTTGGAACGTCTTTGACTTCTTCGTGCTAATCGGTCTCACCATCAACATCGGCACCGGTCTCGTCTTCGTCGGCGGTCTTAGCCGTTTGACTCGTTCGCTAAAGGCTCTGCGTGTGTTGCGACTTATCACACTCATCGAGAAGATGCGGACGACATTCCAATCCTTGATCATCTCTGGCGCCCTTCGTATCCTTGACGCAGCCGTGTTAGCCGTTCTGTATATGATCCCGTTCGCGGTGTGGGGCCTCAACATCTTTTCCGGGCGCATGGGCAGCTGCAACGATAGCGGTGTGGGGGGGTTGTCAGATTGTGTGGGCGAATTCGGTTACAATGCCATCAAAGACTCGAAGGTATTCCCATTTCCGGTGCCCAGGGTTTGGTCAAACCCTTCACCTTCGACTTCGTTCTCCTTTGACACCTTCCGTGATTCCCTCCTTATCCTCTTCGAGATAGTCTCACTTGAAGGCTGGACCGATGTCATGAAGGTAGCCACAAGCATCACGGGACCGGATCAACAGCCTCAGACCAACTCGGCACAGTTCAATGCCTTCTTCTTCATTATCTACATCCTCCTTGGTGGAATAATCATATTCACTTTGTTCGTTAGGTGAGCTTTGCACAGTTATGATCATCGCTCATCGCTCACTCATCCACGTAGCATCATCATAGGTAATTTCAGTGCGAGGACTGGCGCCGCTTTCTTGACACAACCCCAACGTGAATGGATCGACTTGAAGAGATTGATATCACGCCAACGGCCATCAAAGCGACCTAAGGTTAGGCCCACCTCTGCCTTCCGAGCGTGGTGCTTTGATCGTGCAGTGCACAAGCGAGGGTGGTGGAGCCGCGTGATGACCTTCCTGTATGTCCTACACGTTTTCGCCCTCATGACGCAGTCCTACGCTGCGAGTAGCGTTACCGATGACGTTCGTAGTACGTCTCTTATCTTGTGTTCTCCGTTCGACACCTCCCGTCTGACGAGATGTAGACGACTTCTTCTTGGCAATCTCTGGCGTGGTCATCTTGGATGCCGCTACCCGTGGTTACGGGCTTGGGTGGCGCAGTTTTCGCGCGAATGGCTGGAATATCTTCGATGCAGTTGTGGGCTTGGGCAGCTTGACCACGACACTTGTGGTTCGATTCTGGTCCAAGGAGGGCGTCTTTACTACTCTACAAAAATTGTTCATCGTGGCGATCGCCTTCAAGCTTGTCCAACGAGCAGACAGCTTGAACAAGTTATTCAAGACGGCAATGTACGCACAATCGTTGATTTGCGTAGTTCTCGACTAATATTGGTTCCAGTTCGAGTCTCCCCGTTATCCTCAGTTTGATGGCGCTGTGGTTGATTCTGTTCATGTTCTTTGCAATCATGTTCGTTGAGGTTTTCAGCCTAACAAAGTGGGGCTCTGGAGAGAATCACGGCCAGAATTATGCAAGCATCGCAAACGCATTGGTCATGCTCGCTTTTATGAGCTGTGGTGAAGGCTGGAACCAGTATATGCATGACTAGTGGGTGCTGTACCACCCACACGAATCCGATGACTGACTTCTCATTACAGCACTCTCACTTACCCACGGTGCACAAGCCCGAGTTCGGACCGGGAGACGGATTGTGGTAGTCCTGGGTGGGCATTCTGCCTGTTCATTGCCTGGAACGTCGTCAGCATGGTGATCAAATTATCTGGTCGATCGCTTTTTTCTGTATTGACATGATTCATCTCGCAGTACATCTTCATGAACATGTTCACCGGTAGTCTCCGAACCACCTACATATGTCACTGACCCTGACGCTCTGAACCTAGGTGTGGTTGTGGAAAACTTCTCTTATGTGTTCCAGTTAACTGGGGGGGCAAAATCAATCACCAGAGATGAAATGCGCGCTTTCAAGAAAGCATGGGCTAAGTTCGCAAACCCAAAAACTCAGCACCTCGAGAGGAACCGTTTCGTATCTTTCTTTGCGGTATGCCTTTATTCGTCCCCATTCTTTTTATCTGACCTCTCCCCAAACCAGGAATTGAGTGGGATATTCGAAGTTCGGATCTACCCCCTCCGGTACAACTTATGTAGCCTGAAAGCAACCGCGACGGCGAACGAAACGGACTGGAACTCCTCGCACGTCGTCCAAGGTATTGACGTCACAAAACTGAAGCACACTCTCGATGGGATCAACTACTCTACCGTGAAGAAACAGAAGGCTCTCTACAGCCGCTTGTATCACGAGGCCAACGTGACGCACCGTTCTGGAAAGGGGATGTCATTTACAGAGATGCTCCTGCTTTTGGCCCACTACAAGTTCATTGTGGATCGAGATGCCCTCGTGTGCGTTTGTTGTTGTGCTGACATCGGGTGTCGGAGCTGTTGACACCTCTCTAGACTCAAGGATCTCGTGGTTCGAACGGAGACTAATAAACTCGTCACAGATCTGGTCAACTTGGATCGGGTCAGATCCCTCCTCAAGATGATCATTTATCGACGGAGGTTTAAGGACCATCTCCGTAGTATTCGCGAACAAGGTCCGTCTTTTTGTTCTGCCAGAAGAAATAAAACTGAATCTTGTTGTGGTTTCAGAGATACCCTCTATCATCGTCGATAACATGCCAACAACGCCCCCCAGTACGACACGAGAGCTCGGGGGGAGCCCGATGTCTGGTTATGGGGACCTGGAAACCCCATCGCCCTCGAACAGAGATTCTAGGGGGTCTGACTTTGGAAACATTCGGTCACGTCCTGGCGGTCTCCAGCGACGTAACAGAGCAGAAGTTTCTTCTGCCGAGTTCAGTCCCGGCTACCGGGACACGTTGTCGATGGCAAACGTATCTGCAAGCACGGACGCGGACGACATCCTGTTCTCGATGCAGAATTCTGTGTGGGGTGGTGAGTCCTGATGTTTGCACGGGTCATAGACGTCGTCTCATCCTTTCGCCAGATATGCTTGTTGAAGCCGCTGAGGAGGATGAGAAGCTCTAAGAGCGTCCTTCCGTTAACTGTCTACGTTGCTATCCAAATTTGCTTTCGTGTTTTCTCATCGCACCCATCACCGTAACTTATCACGCAGGGACTTTTTTGTGGTATGAGTGTAGATAAATGTGTGTGACCCCATAAAAGCGTGGCATACAGGGGTTTACGAATAATACAAAATCACGGCCGGGGTGCTCCACGCGTGAGTCTCGACGGTCGCCAAACACCCTTCTTTTCGACGGTTTGGAAACCCTCAGTGTCCGCTTGAGGGGATGGGGGGTTGGAAGACTCTTCGACGGCCCTGCGTTCTTCGACGGCCTTGGGTCTCCATGGCTGCCGGGGTGCAGAGTCTTCCGACTTCAACGGGCCCCTCCTCTGCCACGTATCTTCGGTCCTGGAAGGGGCAGGGGAGGAAGTCCGTTCGGGGGGTTGTGTCGGCTGCTGTTGAACCCGCGAACCACTGTATGCACCAGGTCTGTACTTGGCCGTGACAGGGGCAGGGCTTTCGGAGCGTGGTGGAGTCGAAGGAGTGGTACCTTGCGGTGTTGACCTTCGCCAGGGTGTGGGGGTACTCGACTGTGGCTGACTCTTGGCGGCGGCGTTACGTTCCTTCCTTCGCCTCTCGGCCTCCTCTTCGCGCTGCCGTTGCAATTCGGCAATCCTGTCCAAATCCTCGCGTTCCTTGCGTCGTTGTTCGATGAGAGCCGCACGCTTCCCTTCTTCCTCCTTCCTCTCGGCTTCCGCTGCGGCTTCCTCTGCTTCTTTCTCGAGGCGCAGCCGTTCTTCCTCCGCAAGGCGCTCTGGAACGGAAGGTCATTATCCGGGTCGAATATAGCGAGAGATGCGGGAACGGACCTGCTTCGCGCCTCCTGTCTTCCTCCTCTTCCTCGCGGCGTTTCTGTTCTTCGGCTTCCTCACGAAGGCGCTCCTCTTCACGAGCCTTCCTGACGGCAGCAGTCCTCTTCGCCTTCGCTTCACGAAGCTTGTCGGAAGCCTCCCTCTGCTTCTCTGCGTATTCTTGGCCCCTCCTCTCCAGTATTTCATTCTTGGCCCTCCCGAAGTCAGCTAACACGCGGGAAAGACGGGCCTTGTTCTCGAGGTTAAGCTGGTGTTGCTGTTTAGAGCTCTCGATGCGAGACTCCTGAAGAGACTCGAAGGTCAAACGGTCGTTCTGCTGTTGTGATTCGTAATCCTGAGCGAGGAGCGGCCGTTCCTCCTTTCTGTACGCTCGCTCGACATGGTCCAACCACTTGCCAATTACGCGCATGCGGTCAGCCAATTCTCGCTTATCCTTCTCCAGTTGTTCTACGTGCATTCGCATGAGGGTGTCTGCGCTAACATCTCCGAGGGCCTAAACGGAAATTCCTCAAACATGAGCCAAAAGGTGAGCGAGGCGCTAGTAGACGTACGTTGATGTCCACTTTGATATTTCCCTTCTCCTTGAGACTCTGAGCGAGTTTCTTTGCCTCCTCTGTCCTGCTGCTCTCAAACGCCTTCTTGGCGTTCTCGAGCTCCCGCCTACGGCGCTCTTCGATTACTCTCCTCTCCTCTTCTTCTTTCTGCTTCCTAGCAAACTCAGCACGACGTGATATCTCCTCCTTTTCTTTCTTCTGAGATAGCTCGGTAAGGAGCTCCCGTCGGCGAGCAACGAGGGCACGTCGGTTCTGGAGTTCTTCCCTCTCAGAGTTTGCAGCGGCCGCAAGTTGGGAAAATTTGACCCGTTGTTCCCCTTCGGAAAGGGTCTCGGGCCATGGGCGGATGGCGGATAAGGAGGCGTGCAAGCACAACGCGAGTGAGCTCAGTCTGGTCCTAACCAAATTGGCAGTGGAGGGTTGAATGGGGATTTCGTGGATTCGAGAGGTGGAAGACGAAGGATCATCTGTGGAGACGAAGGGATCGTCGATAAAGGTGATGGAACCGGCACTGTGGTCGACGTGCACGTTCAGTTCTCCCCGGCGAGCGCATCCCATGATGTATGCTTCGACGTTCTCGGCGTCGTAGGTGCAGACGTCGGGGATGCCCGATTCTTTAAGAGGTTGGAGGAGCTCCATGAGATTAGAAACCTTGATAGTTGAATAAACCTGGGATAGTTGGGATAGCAAACGAGAAAGTAAAGCACGTTGGAGGAGAGGGAGGTACTGAGAGTAAGCGGCATCGTCCGAGAGCGCACGTAGGAGGGGTGCAACGGAGGCGCAGAGAGTTAAAGGGTCAAAAGTGACCTCGAGAACTTCATACAGGATTTTTACGGTCTCTGGGGAGATCTTGTGGACATTGCGGAGGAGAGCATCTCGAAGGAGGCCAGCGCGTGTGGGGATGCGAGATAGCCGAAGGAGGGAGCTGAGGCGATTGTTCTTGCCTTTACCATCTTCGACGACGGCGCCTTCATCGGCCTGGGCGCCAACAGGGACGGCGAGGGCACTGACTAAAACCTGTCCAGCCAGCCTAGCGATCTCTGCCTCGGGCTTCGAACCCATGGAGGTGACGACGGCGTAATATCTGCTCCAGGCGGCGGCATGGTAGAGGGCGTTACCGCTCATTAAGAAGATCTTTGTGAGTTTTTCGTAGTAGTTCGCCATCATAGAAGGCTTGGGAGCCTTCTTGGACATGGTCAACAGGTTATGGACATCCTCGACGGAACGAAAAGCCTCCTGCCACAACTCCAGCTCGACCGAAGCATTGAGCTGGGCGAAGCGGGTATCGAGGTGGTGTTGGAGGGTATCGGCGTCGGAGAGGTTAATCGCGTGGGGTTGGGACGCATATTTGGCTACGTTGGAGAGGTGGAGACGAAGTGTCTCACATAGACGGCGGAACTCGACCTTTCGTTGGTGCTTTAAGCAGAACTTGAAGGCTTGTTGGGCGATTTGCTAAACGATGTGAGGGTGAGACGAGAAGGCGGTGGTGGGGGGAGGGTGGTGGCGTGCCTGGTAGATAACCTCTAACCGAGCGTTATTCTTCAGTGTCTCGAGAGCGGTTCTGTAGCTCTCCCACAAAAACTTGAGCCAGGGGGTTACAAGGGCACGATCCGTTCTGTCCTTGTTCTGATCGCCGCTTACGGCTCCCAATAAAATGCTTTCTGGGGTTTCCATTGCCTCGAGATCGTCGACATCGGTGAGGGCGACGGCCTTGTCGGCTTTCTCCTGGGCCTCCTGGACTTTGGCATCGGAAAGGTGGATGAAACGGTTGACTACGACCTCGATGGAAGCGACGCTTGAATTTTGGGCAATGTTCTTGTACTGCATCAGGCCTTCCTTTGCGACTCTGCCCTTTCTCATCTCCACACAAAGCTCGACGAAACGGAGCATGATGGGTTCGAGGGAAACGAGAGGGGTGGATCTAAATCTCTTGGACAGGAACATTTCCGTCAAGGACTGGAGGGCAGCGTGTGTTTGACCGACGGAGACGAGGCCCTCGGCCTGTTTGAGGATCGTTTCTGGCTTTGAAAATGGGGCCATTTTTGAGGAAGGTGGGGAGCGGTGGACCCAACGAGGGTTTCTAGGCCGCTATGGGTCCAAGACGAGAGGGAGAGGGAGAGAGAGGTTCGTCTGTTCCGTTGATCGTCCGCCCGTCCTACTAGAAGTGAAAATTCGCATTGCTATATCGGGAAGGAGGAGCCTGCCCTAAACGACCTCCACCCTCCTCGTCCTCCAGTCCTCCTCCAACCTCTCCCTCACAAATCTATCCAGTTCCTTCGACTTGTCCGTCGACACCGCTACAATCCTCAGTATCTCGGCTGGAGCGAGCGGAACTCCTCCGGCCTTCTGCACCACACACAACTCTCGCTGAGCGTTGAGCGCGATCGACATCACTCCGGCACTCAATCGCTGTTCCAGTCGACTGGGATCCAGAATCGCGGGGATCGACGTGTCTTGGAAGTATGCAAATGTGAGGCAGAACGGCGTATGGTGCATCGAGAGGGGCATCGGTGCCCGCTCCGTCGGGGGGTGCTACAGGCAGGTCAGAAGAGTGGGTGGATGTGCGAGAGCGAAGATACCGACCACAGTGATTTCATCACCAACAACTTCTACCTCTGGCCGTCGAAAGTGCTTCAGCGCAACAATCGCCGCTAAGCATGCACAATCTAGCATATTTCCCGAGTCCGCCAGGAAATGAATCGTGAGCCGCAAATTCCAAACCTGGAGATTTGAGTCTTGTGAGAGAACGGACGGACGAGCGGTGGCTGTACTGTACCCGTTGTCCAGATTGGATACACAGCGACTCTTTGTCGATGACGTCGCTTCGTCGGATTATCTTGTCCAGCATTCGAGTAATCGTCACTTCTTCCTCCGATGGACTGCAGTTGCAGGGGTCAGATGGGATTGGCTCGGTGGATGCAAAAGACACCTACCGACCTTGCTCATATTCGCTCGATGCCATGGGTGAGATCTCGGAGTGAATCATTATCTGCCCTTCGAACGGTCGTTCGGGCGGCGGCTTGACCATCTTCGCCTCCACCTGGGCAAGCACCCTGCGACGTGAGAGTCAGACATCCCTCAGGAACAACAGGACGCGAGAAAGAATAAAAAAACCGTGCCTCGTCTTTCCCAAAGAACAATCGACCCAGCCCAAGTCTGGGCCAAAAGTCAACGTAGGCTGCCTCATCTCCAGCGCCGCCCTCCCATCCAGCCTTAGGCCTTGTTTGAGAGCTTCGACCACGAACTCTTTCTCTGGGATCGACGGAGACGGTGGTCTCATTTCAGACGGTTGGATCGTGATCGACGATTGAAAATGGTTCGCTTGATCACTCACAACCTCCTCGCCTGCCATGCAAAGGGCTGCATCTCAAACAACTTCCCTCTGCAGCTTAAAGACGCTCAGATAGCCCTAAGAGAGGCTGATTTCAACCCAGACTTTATCAGGGGTTTTATGCCAAAGATCGAGTGGAATGCTCTGGTCGACGCTGCCCGCCAGGTTCCTGGTTGTTCTCCGTCCCAAGTCGACCAACAGCTCTTACCTTTCCACAGCTGGGAGATACTTCGCTGCCCGCTGAACAACCGGAGATGGTGGATGATGACCTACTCAAGGCTCTTCACCATGTGCTACTCGAGGTGAGGAATTCTAGTCTGTCCGACATTCCCTCTCGTTGCTCACTGCACCCACAAGATTCACATAGAAGAGGGCCAAATGACCTGCCCTAACTGTAGTCATGTATACCCGGTATCCAACGGCATTCCGAACATGGTTTGTTGCTCAACATCCACCCACGACGAATCAGTCTCTAACAATGTCATTCAGCTCCTTGCGGAACATGAGATCGCATAGCGATATAACCCCCCCTGTTGTATATGCATTCGCGGCGTAGGTACAGCATGCGTTGTGGGCTGGATATCTCAACTTCCCCCGATCCCGTCGATCAAGTAAGGTCTTTTCAAGCGATTTAAATCAGAAGCCGCAGTGCCGTCGCCGACGGTAGGTACTCACTGTACTTTGGCCCTCCTCCACCTTCAGGTACACTCCATTGGATATCCTGAGTTGGGACCTTGATATCACAAAGTTTGCAGTGGATGCAGTTCTAACAAGATTCGATGTCAGTATCCCGGTAAACACTGACCCCGACACCCCCTCACCTGAGAGTTGATGACCAGCTTCTTCCCATTCCACGAGCCATCCCCTGCGCTGGACCCACCATCTACGTCAACGTACTCGTAGACTCCTGCGGGACAGGCTCGCCCCAGAAGTCCTGCAAACTCCTCTACGTTCCTTTTCACGTGCTCCGTCCTCCTCACAGTCTCCTCGGACCGCTCTTCAGGCTTACGAACTAAGAGGTGTATAGGCTGGTCTTCTGCGTGATTTGTCCCCGTCAACGAAACGCTCGTCATCAGATCCGTTGAAAGCGGTGGCTCGAATGGAGGGTAGTCAATCGGTTTGAAGTTCCGTGCTCTTCCCGTGTGAGCCGCGTCGGAGCCGTGATGTTTGAACGTCCATGGCACACGGCCCTTCACCAGCAGGGTGTCCACTCCAGAGTACATGATACCACCCCAGATCCCGAGCTTGGTGTTGAATGATGGTCGGATGTTTCGAACTTCCCAGAGCTCCTTGTGCACCCAACTCGACTTGAACGCCTCCTCGTATCTGGACATGTCCGTCGCCCCTTCCTCAGTCACTTTCTCCTCGGTGACCGACTCGAATGCAGTATCAGCGGCGAGCATACCCGTTTTCATCGCGTTGTGGGTTCCTTTGATCTTGGGAACATTGACGAAACCTGCTGAACACCCGATGAGTGCTCCTCCTGGGAACGATAGCTTGGGGATCGACTGGTATCCGCCCTCATTCAACGTCCGACCACCGTAAGCGAGGCGGGTAGAATTTCCGGAAAGGAGGTCCCTGAACCAGGGATGGTGCTTCATCCGCTAATTGGGGGGTCAGGGTCTGAAATGGAAGTAAAGGTAATAAAAGGTGTTCACCTGCAACTCCCGGTATGGGCTCAGGTAGGGATTTTGGTAGTCCAGTCCGATGACCATCCCAAGGCTGACCATACCGTCGGCCATGTGATAAACCCAACCCCCGCCATAGACATCCGACGTCAGGGGCCAGCCCATGGTGTGGACGACCTTTCCGGCATCGTACTTCTCTGGGTCTACCCTCCAGACCTCTTTTACCCCAATGCCATATGTCTGAAGCTCCTTCCCCTCTCTGAGGTTAAACCTCCGGGCCACATCCTTCGTCAAAGACCCATGAGCACCTTCGGCCAATAATGTAACCTTGGCGAGGAACTCCATCCCAGGCTCGAAACTGTCTTTCATCCTCCGCTGGCGATCAAGGCCCACTTCGTTTGTCCGGACGCCAAGAACGGACTTGCCTCCTTCGCCATAGATGAGGGAGGCACCGGCAAAACCAGGGTAGACTTCCACCCCCATCTCCTCAGCGATTTCTCCCAACCAGGCGGTGAAGCGAGAGAGGGAGACGATATAGTTTCCCTTGTTACTCATTTGTGGTGGGTGGGGTATTGGGAAAGAGGAAGATTTGGTGAAGAAACGCATCGAGGACGAGGTAGCGGGTTGAGTCAAAGGGTGGCCCGAACGATCCTTCCATTCGGGCAAAAGTTCGTTGAGAGCAGCAGGTTCGATGACAGCACCAGAGAGAATGTGTGATCCTGGGGTGTCGGGCAGAGCTCAGACGGTTACCGTTTATACCGGGTGATGTATGGGAACAACTCACCAACCTCAGATCCTTTTTCCAAAACGACTACTCGGATCTCTTTCCCCTTTTCTTTTTCCAGTTGTTTTAACCTGATCGCCGCGCTGAGACCCGCAGGGCCAGCTCCAACGATGCATACGTCGACCTCGTCCTTCGCCCTCTCTACGTTGGCCGGATCAAAAAGCTCTCTTCGTCGGAAAGGTGTAGAGTAGAACTGCCTGTGTGAAATGAGCCTCCCCGCTACGAACTGCTGCGTTTGCCTTCTGAGCATTGTGGAAGGGGGCGCGTGGTGTTCTAGGGTCCGTGATCGAAGTCGGATCGGAGTGGGGAATAATCACGTGCAAGGTTTATCCAAGTGTAATGTACAGGATGTTACTGGTCAGGATGGCTTCAGAGTTAGGTATGAGCAGAATCGTCTGCGTCGCATCGATCACCACCCCGGGTCCATCTATCGTCTCCCCGACCTCGAGATCGTCCAGCAGGTACACTGGTGTGTCGTTGACCCGTCCAAGTCCGTCAAAGTAGACGCTGTGCCTTGAATCGACCTTCTCCTTTGAGACTGGGCGCCGCTTCATAGTTTCCAATTCAGAGTAAACGGATTCCCCCATGGAATCAAACGTCTTCCCGATCCCACGGACCTTTTTCACGTTCAGATCTCTCGAAGGAACCATGCACGACCAACGACCTACCTTGATGTCATCCACGGTGATTGTCTTGGTCTCCAATAAGAACCCAAACTCGGCCATGTACACTCGTTTGAAAGCGGCTTCAAAGTCTTCCTTCCCATCTCCATCCTTTGCCTCAGGCAGGACCATCAACGCGGTATCGGTTCCCTCGAAGCGCATGTTCAAGGCCCGCTCGACATGGATTCTGCGCTCCTCAAAGCCTTGACGCCTGAGTTCGGCACGGACGTCTCCCTCAAGCTTGTCCAATCGTGATATTAGCGATGGTTTGTTCTGTTCCGTGTAGAACGTGGATGAAGGCTCTTGCCGTTCATACACCCTGAACTCTTTCAGCGATCACCCAGAATCAATCTCGAGAGCGCTAACCTGTCCGCGAGTGCGAGCCCGTACGCTGATAAGATTGAGCTGTAGCGATGGATGAGGATGGTCTTTATCCCGAGCAGTTTCGCGATCTCGCAGGCGTGTTGACCCCCTGCACCGCCGAAACTCGCGAGCCTGTGTAGAGGCTCTCAGCCCTCGCGTCCACTAGAGGTCGTTCACGGCACCCACACATGTTTTCCAGTGGCGTATCCCCTCGCCTCGGTCAGGGCGCGGATTGGTCTACACATGGTCTCGTTCGCGACTTTGATGAATCTATCTGCCAGGTCAACGAGCCGCGACAAACGGTATTTAGGCGATTTGCTTACCCATACGCCACTTCATCTAGGGTAAATTCTTCCCCATCGTGGCTATGGTTTATCTCCTTTGAGAGTCTCTCGAAGGCCGTCGTTGTGGCCGCGAGATCCAGCGGCTCTTTTTCTGATTTGCCGAAAATCTTGGGGAAGTAATCTGTGATTAATCGACCGAGGAGCAGATTCGCGTCCGTAACGGCCAGTGGGCCACCCTTCCTAGAGCACTATCAGCATTTGCCGACCATACCCGAGAGAAAAATACCTATAACATGTCGGACCAGGTTCTGCCCCTGCGCTCTCTGGCCCGGTATTGAACAATCCGTTCCTAAACACAAGACAGGAACCTCCTCCGGCTGCGACAGTGTTGATATCCAACTGGGGAGATTGGATGGTGACTCCGGCTGTCGTTGTCTCGTAAACCACTTCGTACCTCCCGTCAAACCTGGAGACGTCGGTGGAGGTTCCACCAACATCAAGCCTTGGGTTTTGTCAGAACCACGAAAGGGAAAAATAGGTCCGTGGCGTACCCAATGACAGGTTGCCTTCGTTCCCCATCCCAACTGGTTAGGGCATACCCAACAACACCCCCTGCCGGACCACTCAAGATACTTTTCAACCCAGAGAAATTTTTCGCATCCAACAAACCGCCATCGCTACCCATGAACTCTACTCGGGGGCTCAGGAGGCGGCCATCCCTCAGTTTTTCGTCGAAACCACTGAAGAAACCATCGAGATACTCGCGAAGGATCGGTGTAAGGTACGCGTCCGCCGTTGATGACACCCCTCGCGGGACTATCTTAATCATGGATAGAAGCTGAGAAGATTCAGAGACGTGTGTGAACCCAATTTCACGGGCGATCTTCCCAACAAGAAGTTCATGCTCTGGGAAGGTATACGAATGGACGAAGACGATCGCGAGTGAACGGTAACCTTCTCGGTGGAGATTTTGCAAGTCTTGTCTCATTTGGTTCGGATCTACGAATTGTAGTCCGTTAGTACATTATCACATTCGTTGGAAGAAACCCACTTGCCAGGTGTCTTGATGATCCTGATCGCCTCCCCAGAGATACCTTGGACGATCTTTCCGGGACCTTCGGCATCACCTCTACCATCCCAGCCCGCACCACGATAACCCCTGACGAGATTGCCATGCTCGTCGAACTGGACTGCGTTCTTCTCAGCCTCCGGATCGGAGGTGTAACCAACAAGGGTGACCCTCTCGTCGACTTCCAGCACGGTGGAATACAGTGGAGGCGGTCTGCGAATGTTGAGATCGAAGATCTTGGGCCGAGATTGGTTCCCAATCAGAAGGAGGTCTTTAAAACCTTTGGTGATGAGGAGAGCATGTTTGTGACCCTTGCGCTCAAGAAGGGCGTTCGTGGCCACGGTGGTTGATAAGCGAATGTAGTCTGATATTATCCAAGGATTTAGATCTCAGGACCCGTCTCATAAATGCAGGAGCCTGCCTATTTTGTCAGTGTTTAGGATCACACCTCTGGGGATCTTCTCCCCGGTGACTATTTCAAGCACGCGTCGGATGCCCTCAGTCGGGGCATCCTGATAATTGGCTGGATCCTGAGAGACTGCAACGGTGATAAACAAGGAGTGTATCATGAGTGGTGCACCTGGACTCACGAAGTTTGACCACGAGTTCTTTCCTTTCGTCTGGGTCCTTTGGATCTGGATAAGACCTGCCGATGGTTGTGATGATTATCAGCGGAATCAGCTTCCAGGCTGGAATCGGTTACGCGTGAACGTCGCAGAATGTCCCTCCTCTGTCCGTGCATATCCTTATCGACTTGTCCGGGACGTTCTTGTTCGCCATAGGTGTGGATGGGGAGGACAAGATCACATGAGATCAAGTGACTCGCCCATTCATGTTGGCCCCAATGACGACCGGCCGTCGTCAGCGCAGAAGAACGTGGGACGGCGACCGCTCGATGTCGTACACGACGGCGACGACAACAGCGACAACGACGACCAATGCGCAAAAGGTTAACGAGAACAAGCCTTCTCCCCGGTCTCGACGTTGATCGACCTCTTCTTCAAATTATGGCCCGCCTCCGCCGCGACACCCAAGACCCGGGAGCGGCCCAATACCCACCCTCGTTGACCACGCAGCCCACGCTCAGGATAGTGGCATCCGGCACTTTATTTCTCACCCACACTCTCGAGCTTCCAACTCATCCCGCTCCGTCAACCGTCAACCGTGCCCAGTCCGTAGCAAAGTCGAGGGGAGGCGCAGCGTCCGCGTGCCTGTCTATCCTCGCTCAGTTTCCTGGTGTTGACGCCAAATTAGTCGCGTCTTTGAGCAATAATGACGAAGGGAGGATGATCATCGACCAGCTCGAACGGGAAGGGGTCAGCACACGATACTGCAAGATTTGGGAAGGTGCATCTGTCCCAAGTGCATGGGTCCTGCATACATGTGCGTGTCCAGGTTGACACAAGTGGTTGATTGGCATCTAACTGTGACTACAGCTGACACTGACCAGCAGACTATCATCAACCACAATCCCCTGCCTGACATTACCCATGAAGAATTCGTCACAATCCTTGGCCCTCTTCTCATTCCGGAAAACTACACCCACTTGGTTCCCTCACCGAACAGCCCCCCTGCTGTGAATCCCTCCCTCCCGCCAAACAGCACAACAAACCCCCCCTTCGAATGGTTGCATTTCGAGGGCCGGAGCGTGAAGACTACATTAAACAACATGGTGGGCATAGATGGCCTTGCCCGGGAACGCAAATGGCGCAATCTCTGCGTATTTTCCGTCGATGTTGGTAGGAAGGCAAGACAGGGAGTTCAAGCCGTGAGCAGGTTGTCGATATAGGGGTGCACCATACTAACCGACCCTCTCAGTTAATGCCCCATGCGGACGTGATTTTTGTGAACGCCCACTATGCCAAAGCGCATTCACCCGCTCATGCTGCGACCCCGAGATCATACCTTCTGTCACTCGCAGCCTCCTCTTCTGTGGCACCCCACGCCCTCCTCATCGCTTACTGGGGAAACAAACAGGGTGCCGCTGTCCTCTCCCTCCCAACGAAGGAGTATTTCCAGAGTTCTGGTTGGGTCCGCCCCCCCTCACACCGTGCTACATCTAAAAATTCAGACACCCGCCCAAAGAGCGTGACGAGTGATAGTGTATTCTGGGCCGATGGAGGCGTAGACCACTCCTCCTCCTCCTCAAACTTCAGCCTTACTGGCAATAATAGATCCTCGGGCACGGACCCCGTCTCGTCATCGTATGACCACGACCATGAAGAGGATAACGACTCCGAAGGGACGGAAACCGGGGACAACATCACCCAGGAAGACGAGGACGTGATCGACGAGATTGGTGCTCAAGAAGCGTTCATTGCGGGGATGATTTTCGCGTTGACCCGGAAAATCCTTCCCGGAGAACCATATACTCCGCGCTCGCCAGCGTCGGGATACCCCACGAAGGAGGAGAAAGGAAAATGGCGGCTAGAAGAGTGTCTCAAGTGGGTATATCTATTTCCGTTGCGGAGAGTGTCGCTGATAACTCACGCCCCCCAGGTTCGCAACGGAATTGGCTGGGAGGAAAGCGACGCGACGGGGGTGGGACGGACTCGCGAAAGAGATGTCTAGGGCGGGTTGGTTTGATGGATGAGGACAAGACTGACTTGGGACCGCAAGGTTTGCATTTTTTGGGGAGGGGTATCCTACTTTCGCAGCTTTCTTTCCTTTGGGTATACCCGATGGTATATGATACCTTTACCGGATTCGAACACAAGGCTTCGTAAACGCCAGGGTTCAAATTCACAGGATGACTAGCGGACCCGATTTGACCTGAAGCTTGCCCATGAAATCCGAGCGTCTAATCAGCTCGCCAACAACAAGGAGATTCCGATGTACCTTACCCCACTTTCCGGCCGTGGACTGCTTGGGTTACCATCACCGCGCGCTAACTACTGTACCTTCCAGGACATGCGGATATAATTCTCGGTCGTGCTCGGCGGCTAAACCAGAATCTGCCAGCTCCTATTCGCGCGGTCGGGATCACTCTCGAAATATGTTTTCCCAGGTGTATCGTATATGCCCTCAGCACGGTGTCCAGCATAACCCCTCCATACACTGAAGGAACTCTCGATCGCGCAGATAAGGATGGTACCAGAATTTCTTGCCACTCCTACGAAAATATACACCCATTAACTCACATCCCAATGTCCGGCCCTTGGGTGCGACCGCCGGATCTGCCCCATCCCGCACACCTGAGCCCGTGTTGCGCAAAGACGGCGCCAACCTCGGCATACAGATCAGGCGTAAACAGCTGCGGATACTCTGAACGATTCCCGCGAACTGCCAGAAGTGGACCACGTAAGGTCTGAGATAGATGCGTATTGTAGGAGGCGAAGGAGGTCCGGGTTTGAAATTGGACTTGTCTTCGTCAGCGAGGCACCATGGTTTGAGCTACATCCATTTTTTCAGATCGAGACGGTCACCGAGGCAGATCAGATCCTTGCTCCCCTCCATGTCGATCTCAAAACGGCTTAGTATCGCGTGGGGTGGTTCTGCCCCGTACGAAGACACGGATACTCTCGTCCTCACCGGACGTACCTACTTTGTCGATGTCCGTGTTAAGAAAGGAAGCGACCCCCTTGCCCTCGACTGGGCGATGGCTGGGACAAGGACCAGCACGCCAGGAACGAAGCCAGGTAGATAAGCAGAATATTCGAGACTTCACCCACTAATCCACGTACAGGGGAGTACCTTTGTAGATGGCATCATCTGGTGGATTCTAGAACCTCGGATGGTGGTACAGACGAAGGCGTTGTGTTCCCCCATCCGTCGGATCCCACAAAAACTATGGAGAGGGGTAGCATGTATAACCCCGTTACCAACCGTGTCGAGCCGTACGAGGAGGCCTGGTTGGATACGGTGCCTCCCTCGGCGACACAAATCACATTCTTGGAGAAAGAGGACGGATCGAGCTTCATTGCGATAATCGGAGGGTTGCGATTGGGGGTAGGGAGGCAGTACGCATGGAGGGTAGAAGACGGGAAGACTATCTACGAGATAGGACGGGGAGAGGGTATGCACATCGACCTTGATGAGGATGTGAAGGAGGGCTCGACAGTTGGGCCGTGGGTCGTTCGCGAGTTCTGGAAAACACGGGATTAGCCCACAGGTGGTTACGTTTGCAAAAATGCGTATTCCTACAACTCGACGACAGCTTGTTGAGATGGCCGAGATAGTACGGAACGTGTCCCACATTTGTATTGGAAACAATCCCGATCCGCGGCCCCGTAGGCTCAAACCAGAACCTCCAAAGCTCTCCAAGTACATTTACCTCTCCCTAAAAATTACTACCCTAACGACAACACACCCACGGACGACGTTTTACACAGCAACAGCAACCCTACGACGATAGTACATAGTCAACTCAGCAGCTTGCCTCCATATATACTGTCGGACTGCAGCCAACGTCATGTCAAGAGGCAGGACCATGTCGTTGCACAGTATCTCGTAAACATCTTCTGCCCTCGGCCCACGGGGTTTCAAAGGGGTGGTGGGCGACGATCGCCCAAGGGCATCTACCGAAGATCGGGGCGTCACTGCGCTGCTTCCAGGACCTGCTGCAATTCTTGCCAGCTTATCCTGGACCTAATGAGTGGGTGTCAGTTTGTACAAGGACCCAAAACGCAAGGGAGTCCTACGTGATTCGTCAGCTTTCGAACCCTCAAGAACCTGCTGGCTGTGAGCTTGGATTGGGAACTATAAACTGCGTCAGCAGTCATATCATGACCCGAGGGCCCCACTTACGTATTAAGTAGGTCAGGGAGCTGTTCCGTCCCCTTTCTCGCTGGGTAGGGAAGCAAAACGAATCCAACCTTGGTAATGGGCACGGTTGGGACCTTGTTAGTGAGAAGGTACTCTAACAACCACATCGGCATGGTTTCCTCTAGACCCTGGGCATCCAACCCCGTAGCTCCCACTGTTCCCCTGTAGACTCCAGTCCAGCCAAATGGCGTCTCTTCCGATATGTGGATCACAATGTTCTGTGGCAAGGCTAGATGGGGGGCTTCGGAAGATGTGGGTATTGAAACGTTGGCCTGTAGCAGTTGAAGTGGTGTCGGGGTGGTGTTCGCTGGGGTGTTCTGTTCCTGGGAAACGTCAGAGTACGGCGTGCGTCGTCGTCAAGCGAACTCACTTCCACGTTGGACTCCTTGGACAATTCACTCCCTGCTGCGATTGAGGTGCTTGAACCAAGGACATCGCTGGGAACCCTCCGAGAGGAACCTTTCCCGAAGTTACGCAGTCGTCCCATCAACCCACTACCAGAGCCGCCAGAAATTGTGTCCTGTGACGGTGTCTTCAGATCATCCCCGGGTGTTGTAACGGAGATAGAACCGGAGCGCAATCTGTGACTGAAATAGTCGGAGCCCTCTCTCGGTGTCCCGGGAGTTGGAGTGTGTTGCAATTTCAAAGACACCGCCGTCGCGTCGCCTGGACCAGAATGTATTTGCGGCAGCGTCGGATCTTTTGATGCTCCATGGAGAGGTATCATCGGCGCTAGCAGAGGCGAGGCGACTTTGGTGCCCGTGGTGAGTGGCGGAACGGCGGGGACCAGTGACGGCGAAGATATCACCATGGTAGAAGGCGAGCGGCCTTTCGGGGTATCTGAATTTGAACGCCTGTGCCCTGTGGAGCCATTGGTATCAACACGGACCGGTGTGGCCCCACGATGCACTCCACGATGTGGCGCGGCATGTTCTTGAGGACTATTAGAGTCCTTACTGCGCCGGGGGGATAGGATTCTTTGTTGTTCTCGAACAAATCCGAGGAAGAGATTTCGGAGAAGCCATTTGGCAATGTTCACTGTAAGGAATCTTAACGCCCAACGAATTGGCTGTAGATAAGGAAGCACTCACATCGTAGCTCATCACCAAAGTTCTTTTCCAGGCCATAGCCAGCCTCATCAGCATATATCTCTGCCTCGAAACAACGGTCATTCAGATGGACGGTTAATAACCCCATCTTGGTGTCCACCGATGACCAGGAGTTGACGACCGCTTGCCCTTCTACCCTCTCCCTGACCGTTTCTAATGCCTCTCGAGGACTTGGGTTTTTATCACTATCATCGCTGTTGGTCGATCCGGAGTCGCTGTGACTCGCGGCAGAGACATCGTCCTTGAGAAACTTGCCGAGGCAGATGGCCCGGATGATGTCCCAGACGGCAACTTCCCCAGCAGTGTCTACGGTAAGGGCGTGCATCCTGTTGTTGAGAATGATGGACCTGACGAGCCCTGTTTCCCCCCGGATAACGTAGTCGGGAACATCTAGCAACGGCACCGCCTCCGAGGCAACTTCGCGGTCCTCATATTCGTTACGCGCAGAGTTTGTTGGGTAGATAGCGGGGGTGTGTTCCGCGCTACCGATGAGGGTGTCGCTGCGCATCGGACTGGTGTTTCCAAACGAAGAGGTTTGTTGGAACACGGAAGGCATGTGTGGGCGACCATCGAGGCGAGGTACAGACATAACGGATGCTGCCGAGTACAATGTGGCGATTTCTGGGTCTCTTCCGTGTGGCATATATGGTGTAAAAGCTTCGTTGGCTGATATCAGTCTAACCATGCTCCTGCATGGGATGCCATAGATGGTATCTTCTCTGTCCGCATCAACCACGGAGCCATGGAGAGATGGAGCGAAGGTTCGTGACGCGGGAGGTGGTGTGTGTGTCCTAGCGGTCGCAAAGGTATCCATGCTAGCGGAGTATTTTCTATGCCCGGACAAACCAGGCGTACCGGGGGAAGGAGCCGGGGAGAGGTCGAAGGGTGGACTGCTATATAACTGCAACCTGGCGTTTCGGCGTGGGGGGACTTTCCAACGAGTAACACTGGAGCTGCCATTTGCTGTCCAAACGAGTTGATCATCCACCGCGACGATCTTGTTTACCCCATCCGATGACCGGGAGAGTACGACGCATTCTCCTTCCGAAATGTCCGAAGTACCTTCTACATCCACACGGCAGACGAGGCCGGACCTGTCTCCGGAATAGAAAACCTCCAATGACGGATGGGACGAGAACAGCGACCAAACGGATTCGGTGTGGTGGGTGAAGGCGTGAATGCATTTCTGTGCGGATAGTGACCAGAGTTTGACAGAAGCATCGGCAGATCCTGTCAATAGCTAATGGCGCAAGTGAGTTGCAACTCCTGATGCGAGTATGGACAACTTGCATATTTTCCGTCTGCGGAAATCAGTATCGCGCGGATATTGTCTGTGTGTCCTACAAGCTTGGCGGTCCGTCTGCCCGATCGCGGATCCCAAGTTCTGATGACCCTTTCGGGGGTTCCGGAGGCAATGACACTTCCTGCGGGATCTACTGCTATTGCGTACACGGACGATTTAGAACCAGCGCCGTCGGGTGACTTGAGGGTGATGAGGGGATCAGAGCCGGTAGGTGATGCGCGATTCAAGTCCCACAGCTTGATCGACTTGTCAAAAGAACCTGATGCCACCCAGTTCTGATCGCGACTAGATGGGGAGGGTGAGCAAAGTAGAGTAATTCGTGAAGGTTGATGAATGGATACCAGTGTGCAAGACACCGAACGTAGTCCGAGTGAGATCCGACCAGGGTGGGATCGGAAGCTGTGTCGTGAGGGTTCCATGCCTTGAGGGTTCCATCCGAGGAGGCAGACACAACTTGAGAGGGAGCGAGTGAGGGATGGGTTGCCAACTGGAAAATTTCTACTGACCCGTTTGAGCCTGGTTGCACAACAGGATGTCGTTCACCCAATCTGAGTGTAGCTGCGCGCATTGTCGGAATGCCGAAGACTACGAGGAACATTGAGCCTCAAGACGAGAAGGGGAGAAAGGAGCGTTGACCTGTTCCGGAGTATATTCCCCTGGATCCAGTTCCCAGCATTCCTCCTTGTTTGAGGCGACGCTCGACTTGCGTCGTTTCCTCACGCTCGCGGTAACGTCCCCCAAGACGTCCCCGTCCGTACCGACGGAAGGCTCGTTTTCAGTGTCATCCTCCTCACCTTCATCGTACCAATTATCACCCCACCCAGTCAGCATCTCCCACCTTCCCCTCTGAGGTTTTGAAGGCTTTATCGGTCGTTGCCTCGTCGGGAGGCGGAGGTCCCAGGAGATGACCATGCCATCTCGCCCACCGGTGTATAGGATACCCTCTGGACTCGGCTTGCCAGTGAGGTGCGTGGTGGAGTCCAACGCGAGAGACGCTACGGGGAGTCTGTGTTTCGGATGGGAGAAGCCATGGGGGCTAGGATTGTGGGGGATGGCGATCGGCTCGATTGGGATGAGGAGAGGGACTATTGAGCCTGGGCGAGTGACGCCAAGCGGTGGAAGTTGTAGCCTCGGAATGGATTCAGGTTGTGGTGGAGGAATCACATAGGACACCCGACGACGCGCAGGAGCGACCATGAGCCGACGATCCCAGTGGTAATGGTGTTTGGAGAGATACAGGTCAGACACATCCAGTCAACGATCATCACATCACGGGAGACGATGGGAATACAGGCGCAGGAAATGTGGGTGGGTTCTATTACAGTAGAGATGGTATGATTATATGCGATGCCTTCTATGCGTCTAAGGTCACTGTCGTCAAAATCACTGTCCATCGATACGGCGCTTCTTGTGGTTGGTCTCAGGAGAGGCCTCAGAAAAGTACTCCAACGATCCCTTGGGATCAGCCTTGATGGTTTTGCTTCCTTCTGTCCAGTTGGCAGGGCAAACCTCTCCATACTTGTCCTAGGTAGAGAGTCAGCTCAAAAGGTAGACATTTAGCGGTGCGAGAGCACTAACGGTAAACTGGAAGGCCTTCACCAAGCGAATGGTCTCCTCAACGGAACGGCCTACCGGTAAGTCGTTGACGGTGATTTGCCTAAGCACCGATTGATCCCAATGAGAAAATAACCTTCGATGTGCACACTGGGGACGCACCTCAAAATACCCTGAGGGTCGATGATAAAGAGACCACGGAGAGCGATGCCCTTTTCCTCAATCAGGACACCGTAATCTCTGGAGATTTTCATGGTGCGGTCTGCAAGAAGAGGCAATAGGAGATCAGGACCAAGGCCACCCTCCCTACGAGGTTGGTTGGCCCACGCAAAGTGGGAGTACTCCGAGTCGGTGGATACAGCAAGGACCTCAGTGTCGAGCTCCTTGAACTGGGCGAGGGCATCGTTGAAGGCGATAATCTCCGTTGGGCAAACGAAGGTAAAGTCCCTGAAAAGCACAAGTGAATACGATAGCTTCACAATGAGGCAACCCCGAAGCGTACATTGGGTAGAAGAATAGAATGACCCTGTTTGTGTACGGTTAAGACGATGTTCATGCCATTAGTGTCACAAACGCGTACCATTTGCCCAGGAAGTCAGTGAGGGAGATTTCTTGGAAGACGGAGCCAACGACGGCGGTGGTCTTGAAAGTCGGGGCAGGGCGCTGGACGAATGCGGACATGATGCAGAGTGGGGGAGAGAAGAGAGGTGGGCTCACTCTTCGGCATTTTATATTTTACACAGTTCCGAGTTCGGGGGGTGTCGCCAGACGTCACACATCACGTGAGATGCTGACTGACCTGTCACACTCAGCGAACCGGTCACTGTAAATGATGAAGCGCATCTGATATTTTGTCTATGAATTCGCCGAGGCCTCGGGACAGTCGCCCGGGATCGCTCCACATGAATTGCCGTAAGCTAAACAAGGAGTGACCGACGAGGTCAAGCCACCCTCCGAGTACTCTGCAGGTATCGGTGAACATCGTTCCAATCCATTCTCTCCCTCTCTTTACCCCCTAACGCCGCACCTCTCCTCACCTCCTCCTCATCTACCAACTTCCAGGCGGCGTGGGTAATCACCCGCAACGATTCAAGACCACATCTCACCTCTTCAGGAAGATCATCAAGTGTCCCTTCTTCGACGCCCTCGCTCATCACAGACCTCGCTTCAGGGACTGGGTCCAGGGCATCCGACAAGAGAGTCTGAGCGACGGTGTATGCGTCCATCATCGTAGTCGCCAGCACCCCCTTAGCGCCCGTTGAAGCCCATCCGGACGTGTAGACATTCTTCAGCAGGTTCCCCCTCTCATCCCCTACCCGTCCTGAAACGTTGCGCACGTGCCCCAACCCGGGATCGTACCAGTGAGTGGTGGGTTCTGACCGGTGTCCAAGAGAAGTGATAATGAGATCAGTGGGGAGGGCAGACGTATGACCGGTAGGCACAGCTTTGTTGTTGGCGTCGAGAGTCGTGTGAGCAAGTCCGAGCTCAAGGTTTGAAGGCATAGAACGCGGAGCTGGAACTACGCCAATAGGAGACCGGAAGAATTCCAGAGACCAGTGCTTGATGTCCTCACTTGGTCCCTTGGGCGTCTCCTTGGACCCCCTCTGAAGTAGAGACGCAATACGCGACTGTTGTCTTGTCGGTTTGATCCCGTCCTTCGGCTGCAAGATCCCGGGTGGAAGGGGTTCCATCAGAACGTTGGGAAGATCCAATAACTCGCGGAGTTCCTTTGCTGTGAAGGCGGCCTCATATGGCCCCCTTCGCCCGATTATCGAAATGTGTTTGACTGTTGATTTGGCGAGATGGGCTAACACCTGCTCCGGGATATCGTACCGCTTCAAGTGTTCAGGACGAGAAAGCAGCATGCGAGCAATATCCAGGGACACGTTTCCTTGGCCAATTATTGAAACGTGTCGAGCACTGTCGATTGGGGGCGCTTTAGGTTTGGAAGGGTGGTTTGTGTACCAATGGACTACGTCAAGAGCGGGTATGCACCATTCAGACGGCGGGAGGGCCGAGTGAAGTATAGGGACCGTGCACCCGGTTCCTAACACCAAATGTGTGTACTTGGCGAGTAGGCTTTCTATAGGCACAGATATTGCGCTCGGAGAGCTTGTGGTTGGTCCACCTATGTTCACGTTCCCGAAGAATTTCAACCTTGGGTCCGCGGCGGCGCCATCGAACTTATGGGTACAGTTCTAACCGCGAAATCAGTACCGACTAGTGTGGGCCGCCTATCTATGCACTACCTTGACTTCGGGGTGATCTGGGGCGACACCGTATCGGACGAGTCCATAGGGCGACCACAATCGGTCGTAAACGTGTATCCGAAGTTGCTGGGAGCTCGTCGAAGGCACAAGAGAGAGGAGACGGGAAGCAACATAAAACGAAGAGGGGCCACCACCAACGATTGCAACCTTGAGTGGGTTCATGGCCGTGGGGCAGTTTGAACGACTGCAACGTCGCGGCTGACGAATCAACTTCAATTCCGATCACGATCGAGTCAACCACTGGATAAGCAGTGATTCCGTCGGACGAAACAATGACCAATATACACGCATACTATGGACCCCGGGACCCGAACCCTCGCCGCACTCCAAGTCCAACGGCATCCTGGAATGAATTGAATTGCTCTTGCATCCCGATGCACATCGGACTGTTGGCCTGAATTGAATGTGCTTCGGGCATTGAAGCTTGCAGCATCTGAGAACAGGGGGAAACGGTTAGAAGGGAGCAAGGGTCGGGGGGGGGGGGGGTGTCA
>Ga0307511_10000283_pt1 | contig 53419 bp, 45 predicted proteins | sample 13_EM_MG_FD_200266 | JGI IMG/M metagenome (GOLD analysis project Ga0307511, IMG submission 200266) | Populus trichocarpa ectomycorrhiza microbial communities from riparian zone in the Pacific Northwest, United States - 13_EM | ecosystem: Host-associated > Plants > Roots > Unclassified | place... | reverse complement strand
TAAGCCAACCACAAAGTTATCGTAGCGTAATAAATCTACAATCAACCACGAAGTTATCGCAGCGTAATAAATCTTCCATCACGCATTAGAGTGCTCCTGTACCTCTAAGCTCATCGCTCTCCACCAATTGTCTTTGTTAGGTAGGAAGCGCTAACATCAATATCCTCCGAAACTACGCATTTGTCCTCATCTATCGGCTTTGAGTCATTTGAACCTCGGCAGGTATAATAAAACCTAGGTATTATAAAGCACAACTGTCAGAAGAAAAGTGCTGAGTACAACTGCTAATTGCACCTTGAATTCCCTTGCTCGGAGTCCGTTTCTGGAGCATGTAGTGAGGTTCCTCAATTCTTGAACTATGAGAAAGCTAAAGATGAGTGGGTAGCGCTCGTGCGAATCCAATTTTAGGCCCTAAGTTCCTGGTCAGATTAGTAACAGGAACATTGAAATATGCATGTAGAAAGTCTTAAGGGCTACATAGGTGTTGCAAAGTTTAAAGCAAATCCGAACGCGAAGTGCCCACAATTCGACTTCACCAACTACCCACCCTATGTAGTGTTAATCTCCAACAACTTGAATTGGGATTTCACAATAAGAGGGCTCTCACACCGAGTTGATGGAGACTTGGCCTGCGGTAGTGAGTATGATTATGAAACAACCATCGGAGGGATTTCTGAGGTGTAGGAGCTGTTTGTTCCTATAATCCCAATGGTGAGATATGATACAGTGATGATCTCGCGCCCATTCAACAGGATTATACAGCCTACTCTTTTAAGTAAGTACTACGGCAAAATAGTTGCAACCCAAACATAATCGAGCTACGGTAACTGTAAATGCTTGGGATTCCTTGACTCCCACAGGCCGCAAGGATGAAGAGGTGCCTTGGTCCTATAATTAGCTTCATCCGGTTGGGGATACAAATTTTTAAGAGTGACTCCATGACTCTACTTGACCTATACATTATACGAGAGAATAAAGTACACTCCAGCATGTTACAAGATCACCCCAATAGCAATTATTCGCCTCTTGATTTACATTCAGTAAGCGAATGAATAGACCAATCACATACCAGATTAAATGCTTTGAAGTAAGTATCACATTTGAATTTTGGAGTAGCTTTCATTTGATTATTGCTGCCGACTTTTGGTGCACCAGAAAACCTTCCATGCTGTTCCATGCTGTTCAATAGCGCCTGATATATATGACTGGTACAATATACTGGCCATTGATCAAAATAAACTCGAAAGGAATTTAAATCCCAGCATTAGTGTAATATTGAACGCCATACCCAGGCATACACGTAGACCTTCCAGGTGATTACATACATGCATGTTAGGAGCGTTTGACGGGCTTTTGAGGAAAAGTGAACAATATACAGCAGGAAACAGGCAACGATACCCTGATTCCCACAACCCTCATGCATTCTGGGTATTGATATCAAAATCATCGTTTGGTTCTCTTGTGATGTTGGGAGCCTCAGTATGAAGCGGCAGTTGAATTCATAGAATGTTAATTATGAAGCGAGCAACGGCCCTTCACTATAACCTATGATGCGCACTTCGAATTCATACTAAGCAGTAAACTTGTTTCAGAAACCCCGCATGCATACATTCATCAATACCGGATACATTGCAATTAATTTTGCCGGCTGTGTGGGTTCCAAAGGCATGCATATTGTTAACCTCTTAATAAGCCTAGACATATACCCACATGCACTAGGCAGCATGTGTCACGACCCCATAGCTGTGATCATGGCAATGCTGTTTAGCTAACCCCTAAAGGATATCTCAGAGGGCTCCTGAGCAGGCATTTAAGGGCATTTTGCACGGTTTGCCCTAATTCTACGATAAATTTGGGTGTGTAGACAATTGCCCACATAAACATAGCTTTTGCATCTGGACCATAATATTTTCTTCTTCAACGCACTTGAACTCGCCGTGCTTTGGGGGATTTTGTGTCAGTGAACCTTCCTGCTAGTGAGTATCTTCCACCGGCACTTTGATCTCCAAATCCGTAGCCATCCTTATTGCTTTGCGCATGATCCCATAACTGCACCTCTTCAGAAGCTGGGCTCTGCAATAGTGATGGGTGCACCCCACCGTACTACTTTCAATGCTATAAAGAAATAACAACCATTGCAACCCATGCAGTTCGTCTCCTGCCATTACTTCATTCGGAGCGGTGATCTATATCGCAAAAATCAGAGCTTCTCATGTTTCGTCGTATAAATTAAGCTGATACTTCAAGAGATTTGGTTCGCTTGCGCAGTGGGATCAAGTTTTATTATGGGGGACAGGTCGATGTTTCTGGCGCTGATCGGCATGATACATATCGACGGAATTCTTGGAAAACGAGACGCTTGACCTTTACCATTCAACCTCACTTTGTGCGGTTTTATTTGGCGCCTCGCTTCCCAGGTCCTACCACGTTATGGCCCGAAGTGGAGTGATTTGCAACATGTCTGTCACCTGACGCACATCCCGCAGCGACGATCTCCCGTGACTATCCGGTAACATGTGGCATTTTCCTCTTTTTGTCTCAGTCCAGACCGACCAGCGTGAATGACGTACAAATGCATAAGGTTGGCTAAACACCCCCAGATAAAGCTTTTGAGTTCCACAAAATACCTTTGAGACTGTTAAGCCTGAAATCTAAGTACTATTACTGTGTACTTAGATCTAGGGCATAAAGGCTACTAATTAGGTATGATGAACTACTAGGATAGAGGTTCTTCAGTTATTTGTACAAATCATGAAGCGGGGCATACCACCCTGACCGAGACTGAGCTTTGGCTACCTTTCTTTTGTAATTTCCTTTATATCTCTAGTATCTAACGCTGCGTGGGTGGGTGGGTTGGCGTGCCCAGCCATTGAATCACCCACCGGGTTGCTAGGTGGTTCCTCATTCCCCTCGTAGGGGCCACATACAAGTACTGATCATCTATTAAAATAATATGCACAGAGAAGGGGATAACCAGAAAAGCAATGAGACAGATGTAGCCCCGACAGCTACATACGAGCAAAGGACGGGCCAATCCACCAGAATTGAATCTATAGCTTTCAATTTAGTTGACAATGACAATTGCATGGCTTGAAAGCTGATTGTACTTCGTACTTAGCCTGGTAAAAAAAAGATAAATAGGGAAGCTATTCCATCATTCTCACCCCAATTCCCCATCGTCAATCACTCTCGACCACCAACAGCGAAATTTCTTTAGCTACGAGTAGCAAAGCCCATATACTTTTCAACCGCTACCCATACTCCTCCATATTCGCACCTGCAATGACTACTATTCAAACACTCTCACCTCTTGGGACCTGGGGCCTCCCTACCCTCCAATACAGATCTTCCAGTGGCGAAGCTCCTCCAATCTTGGATACTTGGGCCCAGGTAACCTATGCCACTCTTCGGGTTGCCTCATACTTCATGTCGACTATCATCTCACAGATTCCCCCATCAGAAACCCGGATACTCAATGAAGGCCTTATTCCCTTTTATCAGGCAATGCGGAAGACCACGGAATGTCTAGAGAAGATTGCCCAACAGCATAATATTACATTAGCACAATGCCCGCCTATTGACTCGGACTACCACCTTGAGTCCAAAATCGACGTCGGAACCTTGAGGTCAGCGCTTACTGCACCACCTGCTAAAGTATTCACGGATATGATGGAGAAAGCAGCAAGCGGTGATAACAAATGCCATTGGTCATCATTGGCGGCATGCATAGTTATTCCAACGGAATCAGTCATCGCTCAAACTGTCACTGCGAAGTCCAAGGGTACGGCCAACACACATTCACTCTTTACGGCAGCAATCACTACTGAAGAGTTACAATCTGCATGTAAGGTTATCTTGGAGGAGCTTGCTAGGATGAGGAGTGCACCCTCCGAGACAGGGTGGAGAGGGGATGAGGCTCGGAGTTTGGTCGAGCAACATTTTAAGATTACTGAGCAACTAGCCTCTGCTGGGAAGTTGTGTGATGAGTGAATGAGGATTTTGTCATATCCAAGCTCTTGGATTTTCTGTTCCGTCTGGTTTCATTTTTTTACTCTATGCTATGTTATTTGTGTCTGCGTTTGATATGAGTTAGGTGATTTCGCTGCGGTTTGTTTTGACTGCTAGGTCTTTGTGTATGTGTGGAAGGGACAAAACGGCAGAAGCGTTAAGATTTTGTAAGGGTTTTTTTTAATTTTAATGATATAATGATATTGAAGGATCTCAATTCGAAGTTTAATGTGTATCCGCGGTTAATTCGTTTGACTCGACACTGAATCAAAAATCCACAAAATCCCACGTTGCATCAGATGAGATTCTAAGATACTATGCTTGTGACCCAGGACCAGCTAATAACTTCAATAAAATACGTATTCTATACATGTACTTTCGACCCTTTACCAGACAAACCTCTGCTTGCATGTATCATGATCGGACCTGCTTAGGTAGCTTACGCACGTGCTAGATTGTGAATACTTTGGATATTGGCGAATGGATAATACCATGCCTACACCAGAGCATTCCGACAAGGCTAACTAAGGCTGGGTTTTTTGCGGATGTCGTTGCCATTTCTGGTGCTGGTAAGTAGGGCTATAGCATCGAGCATCCAGTGCAGAGTGTAGGATTCCTTTAATATTTTTCCGACCAGCGGTTTTACATCTCCAACAGAAGTTTCCCGGAATTCAAAAGCTAGGAATCACTTTGTGTACCTCGATTATTTATCTAAGTAGATTTCTATAACATATCACGAAACCAGCAGTGGGATGCCTCAATTTGTATTGTATTATAAATTTATGAACTACTACACATGGCAAATAAGGTATACCGTCAAGATGGTGAACTGAGAATAGCTGTAAATAACCTCCACAGGGCTTGGTAACCTCTGGTTGTGGTGATTTTTACTTCGAAAAGCACTGTTTGGGTGTGTAAACAGCCTTGGGCGAAAACTAGTTAATGTCCAGAACGTTACCTATACCTTAATTGCTAGTTCAGCCGGAGCCTAGACCTAGATAATTCATTCATATGGCAACCGGAGGTCTTTGTGGCTCGGTGCTCGAGAGGGCCTTCTCAATGCCACATCCTCCGTAGCGCAGCCGCCGTCAAACAGCAGCTATTACCCTGAGAGGCTGCCCAGTCTTCCCTTCCGTTGGAAGCAACTTTCACGAATATATATATTTATAAACAAGGTATTAAGAAAGTTTCCTATAACGAAAGTGCCTTAATCCCCCATACAAGGAACCGAGTTCAGTACCTAGCTAGTCGACTTAGGATTCACTTTGGACTTCAGTTACTAGCACTTTCGGTTTACAAGCCCTCCACATTCCCTACACGAGGCTTTGGAAATACACTCGCTCACGAAAAGTACTTGGTCGGACCAAAGGAGGATAAAAGCGGAATCCAAATAGAGGCAAAAGTTTCAAAAGTCTTTAACCTATAGGTATTACTGTACAAGCTTAAAACATATATCTTTATTTCACCACTCCGATCCCGTAACTTTGTAATCTTACAGATTGGCGCTCCTGACCCATAGTCAGTCCGGTCTTGACAGTCTAAGCGTTAGAGCCAGGGCTATCGGTGGACGCTAGAGTAAACTGCAATAACGTTAACTCGGATGTGCCAAGCCTCGACCCGGGTCTGCACTTGTTCGCTTAAATGACACTACCTACAGTATTTTTTTTTTTTTTTTGGAGTCTATACGCCTGATCAGCCTAAGGCTATGCGGCGCCCCCGTTCCCTCCCCTTAAACGGTTCGGTACACCCACGGGAAAACGGGCTACATAAACGTCCTGCCTTCCGATCCAAAGAAATATCTAATGAAATACCCCTCTTCCGCCACCACTCCCACTGCCGGACTGTCCCCAATAGAAGTATGCCTCCGCCTCCACGCCCCTTTCCGGCCCTCCCCTGGCAACACAAATAGGACTACGCGAAACCGGAATTAACCTAGGTCGATCTTAGAGAAAATCGTCTCCACCAAATCAACTGTGTAAAAACCCTCCTCGTCCTTTTCCTTCCTAGCCCACCTCACCCTGTCATCCATATCTTCCCATGTACTCCACCTTCGTCCTACATCTTCTCCATGCGTACAGACTAAGGCTATGTGCTTGCCTGTCTCCGCATATTTTCCACACTTCCGGCATTCAGGGTTATCTATTTTTCTGATCTTGTGGCGCCAGGCTTGCAAGTTGCCTTTCCCGGTGCGACATTGGACATAAGTAACTCTTGCCTTCCTGTTCCATCTCACTACTCTTCCCATCCCCGCTCCCTTCACTCTTCTTTCTTCTTCTCTCATCTTCCTCCATTCCTGCTTCAGCCCCCCTTCCGTGATCTGGGGATCTTCCGGATATAATTGTGTGGCCATTTTTGCCAGTTGGTCTGCTTCCTCAGTACCGAATAGTTCGTTATGAGCCTTGACCCATCCGAACGAAACTGCATTTGGTCCTAGCCTGGCTTGCTGTTCTTTGATATCCATCAACACCAATTTGAGGTCGTTGGTCCTTGCTTTTCCTGTGCGTCCTGCCTTCTTCACTGCTGCAATCGCTGCTTGTGAGTCGGATAGGATTAATACATTGGAGTTGCTTGGTGCATCCTCTAGTGCCCCCCTCACTCCGTATACCTCGCCATCCCATACGGTGGCCAGCTTGCCCAGCGTCACTCCGCCCTGAGTCCCTCCTTCGACATGCCACCCTGCTCCCACCACGCCATCCTCGTTCATGCTTCCGTCGGTGTATATCCCTATGGCCTTGTAATGTTCTCTGGCTTGGTTGATGGCTTCCGTCCATACCTCTGCCTTTGAATCTGCTTGGGCCTGGAGTTTAACCTCTGGTACTTCCGTTTTTTCCACCCTCCCCCCGTAACTTATCCTCCCATGACTCTCCTCTTTCAATACTCCTGCCTTGCTTTGAATCGCTGTCAAGACGGAGGTGAATCCACCTGGACCGACAGTGTATTCTTGCCCGAAGTCGTCCCATTCTCTTCCAGCTTCCGTATTCATTCCACTCCCGTCCTCCAACATCAAATCTTCAAGTACGGTGGTGTCCCGTATAATCTTTCCCATGAGTCTGGCTTGTGCTGCATCCAACGCCATTCTTGGAGATTCCACCCCTGCAATCTGACTGACCAGCTCTTTTTTTGACCCGTGGGTTGCGTTAACATACTTCTTCAGGGCTTGGTACTGCAGGTGTTCAAACTCTGTTTCCCAATCCCTCTGTCCTCTCCAACCAAGTTCCGACCCCCACAGAGCTATTGCTCAGATCATCCCAGTATAGAACTGCCTCCAACTGGTGGCATTGATCCCCCACTGGGAGTTTCCTAACCCGTTGAATTGTGCGAGCATGGCTCGTGCTTTCCTGATTCGGGCTTTCCAATGTTCCTTGAAGGTCAGGCTTTCATCCATGATTATGCCTAACCACTTTACCCACTTCACCTCTTTATTTTTTTTTCTCCTCTTATTTCGTAGGACTAGCTTTTCATGCTTTGAGTCTTCTAGGGGAAGATGATTCTCCGCGGCTATCCTGTTTACAATCTTGTCCGCCTCGTCCAGTATCCCTTCCATATTTATACCTCGTGCCTTGATTGTATCCCATATCGAGACCCCTAGGTGTAAGTCGTTCACGTATGATGTGAGTTCTAGGTCGAAGGATGGCCATTTGGCTTTCAAAGTTTCCTCCATTTTTGTGATTATTGGCGCCATCCAGATGAGGAAGATCACCGATGAGAGGGGTGATTCTTGTGGTGCTCCGATATTCGTTTTCCCTTTCCCTTGTATCTTCCCATCCCATTCTAACTCGAATTCTCTAGCCCAGAAGAATTCTTTAACCAATGGTATCCACTTCTTGCCTTCCTCCGATTTTTCCAGTTCTTTTATCACGTCTTCTTCTCTGACGTTTTGAAATCCTCCTTTAACATCCCAGAAGTTCCATCCGACTGCCCCCTCAGCAGCCATGCATCTCTGAGCTCTCGTAACCACTCTCAATGCTGCTTCCGTAGCCGACCTGCCTTTGACCGATCCGAATTGGTGTCGATATAACAGACCTGACTCTTGGAGCCTGTCTGCTACCACCTTTTCTCCTAATTTGCCGATGCAGTTGATTAGGTTGATAGGTCGCCACCCTTTCGTTTTGCTGTGGTCCTTCCCTGGTTTCGGGATCATGACTACCTTGGAGTGTTGCCATTCTTTCGGTATTCTCCATTTTATCAGGTTCCCTGCCACTTCTCGAATGAGCTCCGAGCCTAGCTTGAGGTCGAGTACACGTTTGATGAGTTTGTACCTGATTCTGTCTGGTCCTGGTGCTGACCTGTTAGATGTCCCGGCCAAGGCTTTCCTTACCAGCTCCTCCATCTTTTCTTGCCTGATACCTGTCAGCCCCGGGTATCTTTCCCTTTCTTCCTCCATCTTGTCAACTTTCCTGCTGTCATTTCTCCACCCGAAGTGGTCTCTAATTAGGCCGTTTTTCTTTTCACTGTCTGTTTTGAGAGGTACTCCCGCCGTATCTGTTAAGTCTCCCATTGTGGCTTTGAGGTGCCATGGGTCCTTAGCCCACTTGACGATTTCCCACAGATCCTTTTCCCTGTTTTCTTCGCAAAAAGCTTGCCAGCATTCCTTCTTTTTTACCATCACCAACGTTCTCATCTTATCCTTCTCCGTCTTCCATCTCTTGAATCTTGCTGCTTGGTCCAGGCTCCGGTTTGACTCTTTCCCTCGCCTAGCATTCCTCGTGATCTTTAGCTGGTTCGATAATTCCTTGTCCCACCATCTTTTGGATTTTTCGGTGATCCTCATGGTACTGGAACAGGCTTGTCGGAGCAGTTTCAGTTTTTCATATAAGGTGTTTCCCTCCAGTTGCTTATACCAGTGGAAGTCCCCTTTTTCCTCATCTTCCTCTGCCATGTGTAGTTCACCCCCCAAGATATCCCAATCGATTTTTTCCCGTAAAACCTCCTACAACTTCCCGTTCCAGTCAATTTCCGCCATGATGGCCCAATGATCTGAAAGGAATTTGTCCGATTTGACCTTCTGCCAGTTCTTGGGTCCTCTGCTGATGAAGAGGTCGATCCGGCTTTGTTGTTTTCATCCATTGACTATTCTCTCCCAGGTTGGTCCATCATACTCCCCCCCGATCTCAAAACCTTTTTCTACCATCCATTCTTCCATCTCTTTTCCTCGTGTGTCATCTTCATTGAGGGGGGCCCATGCCTGGTTGTGCGCATTCCAGTCTTCTACTAAGCAATCAGCTTCGTTTAAACTTTCGAGCCACTCCCTCCATTTCCCCCCTGACAACTTTCCGTCTGCGTAAATTCCTCCTAGCTTATGGCCCCAGACCTCTACCAAAGCTAGTCTTTTATCTTCTCTAATAACCTTCACCACCCCGTCCAACTTCTTCCTCCAATAGACCATTGTTCTCTTTCCCTTTTCCACCTTCGAGCCTAATGTATATGAGGGATGAGATTGTGTCCCAGTCCCTTTCTTATCTACTCATGCTTCTTCGACTAATATAATATCAATCCTCCTCTTCTTGCACCATTCCAGAAATGTATGTGTGCCTTCGCACTGTCCTGCTTCGTTCTGGTAAGCCACGTGGAGGCCCTTAGAACCGGCTTGGACCGGCGATTGGTGTATCATCAGACCAGTCGCTTTAGAACGGGGGTGGAAGCTTGGTCAGTTCGTCGTACCCTCTTCCCACGTCATCGCTGGTCATTTCGGAGATTCTTGGGTTAGGTCCCATTCTCTGAATGACATCCACCTTCACCTCTCCCTTTCTATTTCCCTTCTTCATTTTCCTTACCGTTTCAAATCATTTGTCATCCAGTTCTGCAACCGTTCCCAAGGTCTTTTTTGCCGGGTTTTCGGAGGTCTTGATGTACTCTCCAGGCCTCTTGTTGACCCCTTGAATTTTCCCAGCTGTCTCCTGGGTTTTTGGGTTGCAGTTTCTTTGAATATGTCCAAACTTTCCGCAGGTATAGCATTGGACCATACTCCACGGCTTGGTCTGTCCCCTGGGTCTTTGTGTTTGGGTTCCGAGCCCTCCTCCTGTTCTCTTAGCTTCCGCTTGAGACTGCTTGTAGATAGCCTAGTCGTATCTACCTGTCCTTCCAGCTGGTGCGGTGGGTGCCGTTGTCTTGGAGGTCCCAGTCTTGGTTTTGGGTGTGTCGGATTTGAATGGTGTTGAAAAGGCTTTTCCTTTTGGTCCGGTCGGTACCTTTTCAAAACCTATCTTCTTTTCCACCTCTTCCATGTCCTTATCCCAAAAGTTGACCTTCCTCGTGACCCCTTTCCACTTGATGCCACTGTTGATGACTTTCAAGGCTTCCTCCTTGTTCTCGACTTCAAATACAAAGCTTGTCGGTCTGTAACTTCCAAACTTTCTTGAGAGTCTATCTCCGAACTTGACTTTTTTGTTTTCTGCCTTGAGGTTCCACTCAAGTTACTTCCTCTCTTTGATGTGGTCCGGGGGTGCTGAGGGGGCGACTAAGGGGATCGTGCCTCCCCTGCCGATCCAAGCTTTCTGGTAGTAGTTCCTGTCTGCAAAGAACCCCACGAGGCAAGCATTAACTTTTTTGAAGACCTCGAATTCTGTCACATCTTCCCTTATCTTGCTGATCTTCTATTCCGATTCCATGCCAGCCTTCCTGTCGTACCCGGTCGCCTTTGCTACCCATGTGGTGTGGTTTTCGGTGATTCCCGCCTCTCGGAGGAGTTTGTTGATTTCCGTCATGGCTTCCATCAGGGTCGTCTTTGACCACCCATCCATCTTTTCGGTATGAATCATCCAGAGTTCTACCATCTTGTGAACCATCCCTGAAATTACTGTCTTCTCTGTTCCTACTTGTGCCTCGTTTCCAATTTCTCTCTCGGCCTTGATCTTGTCTGCTAGGTCTTTGGCCGCCTTCATATCTGACCCTAGCTTTATCAATTCTTCCGGGGAGAGAGAGTTCCGGAACCTTCTTTGCCAGTATCTTGATTTGGTTTTCGCAATCCTTGATGACTGCGTTTTCCTTTTCCATCTTTATCCTTTCCTGCCTTGCCAACTCCGACGCCTTTTCCTGTTCCTCCATATTCCTCTGTTCCTCTTCTGCCAATTTCTTTGCCTCTGCCGCGATCTTCCTTTTTTCCGTGGTTTTCCTCTTGTCCTCCGATACCTCTGTTGCCCTTTGGGCCTTGATTCTGTCTGCTCTCTTTACCTCCTCGACCTTGCCAATTCCGTTTGATGCTAGTAAGAGGGCAAGCTGGTCCTTGATCGAGCTAATATCGTTCTTGATATTACCGATTTTTCTCCGTCTCGATCCTGGCATGCTTGCAACCATGCTAGCTCTGCCCTAGCAACGTCCAACTTTAGAGTTACCGTTCCGTTTGCCTCTGCCTCCTTTTTTAACCGGATCCAGCCATTTGCCTTTTCCTTGTTCCCATCTTTAGTCATGCCATACTTGATCGAGTCACCCATAGCTCGTATCGTGAGTTTAGCCGTTGATTTTTCCGCCCTGGATCTCCACCACAAGTCCGACTTCTTGATGTTGTTGATGGAGTCTATGCCGTCTTGGATGGCTAAGATAGCTATTGCTAACTGGTAGCTCGTCCTCGGGTCATTGACTTCCTTCCAGGAAATCTTGTTGACCTTCTTTTTTTCCTTCGTCATCTTAGCATTTTCGGCTGGTAGATGTTTCTTCATTTTCTCATTGAAGATCTTCCCCGCCTCTTGGATGGCTTCCTTCACTGCTTGTTCCACGAATGCTTTATCCGCTTTGGGGATGGCGTGTTTGCTGGTGTTCAAGCCTGTGTTTGCCTTCTTGGTAGTTTCTGGGCCTGGTGGAGCTGTCATGGAGATGTCCTCCGCGTCCTCGTATTTCAGCCCTGTAGGGATGAAATAGTTCTCGGGGATTGTCTGGCAAGTTGAATTTGGAGCTGGTGTCCACTTTACCATGAGGGGTCCTGGGTTTCGTGACGGTGCTGGAGTATCCTCATCGTCCGACATGTTCGAGAAGTCCGATTCCAACTTTTGAGAGTCCGGGACCGTGTTTTTCTCATACTCAATTGTTCCCTTAATACCTTCTTTCTCCCATTCCTCAGGTCCGTCCAACTGCCAGTGTGGGGGAGCTGTCATATAGAGATTGCTTACAATCTCTGCCGTCGGCCTGGGTACCGCTGGTTCGTAAAGGTCCATGTCAAATTTCCGGTTCAGGGTTTCTAACGAGGTACCTGCCGGTGCTGGTTTCTTCTCGTTTCTCCTTGTCTTCCTCCTGATTGTCTCGTTATCTGAGACTTTGTCCTCTGAGTCCTTCGGGATTTCATCTATTTTTTTCATGATTTCTGCTGAAGTCATGGGAACCGCCGGAGTAATCATTGCATGATGTTTGGGTGTGTTGAGAATAGCTGTTCTTCCTCCGACAACTATTCTTTCCAAGACATTATCTGCCGAGTCTTGCTGTTCGTATTGGCAAGACGCCTCATCAAAGTCCTCGTGCAGAGTGGCATCTTGGATTAAATAACTTCTTTCCAGGATTTCAATGGCCTTCTCCGCCGTCGTCTTATCGGTAACACGGATGACTTCCTCCTCTGCCCTACCAAGTCTCTCCATGCTCATAATTTTTTCATCCAAGCAGCTATCCTCCTCTGTCGCTTCTTCATACCTAGTGATGGTTCTTTGAGCTGCGGCGGTTAATCTCTCTGGCCCCTTTAAATCCGTGAACCTCAGGATTACGTTCCAGTTAGAGATGTCCTCAAGCACGAACTGCTTGACCTTCTTGACTCCTCCTTCACCATCATACTTGAATAATGCCTTACTTCCTCCAGCTCCCCAATTGGTAAGGGGACCAAAAATTACTCCTTTCGGAGGTCTGACCATGGATGGTATCAGCAAAACTAGAGTTTATAATTTGTAAGTTAATAACGAGTGAAAGTTGATACCCGCGTTGGTTTTATTTGTTTGTTGTTTGCAGGGATCGGGTTGTTTTGGCAACGGTTGCTAGGCAACTGTTGTTGTAACAAGTGTTCAGCCGCAGTGGAAACTCGTAGAATCTCTTAGAATTGGTGTGGGTGGAGCTGGCCAATTTAAATTGGGGCTGTTGCCACGTAGGCACTCAGAGCAAAATCGCCCAGATTTTGGGTCGAAAGTTCAGAAAGCTTTACCCTTGGGGGAATTTTGTAGTTTCAATCAATAAAGAATAAAAAGTAGATAGAAGTGCTATTGAGCTCGCGCTCTATCAAATAAAGCTAGAGCCGACGTCGGGGGTCCTCTGGTTGCGAAGTTCGTTCAAAGAATTTCGTCCTGGAAGTTGATGTCGGTGTGCGCAGGCTGCACTACCTACAGTAGCGCGAGCCTTAAACTAAGCGAGGTTCAGCACCAAAGTATCGCTTGCGAATGTATGGTAGCGTCGAATTCATACCACAATCTGAGTACATTCCAAAAAATCTTGAAGTAGTCCTTTCCCTGGCCCTACATGGTTTGCACTTACGGACTGTACAAAAGTGGGTTTGAAAGCTCAGTTTGTAAGATTGTCAAATCCAAGGGGAAAAATATCAGCGTCTGTAATTACAATTGAGAGAAGCCAAGAAGGTGTAATACGGTCAATGGGATCAGCTGAGCCCTGAAGTTTGACCTCACCCATACTGCTTGCGAGGGTTATATATATAGGGTGGGAAATGAAGTAGACTGAGAGGATAATGAGAAGTTAATAGAAAATACTGAAAACCATTGATCCCGGGTGTGATCCCACCTTGTCCGAACGTCTGAATCCACATCCGGAATATCAGAAGTCTTCAGTACCGGGAGAATCAACACGCTCCAAGTATACCTGCCAATCACCTTAGGCCGATCATGTAGTACATACAAGAACATGTGTATGGGGAAGCGGAGGGATTGTCATATGCAATGGTCACTTTGCAACCGGTGCGAGATGATCTAGATGGCACCAAAGCCCCTCGACTTCATTGGTCGTTTGAAATCTACAAGAAACCTTGAGATCTTCAGTCTTTCATCCGTCTGCAGGGTTGTTAGTTTCTTAAGTAACAGTGCTCACTCGTACTCACTAATCTCCTCTATGTAGTTTCTCGCATTTGGCCATCATTAGCTTGATAACTGCGACAATCCACGGTCGACGAAATGCTTGGTCAGCCATAGAAAAGAACCCTTATTCGCAAGGTAAGTGCCTATCACACATGTCCGTTAGAGCAGCTTTGCATGAGTGGTGGTGGACAAAAGTCTCAGCACAACGACAGGGATCGCCGAAGGAGTTCAGGGTAATGCTCACTGAATTCCTGGACCTACCCCGGGCCACCGTACTTGTGCCCAAATTGAACTCGCAGGGAATTAAACCCCAGCATTAGTGTAATATTGAACGAACATGATGTCATGCCCAGGCACATAGTCAGACCTTCCAGGCAATTACATGAACTTTAGCCTCCAGTCGGAGTTGAGTCTGGCGAGCTATCGACGTAAAGTGAAGATCATATAGGCAACATTACACTTATTCCCACAGTATAAGCATTGTTGGTATTGACAAGATTGTCGTTTGGGTTATTGGAAGACTTAGTATGGAGCGGCAGTTAATTTCTTAGCATCTTAGTTATGAGTGGGCAGTGCCCCCCCAATGGCCTATAATGCGCACTTGGAATTCATATCTGTAAAGATTACGGGGTTATTAAGCGGAGGAATCTTGAGAGAGAGAAATATAGATGTATTCTTCAAAGCTATGTAGAGATCGCTATAGTATGAATGCTATGGTTCTACTGCCTTATCCTTCTTATTTCTCCAGCGGATTCCAGCTCTTTTATCCTCCTCGAGTTATTCCAATAGGCCATTTTAGGCTTCCCTGTTCATGCCCGCATATCCCAATAGGCCATTCTCGGACTCCTGCGTTTCCCGTAATGTTTCCCGTGATATCGCACGTGAGAGTAATTCCTACACTTCTCTCAACCAACACTACTGTTTCAAACCACACCACTGAGAAGTGTGGTGAAGTCACGGATACGAGCTACGATGGGACTGATGTGTGGTAGGTGTAGAGCTTTAGTGGATGCCTAGAGGTAACACCTGAAGGTGGTATTGAGAATCTCGTGCGGGGGTGTCGATTTCGTAAAGAGCCGCTATGACACCTTGGTATGTGTCGGGTAGGGGCCTTGCTTTGGGTATCGCATACAAATAATTAAGGTCATGTTGGGTACCTAGTTGGGTTTCAGTGGAATCCCCTTTTAAGCTTTGTGGCACCCGTTGCCTTAGAATATTATATGTAGACATTCCAGCCTACGAGACTGAGATGTTTCTGGAATCGATATTCACATTCTTTTGCAGTCGGTTATAGTTCCTTCAAGGTCGTTACTCAGAATAAGTACTGGGTATGGCATCCGGAAAGCTAAGACATCGATATGGTATGACTATGATAACCGGACTAGTTTCCAAAATCACCCATCTCGGACTCAGAGTAGTAGGGTGATCTCGCTTGCCGACTACCCAATAGGGAAATTTCGCAAGTCATACGTCACATTGTCAGAAAAGCACACACCAGCACGTCAATAATGATACTTTCCAAGGCATAGAAACACGCATGGCATGTTGGATAATGTGAGATCCCTCTTAAGGCCTCCCCACTCAGCACCCACCCAAGCCCGCAAAGCACTCCTAGCTCGACAGCCAGGTGAGCCTGGTCCTTGGGGTGCGGGAATCTAATAAGCTTAGCTCTTTGCAGGGAAATAATCTTTCTTGCAGAAATACTATCTAGACGATGAGAGCAAAAACTAGACAAAACACTCGATTCCGAGAAGCCCTGGGCTTGCACCTTGCTTTCTACTTGTGATGGTCTTGTCCTGTGAGAATATAGCTGCTGATCTATATCTCCGACTAGTAATTAAAATATCTACACAACCAAAGAAGTTCTTCCCACTTCAGATCCAGGTCCCACATCCAAATTCCCGCCCCTATCCAATCCTAACCAATATTAACCCAACCCTACCCTCATCAGTTCTCCTTATAAAACTCTCCAGCCCCCACAACCTAGCGGGGGACCTTGCAAATCCCATCGAGGTCCCAATCCTCACTCCCAACACACGGCTTACACCAAAATACCCCATTAGGATCATACCTGGCCTTAATCTTCTTCAACCTTCCATACTTCTCTCCCCAGAAACTATCCTGCCAAGTCAACTCCTCCTTATCCGACTCATTCACATATGCCCCCATAGTCTGCTTTCCAGTCTTCGTGTCATAATCCAATTTCTTCAATCGTGGCACCATAAAGTCAGTCATCAAACTCTTGATTTCATCTTGCCTTTCGAAACTAGCCCCTTGTTCCCAGTTATTAGTGACCACAATGTGCGTGATAGCTTTCCTCCAAGCGGAATGCGCTGCGGAATCGACGGGTTTGGGCCCGGGAGTGACGTAGTGGCCGAGAATAAATCCACCAAGGTAGTCAATGTCTCTGAGCGCGTCTGTTGATTTTTGGACACCTGATGGGGTGGATAGGAGTTCGCGGGAAAGGAGCCTCGACCCAAGGATTGCGGTTCCGCCTTGGCCATAGAGTGTGGTTGCCAAGGTCCCAAGATAACCCGTTGCTGGTGCCGGAGGAGAAATTAACGGACTGACTAACCCGCTCTCTGGTGTTCCAACCGCCTTATACAACCAATCATTCAATGGCTTAAAAAGCTTTTCTACCCCCTTTGTGTCTTTTTGACCAAAGAAAAACAAGTATCCAACAAATACATGCGCAGTCACCTTTGGCTCTGGCACCAGAAAATTTGTGACCAAGAAATAATATCCGCTTCCTCCAAGATCGTTAACTGCTGGAGCCATGGTATGCCATCTATTGACTAATTCCCAGAAAGTATCGTTCGCGGTTCCAGGGGTTTCGTTTGGGAGGATTGGGATGGTCACATTGAGGGCGTACTGAACAAATGAAACATCCTCATGGGTGCGGAGTACGACGCTTGTGACGACACCATAGGTCGATCCACCACCGCCGCGGAGAGCCCAAAACAGTTCGGGGTTGGTGCAGGCGGAGGCTTTGACAATGGACCCATCTGCAAGTACAACCTCAAACTCGACCGCATGGTCACTCGCCAACCCCTTCCATACCCCCAATGGACTATGCCCACCACCTTGAAGGAAACCCCCAACCACTCCCACTGTACTGGCTGCCCCCGCCACAACGGTCCTTCCCTTCTTACTCACTGCCTTAGCCAACTCAAACACCATGACTCCCGCTTCTGCCTTCACCAAGAGCTCTTTCTCTTTATACTTATCTCCCTTGCAGCCCGCAGGCTCCCATCCGCCATATTGATTTTCAAAAGAAATATCACGTAGGAAATGAGTCCAGATCAATAGTGCATTCCTCCTGCTCGCACGGCCAAGGAAGTCATGTCCGGTATTCTTGATCACAACGGGAATACTGTGCTTTGTGGCGAACTTGACTGCCGTGGAAATATCCTGTGCATTGCGAGCACGCACGGCATACTGTGGAACAGAGCCTTGTTTGCATTGCTTTCTGGTCCCATCGGTGAGAAGCGAGGGGAGGGGACAGCTTTCTTCCAGTGGGGAGTAGGTTTCCCAGGTGGTGTGTTGGACGGCACCAGGTTGATTGGCCCTCCAAATACTATCGCCAAAGTCCTTGGTCACCTCGTCACAGCGTACCTTGTTGTAACCAGGCCCCTCATAACAAGCGGATGAAATTGGGCGGATACCCGCGATAAGCATCCCACCGATTGTGGAATTGAATTTCTGCCAATCCGACTTCGAGGGCCAACATGGGAGGTACGGCTGGCACTTGCAGTTTCTAAGGCTTTCAACGGTACCCGCGGTGACTGTAAGTGGTAGAAGGAGAAGCGTTGCAAAAACGCTGGCTTGAGGGAGTTGCATTGTGAAGTGCTTTCCAGATCAATGTATATAGTCCCTACGGATATGGGATTCCACTGTGGATGCGGAGTAAAGCTGGAGGAATGATAAGATCCCCTCGAGATATATACCCCCCATTGTCGACCGACCAATTGTAGACGGACTGTAAACCCTTCTTGGCATTGTATCCGTTGTCCTGCAGCGAAGCCCGCCCAGCAGACGCTAACGTATAATGCTGCGCCCCCAATTAACGTCAACCAAGATCGGTGATGATGCTGATAGGAGCCGGACTCCAGTAATTTCTTAGAAACTCACTCTGATAATTACTTTACCCACAATTCCCAGGTAGATTCCTCTGGGCTGGACACACGCGATGAAATGGGCGTCGACCGCCTCTGGCTGCAGGTCAGCAAGTAAAGTATGTAATGTCGTTTGCTAAAGCCTGGATAGGTTCCGATCGTAACACAACGGGAGTCGATCCCAGACATGCGAATCGCAGGGCTGAGTTACTCACGAATCATATGCCACTGTGGGGTGGGGCTCTATCCGGGTACCGAACCCGGCGTCTGAGTTACTAGACTGGTAAGGCTCCAAGTGCCTATGTATGTGCGTAGTGAGACGGCCTATATATATCCTGCGGGACGGGAGCCGACCGCGCGGGTTTACCGTACTCTACTACCGATTGGTGGTGCTGCGCATAGGTACAAGTGTATATACAGCCCAGCCAGACAAATTCGCGCATTTAGCTGCTATACGAGCAAAAGGCTGTTCAACTTCCGCCATTCCAAACCGCTGAGGCCGAGACTGTGGGCAAATTCTTACTCTACTTCGGAAAATTGTCCCGATCGATATGCGAGATTAATGTCTATTGGGCTGGAGCTAGTCCTATTCGGGCACACTAGTAGAATGTTTGGGCTGTGGGAACCAGAGCTAATCCGGATTGGGAAGTACTCTTGAACGGGGGACTAGAGGCGGCCTAAAGTAATCACAACCCCAAAAGCACAATAATGATACTCTAGTACACCTTAGAATGAGAATGAGCAAATCACTTTGGCGGCTCCAGTAGCTCCCCAAGAGCCTAGAATGATGCTCGCTTCATGCGGAAATGCACCTAATAAATCAGGTTTTCCAAGATATCATCATGTCGCCCTGCCTTCCCTTCCCGAAAACTATATACCTAGGCACAGATATGGATCGGTAGATACCCACGAATTCCATCAATTAAAGACTCCAATCTAATTTTCGCTGCAGCTAATTCATCTTCTGAATCCTCCTCAGACATGTGAATGTGGGATTCTCAGTGTCATAACTGTGCGATGTCATCTATCACCTCCATGAGGCAGCGATCAACAAGGACTTTTCGCTGGAACGAGACATTCAAGTTTTTGTGTGTTATGTCCCACGGATTACGTTTGCCTTATGACTCAGCAAATCTGGGGTAAAGAGGCAGGTTAATTGGGGGCGTCAATGAAAAAGTGATGCTAGCCTAGATATCAAAACTAAAAGGCAAGACCGGGTGCTAAAGCAGCCTTTTAACGACCTACCACCCCTAGTGGCTTTGGTTGAATATTAATAGAAGGCCTCCAGGTAATCTACTGGCATGGAGAGGCTGTTGCACTAATTTGCAGAATTTACGTATTTGTATGTGCATCATAACTGACTGCAAAAGTATCTTATATTCAAATATCAAGTATACAATATCTCTATATGTGATCACCTAGCCACTACCTTGCGTAATGAGACTACACTAGTATTATCCCTATGGATGTCAAGTGCTCGAAACTATCTCCTATGAGACCACTGATGTCCTGAGAACAGACCCAGAGCTACTACGCAGGCCACATTAGTGGTGCCTAATACGGGGTTGTTGGTTATATCCTACTTTCGTCTGCTTGTATATGTAGAAGCAGTTCAAGTCTCCCCGCGGAGTATTTGGGCGGGCGAATAAATGCGGAATATCTACTACGAATAAGGCCACGGATTTAAATAGATCCTCAGTCTGGGCTCGAACGCTACGAGAGTCTTATCCGCCGGGGGGTCTCATACATAAGGGAGGCCTTATTCAAGGGACCACCAGTGTAGATAGTTATACGGCACAACTAGTTGGATGCTAGAACGTGAGAGCACATACCTGCTCATTATCCTCAATATCCTCATCTGCAGCCCCCTCACACTCTATGCCCTGATCTTCTGCACCAAGGGATTTCTTAATCACGAGGCTGAGTTATGTCGAGAAAAGGAAGGCCACCGCTGGAGTCATATTTGCAAGGGCATCTTATACAATGAGCAGGTCTTATTTGCAAGTTTCTACGGTATAAATGTACACAAGAAACTTGGTAATCCTAGCGCTGCGTGGAAGCTTGAGGATATCGATGGTTATAGGTTACTGTAAGAAATAAGCGTTCTTCACTGTGAAAGTCAAGTCCTTTGGCTGAGTGAAGGGGCAATACAGCAACTTGGTAATAGCACTGTGTGCAACCTAAAAATTGCGCCGAGAAGTGACACGGTTGGCTAATTCTATGATCTTCAGCTTGTTGTTCTTTACTTAGTATCTGAATTAAAGCAATTAAGACTAGTGATGCTGGGGCTACAGCTCGCTAAGACGCTCCTGTTACTTTGGTGTACGTTACGTTCCTAGGTATAGCACCTACGCACGTTATATGCTTGAGGAGGGTAAGTCAGCCCTGGTACCTACAATACTAGTATGTATATTTCCGTAGCACTAATCTAGTCTTGATTCGCCTGACTTTGTGGTAGCCACTTACTGTTCAATTGACTGCCATAGAATGGCTGCTATGTCCCGTGTCCATACAGATTTAGGTTTGTGCGGTAGATATAGCATTATACAGCAGCTCCTTTGATCTAAAGTGGCACCTTGTATATTTGTTTCAATGTCGAATCAAAACGAAGTAGCCGAGGATACCATTGAACTTCCAATTGAGATCCCTCAATATCATTGTATCATTAAGGAAATAAAAAAACCTATTCAAAATCCTAACATTTCGCCGTTCCATCCCTTACACACAAATGTCTAACAGTCAAAAAATATACCCCGGCGAGATCGCCAATATGACATTTAATAACACATATCAAAAGCAGACACAAAACAGGTAGCTTAAAGTAAGAATGAAGCCAGACGGAACAGAAAATCCAAAGACTTGGAAAAGATATAATCCTCGTTCACTCATCACAAAGGTTCCCAGCAGAGGCCAGATGCTCAGTAATCTTAAAATGTTGCTCGACAAAACTCCGAGCTTCATCTTCTCTCCACCCTGTCTCGGAGGGTGCACTCCTCATCCTAGCAAGCTCCTCCAAGATAACCTTACATGCAGATTGTACCTCTTCAGTAGTGATTGCTGCTGTAAAGAGGGAATGTGTGCTGGCTGTACCCTTGGATTTTGCGCTGGTAGTTTGAGTGACAACTGATTCTGCTGGGACAACGATGCATGCCACCAATGATGACCAATGGGATTTGTTGTCACCATTTGCTGCTTTCTCGATCATGTCCGCGAATGTTTTGGCGGGTGGTGCAGCGAGTGCTGACTTCAAGGCCCCAGCATCGATTTGGGACTCGACATGGTAGTCCGAATCAATGGGTGGACATTTGGCTAATGTAATATTATGCTGTTGGGCAATCTTCTCCAGGCATTCCCCGACCTTCCGCATCCCCTGATAAAATGGGACAAGACCTTCATTGAGTATCCGGGTTTCTGATGGGGGAATCAGTGAGATAATAGTCGACATGAGGTATAAGCCAACGCGATGAGTGGCATAAGTTGACTGGGCCCAAGTATCCAAGATTGGAGGAACTGTACCGCTGGATGGTCTGTATTGGAGGGTAGGGAGGCCCCAAGCCCCAAGAGGTGAGAGTTTTTGAATACTAGGCATTGCAGGTGTGGATGTGGAAGAGTATAGGTAACGGCTGAACACGTATATAGGCGTTTGCTAAGCTGAAAGTCTCTTGTGCATGCGTTTGAAACTCACACAGCTGTCAAATACCAATTGCAATGGAATCGATTGTTAGGTATAGGTGAAGTTCCGCAGTTCATGTGTGAATGCGGGGTCCGGAAAAGGATTTCATCAACGCTGATACTAATTTACTGCTTGATATTGTAGGAATTACTCTCACGTGCGATATCACGGGAAACATCACGGGAAACGCAGGAGTCCGAGAATGGCCTATTGGGATATGCGGGCATGAACAGGGAAGCCTAAAATGGCCTATTGGAATAACTCGAGGGGGATAAAAGAGCTGGAATCCGCTGGGGAAATAAGAAGGATAAGGCAGTAGAACCATAGCATTCATACTATAGCGATCCCTACATAGCTTTGAAGAATACATCTATATTTCTCTCTCTCAAGATTCCTCCGCTTAATAAACTCGTAATCTTTACAAGAAGGGCCGCATTCACTATTGCTTTCATCACAGAAGTCGTTAGTACCGCAGTCTTTATTACGGCTAATCTGAAAGAGTATACTTCTCGAGATCCACTTTAAAAGGGCTTGATTTGGGGGCAAAAGATAGAAAAAAGTAGACTACTGTAATAGTGGTGTTGTTGAGGCGCTATTCACTAAAAAGGGAGATTCACCTGGCTTCAAACTGGGAGCGCTGTGACGGAAAGCCTCGCCTTACACCAATGTGTCCTTTTTGGGCAGCATGTGAAACTTACCGCTGGTGTTCAAGGCCTTTCTAGAACCCGTTTGGAGCGATCTCAAAAATTGTATCCCTTCGCCATACAAGGGACCCTTGTATACTTCTGCAACGGTTAGAGATACAATCTCCCTGATGTGAAGCCCCCCCTCATAATGCCGTAGCCTTCACAAGCGTCGTTTTTGGGAGTTTAATGCAACTCCATGCCTTGTACATCACTCCCACGGGGAGATCTAGCTTTAGACAAAAAAGTAAAAAAATAATGGTACTGTATGTGGGGATATTTTCGCCGGCGTTCTGTATGTATATATTTTTATTGGATGATCTCGGATATTATTCTGCTTTTGTTTGGTTGTAGCAACCCAGCACCCCGAAATTGATGAATTACCTAACTGCGCGCAGTGGCGATCGATCTGTCGATATCAAACCATTAACCAAAGTGCCGAACAGTCTGCCCAATCCTCGTGGTTGACTATGGTTTTGAGAGCCAGCCTTGTCTCTCTGCCTATACTGTCCTCCTGGTATGGCTGTGCATTATAAAACTTTCTAAATTTGGGCACCTGCAGCAAGCCTTCGTAGCATGCAATATGAGTACATACGACCCAATAAAAAACCCGGCATGCATGGTGGATAGACTCTCACTGGTAACAATTGACGATTTCATTTCCGGTATACCGTTGTTGCTTCAGTCAAGTCTGCGTAGCAAGGCTGCCTTGGCCTTTTTTTGTTTTTCGAAATCAGTACGGGGAGGCTGCCTTGTTTTGATAGCTTTGTCTGGATTGATCCAAGTGAGAGGCGCACACATTTCCAGTCCAGGAGCTAAATAGTGGTGCTATCGAGAAACATATAAGATAGCTCCCACACCGGAATCACTCAATAACTTCCATATCTAGCACCACCGACCAATACTACCCTGAAACGGGGATTGCACACCTTTCAGATACAGCAATACTGTAGTGTCAACGAATAACTCTTGTTTAATATCATACATTTATTGCAAGAGCTACGTGTATACAATTGGCAAGAGTGGTGGTTCCAGTAGAAGTTTCACCTTGCTAACCAGCTATGTGTATTTACAGGTCACAGCAAATTCTGCCACATTGACTACAGTCAACCAATTGCATTATTTCTGATAGAGGGGAGCCGCGTAATTCTTTGTCGCCAGGTAGGAAATTTTCCTAACCCTGAATATACTACCGAGGTCTATCGTCTATCGGTTGAACTGATGTTCATATGCACACAGGTTATAAACGGGTATGCAGGGCTTAGAAGCTGCAATCGCGCGAGTACAGGCAGCACTAGGGGTTACACCCGAGGATTACCCTGACCGAGCAAGCTGGTTGAATATCGCTGAGGACTATTTGTATAGTCTGTATGAACAACCTGTGAATTTGCAGGACTTAGAGGCTGCCATCACTTGCATAAAGGCAGCAGTAGCAGTGGAGGTAGCACCAGAGGATCACCCAGATCGACTAGAATTGTTACACGAACTTGGGAGCTATTTGGGCGACCAATATGAACGAGCTAGGAATGTGCAGGACTTGGAGGCTGCCATCACTTGCATAAAGGCAGTATTGGAGGTAGTGCCAGAGGATCACCCAGGTCGACTAGAATTGTTACACGAACTTGGGAGCTATTTGGGCATCCGATATGAACGAACTGGGAATTTGCAGGACTTAGAGGCTGCCATCAATTATGCAGAGGAAGCTGTGGAGGCAGCTGCTGAGAATCACCCTGATCGACCACAATTCTTAAACAACCTCGGTACTCAGTTAAGTAGCCGAAATGAACGAACTGGGAATTTACAGGACTTAGAGGCTGCCATCAATTATGCCGAGGAAGCTGTAGCGGCAACTGCAGAGGATGACCCCAATCGGGTAGTACGGTTAATTAATCTTGGGTGCCACCTGCATAGCCGATATATTCACACCAGGAGCCTTCAGGACCTAGAGGCCGCTATCAATCACACAGAAACAGCAATGGAGGCAACACCACCAGAGGATCACGCTGATCGTGCACTAATGTTGAACAACCTTAGTACCCAGTTGTGCAGCCGATCTGATCGGAGTGGGAATTTGCAGGACTTAGAGATTGCCATCAATTATGCAGAGAAAGCTGTAGCGACAACACCCGAGGATCACGATCGGGCAGGATTCTTAAAGGGCTTGGGTGTCGTTTTAGCTGCCGATATCAACGAACTAGCAATTTGCAGGACCTTGAAGCTGCTATCAATCACACAGAGGCGGCGGCGAAGGCAACACCAGAGGATCACCCAATGCTTGCAGACTGTTTGGGCAGACTTGGTGGTTATTTGAGCCGCCGATCTGAACGAACTCGAAATTTTCAGGACCTAGAAGCCGCTATTAATTATGTACAGCGAGCAATGGAAGTGACACCAGAGGATCACCGTGATCGAGCGAGATGGTTAAACAATCTTGGGAATTATTTATGCAGCCGATGCAAACGAACTGGGAATTTGCAGGACTTAGAGACTGCCATTAATTATGCAAGGGGAGCTGTGGAGGCAACTGCAGGGGGTGACCCTGATCGACCAAAATGGTTAGCCAACCTTGGGAGCTATTTGGGCATCCGATATGAACGAACTGGGAATTTGCAGGACTTAGAGGCTGCCATTAATTATGCAAGGGGAGCTGTGGAGGCAACCGCAGAGGGTCACCCTGATCGATCAAAATGGTTAGCCAACCTTGGGAGCCTTTTAAGCAGCCAACACAAACGAACTGGGAATTTGCAGGACTTAGAGGCTGCCATTAATTGTGCAAAGGAAGCTGTAGAGGCAACTGCAGAGGATGACCCCAATTGGGTAGAACGGTTATTTAATCTTGGGTGCTATTTAAGCTACCGGTATGAACGAACTGGGAATTTTCAGGACTTGAAGACTGCCATCAATTATGCCGAGGAAGCTGTAGAGGCAACTGCAGAGGATGACCCCAATTGGCTAGGACGGTTAATTACTCTTGGGTGCCACCTACATACCCGATATATTCACACCAGGAGTCTTCAGGACCTGGAGGACGCTATCAATCACACAGAAACAGCAATGAATGCAACCCCAGAGGATTACTCTGGTCGTGCAGTGCTGCTGCACAACCTCGGTAATCAGTTAAGTTGCCGATATGAACGAACTGGGAATTTGCAGGACTTAGAGACTGCCATCAATTACGTAGAGAAAGCTATAGCGGCAACACCAGAAGATCACCCCCATCGGGCAGGATACTTAGCATGTCTCGGGAGTGTTCTGAGCAATCGATATGCACGAACCGGGAATTTGCAGGACCTGGAAGCCGCTATCAATTGCGCGGAGACAGCAGTGAAAATTACACCAGGTGATCACCCTGAGCGTGCAGAATGGTTGCATAGGCTTGGTTGCTATTTGAAAAAGCAATATGATAATACAAAAGATTTACAGCACCTGGGGCGATCTAATAATGCAATGTTTGCGTGTTGGAGCATTTCTACTACCCAAAGATTGACACGAATAAAAGCAGCTAGGGATGGTGCTGTAGGATTGGTACTTATGCCTTCAGCTACTAGTGCTAATTTGTCAAGAGCTTACTCACTCTTACATGATGCCACTCATCTAATCCCGCTAGCCATTTCGCGGTCTTTAGAGCGTGAGGATCAACAGCATATCCTGGGAGCGCTACACGGTCTAGCATCTCTTGCTTCAGCGGTATCATTACAAGCTGGGAAATCACCATTAGAGGCCCTCCGCCTGCAGGAGCTAGGTCGCAGTGTTACAAATAGCCAGCTTCTTGACTACCGCAGTGAGATATCGGATCTAATGGAGCAGCATCCAACATTGGCAAAAAAATTCGATTCCCTACGGTAGGAGCTGGATTCACCTTTTCCTTCAACTGAATCCTCCTCAGATACCTTCATGGACAAACGGCTACCAATACAACAAGCTGCAATTCGCAGGAGACAACAAGATGCAATTCACAGAAGGGATAAAGCCGCGAGAGGCCTGGATGATATACTTCAGCAAATTCGGCAGATACCAGGACTTCAAACCTTCCTCCGTGCAGAATCTGAGGAGTATTTCTTATCAGCAGCACAAGAGGGACCAATTGTAGTACTGAATGCCACAGAGCTTCGCAGTGATGCAATACTTCTTACAAAAGAACAAGTCACAAGCATACCTTTACCCCAACTTTCCTACGCGTTAATGACTAAGCACCTTGACACCATTCGCTATTGTCCCGTTTGCGCTTCTAGGATCGTGGATGGTACAAACAAAAATGAGAACCAAGTCAAGAGAGAGATGCTGGAATGGCTATGGAAGGCTGCGGTACAACCAGTACTACAGGCACTCGGCGTTTACCCCCAAAAAGTTTACCCTTTGCCCCGTATCTGGTGGATTGGACTTCACCACCTAGCTCAGGCACCGATTCATGCAGCTGCAAAATTCGCAAGAGGGACCTTTAAGGTCAAGATGACAACCCTTCAATATTGCCTTCCATCATACACATCCACAATCAGGGCACTGCAATATTCACGGTCTCGCCAATGCCAGCAGAATGGACCCATGCTAATAGTGACCATGCCTACAACGCCAGGGGCAAGTCCTTTGAATAATGTAACTGAAGAGGCTGATGAAATTATGCACAGCCGTCGGGGTATCGGTACAGTGAAAACACTCAAACAACCAACGAGTGGGTGTGTGCTTCAGGCACTTTCGCGTTATAGTATTGCTCACTTTGCCTGTCATGGTGTTTCTTCAACCAACCCCGCGGACAGTCATCTTTTACTTCTTAAAGGTACAGGAGATGTTGACAAGCTCTGTGTCAAAAATATTGCGGCACTGAAATTACCGGCAGCTAGGCTAGCCTATCTCTCAGCATGCAGCACTGCACACAGTAAATCGCCCGAGCTCATTGATGAAGTAACTCATATTGTGAGCTCCTTTCATATTGCGGGATATACCAATGTCATTGGCACATTATGGCCAGCAGAAGATGAGGCCTGTCACAAGATGGCAGCGGAGTTCTATTCCATGCTCAGTAAGACAGATGATGTAGTATTATCTTACCGCGATGCAATTCTGGCATTGATGGAAGAGAAGCCTTCACAGCCAATGTACTGGGCACCATTCATTCACTTCGGGGCTTAACAGGTACACATCCATATCCTTCATTTAACAATATTATTCAAAGTTACGTATGCTGATATCGTGGCAAGCTTGACAGGGAGTGGTGTCGCAGTTGCAATCGATTGTGGGTGGAAACAAAATGCCGTAATGCTGCAGCTGAGGGCATATCGGTTAGGGTATACGTAATTGAATAGGTCGGTCGGTGGAACAATACAACTCTATTTTGGGACTTTGGTGTCCTTTGCCTTACACTGGAGAGTGTGTCCTTTTTGAGCAGCATTTGAAACTGCTCGCTGGTGTTAAAAGCTCTTCTAAGACTCGCCATGTGTATCGGTCGGTGAGATAGGATCATGCATGCAGCAGAAAAACATGAGGTGACGGGTTAACAGTGGGATTCATGGGATGTACTAATTATTTTATGTATCAAGGAGCCCGAGGAGAAGGTGATATATCAAGCTATCAGTTTCTTAAGCAATCTATTTCAATTCATGCCCCGGGTTTGACTCTCCGCGCACCACTGTAGCTGGTTGCCCCAATACCTGGAGTCCGTATCAAGGCGTCTGGACAACCTCTACACAAAAAATATACCAACGCAACGAAGTAGCAGATATCTAGGTTAGTAGACAAATCATAGCAATTGTCCGCGGCTAGTACAGTGCGCGGGTGGGAACACTAAGATCTCGCTAGCCGAATTGTTAGGACTATGGATAACGGCGCTAGATCTAGATCTCGGCTCTTAAGAGCTCTAAATAATAGCCACGGATAATCTAAAGCCACCGATAATGGAACTGAATCTAGATTCCACAATGATGATAGAAGCTCTAAATAGTGTACAAGGACAGTATTTTCCCACCGGAGATTCATCTATTACACCATGCACACATGGTTGCTCCGGCATTTTTCAAATGATGCACGGCAGGAGTTCCAAAAATACTTCGAAACTCAAAGACAAGGAAACCGCTTCAGCCATCACTTATCGATGGAGATTAATTAGCCTCCAACAATCCAAAAGTCCGCTGCAATTCACTCATCCCCACTTCTACATAAAATACATCTAAAACACAAAAAAGAGAAACTCGTATAGGCACCATCAAACCGTACGTGCAATAGCAAATTCTCCATAAGCAACTAGACTAGCCCTCAACCGCTAACTCTACAAATTTAGTGCAACAAGGTGAACCCATTTCTCGATTCCTAACAGGTATTGTGATCATTTACACGCACACTCTGGTTGTGGGGTGGGGAGTCAGAATTAGGATTCCGGTTCCTGTGGAAGATTCTTGATTGACTAGGAATTTAGGTGTTTCGTGAGTTCAGGGTAATGGAGCAGCAGGGTACAACCAAATTAATATTCAAACACCAAGTACCGAAACTCTACCCTACTCCTCATTCCAGTCATCACTAGCATGTTTTCGGACACACTCTATCCACGCACGGGCACAAATACATATGTAACCTGCCATTTCCATTTCCTCCAATAACGAACCCCCAAAACCTGAACCCGGTATACACAACAAAAAACCCAATCCCCCACCCACCTAAACAACCCCTCCACCTAAACAACCCCTCCACCTAAACTACCCCCTGACTCCATCCACCTTTTTACCAAACAATCCTAACAAAACACACTCCCAGATCCCTCACGCCCCCAACACCCTTGAGCTTGGCGGCCTCACCACGCCAGCGCTGTCCTCCTCTCCCAAGCAGGAGGAGAATAACTTCATCGATTCCTTCTGCTCTCGTATTGCATCGGTGCCTTTAAGCCTTCGCCTTTGTGCGGCCTTTAATCTCGTCTCCGCATTCCGAGTCAGGAGGGAGTTATCGGCGAAAACCTCTACCTTGACATAATGCAGCGAAACAGGAAAAAAGCCAAAGAGCCAACAGTTGGAAAACAAAGGGATAATATAAAAAACAGTTAAAAAGTCTCATCATTTGAACCGTAGGTAGTTCACATGGCTCATTTGTCCCAGGCCCATACTCGGATCAAGTGGAAACTGGTTGCAGTCTTAAAACACAACTGGAGAAGAAGAGGCAATCCCCAGAAGTGAACGATAAAGATTAGGAAAGGACAATTAACTATGGATTACCTTATCCCCCGCATTCTAGTCCTCGCTACTGGACCTTGGCTATAAATCACTCATACTTGACCCCAATCCAGCTCGCTCCATGGAGGCCCTTGGATAGATGGCAAGGTTATAGCATTGGTTGGAGTAAAGGGGAAGGCGAGTAGGGTATCGGCCAGGGAATTTGCCTGAGATGAAGGGCATGGGCGTGAGGGAGCTGCAGCTAGAGGTGTAGGTGAGGGTAAAGATGTAGGCGAAAGTGGTGGTGAAGATGAGCGAGCCAGCCGCCTGGCAAAGGGAGTGACAGCTGAGGCGGTGTTCATTGCCATTTCTGTTGTGGGAGGGTTCTGTATGGCTATTTCCCTTTCTGTACGGAATACTTGGGCAACCGGATTAAATACTTGCTAGTCTAGTTGGCTGTCAATATACGGTGCTGTCGTTTGCCTGCCAGTTGTACAAGGAATGAGTTGATTATCTAGGAGGATTTATCCTGTGCAAAATCTTGAGGGTTGATAGCAGCCATTGTCCGCTGCATAGAAATATATTAGTATAAATTATAATTATGATTGGGACATACTTACAAGTAGATGGATGATGTATTGCTCGTGTAAGAGATCAAGGGGAGGGAGTATTTGTTCGAGTCAAACTATAGTATGGGTATTCGGCCCCAGGACCTAGTGCTGTTGGAAGAAGCGTGTTGTGGTTAATAGGTATGCTTGACCTGTAGTTCGATTTGAATGAGTGATGTTGAGGATAAGGAGTTTTGGGGGAAGAGAGTATGGTTGCGTAGGCAAGGTCCTATTATCCGTGGCGTTTATGTTTACGTTGGGAATCCCCCTGGTTGTTTTACCATTGCCGGAACCTCGTTTCAATGAAGCTGCATCTTCCGAGTGCCATCCAACTCAGAACCATCTGTTCCACAAAAAAACCCATAAAGGACATGTGACTCCCTGCTAAGCGCAAGCTCTCAGACTATTGTGGTCCCAGGAATCTTCCGAGTTTGCAGAAAATCTGTTGCAGCGATCCCACACATGCCTCCGCCTTTATTATTGCGGATATAAATCTTTCTCCAGTCTAGATGGTACTCCGCGTTCAGACTTACTGTGTCACCAAAATGCACGCATGCCAGGCATCCCGAAATCTATTGGGGTCAATGATGTTATCATATTGTGTATATAGAGGTTGCGGGTTTGTGCGATAACCTACCTGGAAATTCTGGCTGAATCTTTATACTTCTCTTTTTGACATTCTCCAAATTTATGAGTAGCTCGTTGCATAGAAACAACCTCATGAAATTCAAGCAATCAACCCAATAATTGCTGAGATATGTCCTGTCCTTTCACAACCTCACCCTCTACCGCATGGCTCTTGGATTTAATCAGAAGCTTGCCGAAGACATTGAGGAGAGTGGGCAATTTTGCGGCTAAATCTTCGCGGCTCAATTGATGTTCATGCCCGATGCAGCATTTCTATCCATATTGTGAAATGGGTGTAGTCAGCAACTCAATTCACATTGAATGTTACCCATAGGGAAATGCACGAGTCAAACATCAAACAAACAAAACAGGAGGGACCTACATCTAGTAGCCTACCGTACATTGCAGTCTCCGCTCTGCTATTTGATAATACTGTTCAATAATGCCGTGCAGGTAGTTTGCAGTGTCACTAGTGAATTTTAAATGGCGGACTGTGATTCTGTCCAACAGACTACGTGCACCTCGCTTGACTTCCAGTCAAGTGCCTCATCTTCTGGGTCCAGTGCATTGATAGGCAGAAGCAAGCTGTGATTCTCCGCTGGGTTTTTCTGCCTTTTCTTGATGCAAATAAGTCCTCAATTCAGCATCTTTCCTTTTGCAATAGACCTTCCAACTGGCTCGTATTCCGATCGGACTGCATTTCCAAGAACAGCCTTAACTTGGCCAGGACTGATAACTTCCCCTGGTTTAATTGTAATATTCAGGAGTATTTCCAGAGAATCAATGAGAAACTGATAGTGTGGGTTGTGGCTCGGATGCAGGATCCTCGTTCTTGTGGAGAATGTGGACATATTCTCTAATCCCAGGCTTCACTCTCAGACCATGCTTGGCGTTGCACAACCTTGGGAGGTAGACATATCCTATAGTTACAGCAAAAGGATTCAGTGATGTGTACCGTAGAGGGGCAAACGGTGGTCATATACATACCTCTCTTAAGTTTGGTTGGATCTGTAGACTCACCCTTGTGTGGTATTGGGCTGAATTGGCGATACTGTGATTTTTTATCGATAAGAACCCCCGGTAACGCACATTCGTTATAAGCAATAAGCGAATAGGTGAACCCTCTGTATGGGGGGCATATGTTTACTGTATGTGTAGTCTCCCTCTCCTGATTATATTTATACTGGTCAGAAATGCCATGCAGGTAGTTTAATGACAGCCTGTAGTTCTGCCCGCTTGGCTCCTAGTGTGAAGCGGTCAAGTTCCCCATCTTCCGGGTCCAGTGCATTGGCATGGTCAATTAGGAACAGGAGCCTATGCTATGAGGAAGCCTTGATGTAAAATGTAGTCAACTGATTGATATTCTGACACTGTTCCAAGTGTTCTCTTCCCTTTGTTTCACTATCTCCGGGATATGCGAGGACTAAAGCAAACTGGAGATATCCAAACACATCAAGATATAGAGCCCGGCAATCTGGTAGATATACCACTCGGTGGTCTCCTCCTTCATAAGGAGACACGTTAAAGCTGCCGGTATATGCGATTTCCCGGATCCTAGTGTTCCATGTAGATGGTACATCCTGGTACCGTGGTATTTTAGGGCTTGCGGCACCGGAATTGCTGATGTGCGTAGAACCAGAACCGATCATGAGTATCAAGGGAAAATCTATCGCTGGGGACTTCTCCAATAAGGGAAATGGCAAGTTTTGAAGGCTATTCGGGTCACAGTAGTCATCTAGCAGAAAGGGTGCAGAATCTAGCTCCTAGAGAATATCCACAAATCACATCTGTGCATTAGTCGAGTGGTCTTTCCGGCTAAGGTTCCCCAGCTTGCTGGACTACCCAATCCAAGAACAACGGGTGGTTGGGGGAATGCATACCAGTCACATGGCAAGCAGAGTGATGGAATAAGGTTGGTTCTATCGGACCTCTCGAGGTGGAATTACATCCCGACGATCTCGACGGTGAGCGGGGGACCGCGACCGAGAGGGTTACTGTCGTGGGGTGAGGTGATGGGATCTATCATGGTGATGACTGTTAGCGTACAGTATGTATAGCATCCACCGGGTGTATAGGCAAACCTAGCACCCAGTGATCACGTTTTGTTCTAGCGGTTACACTCCCCAATAATGGCTTGGGCGTAGGTGATGGCTTGGGTGTGGAGAAGAACTTGACGTCAGCATAAGATGGATGTTTTTCTCCCCACTGCTCCTTGGTCTAATTTCGGTACTCCAATCCCCGCTGGAGCCTCTTTGGGGCTATCCCATCATCTAACAATGGTCGCTGAGCTGCTCGCCAGGTTTAACATTGGCTTCTTTCAATCGGTGACTTGGAAATAGAAGATCTAGTAGATGATATAGCCACCGTGAGTATGCGTATGTTTGATCCGATGATGAACAAGAGAGAAAGGAAAGGGAAACCCCGGAGAGTGGATAAATCCAAACTCTCCATGACTAATCCCCACTAGGCAGGTATCCCCTAGTCTGGTTGGCACGGTATCCCCTAGTGTTGCCGCAGTTCTTTTAGGAAATACCCCCCTGCACACACCCCACTCCTTTGTTGGCTGATAGCTCCCCCAATTGCTGCCGTCTGCCCTCCAATGCACCTCAAACCGTTAATCGATCGGCGGCTCTCACACATGTTTTCCATGGTTTCCCTCGCGGGGGTGGCCTTGAACTCCACTTGGTGGTTGCGTTTTTGTGGGTGGATCAGACAGCCGACTCCGGAATACTGGTGGATTCTGAGATCATGTCCCATGTGCCCCCAGCATACTCTGCACCCACATAAATAGGCTCGCAGGGTAGGCAAGACCTCCAGCCTTCGGGGCCTGGGTGCGTGGTGTTTGTGTCATTGTTTGTGCAAGGTGTGGGGTGCAGGGTTGCGGTCGGACCAACATTAATGTACAAAAGTTTATTACTCAATTATTTAGCTAGAGAAAAAGTGAGCCCATTTGATCAAGTAATTAATGATTGGTTGCTTTTGAATTATAATTATCACCCGGGATTTGAATGGGAAGACCTTGCTGTGGTGCTCGCGAGCGACCCCGAACATATGAGAGCAAGAGCGCCCAAAATATATTTGCTACGCTTGTGCGATAGCCACCATAGGTGCCAACCAGACTACACCATAGGTAGGTTCTTCGTTGATCCGTGAGTTCAGGGTAATAGGGCGGAGGTGTCACCCCTTTCTTTCAAAAGAGGCTGGTAGGGCAAGGAGGGTAATAGATATGGGGCACGAGAAAAACACCAACTGTGTGCTTTAAAAACTCTATTCTACTCTACTCTGTCCCACCTACTCTACTCCTCGCTCCCTTCTTACTAGCAAGTCCATTCTTTCATCTTCACAGTTTCATATACATATACCAGTATCTTTACCTGGTTGATCTCAGCTGTCCTTTCCACTTGAATAACGCCTCACAATTTAACATCTATATATGTATATCACTGACTCAGGTTCTATTTCATGGTTAGATATTACACGAATATGTAGAGAAACCTCAATCTCCCCCCAGGTATATATATGTTCTAGCGAGCCTGGGATGTTCGTGAATCGTCTAAAAAGTTGCAGGTAATTTTATAAGCGCCTGCACCTGGCCGCTTCACCTGTATCTACCTATACATATACCAATTTGTATGTAAATGGATAACTGCCTCTGCTGTATGCTATGTCAAACTTCCTCTTACCTAGCGTTATTCTATCCGAAAATCCCGTAGTTGATGCTCGTAAAATATATATTTGGATGGGTCGCAGTCAAAATGCATTGGATAATTGATTTCGTTTGTAGCAACCATATATATATATCTTGTAAGCTTACGAGGTTATGAACAGAGAAGAATTTTAATCGAATAAAAAGAATTGTTATTTAGATAGCTTGTGTTATGCTCATTAGTACTATCAGAATAACTGCCCTGACAACAAGGAATTACATAGAGAAATCTGCTGCTTTTATTGGCCTTCATTATGTGAGAGTATTTCATATGGATTTTTATTGTGATTCTTGTGTTTGGTATGGGTATATACATACATTTAATACATATTTATAGGTCGGATTTTGATTTTCTCCACCTATTTACACCTGTATTGTATTCTTCACAAAATCTATTGGAATTGCTCTCTGCAGAGTCAAGGCAAAGAGAAAAGCTCCATTCTAGTTTACCATCCTTGTAACATCTCAGATTCTTACAAAAACTTGTGCAGTTCGCACCTATAGATGGTACAGACGGCTTCGTGAGCTCGCCTGGCGTTCGTGGGGGATACCCTGAACATATATATAGGCGAATAATCAAGGCTCTGTAGGACAGGCTTCTATATCTATATACTTGTAATTAAGTACAACGCAGACACCCGTATCACCAATCTTTCTACTTCCAATCCCCATACCGTCCTCGCCGCTGCTCAAAAAATGTTCATAAAAGAGGATTAAGCACTCAGACCAGTTTTCTACCGCTGATACCACTCGCGGAAGGCCTCGGTTTTGATTGGAGTAATAACCAAGCTGCAGCATCTGCAACGACTGGCTCAGACGGCGTCACTGTTCGCACCCCCCCCAAATATGTATCAATGGCTGACAACACGCGGAGGTGTGAATTCACCGCTTCTTTTGCCAACAAGTTGCTCTCTTCCCTATTAGGGCAAGGGTCGAGACATAAATGGGATGCCAAAACAGCAAACACTTGTTAGCACTCCTACCCAGCCTTACACCCCCCTACCCGCTGACTCATACCCCCAAAAACCTCACCATAGACCTTAATCCTAACAAACACATTCCCAGCTCCCTCACGCCCCCAACACCTTTGCACGCGCCGCTGGCAGTTTGTAAACCTATTTCTTGATCAATCTCCTGAACTGTGACCCTGAGTCGCTTGAAACCCAGGTGTACAATCTTTGTTTGGGCCCTCAGGGCCACTGCCTTCTCCGGTACATCTTCTGGCGCTGGGCTCTGTCCTCGATCCCCCAAAATCCAGACAAACCCGGATTGTATGTCTGCATGTGGGGGTTTCAATTTCGTCAGCCACTTTGTCCACTTCCGGAAGAACAACTCTCCCGAGTTTGGATGTGTCTGGCAAAGAATTGGCATGTTACTCTCTGCTAAACTCAGGCTGTGGGACTATTGTGGTCCCAGGAAATCTTCCAGGTTCCCAAACGATCGCAGAAAGTCTGTCGCGGCCCGCCGAGCGATCCCAAATGTGACTCCGCCTGTATTATTGTGGATATAATAGTGCTCCACATTCAGGCTTACTGTGTCGCCAACCATATATGCATGCCAGGCATTTCGGCATCTATCAAAGTCAATCGTGTTATCATATTGCGTATATAGAAGTGCGGCGGTGTGCTAAAGCTTACCTGAAAATGCTGGCTGAATCTTTGTACTTTTCATTTTGACATGCCCCTAATTTATGAATAGCTCGTTGCACAGAACCAACCTCGTGAGAGTCAAGCATTCCACCCAACAGTTGCTGAAAAATGTCCCGTGCTTCCTCAACTTCACTCACTGCCCCTTGGTCCTTGGCCTTAATCGGAAGCTTGTCGAGGACATTGAGGAGAATGGGCAATTTTCCAGTCAAAGCTTTGATGCTCAATTGATCTTCATGCCCGAGGACTGTCCCGATAACAGCATACCTCCCTCACCAGGGCCGAATTTCTACCTATATTGTGAAACAGAAGTACTCAGCAAAATCAATTCACCTTGAATGTTATCTATAGGGAGATGCAGATGTCAGACATCAAACCAACAAAACAAGCGGGACTCACGTCTATTAGACCACCGTACGTGTTCAGTCTCTGCTCTCCTACTTATTTATATGTACTGGTGAGATATGCCATCCAGGTACTTAGTTTGCGGTGGCGCTGGCGGATTTTAAATGACGGGCTGTAATCTGTCCAACAGGCTATGCGCGTCCTGCTTGGCTTTTAGTGTGGAGCGCTGCTAGGGGCTAACTGTGCACACTTGAAAAAGCGGATTCAGTCCAACCTCCTCCTCCCGGTCCGGCAAGAACCCTGATAGGAAGTTGTCTACTTGTGTCATGATGGAGTGTGCTGGAATGCTGGTCATGGTCGTAGCTGCGGTGCCGCCCTCATCCTGTGTTTCGTTGGGCTTTCCTTTCCCATCCCGTCTTCGCCTTCTGGGTCTAGCGTATTGGGCTGGTCAATGCTGAACAGGGGCCTAGGTATGCTCAGACGAAGCCTGGGCACAGAACGTAGTTAAGTGTTCAATAGTTTGGCACCGTTCCAAGTGTTCTCTTTCCTTTGCTTCACTATCTCCGTGATATACGTGGGCTAATGCAAACTGGAGATATCCAAACGCATCAAGAAATAGAGCACCGCAATCTGGTAGATATAGCACTCGGTGATCCTCTCCTTCGTCAAGAGACAAGTTAAAGCTGCCAGTACGTGCTAATTCGCGGATCCCAGTACTAGATAGTACATCCTAGTGCCGCGGTAATTGAGGGACTGTGCAGCATTGTAGATTCCCCGGAATTGCTGACGCCCGCAGAAGCGGAACCGATCATGAGCATCAAGAGGAAACCTATCACTGAGAACCACTCTAATGAAGGGAAATGGCAAGTTCTGAAGGATTTTCGAATCACAGTAATCATCTAGCCGAAGAGATACAGGTTCTAGGCCCTGGAGAATACCTATAAACCACATGTGTGTATCAGTTTCCGGTTACGGTTCACCAGCTGACTGGACTGCCTAATTTAAGAACTAAGAGTGGTTGGGTGAATGAATACCATTGACATGAAAAGCAGAATAATAGAATAAGGTTGGTTCCTTCTAAAGTGGAATTACGCCAGACGGCCTCGACGGTGAGGACGACGATTAGGGGACCGCGGCCGAAAGGGTTTGCTATCGTGAGGCGCTACGACAGCGATGGCACTGACGGCGAGGGGGGGTCTTCCGGTCAGTGAAGTGGTGACCAGTTGGTCACGGCGCCTTGAATCTGCCATACTATGAGGTTGGTAATACTTGCGTGCGGAGAGGTGATAACTTGGGTACGGAGAAGCATTTGAGATCAGGGTAGCTGTAAAAGTAGCTGTAAAGCTAAGGCAATAGGATTTAGAAGAACACCAGTGTAACCGCTAGGACAAAGCGTGATCACTGGGTGCTAGGTTTGCATAGATACCGATGGTATACTGTTATGAAACTCGAGGTATGGGATGGGGCAGGGTGATGTCTGATGATGCTCTAGGTACGGTCTTCGGAATCTATCCAAGGACGAATGCCAAGTCCGCACATGGTTAATGTCTATCTTCCATACTACCACATCAAGACTAGTCTAAATGATATATATAATCTTCCCCTGCAAGAATCGGAGGGGACCTCATCTCATAGTGTAAGATTCGTCTAGTTTGTAAGATGGCATTCGAATCGAGTCTCGGTAAACTCGCGGGTTTGTAAAGCACAGGGCTGGCCTGGCATCACCCCCCGGTGCAAGTACTATTGACGAAGGACTTGCGTCCTCGGCATGGTGGAAGAAAGATGTCGCTCTGGTGCTGGGGACAGGCAAGGTCGTGCTTCCCCGACTCTTGACACGCTTGCTATGATGAGAATCGCCTTCGGGTGTGTAGCTGGAGTGGTCGTTATTATGGGCGTGCTCATTCCCGGCGGAGGAATAACCAGTCGTGGCGACTCTGAAAGAACTGGTTAGCGATACACAGCCTTGAAATAGCGGTACCGGGAATGGCCGATTCCCGTCCAGAGGTGACAATAGCGCTGCCTGATTGTGCTAGTCGTATAGGTCGCTATTGTTGTGTCTATGGAACAGGCGCTCGCGAAATCCGTGCTGGTGGTGATTCATCAAGTTGCGGCTAGGATCTCCAGAATTACCATTAATATTCGTCCTCCTCAGCATGAGCAACTTTTCCGCACATGCATGCATGATGCAATTATTGGAGGTAGGGATGTCTGGTCAAGGGATTGCGTACCGGTAGTTGATTCACACATCAGGGCGTTTCTCAACGGCCAGTCAAAACACCGACAGCTCAGCGAGGCTGAGGTTTGGATGTTTGGGGCAGCAACAGCAGTACAAGAGATTCTTCTGTTCATGCTTTCGAACTCACCTACTTAAACACTTCAGAATTTTAGTTCTCTATATCACTACTTCCTAATATCTCGTTCGAAAGAGATCCCACCGGTAACAAAAACAGTCCAATCACCTCTTTATGCATCGGATACTTGGGTTGGGGGGGGGATCGAAGAAACATTCAGCGCAACCAACCACCCTGCCAGTCCAGGTCACAAGCGGAAGCGGGACATGGTCCTTAATGTGCTCAAGCCGAATTCCCGAAGCGTTTCACCTAACCCGTCGAGCCCAATTTACAGCAGGCACTTCACCTAACATGACAGGTTCAACTTTACAGCAAGTACCTTCACAGAGCTCGTCAGCGTAAGTTTTACAGCAGATGCCGTCACCTAACCCGTCTATTCCCATTTCAGACCAGGCAGCACCACATGCCCCCAGTACCAGAGGGGATAATGACCTATGGACTCAAGTTTACCAGAGGCTTCCAGATGAACTTCAACAGCAACTATGGATGAACGGAGCTGCGGGCAAATTGCAGACTTTGCAGGACATTGTACAAGCGGCAATTCGGGCAAAAGAGGCACATATGGCACACTGGCAGAAGTTCAAATGGGTTGATAAGGAGATTGATGTGCAAGAAATGGCTGACAGACTTGTTGGGTGGGTTTCTAAATTAGGAAGGTCGGAGACATAGCGGTGCAGTATGATCCAGTGCATGCTGCTTTGCCTTGGGCGGGGGTCGCGTTTATTTTACTGGTCCATAGAACTTACCTGCCACTGCTTTTTTGGTTGGCACGAGATTACTTTTCTTATATCAGTGGTCTTTACTAAGCAAAAATCTTATGAAATCCAAGAAAGTTAGCAGCCACTGTTGTTAGAATGGCCTTGTTAATTAGCCGCTGCGCCATATACGGACAGCTTTATCTGACTGACGATGACCCGGAGGATGCGAAAGGTGTGGCAGGAAATCTCCGCAGGGGGTTACTTATCTTATACACTGCTATTTTGCAAGCCGTGTCGATAGGTCAGGGTGTTCCGGGGTATGATCCTATATTTTGGGGGGGACCAAGTACTCCCATGTAGTGTGTACCATACCATACATGGCGAATATCTCCAGTGACCACATCGCGTGTACCAATGCTAATTCTATGTACCAGGAAGATTCTTTGAATAAACTGAAAAATTCGGAATCTACTTTGGCGGACATGCGATCAATTGACGAGCCAGAAGCTGCATTTGATTTTGCTGCCATCGCTGTTGGAGATTGCTGCATGAGACCTTAAATCCTCAGTGTATTCATGAATTAACATGCCATGTGATATGCAGATATTCAGCTACACGTGAACAAAACAAAGGTAGGAGTTTTCAGTTTATTCACTACTGCATATTATGCTAAGCGGTGATCATATCAGAGGCGTTGGATAAACTTCAGGAGCTTCTGAAGGATTTCATACCTGTAGTCTCAAGAATCGATAGCAATGTCTCAAGCATAGAGAGAAAAATATCAAGGTCGGGCAGAATAGTGGATGGGATATACAAGGATTGCAGGTGATCACAGGGAGTGGAACTATCACACATATTGACTACCTCTAGGAAAGAAGAGGATCACTATTCTCAAATGGTTTTCGACCGTTCCCTACCGAAGCCACCATGATCTTGCATGTGAGGGTCGTGTGGCACATACTGGGACATTGTTGTTTAGGAGAACAGGCTTGCGAGTTGGGAGTATTCAAAAACGCCAGGTATATTATGGCTGCATGGGATTCGTGAGTCAACCCATCTAAGGTATCCTGTACCCTACCATCAAGATACAGCGCTAATTAATCCTTCGTTCATCAGCCGGCTCCGGTAAAACAAAGCTGGTGTGGGTACCAATTCCTCGTCAATCTCACAGAAGCGCATGGCAGGATTTTTATATCCTCTGCGGTCCCATTGGCAAAGATCTTTCACAGTTCCGCGACCATTGAGAATCTCAATAGAGTTGGTCAATTTGATAACGTTGCATTCTTCTATTTCAAACGAGATGAAGTGGGCTGTCGAGACAGAGAGACGATCCTGCTTTCCCTGATCAAGCAACTAGCGTGTCCCCGCGCACAGTGGATACCAGCGAAACTGCCGGCAATGTTCGCATCTGTGCAGAGGCTTTGGTAGCCTACAATAAAGAACAGAAGGACCCATCTTCTCGTCGTCAACTCAGCTTCGACGCCAGCCTTAACCTCTTGGGTCACTTGGTTACTTGCTTTGCACATCCGGTGGTTGTACTAGATGCTCTGGATGAATGTTCTCAGGAGGTCCGAGGTCAGATGCTACTGGGTCTGCTCTCTGTAATAAAGGAAGCGAAGTGCCCCTTCAAGGTGTCCATATCCAGCTGCCATAACCTGGATATTGAAACTTGCCTGCAGGGTTTGCCACATGTCTGAATTATGGACCACTCCGAACTCACCTAGCCTAACCTGAGCTTGTGTATCCAAGGCCGAGTCCAGTTTAATCTATCTGAGCCCGCCTGGGTCTACCTGAGCCACTCTGGAGGTGTTGCACCAGCCTGCCTCCAGCTGTGCGCCAAGTAGGTGCAGTTCGGTCTTGGGTTGGGCTTCCTTTACCATTGTGGTCCAGTCTGGACCTCTCATAGGTTATACAGAGTCTCGTGGGCTAGTAAATGTTTGTCTGAGACCTGATCATATCGTTACAACTATTTAAGGCTCACATTGGGCTCAGCTGACCCTCCTGCCATCGGTTTGCGGCTTAGAAGCTCATGTAGACCTCCCTCACGCTTCCTCACCTTAGATCTTACGCAACCTTGCTGAGATAGGTAGGTATGAGGTCATGTGGGTATCAGCGTGCTCATCTACACAGGCTAAGCCAATCCAGTGCAAGCTTACTCGGTTTATTTAATAGGTTAGCATAAGCAGGTTCCCACTACTTCTGGTGGGTAAAGGCTATCGAAACGTGTGCAACGATATTTTGGGAATGAGCAGAGAGAGAGACATCGTGGAAGACTTGCGTCTACTACGTGGAGAATAGTAATATGGAAACGTCCTTAATTCTTCTAGTAATAGTGGAAATAGGTGTGGTTAAATACATGACGAGCCGACATGTAAGCGAACCAATACACTAATAAGAGAGGAACACCGTAATAGTGGCGCTGTGCGACATGCAATACGGACTAACACAAGAATTGATTCTAGGGGTTCATGTGGTAAGCATTCAGCTGAAAACCACATGTTACGACAAAGGCTCCCAAGTATATTGGGGCAAGCTAGGCCTAGAGCACTGCTGCGGGTCATCATATTAGAACCTAATTGATGTAGGTGAGTCCAGATGAGTTCATATTTGTCTAGGTATATGAGTTAGAGCTCCAGCAAGCAGACTAGAGATCTCAAGCGAGTGTAGAATCTTTTTATTTTATTTTTTTTGAAAAAACCCATTACTCGTATTTTTTTTTTTTTTTGAAGTCATTACTCGTATTCAGCCTTAGGCTATGACGAGCCCCCCGGAAACCCGGGAGGATTCAGAGCGCACCCCTACTCCACCACTACCAAGACCATTTGGGGCTTAGCCAAGACTTAACTCCGTAGAGTGTCTGACTAAGACAACAGGGGGAACCTCTTTAGGACAAACCCATGCTCCTTGGCTGTTAGAAAATCTTTGTGGGGGGTGCAGGATTCGAACCTACGCACGCATAAGCATGCACCAAGATGGCTTCCAACTACACCATCCACCCCCCCTCGGGTAATCTTGGAGTGCAGCTAAGCAGTAGGTATCAACGAACTGGGGATGAGCGGGACTTGGAGGCCGCCATCATCCAAATAGAGGAAGCAGTAGACACAATACCAAAGGACCACCCTTACCGAGCAGCGCTGCTGACCATTCTTGGGCTCTATTTGAACATCAGGTATCAACAGACTGGAAATTTGGAGGACTCAGAGGCCGCCATCGACCGATCAGAGGCAGTGGTGGACGCAGCACCCGAGGGGCACCCTGAACGCGCCTCGTCGTTAAACAATCTTGGGCTCTGTTTCAGCAGCAGGTATGAAAAAACTAGGAATATGCAGGACTTGGAGGCCGCCATCAACCGATCAGAGGAAGCAGTGGAGGCAGCACCTGAGGGACACCCTGACCGCGCCTCGTTGTTGAACAGTCTTGCGCACCATTTCAACACTAGGCCTGGGCACGAGACGTCTCGAGACATCTCGTCTCGTGCCCAGGCCTATTCAACACCAAGTATCAACGAACTGGGGATGTGCAGGACTTGGAGGCCGCCATCGACCGACCAAAGGCAGCAGTGGAGGCAGCGCCTAAGGGGCACCCTGACCGTGCAACATTCTTGACCAATCTTTGGCTCTGCTGTAGCAGCAGATATGAACGTACTGGAAATGTGCAGGACTTGGATGCCGCCATCGCCCACTTAGAGGTGGTAGTTCAGGCAACACCGGGGGATCATTCTGACCGAGTGGTAAGATTGAACAGTCTTGGAAAGTATTACCGAAGCAGGTATGAACAAACTGGAAATGTGCAGGACTTGGGGGCCGCCATCGACCGATCAGAGGAAGCATTGGGGGCAGCACCCGAGGGGCACCCTGACCGTGCCTCGTTGATAAACAATCTTGGGCTCTGTTTCGGCAGCAGATATCAAAAGACTGGAAATATGCAGGACTTGGAGGCCGCCATCACCCGATCAGTGACAGCAGTGGAGGCAACACCAGAGGATCACGCTGACCGAGCAATAATGTTAAATAATCTTGGGTACCAATTGAGTACTCGGTACAAACGAACTGGAAATCTGCAGGACTTGGAAGCCGCTACCTATAGAGGGATCAGAGGTGGCACTGAAGACAACACCAAAGGATCACCCGGTCTACGCAACGATGCTGGACAATCTTGGGCAGTACTGTATTTGACGGTGTAGCGGCTCAAGATGGTGAAGCGGATCAATATATTAAAATACATGAAAGAGATAAAATGAGGGAAATACTCATGCCCGGTGAGAGCGGAGGGTTCGCCTGCTACTCTCCCTATTCCTAAGTGTTCGGGTAGCTGGTCTGGTAGGACGGGAGGGACTTGGTGGACTGGTGGGGGGTGGTGGGGGTCCAATTCTGGCAGGGGTGTCTACAAATATTGTGCTTGCAATTGAAGAATTGTCTGAATCGGAATTGCAGCTATCTAGAGCAGAGAAGTCGGCAAGGGTTAAGTATGACTCTGATGAGCTTTGTGAGGGTGTGGGAGTGGAGCGGTTGTGGCTGTGTGGTTGGCGGCGCCTGTGGCTGAAGGTCACTTTTTTCCGGGGGCCCGTGCGCCGCTTCCGGGGTGTATGTGGTGTCTCTTCAAGTGACAATTTTTCCAACCGAAGTCTCAATAGCTCTTCACCAGTAATAGCTCGGTTAGTGGTGAGTTTTTTCCGGCTTCTCTTAGTCTTTGCTTCCTCTACAAGTTCAGCCATAGCAGCTTCTACCTGTAGTGCATGATCCTGACCAAGGAATCCTGCAGTAAGTCCTCCAATCGCAGCATTTGCTAGCTTATCAATTATAAGACGTGCTTTGGGATCCTTAACAAGCTGCATTGCCACTTGATGCATATGGCGCACTCCTCGGGAATTGCTTGGAGTAGCAGAAAGGTTCATTATAGGCACTGGTGGAATGGTTTGAGCTGGGTCTGGTGCTGCAGTTCCAGTATATCTTCCCAAAACACGACGAGGGTTTAGTGGCACAATACCAGTTGCTTCAAATGCAGACTTGATATTCTTTACTATATATGCACTTTTGCGTGCTTCTCGGAAATGCCAAATGTAATTTTATTAAATTATATCACATGATTATACTACTTTGGGAAGAGACTATACTACTTATGGAAGAAAATTGCGCTTGCTAATGGCCTCCCCTGTAATTCGTAGATGATCTTCAACCCTTTGACTATAATAGTTCTGTAAGGGACTAAACAATCCAACATCTAAAGGTTGGAGAATATGTGTCAAATGTGGGGGAAGGCAAAATAGCTGAATGCGATGATCATCGCAGTAGCTAAGAAACTCTCCACTAAAATGCGAATTATGGCCATCCACAATTAATAGCCGCCATTCCTCAGGATGTTGTAACCTAACTATATGTTAGTAATGTTATAGATATACTTTGGTTAATACTAACCGCCTTTTAGTTTGTATATCAAATAGTAGCTTCAAATATTCTGCACCTAGAACCTGATCTGTCCATCCTTTTGGAGAAAATGAGAATATAGTTTCTTTATCTTCCTCTGAAAGATATTTATGCCACCTCATAAGTTGGGCTTTTCCCTTGTATATTATCATCGGGGGTAGTACTGTTCCATCTGCTGCAACAGTTTCAATAGCTGTAATTAATTCTTGATTCCCATCCTTCATTAATGGAGGACTACGTCTTCCACGTACACAAATCACCTAAACCAATATTAGTACTATATTCTCTTTAGATATTGTACACACATGTACTACCTTAACCCGTGAAGACTTTCCCATTTGTAAACCCTTCTCATCCATATTATAGATGTTGCGTGGAACAATCTTAAACTTCTGTATTATAGGTCCCAAGACCTCAAATGTATGCTTCAATATTTTCGGATCCGAAGCCACAATACGCTGTTTATGGACCTGTATACTGAATTTGGTTGCCAGATGTGGATGCCGGTCTAAAAACCGTGGGACCCACTTTTTACCCAAGGTAGGTGGGCTTGCTGTATCATGCTCTCGATTGCACAGAATCTTAGTAGCTAACTGCCGGACCATATCAACACGTATAGGAAATCCGCACCGATCCATATCTTCAATTTGCTTAACCACCTTCCTTTCCTCTATATCTTCCATGGTCTGATCCAATTCATGCGCCTTTCTCCTGGACTGGCGCCCCTTCAAGCGCCCATATAGTGTTGAATAGGCCAATCCCTGGCTGTCTGCAGTATCGCGGATGCTTGTGTAAGTTCCTACCTTATATGCTTGAATCGCCTTAGCAATTGAAGCCTCCTTCGCCTCCCCCTTTGCCTGACGTGCCTTAACCCGTCCCATGGTGTATTGTCATTAATATTGGAGCTGTACAACGGTCGCGCTGTGATTCTACGGCCTTGTGATAGGCTGCGGGGCAAGCGGAGGCTGAAAAAAAGCAAATATGAAACATGATCCGCTTCCCCATCTTGAGCCGCATCACCGTCGGTTACAGTATTTGAGCAGCAGATATGAACGAACTGGAAATCTGCAAGACTTGGAGACCGCGATCAACCGATCAGTTGTAGCATCCGAGGCAACACCAGAGGATCACCCTGAGCGCCCAAAGGTGCTTAACAATCTTGGGTTTCATTTCAGCAGAAGGTATGGACGGACTGGAAATCTGCAAGACTTGGAGGCCGCCATCGCCTATTCAGAGGAAGCAGTGAGGACAATATTAATATCAGTGGATCACCCGGACCGCGCAGTGTGTTTGAACAATCTTGGGATGCATTTAAACAGCAGGTATAAGCACACTGGAAATATGCAGGACTTGGAGGCTGCCATCCATCGAACAGAGGCAGCATTGGATGCAACACCAACGGGTCACCCTGGCCACTCAACGCGGTGGAACAATCTTGGGCTCTTTTTTTTTATCAAATCATTACTCGTATTTATACTTAGGTACATGACGAGGGTATGCATCCCCGAGTGGCTACTCGGCAAGATTATCCAACCTCTGGGCCATACCAGCCCCGCGCAATTTATTTAAGTACATGTTCTCCTCCGCTCACCCCCTCCACTCACTCCCGGTCCTGACTGCCCTCTCTTAGGAAATTCGTGACCGCCTCGCAAAAAACCCTGTCCGTCCATATCTCGTCCCACGTTCGTTTCATGCCTCCCACACATCCCGAAGTCAGCAAGTGGGCCGCATTTTGTGTTTCTCCGCACTTGCATCTGGGGCTGCTCGCTCTCCCATCTTGAAGAGCCATGCTTTCTGTGGTCCCTTGTCTGTATGTAGGTATGTGAGACCCCTCAGCTCATCTCTGTTCCACTTCATGTGTTGTTCTTTGTTGAAGAGGGGGTACGCTTGTCTGATGCCTGCTGGTGTTGCTAGGCTGCGAAAATGACCCCATACCCCCTCCTCCACCTTCTCTTTCGCTCTCCTATCCGCCGCCTCATTCCCAGTGCACCCCGCATGCCCTTTTACCCATATCAACTTCCGTTCCGCCTCTCCTGCAGCCTTGATCACCTTCTCGTCGATCCACGACCCCCCCCTCTACTCTACTGATAACCATATATCCTAGGCTCCGTACTCCAATCCATTCCTCCCTTTCCAATGATAGCCAGAGCCTTTCGAGAAAAAAGAAACCTCGACTGTTATCTTCCGCCCTCTCTTTGCAGTGAAATAGAGTACCACGGCTTCAGCCATCACCAGAGCTAAAGGAAAGTATAAAACAAAGGAAAAAGGAAATAAGGCTAGCACTGTTAAAAGACACATATCAAGGATAAAAATAGAAGTCAGCGGGATAAATAACGTATTCACCCCTCCCATTAGATTCTCACATCTTCTGATAGCCGCTTGGCTATCTACTGCCACGATCTCATAACCCTCCTCCCATGCCCCCGCTATCCCTACCATCTCCGCATCCATCACGGTCGCATACGTTCCCAGAAAGAGGCCTCCCTCTGCCGAGGCTCCTGCTGCTGCCCCCTTCATTCTTGACCCGTCCGTATACCCTATTCTTCCCAGCTCTGGCTCCAGCTCCCCTCTCTCCGTTGTCTTCTCCAGGATTTTCACCTGTTTCTGTCTCTCCCCTGGCGTTACTCCCTCCATCCACCTCAAATCCACCTCCTCCCCCAGCTCCTCTTCCAGAATCTTCTGTGCTCTCGGTCTCAGACTCGGCTCGTGTCTCGAATATACGCTCGCCGCCCACCTCACTCTTTTCCTGTGCGTCAGGACCTCCAGCTGCCTTATCCCGCTTATGTCTTCTATCTTCTCCTTGCTGCTGCCTCTGTATCCCATTACCACCCATCTGCTTATTGTAGCCGCAAGCCGGGAGCTCTCCTCCGGTGGCTTGGTGTGAAGTTCCGGTCCGTACATCAGTATCGGTAGGAGTTTGCCTATGGCCACCTTTCGCTTTTCCTCCGGGGGAAGTCTGGATAGTCTGCGGACTATGTTAAAAGCCGACTCCGCCCTTGCAATCTTGGGCTCTATTTAAGCAATAGGTATTACCGAAGTGGAAACCCGCAGGACTTGGAGGCCGCTATCAAGATATTAGACGCTGCAGTAGAGGCAACACCCGAGGGTCACCCTGCACGCGCAATGTGCCTGAACAGTCTTGGAAGCTTTTTGAGCAGCAGGTATGACCTAACTGGAAATCTGCAGGACTTGGAGGCCGCAATCATGAAATCAAAGGCAGCACTGGAGGCAACACCAAAGGATCACACTAATTATGTAACGGTGTCGACTAATCTTGGGCTCCAGTTGAGCCACAGATATGACCGAACTGGAAATCTGCAGGATTTGGAGGCCGCCGTCGCTCAATCAGAGGCAGCACTGGAGGTAACACCCGAAGGTCACCCTGGCCGAGCAACCGTGTTGTACAATCTTGGGAGCTATTTGACCAAGAGGTATGAACGAACTGGAAATCCACAGGACCTGGTGGGTGACCTTGCTGCACTGTCTGCGTCTTGGAGCATCACCACTGCCCCAATTTTAACACGAATAAAGGCAGTTTTAATTGCTGCATATATGCTGGTTTTTATACCCTCGGTCCAAGATTTATCACGAGCGTGTTCACTCTTGCGTGATGCCATTCATCTAATACCCCTAGCCACTTTGAGATCGTTAGAGCGAGAAGATCAACAACATATCCTAGAAACAATCACTGGACTAGTCTCCCTTGCTGCCTCTGTATCATTGGAAGTTAGAGAGTCACCATTGGAGGCTCTACGGTTGCTAGGGTTAGGTCGCAATATTACAAATGGCCAGCTCCTTGACTACCGAAGTGATATCTCGGATCTGATCCACCATTACCCAACGTTGGCTAGAGACTTTCATTCCTTACATCAGGAACTGGACTCGCCCTTTCCACTTTCTTCCCTAGAGTCCTCTAGGTCGGACACGCCAATGTCAATGAACCAACGCCTGCAGCTCCAACAATCTGCAACTCGCAGAAGGAAAAGGTTGCCCACGATCTTGATAATATACTTGTACAGATTCGTCAACAGCCAGGATTCGAGAAATTTTTGCGGCCAGAATCCGAAGCGTATATACTGTCAGCAGCCCAACAAGGTCCAATTATATTGCTGAACGTCACAAAGCTCCGTAGTGATGCCCTCCTTGTGACGAAGGCCGAAGTGAAAAACATTGCGTTGCCGCACCTTTCTTATTCATCAATGGTGGAGTATTGTAGCGCAAGTCCTGATACAGATCCGTATGATAGCGAGGTCAAGAGGGAGTGGTTGGAATGTCTATGGAAGGGTGCTGTACTACCGGTACTACGGGAGCTAGGTCTTTACCCCACGAAAGTTGACCCCTTGCCCCGGATCTGGTGGATTGGAGTCGGCCTAATGGCAAGGGCACCTCTTCATGCAGCTGCGAAATTTAAAAACGGGCACGTACAGATGACAACCCTCCACTATTGCCTTCCATCATACACGTCTACTATCAGGGCCCTTCAATATTCACGGTCTCGACAATGTAGGCAGGATGCCTCAATGCTAATAGTTACCATGCCTACAATACCAGGGGCAACCGCTTTAAGTGCTGCTAAGGAGGCAGATGCTATCAAATACAGCCTTCCGGATTGCGGTGCGGTTGAAACACTCGAAAGGCCAACTGCTGAACGTGTGCTTCAGGCACTTCCAGGTTATAGCATTGCTCACTTTGCTTGTCATGGGGTTTCTCTAATCAATCCTGCCGATAGTCATCTTTTGCTAGTTAAAGAAGAGGAGGTTGACAAGCTCCAGGTCAAGGATATTGCAGCACTGAAGTTACCATCGGCGAGGCTAGCCTATCTCTCAGCGTGTAGCACCGCTGATACAGCTTCACCAGGCCTCGTTGATGAAGTAACTCATATCGTGAGCTCCTTCAATATTGCTGGGTTTGTCCGTGTCATTGGGGCGTTATGGCAGTCGGAAGATGAAGCCTGTTGGAAGGCAGTGGATTTTTATTCCGCGCTCGGGAAGACGGAGGGTGTGGTAGTTTCTTACCGTACTGCAATTATGGGGTTGATGGAACAGAAGCCTTCGCAGCCGATGTATTGGGCACCATTTATTCACTTTGGAGCCTAACAGGAGTCTGGCGGCTTAGTAGGTACAAATTTGTATCCGTAATTTAGCTTTCTGATATCCCAAGTTATGTATTACCACAGAAGTCCACTTTTGTAAGGGCATTACATGGGGTGCTGGACTTTGGCTTAACAAGATTGTGGGTGGAGGTGTGGTGGAGATTCGAGGGTCGTTTCAATCGTTCCCTGCATGTTTTATGCCATTTGCAATCTCTATTTTTTATGTTTTACTGTTTGTTAACATATTTCCGGAGGTCAGGATAATCGAGAGGAACGTAGCACTGGGTGTTATTGCCTTGTTTCTGCTAGACCAGGGCGAGTCTTACCCATACAAATTATCAAGCAAACCATCTACTGACCACTTTAAACTTGGACTGCTAACATATTCCACAAAATTATCCGTGCCTGACATCATAAAAATGTGTGCTCAAGAACTTACAAATTATACAGAACTATTCCCATATCTGGAGCTTATCCTGAATTGAGCTAACTCAGAAAGGTGGAGGTTCATGGTAGTAAATTTACTATCTTGAGTACTCCGTATTTCCCTGTTGGTTGTTAATAACAGAGCATGCCCATTCGGGGAAGTATTCAACCAGAGCTATTGGCGTGAGTAGTACGGCTCCTGAAGAAATAGTATAGAATTCCCTATAATACCAATTTAGAGCCGGTATAGGTGATACTCTGCTCTATGCTAGTTAAACTATATTGGGTTACCAAGAACCCAGCCCAAATTAAGGCACGAAACAACCTCCACACCTCTAATACTATCATAATAGAGGGCAATTTCTCACTTGATGTCAACCACCACCTCAGCAGCTCTAGAGCCAGTTTTAATGCTTGCATAGTGGACTTATCGTATTTTACGCTACAGTGACACTAAATAACAAAAACTAGTATTTTATCAAGCGGCCACCACCTCCCCTCCACTAAGATTCAGTCATTAATTATTGGTTTTGGTATTTGTATGGTCCTCTACTGTCTTGCATTAACCAATTAACTAGTCTACTTCTGGCCTAAGAGTGAGCATTGTCTAATTGTATATTAGGGTCGTGTAATTCTGCTTAAGGTAACATGCTGCAGTTACACTATAAACCAAACGAAAATAATGATGGCATCTAGCTTATTATATATTTATTGCCAAGTTTACAAGCTATACATTGCCTGCTGTCAGCAGAATATCTCTCACACAAATGGCATAATATTTACATGCCTTCCCTGCACACATGTCTTATATATGTTCTGGGCCACTTGCAGGTGGTATACCCACTGTGCCGTGCCACTTATGGGCAATTTAAATAATTCCTCAATTTGGTGTATAACGTACTTGAATTAATAAAGGTTTCCAAGTACTAATTTACAAAATATAAAAAGAATTAATAAGGGTATACCTAACTAGAGCTTAGTAATAGATCAATATATTTCCAAGTCAATTTCTCCTCTAACAGCTAGAACTAAGAGGTTACCACCGACATGATCCATTGATACTTTCGCATTCAATAAATTAATCATTTTTACAGCATTGGCAGAAACACGAGTAGTTGTAGATGCCTGGCAAGCAGCATTAGCTAATATAATTGTGGTTTGCCTAGCAGTCGGAGTATCTGGAATGTCATTCTCCAGGCCTATAAGCCCATAGGCAATTTAAATAATTCCTCGATTTAGTGTATAACACACTTGAATTGATAAAGGTTTATGAGTACTGGTTTACTAATAAAAAAAAAATTTAATAACAGCACACCTATTCCAGCGATTGTAATAGGTTCATCTATTTACAAGTCGATCGGATTCTACTCTAGCAGTCCAATCAGTGTTCATTCAGCTAGAGCTCACAGTCATAGTCTGTTAATACTTTCATATATAAATAAATTCAGCATCGGCAGCAATGATTAGGGTAGAATATTTTCAACCGAAAACAAAAAAGAGTGTAGATGCAGCATTGGCTAATCTAATTATAGTTTACCAAGCAGTCAGAACATCTGGAATATTATTCTCCAGGCACATAAGGTTGACAGCTGTTTAGAAGCTTTTAGTTGGGTAAAGGTCAGCAAATACACCATACTTGGTTAACAATTGATGGCGTTCAGGCTGTAATTTGCAATAGCGTTTGCATAGTTGTTATTGGATTTGGCTAAAAAATATGACGTCTGTTGTAGCATTGTGCCATCCCACCTGTCGACAATGATGTAAAATAATATCCTATTGTATAAGTCTAGAGCCTGCTTTAATTTAGTTTAAAATCGAGGAATTGAAGGCATGGCAGAAATCCGCGTATAAGAAAGTACCTGCGATTAAGAAACCACCCCCTTGCGCCTTACCTAGATCCTGTGATTATAGTAAAAAACAATGAGGATTTTCTAGTGTAAAAAGAAATCATATGACAAGATGTAGACAAAAGATGTTATGATTGTTCCAAGCTTCACTGACTTCAAGTTCCATAAAGCACATCAAGATCTCCCACTGACTAAAAGGAAGGCTATGTGATATTGATAGGGTCGGTCAAAAACAATATCATAGGGAATTTTGAGAGTAGCAGAACGTTTTGGTTAATTGACATTTACTAAATTGAGTAATTATATTAATTGCCCGCGACAGGCATAGAGGGTATGCTGCCCGCGAGCGGCCCAGAACATATATGTTCTGACTCATTCAGCAATACGGCCCAGTCAGCAATGGGACGCTATTGCTGGTTGGGATAGCCCATTCACCAATTTGCATAATATTCTAGTATTATTACTTCATACGAAACTCTTTCTTCTATTTCGCATTCAGCTTCTGCCAGGGCCTCTGATTTAAATAGTACATTGCATTCTATAGTGTTGCGGAAAAGGACTTGATTTCTAGCATTTTATTTGTTATATTTTATTTGTTATATTTTTCATACCTCTGGGCGGTTCTATTTCTCGTATTTTATTTATGTATATATATTTTATTTATACCTCTGGGTGATTTAATTCCTAGTATTTTATTTATGTTATGTTTTTCATTCTTCTACTTGTTTGGTGATGTCTGGCTTAATTATTCCATAGTTTCATATCAAGAATATTACGCAGATTGGTGAATGGGCCGTCCCAACCAGCAATAGCGTCCCATTGCTGGTGTGCCCCCTTGGCCGAGTGGTTTGTACTCGGGCCTTGTGTTGTCTCTTTGGAGGAAAGCCCTAGTTCGAGTCCCAGCCGCCCTGCCAAGTTATATATTTACTTTGTTGGAGTTAGTGATTTACTCCTGATTACGGGTTATGTAATCCGCTGCGGACAGGACTCTGTGAAGCTTACCACAAAGTTATCGTAGCGTAATAAATCTACAATCATGACTGGGCCGTATT
>Ga0307511_10000282_pt1 | contig 53455 bp, 50 predicted proteins | sample 13_EM_MG_FD_200266 | JGI IMG/M metagenome (GOLD analysis project Ga0307511, IMG submission 200266) | Populus trichocarpa ectomycorrhiza microbial communities from riparian zone in the Pacific Northwest, United States - 13_EM | ecosystem: Host-associated > Plants > Roots > Unclassified | place... | reverse complement strand
GCTCAGCGTGCGCATATCGGCGCTGTGTTTCGCGGGGGCGTTGGCCATCGGGACCGCGGCCGCGTGCGGCGGTGGCGACGGGGACACCGCGACCAAGTCGTCCGGAGGTGGGAGCGGCGGGGACACGAGTGCCGCCGGCGGGACCGCGAACGGAGGGCAGGACGGGGGCGGGACCGGGGACACGGGCGGCTCGGGCGGAACCGGCGGTACGGGTGGCACCGGCAGTACAGGGGGCGGCATGCCCACCTGGAAGGCGCCCGACGCGAACGGTGGCAGTGGAACGAGCGGCTCGGGAAGTTCAGGTGGATCCGGTGGCTCGGGCGGATCCAACGGGTCCGGCGGATCGGGCAGTTCGAGCGGTTCCGGCGGATCGGGCGGATCCAACGGGTCCGGCGGTTCGGGCAGTTCGAGTGGTTCGGGCAATACAGGCGGCGGTGGCGGCGGCAGCATAGAAGGCCCAGCCTGGTTACCGCCCGGACCTCACTCGCCCAACACCGACACGGAGATCGACCCCGAGGTCGTCTACGACCTGCTCGGTGAGAAGCCGACGAGGTGCGCGGACACCGCCAAGCAGATCCCGGCCGATCTCTCCAACGACAACTGGCGAGTGCTCCACGGTCTCGCCGAGGCGTGCAGGGCCGTGCAGGGCCAGGGCGGCGACTGGGATCTCGCGGCCTCGGACTACGCCGCGCTCAAGGGCAGGTTGAATGGCTGCAAGAGCAGTGCCGCCTACACCGCGCTCGGCGGAATCCTGCGGTTCCACGGACAACACCCCTCCACCACCGTGAAGTTGAAGGCTTCCACGCCGGGCGGCGGTGGAGCGGTCTGCCGCTTCCGCATCGATTCCGTGAACGCGGGCGCCGACGGCGCGGCCAAGCCGGGCGACACGATCACCGTCAAGGTCGGCGGCATCTACTTCGACAAGGCGGAACTTCTGGGCGGTGCCAGCACGATGACCGTCGCAGGTGCGCCGGCCGACCTCCCCGGCGACGACCCCGACCCCACGACCGAGCCGGCCGACCAGGAGACCTTCCAGGTCGTCGTCCCGGATCCGGGACCGGGAAGCTACGGGCGGAAGGTCGCCGTGAGTCTCTCCCACAACGGGGGAACGCCGGTGACCCTGAAGAACGCCTTCACCCTTGTCGCCCCCGGCTCCCCCGACGACTCGCCGGTCACCTCCCCGGGAACATCCCCCTCGACCGGCGCCGCCCACTCCCGGTGAACGCCCCCGCACCGGAACCGCCGGACCCACCGGAACCGCCAGAGCCACCCGCCCCACCCACTCCGCCGAGCCCACCACTCCCGCCCGATCCACCGGAGCCGCCCCCCGAACCGCCCCCCGCCCCCGGCCCCCCGAAATGGGTCGAGTTCCTCGGCACCGTCGGCTCGCTCCTCTCCCTCCTCACGGCCGTGCTCTTCTACTTCGGCTGGGCCAGCACGGACGCCGAGACGCGGGCCCTCGGACTGCGGGACACGCTCTTCCGGTTCTCCACCGCGGACTACCTGCTGCGCAGCGTGGACGCGCTCTACTTCCCCGTGCTCGTGGCGGCGGCCGTGTGGACGGCGGCAGCGGCCCTGCACCACCGCGAGGAGCGCGACCCGGAGCGCACCGCGCGCGTGCTGCGCGTCCTGCGGTACGCCTGGCTGCCGTCGCTCCCGCTGCTCGCCCTCTACTACGTCGCCCCGGGCGCCCTGAATCTCGTCGTCCCGCTGGCGATCCTCGCGGGCGTACTGCTGAGCGCGTACGCGTACACGCGCCCCGCCGACCGGCGCAGGGCGGCGCGTATCTGGGTGCCGGCCCTGCTGGTCGCCGTCGTCTCGCTGTTCTGGGCGGTGTACGCGTACGCGGAGATCGTCGGCCGGGGCCGCGCCGCCGAGACGACCGCCACGGTCGCCGACGAGTTCCCGGCGGTCGTCGTGTTCAGCAAGCAGGATCTGCTGATCCGCGGCGGCGGCAGCTGTGTCTCGGCCGTCGCGGAGAAGGGCAGCCCCTACCACTTCCGGTATGCCGGGCTGCGCCTGTTCCACGTCTCGGGCGACCGCCTGTTCCTCGTACCGCGGTACTGGGCCCCCTGGGACGGCACCCTCTACGTGCTGCGGGACGGTGACCCCGGGCTGCGCGTGGAGTACGTCAGCGGGCGCGGCTACCGGGCCGGGGAATGCTGACCGCGCTCACGGCTTCCACAGCGGGTGCTCCCGCTTCGCCCACTCCCTGCTCACCTTCCCCGTACGCAACCCCGCCCGCGCCTCCGGGTCCCCCAGCGCCATGCCGATGTGGCCGCCCAGCACGATGCCGATCGTGAGGGCGAGCCAGTCGTGGACGAAGGTCGCGCTGGTGCGCCACATGATCGGGGTGAGGTGGGTGAACCACATCATCAGGCCCGTGCCGAGCATCACCAGGCTCGCGCCGGCGATCCAGTTGGCGTAGATCTTCTGGCCGGCGTTGAACTTGTCGGCCGGGCGGGCCGAGCGGCGTTTGTCGCGCAACAGGGCGCCGCGCACCCAGACCCGGTCGTGTGGGCCGAAGCGGTTGAGGAAGCCGAGGTTGACGCGGAAGCCCCGGGAGAAGAGGCCGAAGAGGACGGGTACGGGGAGCGCGACCCCGGCCAACTCGTGGATGCGGACGACTAGTTGGCGGCGGCCGACGAGTTCGGCGAACTCCGGGATGTAGAGGCAGGCCGCGGTGGCCACGCAGATGCCCATCAGCGCGGCCGTCGTCCGGTGCACCCAGCGGTCGGTGCGGCCGAAGCGGCGGACGCGGGACGACGGCTCCGTGGCGGGGGCGTGGGCTTCAGCTCGTAGGGTCATCGTCGCGTCCGTTCGACTTGCCGACCCAGGCGTCGACGTCGTAGCCCCGGTCCTCCCAGTAGCCGGGCTTGACGTCCTCGGTGACCGTGATGCCGGAGAGCCACTTCGCGGACTTGTAGAAGTACATGGGGGCGACGTAGAGGCGGACCGGGCCGCCGTGGTCGTGGCCCAGGGGTTTGTCCTGCATGCGCAGCGCGACCAGGATGTCGGAGCGGCGGGCCTGGTCGAGGGTGAGGCTCTCCGTGTAGGCACCGTCGAAGCAGGTGAAGCGGACCGCCCCGGCCTTGGCGCGCACTCCCGCGGCGTCCAGGAGCCGGGACAGTCGCACCCCCTCGAAGGGGGTCCCGGGGACCCGCCAGCCGGTGACGCACTGGACGTCCTTGACCAGCCGGGTCTGCGGCATCGCGCGGAGGTCGGCCAGGGTGTAGGTCGCCGGTCTGTCGACCAGGCCGTCGACGGTCAGCCGGTAGTTCTGGGCGTTCCTGTTCGGCACGGACGCGGTGACGGAGTAGTAGCGGAAGCCGCCGCCGTTCGGGAGCAGTCCGGTCAGTCCGGTGGGGTCCTTGCCGGAGACGGCGCCCAGGAACCCGTCCATGCCCTTCTGCAGGACGGGCGCGGACACGACGCCGAGGGCGCCCAGGCCGAGGGTGCCGAGGAGGACACGGCGGCCGATGGGCCGGCCCTGCGCTTCCTGCTCCTCCTCGGGCGACTCGGTCGGTTCAGGGTTCACGCACTCATTCGAACACCCGCGACCCCGGCGCGGCCAGGGATCGCGGATGCTCGTCAGACTTCCGTAACCACTTCTTACGTGCTTCTCAGCAACGACAGCTCGACCACAGGTTCCTACGGCGTCTCCGTGGCCGCCTTGTCCAGCTGGAACGCCTCGTTGCCGAGCCCGATGCGGGCGTGCGCCTCGGGGTTGCGGGCGCGCAGGAACAGGCCCTGGGCCAGGCCGACGAGCAGGGCGAGGCCGACGATGCCGGGCAGGATCCAGCTCAGGGACGAGCCGGGGCCCGCGCCGACCAGGACGTCGAAGTCCTTGACGGTGTAGACGGCGATGACGACCAGCGCGATGCCGGACAGCGCGGAGGTGACCAGCCGCCAGGCCTGGGCGCCGGCGGAGCCGCGGCGGGCGAAGAAGACGATCACCGAGAGGGAGGCGGCGGCCATCAGCAGGATCACGCCGAGGGCGCCGATGTTGCCGAACCAGGTGAACAGGTGCAGGACCGGCTCGGTCGGGTCGCCGGTGGGCTTGTCGTCGGCGACCGCGAAGACGATCACGATCACGGCGGACACGGCGGTCTGCAGCAGCGAGCCGGTGCCGGGGGCGCCGCTGGAGCCCGTCGTACGGCCGAAGGCGGACGGCAGCAGGCCCTCGCGGCCCATGGCGAAGGCGTAGCGGGCGACGACGTTGTGGAAGCTGAGCATGGCCGCGAACATGCCGGTGACGAACAGGACGTGGAGCACGTCGGTGAAGGTGCCGCCGAGCCGGGAGTCGGTGAGATAGAAGAGCAGGCCCGCGCTCTGCTTCTGGGAGACACCGACGACCTGGGAGGGCCCCGTCGCCACAGTAATCGCCCAGCAACTGAGCGCGAAGAAGACGGCGACGCCGCTCACGGCCAGGAACATCACGCGCGGCACCAGGATGTGCGGGCGGCTGGTCTCCTCGGCGTACACCGGGGCCTGTTCGAAGCCGAGGAAGGCGGCGATGCAGAAGCACAGGGCGGTGCCGACGCCGGCGCCGCTGAGGGTGTCGGGGTTGAAGGCGTGCAGGGACAGGCCCTCCTTGGCCGGGTCGGCGACGGCCGCGATGTCAAAAACAACAACAAGCGCGACCTCGACGATCAGCAGCACGCCGAGCACGCGCGCGTTGACGTCGATCTTCAGCCAGCCGAGCCCACCGACGACGGCTATGGCCACCAACGCCGGTATCCACCAGGCGACTTGGACGTGGGCGTAGGTGGAGAAGAGCCCGGAGACCTCGAAGCCGAAGATGCCGTAGATGCCGACCTGGAGGGCGTTGTACGCGACGAGCGCCACCAGGGCCGCGCTCGCGCCGGCGGTGCCGCCGAGGCCGCGGGAGATGTACGCGTAGAAGGCGCCCGCATTGTGGACGTGCCGGCTCATTTCGGCGTAGCCGACGCTGAAGAGGACCAGGACGATGCCGAGGAGGACGAAGAGGAGCGGCTGCCCTTCGATGCCCATCACCGCGAATGTGGTGGGCATGACACCCGCGACCACCATGAGGGGCGCGGTCGCCGCGAGCACGGAGAGCAGCAGGCCCCCGGTGCCGAGGCGGTCGGCGCGCAGGGCGCGCTCCTGCCCTCTGAACGTGCTGATGCCGCCGCCGTCCGCGGTGGCGCTGCTCGTGCTGGAACTGCCCGTCGTCATGGCGGGAACGTCCTTTCGGGGTCGCTACGGGGGCGTTACGTCGTACCGAGCGCATGGTCGCGCGCGGTACGGAAGGCGGTGAGCGGGTCGCGGTCCGGGTAGGACCAGGGGGCCGGGGTCGGGTGGTCCCCGATGCGGTGGAACAGGGCGGCGGCCTCCGCGCTGCGGCCCTCGCAGTACTTGGCGTGGGCGAGGAAGTTGAGGTCGACCAGACGGCGCGGATGGCCCTCGTGCTCCCACTCCAGCCACCAGTCGAAGGCGGCCTTCATCACCTGCCGGGCTCGGCGCCCGGACCAGTGCTCGGAGGCGGCCGGGTCGGCGGGTTCCAGGCCGGAGGCGGCCAGCACGCGGTAGCGCTCGGCGTGCGCGACGACCGGCAGGATGGCGAGCGGGGAGTCGGCGGGGGCCTGTTCGGCGGCCCAGTAGGCGAAGTCGTAGACCTCGTGCAGCGGGTCGAGGCCGGCGGTGGCCCGGCGCTCGGCCAGCCTGGCGACCATCAGGTGGTGGGCGTGGTGGTGGTCGGCGTGCCGGTGGCGGACCTCGTCGAAGAGCTGGACGACGCCCTCGTCGGTGCCGAGGCTGTGCTCCAGGAGGAGCATGCCGAGCCAGGGTGTCGGATCGGCGGGCACGAGGGCCGCCGCCGTACGACAGGCGTCGCGGGCCTTGACGGGCTTCTCCTTGCCGGCCAGCACGCGCTGGACCAGGGCGAGGGCAAGCAGTACGGAGGCGTCGGCGGACTCGGGCTCGGCGAGCAGCCAGTCACGGGCCCAGGCGATGGTGTAGGACTCCAGGGCGAGCACGGTCACCCGGTGGGCGCGCAGGTCCCACTCGTCGCCCGTCTGGGCGAGCAGCCCACGCACCGCCTGCCAGCGTCCCTGGGCCAACGCGGCGCGCGCGGCGACGAGTTCCCCGTCGTCGAGGGCGGCGTCGAATGCCTGGGCCGCACGTTTGTGGCGGCGTCCGAGGGGTGGCGGGGGCGGTGACACCCGGGAATTCCTCACGATCCTCACGCGACGCTGCGGGACATCGGCGCGCTATTGGCCGATCACGCACAGCAAACCCCCAGCCAACACTTCAAGTCAAGTGCCGAACGCCTGTTACTCCTGTCAACTACCTTCACGCAAAAGGCACTTGTGGCCACAACCCCTACCCGGGACGGTACGCTGCCAAGCGTTCACGGGTAACCGATGTGTCGTACGCCATGGCGCTCGGGCGCGCGGCGGCGGACCATGGCAGCACGGTCCCGCTTCCGGGCACTCCCAGGGGCACGCCGGACCCCGGGGCGCTACAGTCGCCCAAACGCATCCCGTAGCCCGGCCCAACGATCGAGGTACGCAGCGTGTCGGTTCTGGTTCTGATGCTCTCCGTGAGCGCGGCCTGTTGCCTCGGCTTCGGGTTCGTGCTCCAGCAGAACGCGGCCCAGCAGGCACCTCTCAGCGACTTCCTCTCCCCGAGACTGCTCCTCGACCTCATGAAGGTGCCGCGCTGGCTCGGCGGCATCGGCCTGATGGTCGCGGGCATGGTGCTCGGCGCGATAGCGCTCAGCCGCGGCGAGGTCTCCCTCGTCGAACCGCTCCTCGCCACGAACCTCCTCTTCGCCCTCGCCCTCTCCCGCAAGCAGACAAGACAGCCCCTGGGCCGCCAGGGCTGGACGGGCCTGGCGCTCCTGGCGGGCGGCGTCACCACCTTCATCGTCGCGGGCGAACCCCGCAGCGGCACAGCAGTGACGGACCCCTTCCGCCACTGGCTGATCATCGGCGCGATGGTGGGCCTCGCCCTCCTCCTCACGACCTACGCCAAACGCTCCCGCCTCAGCGCGGCCCCGGTCCTCCTGGCCCTGGCCGCCGGCCTCCTCTACGGCGTGCAGGACGCGCTGACCCGGGTCAGCGGCCAGCGCTTCACCGCGGGCGGCCTCACCGAACTGGTCACCGGCTGGCAGCCGTACGGAGTGCTGGCGCTCGGGATAACCGGCCTGGTCCTCGTACAGAGCGCGTTCGAGACCGCCCCCCTCCGCATGTCGCTCCCCGCCCTCACCGCCGCCCAGCCGCTGGCCGGGATCATCTGCGGGGTGGGCTTCCTGGGCGACCAGCTGCGCACCGACACCGGCGCGCTGGCCTGGGAGGCGGTGGGCCTGGCCGGGATCGTCGTAGGCATCCTGCTGCTCGGCATGCACCCCGCGATGCCGCGCGGCACGACGAAACCGCAGCCGACCCTGAACCTCCAGCCCCGCTGACCACCCCTCCCCTCCTCTGTTTGGATGGGGCCATGAGCCCAGCTGACGAAATCCTGGACATCGTCGACGAGCACGACCAGGTCATCGGCCAGTCCCCGCGAGGCGAGGCCTACGCCCGGGGCCTGCGCCACCGCGCGGTCTTCGTCCAGACCCGCGACGCCCAGGGCCGCGTCTTCGTCCACCGCCGCACCCCCACCAAACTCGTCTTCCCCTCCCTCTACGACATGTTCGTCGGCGGGGTGGTCGGCGCGGGCGAGTCCTACGACGAAGCGGCCCTGCGCGAGGCAGAAGAGGAACTCGGCGTCACCGGCCTCCCCCAACCCGGCTTCCTCTTCAAGTTCCTGTACGACGACGGCGCCGGGCAGACCTGGTGGTCGGCGGTGTACGAGGTGCGCTGCGAGCTGCCGGTCAGCCCCCAGGTGGAGGAGGTCGACTGGCACGCCTTCCTGGAAGAGGGAGAGATCGTCCGGCGCCTGAACGAGTGGGAATGGGTACCGGACGGCCTGGCGGCCTACGAACGACTCAAGGAGTACCACTCCAAGACGGCCGGATAGGGTCGTTCCCGTGATCGATTTCGCACGGAACGTCCGCCTGTGGTTCGCGCCCCAGGAGATCAGCGAGGAGGGCGGCACCCCCGACTACCGCTTCTCGCTGGCCAACGAGCGCACCTTCCTGGCCTGGCTGCGCACCGCGCTCGCACTGATCGGCGGAGGCTTCGCGGTCGACCAGTTCCTGCCGGACCTGCGCTGGGCCTGGCGCGTCGGCCTGGCCCTCGCCCTGCTCGCGGCGGGCGTCCTGTGCTCACTGCGCGCGGTCAACCACTGGGTGCGCTGCGAACGGGCGATGCGCCAGGGCAAGGATCTGCCCGTATCCCGTTTCCCCGCACTGCTCAGCATCGCCGTGGCGATCGTGGCCGTAGCAATGGTCATCGTCGTACTGGCCGGATGGGAAGGATGACCAGCCCCCCGACGCCCCCGAACCGCGACCCGGGCCTGCAGCCCGAACGCACCCGCCTGGCCTGGCGCCGCACAACCCTGTCGAGCACGGTAGCCGCGGTCCTCGCCGTAAGGGCGGCACTGCACGGCGGAGTCAACGCGGAAGGCATCATCATCTGCGCCCTGTGCTGCGCACTCTGGCTCGGCTTCCTGGCCGTGGCCCACCGCCGCATCACCACCCTCGCAGCCGCCGGGACACCCCCACCCCTGACCCCCCGCCACGCCACCACGGCGGTGCTGTGCACGGTGGCCGTGGCGGTATGCGCGGCGGTACTCGTGTACTGACCCAGGGATGGGAATGGACCACGAGCCCGCGGCCGCCGACGTACGGGAGCTCGTGTACTGACCCACGGATGGGGATGGACCACGAGCCCGCACCCGCCGACGTACGGGAGCGGGTCGTGGCGGTACGGCGCAGCCCGCCGCTTAGCTGGTCCCCACGCGTTGGACTGTGGCAGCAGACAGAGGGGCGCGACCGCGGCGGGCTCGCCGTACCGCCACGACCCCGACCCCACCCCCGGCGCCACGCGGCCGGGATGACCCGATATGCGGCGTTCGCATGGCAGCCTGTGCGACGGCATCGACCGCACTTCCGAAGGCGAGCACCATGACCACCCTGCACCTGGAGCACTCCGCGCACACCCACACCCACGGCCCGGACTGCGGCCACGCCCCGGTCCCGCACGGCGACCACGTCGACTACGCGCACGACGGCCACCTGCACCGCGAGCACGGCGGCCACTGGGACGAGTGCGAGCCGGGCGGCCACGTCGCCCACCAGGAGCACGCGCACCAGCACGGCCAGGACTGCGGCCACGAGAGCGTGCTGCACGGCGATCACGTCGACTACGTCCACGACGGCCACCGGCACGCCCAGCACAACGGCCACTGGGACGACCACTGAGCCGACCCGCACGGCCCGGATCGGCCTGAACGCGTCACCCCGCAGCTCCCCGCCGCCCCGCGCGGGGAGCTGTCGGCCTATCGTGGCCCCGGTCACGTTTCGCTCCCCTACTGGACGACATACCGACCGGTCGGCATGATGGAGTACGACCTGTTCGTCCATTCACAGGAGTGATGTATGAGCCCCGACCACCCGCCCGGACTCGATCTCGACCGGCTGCGCGGTCTGCTCGACCGCGAGCGGCCCGGTCTGGTCACCGGCCCCCTGTCCGGCCGGCTGATCGAGGGCGGACGGTCGAACCTCACCTACGCGGTCACCGACGGCTCCGCGAAATGGGTCGTACGGCGCCCCCCGCTCGGCCACGTCCTGGCCACCGCGCACGACATGAAGCGCGAGCACCGGGTGATCAGCGCCCTGCACCCCACCGACGTGCCGGTGCCGAACCCCGTACTCCTCTGCGAGGACGACGAGGTACTCGGGGCGCCCTTCTACGTCATGGAGTTCGTGGAGGGCACCCCGTACCGCACCGCCGACGAACTGGTCCCGATCGGCCCGGAGCGCACCCGGGGCGCGGTGCTCGAACTGGTCGACACACTGGTCGAGTTGCACGCGGTGGACCCCGCCGAGGTGGGCCTCGCGGACTTCGGCCGCCCCGAGGGCTTCCTTGACCGCCAACTCCGCCGCTGGGGCAAGCAGTTGGCGGCATCCCGCAACCGCGAGCTGCCCGGCGTCGAGGAGCTGCACGCAGCCCTCGGCCGCCACCTCCCCGACTCCCCCACCCCCACGGTCGTACACGGCGACTACCGCCTGGACAACGTCCTCATCGGCGAGGACGACAAGATCAAGGCGATCCTCGACTGGGAGATGTCCACGCTCGGCGACCCGCTCACCGACCTGGGCCTGCTGGTGATGTACAGCATCCCGCTGAAGCTGCCCAACTCCCCCATTTCCACGACCGCTTCGGCCCCCGGCCACCCGACACCGGCCGAGCTGATCGAGCGGTACGCCGCGCGCTCGGGGCGCGATGTGTCGTCGGTCGCCTGGTACACGGCGTTCGCGTGGTTCAAGCTCGCCGTGATCCTGGAGGGCATCCACTACCGCTACACCCTGGGCCAGACCGTCGGCCGCGGCTTCGACCGCATCGGCGAGCTGGTACCCGTCTTCATCGAGCACGGCCTGACCACCCTTCAGGAAGGCTGATCCACCATGGACTTCGCGTTCGACGCACGCACCGAGGAACTGCGCGCCAAGCTCCTGGCCTTCATGGACGAGTACGTCTACCCGGCCGAACCGGTCGCCGAGGAGCAGCGCGCCCGGCTCGCCTCCCCCTGGGACACCCCTGCCGTAGTAGGGGAGTTGAAAGCGGAGGCCCGCAACCAGGGCCTCTGGAACCTCTTCCTCCCTGACGCCGAGTACGGCGCCGGCCTGACCAACCTCCAGTACGCCCCCCTGGCCGAAATCACCGGCCGCTCCCCGCACTTGGCCCCCACCGCGCTGAACTGCGCGGCGCCGGACACCGGCAACATGGAAGTGCTCTACCAGTTCGGAGACGAGCAGCAGAAGAAGCAATGGCTGGAGCCACTCCTCGCCGGTGAGATCCGCTCGGCATTCGCGATGACAGAACCAGAGGTGGCCTCCTCGGACGCCACCAACATCACGACCCTCATCGAGCGGGACGGCGACGACTACGTCGTCACGGGCCGCAAGTGGTACATCTCCGGGGCGATGAACCCGGACTGCAAGATCTTCATCGTGATGGGCAAGACAGACCCGGACGGCGCCGACATCCGCCGCCAGCAGTCCATGATCCTGGTCCCCCGCGACACCCCGGGCGTCACCGTCAAGCGCGCGATGCAGGTCTTCGGCTACGAGGACCACTCACACGGTGGCCACGCCGAGGTCATCTTCGACCACGCGCGCGTGCCGGTGACGAACCTGATCGGCGAGGAGGGCGGCGGCTTCGCCATCGCCCAGGCACGGCTCGGCCCGGGCCGTATCCACCACTGCATGCGGCTGATCGGCATGGCCGAGCGGGCGATCGAGCTGATGTGCCAACGGGCCGTCTCCCGAGTCGCGTTCGGCAAGGCACTCGCCCAGCAGGGCGTCGTGCACAACTGGATCGCGGACGCCCGGGTAGCCGTCGAGCAACTGCGGCTGCTGGTCCTGAAGACGGCCTGGATGATGGACACCGTAGGCAACAAGGGCGCCCACGCGGAGATCCAGGCCATCAAGATCGCCACGCCCCGCACGGTGGTCGGCATCCTCGACAAGGCGATCCAGCTGCACGGCGCGGGCGGTGTCAGCCAGGACTTCCCGCTGGCCGAGCTGTACGCGAGCGCCCGCACCCTGATGCTGGCCGACGGCCCGGACGAGGTGCACCAACGGTCGCTGGCACGGCGGGAGTTGAAGAGGTACCTGTAAAAGCACGAAGGGGCTGGAAGGGGTATTGGTACCCCCTCCAGCCCTTCTCCCCCGAGGTGATGGTCAGTTGGGCGTGCTCGCCTTCAGCGTCCAGCCCTGCCGGCAGGTGTGCCCGAAGGTGCAGATGTCGCAGCCCTCGACGACGAAGACATAGGCGCCGGTGTTCTGCTCCCGCACCCGGATCCGGCCGGCGGTGCCGCCGCCGAACTCCCGCTGGGTGCCCCCCGGGTCGGAGGCGCTGGTCCAGCGGACCAGGAACGAGTCGTAGCGGTACGGGGCCGTCGTACCCCAGTTGAAGTAGGCGTAGCCGCGGTCCTCCCACGCGGCGACGACCATGTTCGAGCCCTGTCGCGGCGACCAGGTGGCGGTGCCGTAGGTGAAGTACTGGCGCTTCCCGGCGTAGGCGCCGTTCAGGTACACGTCCTTGGTGTAGCTGGTCGGGCAGCCCAGCCAGCCACCGGCACCGCCGAGCGCGCTCCAACGCTGGTAGATGTGCGGCTCGTTCACCGCGCTACCGCACCCGGCCCGCGCCGGAGTCTGCGCGGCGGCCGGCACCGCCGCCGTGCCGCCGAGAGCGAGCAGGGAGCCCAGGACAACGCCGGTCAGGCGCCGCTTCGTTGACAGCATGGTGTTTCCCCCGTTGGTTCCTGTCGTCCGGTCCGGCGGTGCGCCCGCCGTTCCGCTGCTACGAGCATCACGGCCACGGGGGCCGGGAGTTGAGGGGAAGCCCCCGGGCAACGCCGGGGACCTCTCCCGGGTGGTCCGGGAAGCGTTCCCATGACACCCGGGTGCCGGGCCCCCACGATGGGGCGTATGGAAGACCGCGACGGGCGCACCCGGCCCCACTCGGCCGCCGCGTACGCGCTGTTGGGGCTGGCGGCACTCCAAGTGGCCGTCGGGTCCGTCGCGTTGGCGGTGGCCGATGTCCCGGTCGCGGACCTGGTCCACTACGACATGGTCGTCGACCTGGCGGTGGGCCTCGCCTACCCGGTCTGCGGCACGGTGATCGCCCTGCACCGCCCCCGCAACCCCATCGGATGGCTGCTGATCGCCTACGGTCTGGGCCACGCGTTCACGGGCATGTCGATCGGACTGGCAGTCGAGGGACTGCGATTGGACTGGTCACCCGACCTCCTGCACGCGGTCACGACCGTCGGCCGCCACACCTGGATCCTCGGCAGCTCCACGGCGTTCGTGCTCGTGTTCTTCCTGTTCCCCGACGGCCGGCTGCCCGACCGCCGCTGGCGCTGGGCCCTGGCCGCCCAACTCCTCTCCGCCCCACTGGACTTCGCGATCTGGGCCCGGGACGACTGGGGCCTGTTCCGCGGCACACCCGCCCAGCCCTCCTACCTCCCGGTGCCGGCCGGCTGGATGCCCCTCCTGCGGGACGTCGAGACCGCCAAGGCCTGCCTGGTACTGGCCGCCGTGTTCGCCGTCATGGCCGTCCGCTACCGGCGCGGCGGCGAACAGGACCGCCGCCGGCTGCTGTGGCTCATCGCGGGCATACTGCCCCTCGCCCTGAGCGTGGCCCTGCAGATCCTCGGCTTCCCGGCCGTCTACACCTCGTGCTGCACCTTGTTCCTGCCGACCGCCATCATGATCGCCGTGGTCCGCGAGGAACTCCTCGACATCCGCCTCGTCGTCTCCCGCAGCCTCCTCTACGGCACCCTCACGGTCGGCGTGATCGTCACCTACGTCGGCCTCGTCACCTCCGTCCAAGCCCTCCTCAACCCCGACCCCGCCCTCCTCGGCCCGGCGTTGATCACCGTCACCCTGGCCCTCGCCTTCGCCCCCGCCCGCCGCCTCCTCCAACGCACGGTCGACCACGCCCTCTACGGAGACCGGCACGACCCGGTGCGCGCGGTCTCCCGCATCGGCGAACGGCTGGCCGGCACCGGGGTCGACGGGGTCCCGGAGGCGGTCGGCGAGGCGCTGCGACTGCCGTACGTGTCCGTGGAGTCGAAGTCCGGGGTGACGGACGGCAGTTGGGGCGAACCAGGCGAACGCATCCACGCCATTCCGCTCGACTACGACGGCCGGACCGTCGGCGCGCTGGTGATCGGGCTGCGCCCCGGCGAACAACAGCCCACGCCTGCCGACCTGGCCGTACTCGAACTGCTCGCCGTACCGCTGGCCGCCGCGCTGCACGCCACCGATCTCACCCGGCAGTTGCAGCACTCCCGGGAGCGGATCGTGGCCGCGCGCGAGGAGGAGCGGCGCCGGATCCGCCGCGATCTGCACGACGGGCTCGGACCGACCCTCGCCGGGGCGGCCTTCCAGGCGGACGCCGTCCGCAATCTGCTGGCCTTCGATCCGGAGCGGGCGGCGGTACTGCTGGCCGAGTTGCGGTCCGAGGTCGGGGGCGCGGTCGCGGAGGTGCGCCGGCTGGTGGACGGGCTACGGCCCCCGGATCTGGACCAGTTGGGGCTGCTGGGCGCGCTGCGGGAACGTGCGGTACGGCTGTCCTGGCGCGCGGACGGCATCCCGCTCCAGGTGCGGGTCCAGGCACCCGAGCGGCTGCCGGCGCTGCCCGCCGCCGTGGAGGTGGCCGCGTACCGCATCGCCATCGAGGCACTCACCAACGCGGCCCGGCACGCCCGCGCCTCCCGTGTCGACCTGCGCATCGAGATCGGCGACGGGCTGCGTCTGGAGGTGTGCGACGACGGTTCGCCGGTGGGCGAGGAGACCGCGTGGACGCCGGGCGTGGGCATCACGTCGATGCAGGAGCGCGCGGCGGAGCTGGGCGGCCGGTGCGTGGCGGGGCAGGGGCGGGTGGTGGCGACGCTGCCGCTGGGAGGGGCGCTGTGACGGGACGGGAACCTGGCGACGAGGAGGACACCGACGCGCTGCGGGTCGTACTCGCCGACGATCATCCCGTGGTCCGCACCGGGCTGGCCGCGCTGCTGGAGTCCGTGCGGGACGGGACCCCGCGGGTGCGGGTCGTCGGGGTCGCGGCGAGCGGGCGGGAGGCGGTGCGGGCGGCGGTGACCCTGCGTCCGCACGTGGTGGTGATGGACATCCGGATGCCCGACCTCAACGGCATCGAGGCGACCCGGGAGATCGGCCGGGTGGCGCCCCGGGTGGCCGTGCTGATGCTGACCATGGTCGAGGAGGACGACTCGGTGTTCGCGGCGATGCGGGCGGGTGCCCTGGGCTATGTCCTCAAGGGCGCGGGCCAGGACGAGATCGTCCGGGCGATCCGGGCGGTGGCCGCCGGTGAGGCCATCTTCGGTCCCGGTGTCGCCCGGCGCGTGCTCGGCCAGCTCAGCAGGCCGCCGGACCGGCCCGACCCGTGCCCGACGCTCACCCCGCGCGAACGGGACGTACTCGCCCTGATCGCCGACGGCCAGCCCAACTCGACGGTGGCCACCCGGCTGGGCCTGTCCCCCAAGACGGTCAGCAACCACATGTCGGCGGTCCTGGCCAAACTGGGCGTGGCGGACCGGGCGGAGGCGGCGGCGTGGGCCCGGGAGGCGGGGTTGGGCCCGACTCCCGAGCCGTAGGCCTACGGCCGCAGCGCCCGCAGCAGCAGATCCGCCAGGTGGTCGGCGACTTCCTGGGGGCTGAGCGGGCCGCCGGGGCGGTACCACGTCGACAGGTGGTGGACCGAGCCGAAGTGGTAGTCCACGACCAGGTCCGCCGGGGTCGCCGTGGAGAAGACGCCCTCGCGCTGGCCCTCCTCGACGAGCGCGCGGAAGCGCTCGTGGTAGCGGCGGCGCTCCGCGCGCACCTGCTTGTTCTTCTCCGGGCTCAGATGGTGCATGGACCGGAAGAAGATCGACGCGTCGTCGAGATTGTCGATCGTCGTCACCACGACATCCGCGGCGGCGTCCCGCAGCCGCTTCTCCACCGGCTCGTCGGCGCCCGCGAACACCTCCAGGCGCTCCATCTGGACGCGCAGCACGCGCGCGTACACCTCGTGCAGGAGGTCGTCCTTGGAACCGAAGTAGTGGTAGAGCGCCCCCTTGGTGACCCCTGCGGCCTCGACGATCTCCTGCACCGAGGTGCGGTCGTAGCCCTGCTCGGCGAAGAGCCGGGTGGCGGCGGCCAGAAGCCGCTGCGGGACGGGAGCCCCGTCTCCGTCGGTCGTCCTGGGCACTGCCGCCACCTGCCTTTCCTAGGTGTTCACTCGCTGTCGTGCGACCGGGAACGCAGTTCCCGCCGGAGGATCTTCCCACTTGCCGTCTTCGGCAGCTCGGGCAGGATCTCCACCTGGCGCGGGTATTTGTAGGCGGCCAGTCTCTCCTTGCAGTACACGGCGAATTCATCGGGGTCGGTTTCGGCGCCCGGACGGAGACTGATGTACGCCTTCACGGTCTCGCCCCGGTACCCGTCGGGCACCCCGACGACGGCCGCCTCGCGCACCGCCGGGTGGGTGTACAGCACGTCCTCGACCTCGCGCGGCCACACCTTGAAGCCGGACGCGTTGATCATGTCCTTCTTGCGGTCGACGACGTACAGCCAGCCTTCCGGGTCCATGAACCCGATGTCGCCGGTGCGCAGTTCACCGTCCGGGAAGGTCTCGGCGGTGGCCTCGGGGCGCCGCCAGTACCCGGGCACGACCTGCGGCCCGCGTACGACGATCTCGCCCTGCTCGCCGAAGGGCACCTCCTCGCCCTGGTCGTCGACGATCCGTACGACGGTGTCGGGCCCCGGCACACCCACGGCCAGCGTCCCGGACGCCGGGTCGACGGGCGCCTCCAGCTGCGGCGGTACGGAGGCGCAGGGCGCGGTGCACTCGGTGAGGCCGTAGCCGTTGCGGATGTACGGCCCGAAGCCGGCCCGAAACTTCTCGACCAGTGCGGGCGGTACCGGCGCGCCGCCGGAGGAGATGTTCCGGAAGGACGCGAAGTGGTCCGGGGTGACGTCAGGGTGCGCGGCGAGCGCCATGAAGGCGGTGGACGGGCCGACCGTGTAGTGCGGCCTGTGCTCGGCGAACGCGTCGAGCACCACCCCGCCCTCGAAGCGGTACACCAGCACCAGCGAGCCCCCGCTGACGAGCGAGGCACCCAGCTGGCACACCATCCCGGTGATGTGGAACAGCGGCGCCATCGCGAAGTACACGGGCGGGTCCGGCAGGCCGAGCCCGGTGCGCTGCCGTTCGGCGTTGTAGAGGATGTTGCCGTGGGTGTTGGTGGCGCCCTTCGGGGCACCGCTCGTCCCCGAGGTGTAGCTGATCAGCGCGATGTCGGCGGGCGCCGGGGCGGGGACATCGGGTGCCTGACGGCCCTGACGGGCGACGGCCACAAGGTCCTCGGCATCGGAGGCCTGCGGAAGCCGCTCGAAGGTGAGCACGCGCGCGTCGCCGCGAGTCTGGAAATCCAACTCGCACGCCGTGAGCACGATCCGCACCGGCGACTCGGCCGCCGTCTCGCGCAGATACGACTCCCACGCGCGGTCCGAGCAGATCAGCGCGGCCACCTCGCCGTCCCGCAGGACATGGGTCACCTCGCCCGACTTGTACATGGGGTTGACGGGCACGACGATCGCGCCCGCCTTCCAGGCGCCGAGCAGCGCGATGACGAAGTGCGGCGAGTTCTGGAGCAGGACGGCGACCCGGTCGCCGTGCTCAAGACCTCGCGCGGCCAGGTACCCGGCGACGGAGTCGCTCAGCTCCTCGACCTCGCGATAGCTGAGCCGCCCGTCGAAGTAGGTGAGGAAAGTGCGCTCGGGCGTCTCCGCGACGACCCGCCGCAGGGCGTGGACCAGCGAGTCGTCCGGGCTGATGGGCCCGCGCTGGGCCTCGTTGAGCAGGCCGAGCCAGGGCCTGGCGGCATAGCGGGAGTCGGTCACTCTCCGGCCTCCCACTTCTGCTGGATGTGGTTCATGGTGGTCAGCCAGCGGTCCGGTTCGGTGGCCCTGTGCTGGTAGTACCCGGCGACCTCGGGGTGCGGCAGGATCAGGAAGCGCTCCGCCTCGATCCCCGCCATCAGAGCGTCCGCGACGGCGTCGGGCTCGATCGCGGTCGGCTGCAGCACCAGGTCGCCCGCGCTGCCGGTGGCGGCCAGCATGTCGGTGCGAACGCCCTGGGGACAGATGGCGTGGACCTTGATCCCACGGTGCCGGTACGTCAGCGACAGCCACTCGGCGAAGGCGTACGCGCCGTGCTTGGTGACGCTGTAGGGCGCGGCCCCGATCATGGTGAGCAGCCCCGCGGCCGACACGGTGGACACGAACCGCCCGCTGCCCCGCTCCAGCCACCCCGGGATCAGCGCGTCCGCGGCCCGCACATGAGCCATCACATTGACGTCCCAGGCCTGCGCCCAGACCAGCTCACCCGCGGCTTCGGACCCGCCGGAGCCGAGTCCGGCGTTGGCGCAGTAGATGTCGACGGTCCCACCGAGAGCGTCCCGGGCCGCACCGACAACGGCGGAGGCGTCCCCCGGCACGGCGATCCCACCGATCTCGTCGGCGACGGCTTTCGCCCGGTCACCGTCCAGGTCATTGACGACGACCCGGGCCCCTTCGGCGGCGAACCGCCGCGCGAGCGCGGCCCCGATGCCACCCCCGGCCCCCGTGACGACTACCCCGGCACCCTGAACGGCTTCCACCATCGGTCTCCTTCGACTGCGGCTCCACTGCATGGCCAGACTAACCGGTCGGTATGTAACACCGGAAGGGCAGATGTCTTTGTCCTCGCATGCAGCCCATGACCTGCGACTACCCCTACGGTGCCGATATGTCCCTCACCAGAAGAGCTCTCCTGGCAGCGACCCCGGCGGCAACGCTCACTCCAGCACAACCCAAGAAGACCGCACTGCGCACCGGCTTCGAACAACTCGCCGCACACGACTACACCCGGCTCAACGGCCAACGCATCGGGATCGTCACCAACCCCACCGGCATCACAAGAGACGCCCACCACATCGTCGACGTCATGCACGCCAGCCCGCACGTGAACCTCACCGCGGTCTTCGGCCCCGAACACGGCTTCCGGGGCACCGCACAGGCAGGCGGCTCCGAGGGCCGCCACACCGACCCGGCCACCCGACTCCCGGTCTACGACACGTACTTGAAGAGCGGCCAACCCCTCGCCGACATCTTCAAGACCTCCGGCGTGGACACCGTGGTCTTCGACATCCAGGACGTGGGCGCCCGCTTCTACACCTACATCTGGACCCTGTACGACTGCATGGAGGCGGCCCAGCTCGCCGGCAAACGCTTCGTCGTGCTCGACCGCCCGAACCCGGTGACCGGCCGCACCGCCCAAGGCCCGGTCCTGCACCGGGAGTTCGCGACCTTCGTCGGCCGGCAGCCGATCGCGCAGGCGCACGGGATGACGGTGGCGGAGCTGGCCCGGTTGTTCAACGGGGAGTTCCTGAAGACACCCGTCCGGCTGGAGACCGTACCGATGACGGGCTGGAAGCGGTCGGAGTTCTACGACGCCTGGTCGCTGCCGTGGGTGCCGCCGAGCCCCAACATGCCGACGCCGGACACCGCGCTCGTGTACTCGGGGACGTGTCTCTTCGAGGGGACGAACCTGTCCGAGGGGCGCGGCACCACCCGCCCCTTCGAACTGCTCGGCGCGGAGGGCATCGACGGCCGCTGGGCGGCGGCGGTGGATCAACTCGCCCTGCCCGGTGTGCACTTCAGGGAGGCGTACTTCGCACCGACGTTCTCCAAGTTCCAGGGGAAGACGGTCGGCGGGGTGCAGATCCATGTGCACGACCGGGCCGCTTTCGACCCCGTGCGCACCGGGATCGCGCTGCTGGTGACCGCCAAGAAGGTCTGGAGCGGCTTCGGTTGGCGCTCGGACCACTGGATCGACAACCTCACCGGGTCGGCACGGGTGCGTACGGCGATCGACGCGGGCGCGGGCACCGACGAGGTGGTGGCGGGGTGGCAGGAGGAGTTGAGGGTGTTCCGGGGGATTCGAACTGAATACCTCCTCTACAAGTGACTCGCGACGTATGGCCAATCTTCACCGGTAGCGGGACGATGCGCCCACATCGAGCCACTCCGGGGGACGAGGAGGCCGGCCATGGCGGATCCGGCGATGAGTGTGAGCCCTTACTGGGAGTTGACCTTCGACGCCGACGGAGACGTCGACCAGGGGGAATGCGATCGGCTGCTGCGCGAGGTGCGGCAGCGCGGGGTCGCTGACCTGATCGTGTTCTCGCACGGGTGGAACAGCCAACGCGCCGGTGCCACGCGGCTCTACAGCCGCTTCTTCGCACCGATTCCGAAGCTCGCGCCGAAGGCCCGCATCGGGTACGTGGGCGTGATCTGGCCATCGATGGAGTTCCCGGACCAGCCGATCCCGGACTTCCCGCACACACCGGCCGCCGTGGCCGGCCCGACGGCGGCTGCGACGGCTCCGGCGCTCGACGACGACACCCGGCACACACTCCTGGACGCCTTCCCGGGCAACGCGACGCTGATCGACCAGATCGCCCGCATGCTGGCCCAACAGCCCGCCCAGAATGCCGAGTTGGAGGAGTTCGGGCGGCTGGTGCGGACGCTCGTGGAGGTGGTGCCGCCCGGGCCGCAGGCACAGTTCGGCGCGGACACGCTGGCGGAGGGGCTGCCGCAGAACGAGCCGCGGATGCTCGCCGTCGGCTGCACGGCCGAGGTCTGCGACCAGTTCGCGCAGGCCCTGGAGCATCTCGGGTCGCCCCAACCACCGGGCGCCACCGCGGAGTTCACCCTGCCGAACCCCTGGAAGGGGGCGCGGGAGCTGCTGCGGCAGGCGGCGTACTACGCGATGAAGCGGCGGGCGGGCACAGTCGGCGAGCGGGGGCTCGGTCCGGTGATCGGGCGGCTCGCGGGGGTGGCGCCGGAGGTACGGGTGCATCTCGTGGGGCACAGTTTCGGCGGACGCCTGGTGTCGTTCGCGCTACGGGGTCTGCCCGAGGGGGTGCGCTCGGTCAAGTCGGTGACGCTGCTCCAAGGGGCCTTCTCGCACTACGCGTTCGCGTCCCGGCTGCCGGACGACGCGCGCACCGGGGGTGTGCTGCAGGGGCAGCAGAACCGGGTCGACGGTCCGCTGGTGTGCTGCTACTCGCACTTCGACTCGGCGCTCGGCACGATCTATCCGCTGGCCTCGCGGATGACGGACGACGACCGCTCGTTCGCCGCGTTCGACATCGGCCGGGTGCTGGGCGACAAGTGGGGCGCGATGGGCCACGACGGGGTGCGGGCGGTGCCCGGCACCCAGGCGCTGACACTGGCCGAGGCGCTCGACTCGCCGCTGCCCACGTCGGGTTGTGTGAACGTCGACGCCTGTGCGGTGGTGTGCCACGGTGGCGCCCCGAACGGGGCGCACAGCGACATCGTGCATCCGGAGCTGGCCCGGGTGGTGCTGGCGGCGGGCCGGATCGGCCGGCCCACCGCCGCTACGGCGTCACCGGTGTGACGTGTACTCCACCACCTGCTGGAAGGTGGGCCGGTTCTGCCAACTGATGTTGTAGTGCTTGATGCCGCCCAGCGTGCGCTGGACGATCGAGTCGGCGCACCACTGGTCGCCCGCCGAGCACAGGGAGTCCCCGGGGTAGACCGTGGCCGCGGTGGTGCCGGCCGCCGTCTTCAGGGTGCTGATGAGGATGTCCCGGCAGGCGCTGAGGCTGCCGCCGCCGCAGTACTGCTCGGCGAGCGGTCCCGAGACGGTCTGCCCGAGCACCGACCGGATGTCCTTGTCGACGTAGCTCCACCAGCCGTACTGGAAGGAGCTGCCGGCGTGCGACCCGGTCGGGCCGTGGGCGGCGGACGGGGTCTCGTCGATGTACAGGTTGTTGGTGAAGGCGGTGTAGAGGGAGTCACCGAGACCGGGTTGGAACTCGGCCTTCACCAGCAGCGGCCACCAGGCGTCCAGGATCCGGATGGCGTCGGAGTTGGCGTAGGTCTTGGACCCGGCCGAGGTCTCCGTGCGCTTGCCGCCCGCGGTCAGCCAGGTCTGCAGCTTGGTGACGGCCGCCGCCGCGGTGGTGTCGGTGACCGTACTGCTGTTGACGACCTTCAGCAGGTCGGGCAGGACGTCCTCGGCGCGCAGGTCGGTGAGCGAGGCGTCCGACATGGCCTTCACCAGCGCGGATCTGGTGACCCCGCCGGCCGCGACGAGTTTCTTCACCCGGTCGTCGAGGAGGTTGCCGCGATGGACGGACCCGTCGCCCCAACTGGCCGTCGTGTAGTTGAGGGCCTGTTTGTTGTTCCAGGAGATGTAGTAGTCCTGGTCGATGGAGTTGGGGTGCGCCGAGGCCGGGGTGTAGTCGGAGGTGTTGGTGGTGGGGTCCCAGTTCTGCCACTCGTAGGCGGCCTGGCCCCAGACCGGGAACTCGGGGTCGACACCGCTGGCCCGCACCGGGTTGTTGCCGCTGTTGTAGTACGCGGTGTGCTGGGAGTCGGCGTAGAACCAGTTGAACGTGAAGTTGATGTGCTGCGCGGCGGTCTGGAAGGTCCCCGGACTCTTCACGTAGTCCGGGTCGTTGAGCATCTGGAAGCCGATGATCGAGTCGGCCTCATGCATGTAGGAGGAGCGCAGGGTGGTGTAGGCGACCTTTTTCCCGCCGACGGTCGCTCTGTATTCGACGGGTCCGTACTTGGTCTTCCACACTCTCATCGTGTACGACCCGGCCGCGGTGCCGTCGGCCGTGGTGGGCTTCCAGGAGTTCTTCTGCTCGATCTCGTCCATGGCCGTGCAGGTGCCGTGGAAGAGGTAGTGGTAGTCGTCCGTGCAGAGTTCGACGGCGTAGGAGTCGATGATGTCCTGGCCGGAGGTGGTGGCGGACCACGAGTAGTCCTGGCCGCGGCCGAGTTCGACGTACATGCTCAGGCCCGCGAAGGAGGCGCCGCGGGCGCTGATGCCCGGGCCCTGGATCTCCTGGAGCATCAGCAACTGGGGTGCGAAGTAGCCTGTTTGGGGCCCGAAGACGGCGATCGGGTGGCCGCTCGCGGTGTACTTGCCGCTCACCACAAGGGCGTTGGACATCCCGCGCTTGGCGGAGCTGAGGGCGGTGGCGGTCGCCGCGGCGGAGGCGGCGTCGGCGCTCTGGTCGGCGCCCGTGCCGGTGGCGTCGTAGACGAGCGGTTCGGTCGTCACCGAACCGGCGTCCGGCAGGGCCTCGCCCTGGGCGGTGGTGGGCTTGGTGCCGTAGGGGAAGCTCTCGCCGTTGTGGACGGTGAGGACGGCCTCGGCGTCGTTGCGTTCGCGGAAGGACTCCCAGACCTTGGTGCCCTCCGTCACGCCGTACTTCTCCTGGGCGGCGAGCAGGGAGACGGCGTTGTTGACCTCGCCGCCGCCACCGGAACCGAACAGGGTGCCGATGACGGAGGCCAGCGCGACCAGGTCGGTGATCTTGAAGTGGTCGATGGTTCCGGCGTTGGTGATCGAGTCCTTGTGCCCGGTGAGGACGTACTCGCCGGGGAAGTAACGGCCGCTGTCCGAGGCGTCGATGTAGGCGTTGATGCCGGCCAGATAGGCGTTGGCGTCGGCGAGGGCCTGCTGGCCGCGGGCGCCGTTGTTGGCGACGGCGTTGTCGATCTGGGACTGCAGCTCGGCCTCGGAGTAGGGGGCGTTGCGGTAGAACTCCTGCTCAAGGCCCTGGTTGGCGGCGACGCCGCCCGCGAAGGTGGTGAGCTGGCCGCGTCCGACGTGCCGGAAGACGTCCATCAGCCAGAGCCGGTCCTCGGCCGCCGCGTAGCCGGCGCCGTACTCGGTGCCGTAGCGCGTCGTGCCTGTGATGTGCGGCACACCGGTCGCCTTGTCGCGGACGATCGTCACATCGGTGCGGCCGCTCGGGCTCTCGGTCGAGGCGACCTGGTCGGAAGCGACCCCGAACGACGCGTCGTTGAAGAAGGTGTTGATCTTCGCATCGGTCAGCGTGGAGGCGCCCGTGGCCAGGTTGGCGTAGGGGCCGAGCTGGTCCTCGGCGTGCGCGGGCTCAACTCCGAAGGCCTGGTTGAGGAGGATCTGGGCGAGGGTCGCGTTGCCGTTCTCGCCGGCCGGGAGGATGTCCGAGCACTGGCCGCCGCAGTAGTCGTTCGAGGCGGTCGCGGCCGTGGCGGTCCCCTGGGCAAGAGGAGACAAAAGGGCGGCAATGAGGGCGCATACGGATGCGGCCTTCAGGAACCCGGGGAATCTTCCGGGAGTTCTCAGTCTGTCGAGCAAGTTACGTGGGGTGCGCCGAGGCATAACGGCTCCTACCGACGGGGGTGTGGCCGGACGTTACCGCCGGTATCCCCGGGATTGAAGATGAACATGCGTCAAGTTTTGGATGAGCAGGAGCGGCTTATGGGGGCCATCGGAAATCGGATGGAGCCAAATCGCTTGTCGATACGTCTATTCGGCGACGTCCGTACGACGACGCCGAGGTGACCGAAGTACAGGTGCAGGTGTGACGGAGGTGCAGGGCGATGGCCGGTTTCCGGAGTCTGGCGAGACAGGTGCGAGACCCTCGGTGCGATCTGGCGCTGCGGCGCTACTCGCTGCGCAAGTGCCTTGAGCGGTTCGCCCCTTATGGGCACAGGGCGACCTGGGACCACTTGAGCTCCCGGGCCGGGTTCGGACCCGAGGACCGCTCCCCCGACCCGGCGCGGCTCGTGGCCGCACTGGACGAGCTGGAGGAAGCGCGCAAGGTCTGGCTCGCCTATGAGGTCGGGTTCGCCGAACGCCGCAAGAAGGAGAAGCACGACGGGCTCCGCCGCCCGGGCACCGTGGACGACTGGCATCGGCTGACCTGGGGCGGCTTCGGCGTCGCCTGGTGCGACGACCCCCGTCTCCACCCCCATGAACCACTGGCCGAGGTGCTGCGACGGCTGATCGCCGCCCTGGAGCGCGAACCGGGTTCCGTGTGCCCGGTGTGCGCCGGGGAGCGCCTCCAGTGGAAGTACGACCTGGCCCACGAACCGTCCTCGGGCCCGGTCTGCACGGACTGCGGCATCGTCGTCCCGCGTCCGGTGCTCACGCCCGAGGCCCTGGCCTACGCCAGGCGCGGACGGCTGCTGATGTCGGCCTGAACCGGGGCAAACGAAGAAGGGCGCCAGGGGTGCGCCGGGGATGCCGCACCCCCTTTTGACCAAGCCGGTTTGCCCTTGCTGCCGCAACGGCCGAGGCTGCCGACGGCGATCCGTCGACAGCCCCGAAGCGGTGCGCGCAGGTGTCAGCTGGCCTTCCAGACGTCGGCGAAACTGCCGCCGGAGATCGAGCCCGGCTGGGCCCGTACGGCGGAGCTGCTGCTCTTCGTCATGACGATCTCGTTCGGCGAGAAGGTGTCCAGGTTGCTGCCGTCGGCCTTGGCGCCGGTGAAGGTCACGGTGCCGAAGTCGGCGAGGCTCGCGACCGAGCCGCCGACCTCGGGGGCCTCGGCGACGACCTCGGCGGAGGCGTTCTTGAAGCCCGACGAGCCCGCGTGCGTGGTGGTCTTGGTCCAGCCCTCGGTGGAGTCGGCGAGGGTCATGGTGAAGGTGGAGCCGGTGTAGGTCACGGTCGCGGTGAACTTGTCGCCGCCCTTGACGGTGACACCGGAGTACGCACTCTCGGAGGCGGGCAGGACCTCCCACCAGGCGCCGTAGGTGGCCTTGCCGCCGATGCAGTCGGCTTCCGTACCGGTCTGCTCCAGCGCGGAGTTGCTGTAGCCGTCGAGGCCGACCCAGAACGACGAGTACGTGGTGGCCGAGGAGCAGGTGACGGTCGGCTGGGTCCAGGACGAGGTCACCGACGTGTAGGCGCCGGTCGAGCCGGTGGCCGCGTAGCCGGACCAGTTGGTGGACGAGACCGTGGCGTTGACCTTGCCCGGCTGCGCGAGCCCGTGCAGCGCGTGGTTCTCGTGGCTCGCTATGGCCTGGGTGAGCTGGGCGGGGGTGTTCGAGGCGGCCAGCGAAGGCGTGGCCAGGGCGGCGGTGAGGGCTGCGGCGGTGACGAGAACGAACCCGGCGGAAGATCTCGGGGACATGACTCTCCGTCATTCGAGGGGGTGGGGGGACTGCCGTGACGGCAGTGGACAGCAGCTTCCGCGAGGCCTCATGGGCATGGCAAGACGGTCAAGCCCCTTCAGTCTTGAGGGAATTGACGGCGCAACAACTGAGAAATATGACAGGTTCATTCAAATTTGATCAATCGCCGGGCAAGACTGACCAAACTTCAGGGCAACGGTCTTCCGCCCCACGGCTGCCCTGACCTGAGCTGGAGTGCGTGACTTCCAGACCGGAGTACGCGACGTCCGGAACCGGGGCGATGCCGTTCCACGAGGCGCTGCGCGCGGCCATCGCGGCCAGCGGGCTGAGCCTGGACCGGATCCAGGACCGGCTGCTGCGCCGCGGTACGCCGGTGGCGTCGGCGACGCTCAGCTCCTGGCAGTCCGGGCGCTACCAGCCCGAACGGCAACGGTCGTTGGCGGCGCTGACCGTACTGGAGGATGTCCTGCGGCTGCCGCCGGGCGCGCTCACCGGACTGCTCGGCCCGCCCAGGCCAAGAGGCCGCTGGCTGCCACCGGTCGGCGACCACCCGGATCTGGCCCGGGTCTGGTCGGACCACCGCGACCTCACCGCCACCCTCGCCGCGCTCGACACCCGCTGGGACGACAGCCTGACCCGGCTCAGCTGCCACAACCGGGTCGACGTGGACGCCGACCGCAGCGTCCGCTCGATGACCAGCCGCCGGCTGCTGCGCGCCGAGGCGGACGGCGCCGACCGCTGGATCGCCCTGTACCGCCTCGACGCCCCCGGCCCGCTGCCGCGGTTCCGCCTGGCGGCCCCGGCCCGGCTGGGCACCGTAGTCGAACTGCCCGCCGAGGGGCTGGTGGCCGCCGAGCTGCTCTTCGACCGCCCGTTGGCCCGCGGCGAGACCGTGATCGTCGACTACACGGTGGAGCACCGGGATCCGCGCCCGTACTCCCTGCGTGCCGAGACGACCATTCACGTCCCGATGCGCGAACACCTCCTGGAGGTCCGCTTCGCCAAGGGATCGCTGCCGCGCGCGTGTTACTCGTTCCGCACGAACGGCCTCGACTCCCACGCCGGTGCCGCGCGCCCCAGAGAGCAACGGCTACGGGTGGACGCGTCGGGGTCGGTGCACACGGTGGCGTTGGGGGTGGGGCCCTGCCGGGTCGGGATTCGGTGGGTATGGGAGTGAGAGAGCGTTGTCAGTGGTGGGTGGCACCATCGAGGCATGGTGCAGGTCTGTCTCAACGGGGTCCGTGGGGCCGTCGACGGGGTGATGGTGCCGGTCTCGCCAGGGGCGATGGCCGACGCCGCGGCCGAGGCCGTCGCGGTGGGGGCCACGGAGGTGCACGTCCATCCCAAGTCCCCTTGCGGGGACGACACGTTGTCGCCGCGCGTCCTCGCGGTGACGCTCGACGTGATACGCGAGCGGGTGACCGTGCCGGTCGGTGTGACCACCGGTGCCTGGGCCGAGCCGGAGCCCGCCGTCCGGCTGGAGCGGGTGCGCGGCTGGACCGTGCTGCCCGACCACGCCTCGGTCAACTGGCACGAGCCGGGCGCCGAGGAGGTCGCGGCGGTGTTGCTGGACCGGGGTGTCGGCGTGGAGGCCGGTATCTGGTCCGGCACGGACGGGGCAGCCCGCTTCGCCGTCTCACCGCTCCGCTCGAAGGTGCTGCGGGTCCTCGCGGAGGTGACCGACCCCGATGCGGACACGGCGGAAGCGTCGGCCCGCGCGCTCCTCGCCGAGCTCGGCACCGGTCATTGCCGCCCGGTGCTGCTGCACGGCGAGGACGGCGGCGCCTGGCCGGTGCTCCGGCTCGCGGGGCGGCTGGGGCTCGCGACCCGAATGGGGCTGGAGGACACACTGTTCCTGCCGAACGGCGAACGGGCCCTGTCCAACGCCCAGTTGGTCGCCGAGGCGCTGGTCCAGCACGGGTGTCACGACGGCGCGGCGTAACAACTGACGGCCACCGTCTGCTGGGGGCTCCATCGCTGCTCGACCGTGGCCATCAGTTCCCAGCCCAGCCGCTCGTACAGGGCGGCCGCGGCGGTGTCGGTGGTGACGACGTCGAGCACCGGATGCAGGCCGTGCCGCCGCGCCTCCCGCACCGCCCGGCCGATCAGCAGTGCGCCGATCCGCCGCCCCCTCGCCTGCGGGGAGACGAACAGTCTGCCGACCACGGCGGTCGTGCCCGGCGGCGCCCCCTTCCGCTCGCTCCACAACACGGGTGCGAGATCGCCTTCGCCGACCCGCGACAGACTGACGTGCCCGACGAGGCGGCCCTCGAGTTCGGCGACCCAGGAACCCAGCGAGGGACCGTGTGTCAGCCACTCACCGGGCCGGTCGGGCCAGTTGACCGGATAGCCGTCGTGCGCGTGGACCTCCGCGAGGATCCGCACGCACTCCTCGACATCGCCGTCGGCCCTCTCCCGGATGTTCACTCCGGAATGGAAACACAGGCAACGGAGTCACGACCAACCGGTTTCGACGTCGGCCGTAGCAGCCGATATTTCCCTCGCTCAACCCGTTTCGTGTCAGGACAGTTGAGGGCGATGAAACCCAGCTGAGGAACCCGAGGAGTCCCGATGTCGACGCTGCGCGTCACCGCCGAAGTGCTGACCGTCCATGAACACCCGAACGCCGACGCCCTCGAACTGGCCCAGGTCGGCCTGTACCGGGCCGTCGTCGCCAAGGGCGAGTACCGCACCGGTGACACCGCCGTCTACATCCCGGAGCAGTCCGTGCTCCCGGCCGCGCTGATCGAGGAGTTGGGGCTGACCGGACGCCTCGCGGGGAGCAACGCCGACCGGGTCAAAGCGGTGCGCCTGCGCGGTGAGCTGTCGCAGGGCATCGTGTGCCGGCCCAAGGCGCTCGCGGACGTGGATCTGGCCCGGGCCGCCCTGGACGGCACCGACTTCGCGGAACTGCTCGGCATCGTCAAGTGGGTACCGCCGATCCCGCCCACCATGGACGGGGACGTCGAGACCGCGCCCGATCTGCTGCCCTGGGTGGACATCGAGAACATCCAGCGGTTTCCCGGGATATTCGAACCGGGCGAGGCTGTGGTCCTGACCGAGAAACTGCACGGCTCGGCCTGCCTGCTCACGTACTTCACCGAGGACGGCCGCGTCCAGGTCTCCTCGAAGGGCTTCGGCGCCAAGTCCCTTGCCCTGAAAGAGGATCCACGCAATCTGTACTGGCGTGCGGTCCTCGGCCACGGCGTCCCCGGGACCGCCGCCCGCCTCGCCGAACGGCTCGGCGCGCGCCGGGTCGGCATCTTCGGCGAGGTGTTCGGCGCGGGCGTGCAGGACCTCACCTACGGCGCCGACGGGCGACGCAGCACCCTCGGGTACGCCGTGTTCGACGTCTCCGCCGAGATCGACGGAGCGGTGCGCTGGCTGAACGCGGCCGAACTCCTCGACGGGGAGCTGCCGTTGGTGCCACGGCTGTACGAGGGGCCGTACGACATCGGGCAGGTACTGGAGGTCGCGAGCGGACGCGAGACCGTGTCCGGGCGGGAGCTGCATCTGCGGGAGGGCGTCGTGATCCGCCCCGCCGTGGAGCGCTACAGCCCTGTGACCGGCGGCCGGGCGATCGCCAAGGCGGTGAGCGCCGCGTATCTGACGCGGAAGGGCGGCACCGAGTACGAGTGACGCCCCTGCGGCGAGCGCTCAGCCGCACTTCTCGGGACCGGGATCGGACCCCCGGTCCCGAGGGGTGCGGCCCTTGCGGCGTTCCTTCGGTTCCGTCATCAGGCGGGAACCCGCGCCCCGTTCGCCGACCACGTCGTCCGGGTTGGACAGGACGCAGGTCGCCAGGGACAGGCAGCCGCAGGCGATGCAGTCGGTGAGGTGGTCGCGGAGGCGGTTGAGCTGCTTGATGCGTTCGTCGAGTTCGGAGCGCCAGGCCTCGGAGAGGTGGGCCCAGTCCTCGCGGGTCGGGGTGCGCTCCTCGGGGAGTTCGGCGAGCGCCTCGCGGATGGTGGCCAGCGGGATGCCGACGCGCTGGGCGGCCCGTACGAAGGCGACCCGGCGCAGGGTGTCACGGGTGTACCGACGCTGGTTGCCCGTGGTGCGGCGGCTGCCGATCAGGCCCTTGGCCTCGTAGAAGTGCAGGGCGGAGACGGCGGCGCCGCTGCGCGCGGCGAGTTGGCCGACGGTCAGCTCGTGGATCTTCTCGGGAATCTGGGGCACCCCTCGAACCCTACCCATCCACCGGCACAGGTGTTCCGTTGACAGCGGCCCGGCATGCGACCATGCTAAGCAGTTGCTTAGGTATGTCGGGACAGATGATGCTGGATGACGTGAGAGGCCGGGACATGGCAGAGCCGAGGATCTTCACCTCCGTCGACGACCTGCGGGCGGCGGTCGGGGAGCAGTTGGGGTACACCGACTGGGTGGAGGTGGACCAGAAGCGGATCGACCTGTTCGCGGACGCGACGGGCGACCACCAGTGGATCCACGTGGACCCGGAGAAGGCGGCCGCCGGCCCCTTCAAGACGACGATCGCGCACGGCTACCTCACCCTGTCGCTGCTCCCCCTCTTCGGACCGCAGCTCATCCAGGTCGAGGGCGTGAAGATGGGCGTCAACTACGGGACGAACAAGGTCCGTTTCCCCGCCCCGGTCCCGGTGGACTCCCGGCTGCGCGCCACCGCGACGATCACCGGCGTCGACGACGTACCGGGCGGCGTCCAGGTGACCGTCGCCTTCACCGTGGAGCGCGAGGGCGGCGACAAGCCGGTGTGCGTCGCCGAGTCGGTGTCGCGCTACTACCTCTGAGCGGCCGCCCCCCGGGCAGCCGCGGCTACTTGGCCCCCACCATCCGCAGCACGAGGTCGGCGTAGAGCGCGCCGACCTCGTCGGGCGTGCGAGGTCCGTCGAGGCTGAACCACCGGGCGACGTCGATGCACAGCGACAGGATCGCGAGGGTCGTGCCCTTCACGTCCGGCACGTCGAAGGAGCCGTCCGCGACCCCGTCCTCGACGATCCCGCGCACCTCGGCGTCGACCTGCCGGCGCAGCGCGAGGATCTCGGCGCGGGCGTCCGGGCCGAGCGAGTCGAGTTCGTACTGCACGACCCGCGCGGTGGTACGACCGCCCGCGTGCCAGCGCACGAAGGAGCTCACCGCGTCGGCGAGCCGCTCGGCGGCGCTGCCCTCGCGCCCCGCCGCCGTACGCAGGATGTCGAGGGCCTTCTCGTGGCCGATCCTGCTGATCCGGTGGAGCAGCTCTTCCTTGGTCTTGTAGTGGATGTAGAGCGCGGCCGGGCTCATCCCGGCGCGGCCTGCGATGTCCCGGGTGGTCGTCGCGTGGTAGCCGCGCTCGGCGAAGGCCTCCACGGCGGCGATCAGCAGCCGCCGGGCCGCGTCGGGCGTGACCTCTGCCCAGGCCTGCGGGTCGCCCGCGGTCGTCTCCTCCGCCGTACTCATCGCTCGTAAGCCCCTCTCGATGACAAGGGCTCCACCATACCGCCGAACCTGAGCGAGCGCTTAGTCTGCCCGCTCAGAGCTTTTCGAACGGGTTGTAGGTGCCGCGCGCCCCCTCCTGCCGGTCCCGGATCACCTTGGCGAGGGTGAAGGAGGAGGTGACCAGATACAGGACGGCGATCGCGAGGAAGGCCCGCACCCAGGCGTCGGCCTGCAGCTTGAAGATGCCGATGGCGGTCGCCGCGATGGCGACGGAGAAGGACGCGACGGCCTGGCCGTAGAAGGCGGCCGTGTTCTGCGGTTTGCCAGATGCTTCGCTCATGGGGACAAGCGTCCGCTCCTACGGCCGCCACCACATCCGTCGGCGTACTCAGCTCGCGTACTCAGAAAAGTCAGGCCTCAGAACGCCGAAATCCCCGTCAGCGCACGCCCGATGAGCAGTTTCTGGATCTGACTGGTGCCCTCGTAGAGGGTCATCACGCGGGCGTCGCGCAGCAGCTTCCCGGCCGGGTACTCGTCGATGTAGCCGTAGCCGCCGAAGACCTGGAGCGCGTTGTTCGCGGCGCGGACGGCCGCCTCCGAGGCGAAGAGCTTGGCCTTGGAGGACTCGGTGGCGAAGGGGAGCCCTCGGTCGACGAGGTCGGCGACCCGCCAGGTCAGCAGCCGGGCCGCGTCCACGTCGACCGCGATGTCGCTGATGAGTTCCTGGACGAGCTGATGGTGGGCGATGGGCTTGCCGAACTGCTCGCGCTCACCGGCGTAGCGCACGGCCACGTCCAGCGCGGCCTGGGCGATGCCGACGCAGCCTGCCGCGACCGACATCCGTCCCTTGGCCAGGGCCGACATGGCGACGGAGAAGCCCTTGCCCTCCGGGGCGAGCATGGTCGAGGCGGGCACGCGGACGTCTTCGAGGACCAGTTCGGCGGTCGCCTGGCCGCGCAGGCCGAGCTTGCCGTGGATGGTGCGGCGGGTCAGGCCGGGGGTCTCGGTGGGCACGAGGAAGGCGGAGACGCCCTTGTGGCCGGGGGCGTCGGTGGAGCGGGCGAAGAGCAGCACGACGTCGGCCCAACTGCCGTTCGTGATGAACATCTTGGTGCCGTTGATGACGTAGTCGTCGCCGTCACGGACCGCCCGGGTGGTGAGGTTGCCCGCGTCGGAACCGGTGCCGGGTTCCGTGAGCCCGAAGCAGCCGACGTACTCGCCGGAGGTGAGCCCCGGCAGCCAGCACCGCTTCTGCTCCTCGCTCCCCCAGGCCGCGATCGACTTGGCGACCAGGCCGAGCGACACGGAGACGATGCCTCGCACGGAGGAGTCGCCGCGGCCGAGTTCCTCGGTGACCAGGCAGTAGGCGAGATGGTCGCCGCCCGAGCCGCCGTACTCCTCGTCGATGGTCAGCCCCAGGAAGCCGACCCCGCCGAGCTTCTTCACGATCGACCGGTCGACCTCCTCGGCGCGGTCCCACGCGATGACGTGCGGGGCGATCTCGCGGTCCACGAAGTCCTTGGCGAGCCGCCGTACGGCTTCCTGCTCCTCGCTCAGTCCCAGGTCCATCGCGCGTCACCCCAAGTGGAAGGCCGTACACCGACTGCTGCACAGTGACTACTGCACATTTAAATTAGCACTGCTAGTTTCGGTCTCGCAGCCCTACTATGTGCGCCATGGCCCGACCGCGCAAGCCCCTCCTCAGCACCGACCGGATCATCGAGACGGCTCGCATCCTGGTGGACTCGGAAGGGCTGGCGGCCGTCTCCACGCGTCGGCTCGCCGCCGAGCTGGGGGTGAGCGGGCCGTCTCTCTACAACCACTTCCGCACGAAGGACCAGATTCTGGAGGCGGTCGCGGACTCGGTGAGCGCGCAGGTCGATCTGTCGATGTTCGAGGACGGGCGCGACTGGCGTACCGCACTGCACGACTGGGCCGTGTCCTATCGGTCCGCGCTGCGGGATCACCCGAACATCGTGCCGGTGCTCGCGACCGGGCCGGGGCGGCGGCCGGCCGGGCTGCGGCTCGCTGACGCGGTGTACGGGGGGATGGTGGAGGCGGGGTGGCCGCCTGCGCAGGCCACGTCGATCGGGGCGTTGATGCGGTATTTCATCATGGGGTCGGCGCTAGGGTCGTTCGCCGGGGGGTTTGTGGACGACGCGAGTGCGTACGACCCTGCCGACTATCCGCATCTTGGGCAGGCGCATCTTCTTGCCGAGCAGCAGGAGAAGGTGGATGAGCGAGCCTTCGAGGTGGGGCTTGCCGCGCTGCTGGACGGGTTGGCGGGGCAGTTCTCGGAGCTGCAGCGCGGCGGTTGAGTTCCGTCGTTCGCCGAGTGCGGGTGCGTTGCGGCTGGTCGCGCCCGCGCGGCGGAGCCGCATATGTCACAGCCCCGGGCCCCTTGGAATCGCGCCCCTTGTCTCACAGTGTGCGCAGGATCGCCTTCGGCAGGTGCGCCGAGACGATCCAGTTGGGGGCGTCCACCACCTCTGTGATCCTCAGGTCTACGGCCACGCTGCACAGGACGTATGCGTCGATCGGGGCGAGGCCGTAGCGGGTGCCGAGGTGGTCGATCATTGCGCGGGTTGCGTCCTGGGCCGCCCTCATGAGATCCGGAGCGACACCCATCGTGGCGTAGTGGCCGGCGCGGTCGGCGTCGGCGCGGAGTGGGCCTGCCGTTTCGAACTGGGGAGCAGCGATCCGGCGGCCCTTGTGCAGGCGGATGCGGGCCGCGCCCGACAGGGACGCCTCGATCGCGCTGACGCACAACTCGCCGTCGCCCTGGGCCGCGTGGGGGTCGCCGAGGCTGAGGCGGGCGCCGGGTACCTGGACCGGGAGGTAGAGCTTGGTGCCGGCGACCAGGTCCTTGCAGTCCACGTTTCCGCCGAAGTGGCCCGGCGGGAGCACACTTTGGGGCTCGGCCGTGTCCGGGCAGACCCCAACCACCCCGCAGAAGGGGCGGATCGGGATGTCGGCCACGTCGAGGAAGTTGGCCGTGCCTCCGCCGCCGAGGTCCCACAGGTGCAGATGCGCGTCGGGGAAGTCCTCGCTGAGCAGGCCGAGTCCGGGGAGTACGGCCGTCCAGCCCCAGTCCACCGAGCGCAGTTCAAGGAACTCCACCTCCAGTACGTCGCCCGGCTCGGCGTCCTTGACGAGGACGGGTCCGGCCAGCGGATAGACGCGGTCCCAGTCGAAGCCCGCGACCGCGTCGACGGTCGAGCCCGGGTCGAACTGGCCGTCCGTCGCCTCGGTGAGGTCGAACGACACCGTATCGCCGTCCTCGACCTCCAGCACGGGCTCGTGCTCGGTCGACCACAGGCGATGCACGCGCTTCGGTACGGGGTGGTGGCTCATCTGACCGTCCTCACCTGTCGGCGCCTGTGCCGGACTCTGCCCCGCCGACCGAGTCGACGTCAAGCCTCATAGGCAATGGATTTAACCTCGCAGGCATCGCGCCCACACCCCGAGCCTCACGTCCGATTTCCGCTGGCATCGCCTCCCTGACCCACCTAGCCTCGGGGCATGAAGAAACCCCTCCGCCCCGCAGAGGCGACCGCCGCCGCAGCCGCTGTCGTCACCGTCGTGCTGTGGGCCTCCGCCTTCGTGTCCATCCGGAGCGCCGGAGCCGCCTACTCGCCGGGGGCCCTGGCCCTGGGGCGGCTGGCCAGCGGGGCCCTGGCGCTGGGGGTGCTCTGTCTCGTACGGCGGGAGGGGCTGCCGCCCCGGTCCGCGTGGCGGGGGATCGCGATATCGGGCGCGCTGTGGTTCGGCTTCTACATGGTCGTCCTGAACTGGGGCGAGCAGCAGGTCGACGCCGGTACGGCCGCACTCGTCGTGAACATCGGGCCGATCCTCATCGCCCTGCTCGGCTCCCGGCTGCTCGGTGACGCGATGCCGCCGCGGCTGCTCGCGGGCATGGCGGTGTCCTTCGCCGGTGCGGTGACCGTGGGGCTGTCGATGTCGGGCGAGGGCGGTTCGTCCGTGCTCGGCGTGGCGCTGTGTCTGCTCGCGGCGGTCGCGTACGCCGGCGGGGTCGTCGCCCAGAAGCCGGCCCTCAGCCGTGCCGGCGCGCTCCAGGTGACGACGTTCGGGTGCCTCGTCGGGGCGGTGCTGTGCCTGCCGTTCACGGGGCAGCTCGTCCAGGACGCGGCCGACGCGCCCGTCTCCGCCACGCTCAACATGGTCTACCTGGGCGTCTTCCCGACCGCCCTCGCCTTCACCACCTGGGCCTACGCCCTCGCCCGTACGACCGCCAGCCGCATGGGCGCGACGACGTACGCCGTGCCCGCGCTGGTCGTCCTGCTGTCGTGGCTGGCGCTCGGCGAGGTACCTGGGCTGCTCACGCTGGCGGGCGGGGTGCTGTGTCTCGCGGGTGTGGCGGTGTCGCGGTCCCGGCCGCGCGCCAGGGCGAAGGCAGAGGCTGTGCGGGCTACGGCCACCGCCACTGACCCGGAGCCCGAACAGGTCCCGTAGGCAAGGTCGTTCAGAACACCACCAGCGCCCGGCCGCCCTTTCCCGCCTCCATGTTCTCGAACGCGACCGGAATCCCGGCCAGTTCGATCCGTTCCGTCACCAGTGCGCCCAGGTCCAGGCGTCCGGCCCGTACGTGTTCGGCGAGTACCGGCAGGTCCTTCGCCGGGTCGGAGTTGCCGTAGACGCAGCCGCTCAACGTCCGTCCCCAGTGGAAGAGTTCGAGGGCGTTGAAGGTGACCTGCTGGTCCTTGCCGCCGATGCCGACGACCGTGGTGCGGCCGCCCCGGCGGGTGGACTCCCAGGCGGTGCGGATGGTGACCGCCCGGCCGACGCACTCCACGGCGACGTCGACGCCCTGTTTCCCGGTCAGGGCGCGGATCTCGCGGGCCGTGTTCTCGGAGGCGACCACGTAGTCCGTCGCTCCGGCCGCGCGCGCCAACTCCTCCTTCGCCGGGGAGACATCGACCGCGACGATCTTCGTGGCACCCGCGATCCGGGCCGCCTGGAGCGTCGACAGACCCACTCCGCCGACGCCGAACACCGCGACCGTCTCGCCCTCCCGCACCTGCGCCGAGTGATGCACGGCGCCGTAGCCGGTGAGGACCGCGCAGCCCAGAAGGGCCGCGTCCGTCAACGGGATTCCGTCCGGGAGGGGCAGGACACAGGCTGCGGATACGACCGTCTCCTCCGCGAACGCTGCGACGTTCAGGCCGGGGTGCAGGTCGCTGCCGTCCGAGACGCGGTGGGCGTAGACGTCGGCGGCGCCGTTGAGCGCGTTGGCACAGAGCCAGACCTCGCCGAGGGTGCAGGCGTGGCAAGTGCCACAGGACGGGGCCCAGTTGAGGACGACGGGGTCGCCGGGAGCGATGTGGGTGACGCCCTCCCCCACGGCCACCACCGTGCCCGCGCCCTCGTGGCCGAGGACCGCCGGGACCGGCACGCGCATGGTGCCGTTGGTCAGGGACAGGTCGGAGTGACAGACCCCCGCGGCGGCGAGGCGGACACGGACCTGGCCGGGGCCGGGGTCCGGGAGGTCGATCTCGGCGATCTCCAACGGAGCGCCCACGGCGGGCAGTACGGCTGCGCGGACCATGCGAGGCCTCCTAGAGGGTCAACGGGATCAGAACTGAAGGGACTTGGTCTGGAGGTACTCGGACAGCCCGTGCGCGCCGAGCTCCCGGCCCACCCCCGACTGCTTGTAACCCCCGAACGGGGCACGGGGGTTGAAGCGTCCGCCGTTGATGTCGACCTGCCCGGTCTCCAACCTCCGTGCGAACGCGACCGCTTCCGCCTCCTCGCCGGCCCACACCGCACCCGCCAGGCCGTACACCGTGCCGTTGGCGATGCGCGCGGCGTCGTCCTCGTCGTCGTAGCGAAGGACGGAGAGGACCGGGCCGAAGATCTCCTCCTGCGCGATCGTCATGCCGGGGGTCACGTCGGCGAAGACCGTCGGGGCGATGAAGTAGCCCTGCGGAGAAGGGCGTTCGAGGCCGCCCGCCACCAGGCGCGCGCCCTCCGCCACACCCTTCTCGATGTAACTCCGCACCCGCGCATACTGCTTGGCGTTCACGACCGGGCCGATGCGGTCGCCGTATTTCGCGGCGGCCGTCGCGGCCAGTCGCACCGCCTCGTCGTACTGGTCGTGGTGGACCAGCATGCGGGTCCAGGCACTGCACGTCTGGCCGGAGTTGGACATCACGTTGGCGACGCCGACGTTGACGGCCTTGGCGAGGTCGGCGCTCGGAAGGATGACGTTGGCGGACTTGCCGCCCAGTTCGAGGGCGACCTTCTTGATCGCGGCGCCCGCCGTGGCGCCGATCTGACGGCCCACCGCCGTGGAGCCGGTGAAGGAGACCAGGTCGACGCCCGGGTGCTCGGCGAGGGCCTGGCCGGCGACCGGACCGCGGCCGGTGACGAGGTTGAAGACACCGGCCGGGATGCCCGCCTCGTCGACCGCTTCGGCGAACAACTGGGCGGTGAGCGGGGTGTCTTCGGCGGGCTTGAGCACGACGGTGCAGCCTGCCGCGAGCGCCGGGGCGACCTTGGCGACGATCTGGTGGAGCGGGTAGTTCCAGGGGGTGATCGCGCCGACCACGCCGATCGGCTCCTGGTAGACGACCGAGTTGCCGACCTTCTCCTCGAAGGCGTGGGTCGCGGCGAGTTCGGCGTACGAATCCGCGACCGCGATCGGCACGCTCGCGTGGACGGCCTGCGAGAAGGCGAGCGGGGAACCCAGTTCGGCGGTGACCGTCTCGGCGATCTCGTCCTTGCGGGCGACGAGCGCGTCCCGCAACGCCCCCAAGCTCGCGGCGCGTTCGGCGGGCGGGGTGGCGGCCCAGCCCGGGAGGGCGGCACGGGCGGCACGTACGGCGGTGTCGATGTCCTCGGCGCTGCCGGCCGGGACGTGGCCGATCACCTGCTCGTCGGCCGGGTTCACCACGTCGATGGTCTCCCCGCTCGCGGCGGGGCGCCAGGCGCCGTCGATGTACATGCCGTCATGTGCCTTCATCGTGCTGCCTCCCGGGCGTGACTGCGTCGTCCGCCTCACAAACTAGCGGTGTTAGTTTTCCGGCGCCAGAGACCTCCGGTCACGGGTGCGCGGCCGGGTCAGAAATCGGCCCGGGTCCGGTCGTCCACCCGGCCCACCGACTCCTGCGCGAAGGCCTTCTCGTACGCCCGCCGGATCTCCTCGATCTTCCGGTCGCTCGCCCCCGCCGCCGTCACCGGATACAGCAGGATCACCTCGTACGACCGCTCCTTCTCGATCCTCCCGTTCGCGTCCCGCCACTGCCCGCGCCCGCTCTGCACGGTGAGCCCGTCCGGGAAGTCCGGCGTGACCTCCTTGTCGACGAAGGCCATGAACTGCCGGTCGGTGACAGCCGGTCCGCCGTCCGGCCGCTCGGTGCCGAAGAAGAGCTGCGTCTCGACGTACGGCGTTCCGCGCGTCGGCGCGGGGGCGGTCTCCGTGTCGAGGCTTGCGTAGGCGGTCGGGGCTGCCGCGGCCAGGAGGAGGCCGGCGATCGCGAGGACTGCCCGGTTTCGGGTGAAGTGCACGTTCATGCACCTATCCGTACCGGTCGTCACTCGTCCAGGTCGGGCAGCCGCGCCGGGGCGGGCGAGATCCGTTCGCCGTGCTGGTCGAAGACGAACAGGTGGGCGATGTCGACGAGGAGCGGGACCTGCATGCCGTGGCGGAGTTGGATGTCGGGGGTGGTGCGGACGACGAGGTCGCCGGGGAGGCGGCCCTCGGGCGGTACGAGGTCGGGTTCCGTGTCCGCCGGGTGGTCGAGTACGACGACCGGTCCGGCGCGCAGTACACCCGCGCGCTCCCGGAGCCGGCCCAGGACGCCGCCCTCGCGTCGGCGGCGCCTGGCCGGGCGGGTGGGGCGCGGGGCCTCCAACTCCGGTACCACGGCGGGCCGGGAGCCGGTGTTGAAGTGGACGAGGACCTCGTGGCCCTGGAACTCCACATGCTCGACCAGGCCGCTGATCGCCACCTCGCCGGGGCGGGCGGCGGCGGGCTTGGCGATGCGGATGGCCTCGGAGCGCAGGCCGACGATGACCTCGCGGCCCTGCTGGACGCGGAGCAACTGGTGGTCCAGGCACAGGGGTTCGGGCAGGCGCAGATACTGCTTGCCGAGGCTGATGGTCATCGCGCCGTCCAACGGGGCCCGGACCAGGCCGCGCAGGAGATTGATGCGCGGGGTACCGATGAAGGCGGCGACGAAGACGTTGCGGGGCAGCGCGTACACCGAGCGGGGGCTGCCGACCTGCTGGAGGACTCCGCCGCGCAGGACGGCGACCCGGTCGCCGAGCGACATGGCCTCGGCCTGGTCGTGGGTGACGTAGACCGTGGTGACTCCCAACTCGCGGGTGAGGGAGGAGATTTCGGCGCGCAGGTGGTTGCGGAGTTTGGCGTCGAGGTTGGAGAGCGGTTCGTCCATCAGGAACGCGGAGGGGTGGCGGGCGATGGCCCGGCCCATGGCGACGCGCTGGCGTTCGCCGCCGGAGAGCTGGCTGGGGAAGCGGTCGAGGAGTTCCTCGATGCCGAGCATGCGGGCGGTGGCGTCCACGCGCGGGCGGGGGTCGGCGCCGGGTGCCTCGATGCGCAGCGGGAAGCCGATGTTGTCGCGGCTGGTCATGCTCGGGTAGAGGGCGAAGTTCTGGAAGACCATCGCCATGTCCCGTTCGGAGGGGGCGAGTTCGTTGGCGTACTCGCCGTCGAGCCTCAACTCGCCCTCGGTGATCTCCTCCAGGCCCGCGATCATGCGCAGCACGGTCGACTTGCCGCACCCGGACGGCCCGAGCAGGACAAGGAACTCCCCCGGCGCGATGTCCAGCGACAACCGGTCCACCACGCGGGGGCCTCGCGGGTAGGCCTTGCTCACGTCGTGCAGGGAGATGGCGCGTGTCATGACGAGTGCCCCCGGGGGCTCCGCGATCGGATCGCCCCGTACGGGTCGTACGAGGCTTGTGAGTCACGGAAGTTAACGGAATGTGCGCGCCCGGGGGAAGAGACCGGACGGGATCGGGCGGGTCGGTCCGGGTGGTGAGAAAACGGACGATCGCGTTCAGCCCGTGCGGCCGCGTTCGCGGGTCGCGGTGAGGTGGGCGAACACGACGGTGTTGCCGGAGTAGCCGGTCCGGTGGTCGAAGCTGCCGCCGCAGGTGATCAGGCGGAGTTCGGGCCGGCCGCGGGCGCCGTAGACCTCCCGGTCGGGGAAGTGCGCCTTCTCGTACGTCTTCACCGCGTCGACCGTGTAGACGGCGGTCCGGCCGTCGGCGCGGCGGGCCTCGATCAGGCGGCCGGGCTTGAGTGCGCCGAGGCCCGCGAAGACGGCGGGGCCGGTCATGGTGTCGAGGTGGCCGACGGCGACGGCGGTGCCCTGTTCGCCCGGCGTGGGCCCGTCCGCGTACCAGCCCACCCGCTTGGGGTCGTCGTCCGGCGGCGCGGACATGTGCCGTCCGCGGCCGAGCCGGAGCGGGACGACCGGGGCGTCGACGCCGAGGTAGGGGATGACGAGACCGGCCGCGCGGGAGCGCGGGAGGGGGCGCGGCGGGGGTGCCGGGCGGGCGGGGCGGGTCACGGGGTGCGCGGGGGGCGGCTGTTGGCCGCCGCGCGCGTCCGTGCGGATGCCTGTGGCCGGCGGAGCGGCCCCTGCCGGGCCGGAGGCGTCCGTGGCCGACTGGGTCGCCCGGGCCGGGCCGGTCGGACCCGCGCCCCCGGCGCACCGGGCGCCGCCGACCATCAGGACGACAGCCAGCACGATGGTCCGGGTGAGCCGGTAGGCCCGCGTCCGGTACCAGGGCCGACGGCGCCGCACCACGCGGGTGGCGGAGCGGCCCGGCGTCTCGCAGGTGGCGGTGTGGCCCGGCGTCTCGCGCAGAGCGGAGGGGCCCGGCGTCTCGCGCGGGGCGGAACCGCCCGACGTCCCGCGCAGGGCGGAACCGCCCGACGTCCCGCGCAGGGCGGAACCGCCCGGTGTCGCGCGGTCGGCCGGGCGCGAGCCCTGGCGCAGGCGCATGGTGTCAGCGCCCCGCACCCCGGTGGGGCGCGGGGCGGCGCTGGAGTTCATCGCATCCGCTCAGGACGCACCGTGGGGACGCCGGCGCAGCCGGAACCAGACCACCCCGCCGACCGCGGTCAGGCCCACCGCGGCTGCGCCCGCAAGCGGGGTCATGGCCGCGTCCCTGGCCAGTCCGCCGCCACCGGCAGGCGGCCCTCCGTTGGGACCGCCCGGTCCGCCGGTGCCGCCGCCGGTGCCGCCTGTGCCACCGCCGGTACTGCCGCCGGGCGGTGGTGTCGGGCAGTCGACCTTGAAGACCTTCGACTTGGCCTTGCCGTTCTCGCCGACGAAGTTCCAGGTCAGCTTGTACATGCCGTTCGGCAGCGTCGCGACGGGCATGGTGTGGCCGGTGCCGCTGGTGAGCGTGATGGAGCCTGAACGGGTCGCGCCACCCAGGACCGGCGGCTGGGTCTCGATGGACCAGGTGACCTGCTGGATGGTGTCGAAGTTGAACGCGTCGAGGTAGAAGTCGCAGACCTTCGGCTGGTTGCGCTGGTCGTCGAAGGGCGTGCCCACCTCGTGGATCTTGACGTCTCCGTTGTCACCGGGAGCGGCGACGGCGGCGGGCGCGCCGCAGACGACGGTTGCCGCGGCGGCGAGAACCGTCCAGGCGGCGGCTCGACGGGGCAGGAATGAGGTCGGCATGAACAGCCCTCCGAATCAGGCGATTATCGTACGAATTGCTCTTTAACCTGATTCCCTTTCACATCCGGCCCGCCGAACGTGTGCGCAGCGCCGTACGCGCCGTCAGATGTCGCTAGATATCGCCCTTCCGGCTCAAGGACGGCCGCCCGCGCCGCACACCGCCGGACGCCGTCCGCTCCCGGGCGGCGCCGCCCGGCGACCGCAGCGCGGCCCCCGCCGACAGCACCAGCAGCGCGCCGAGCATCACGAACGGCGCCGCCACGCCCGCGACCCCGGCGACGAGACCCGCGCCGGCGGGCGCGGCGACCTGGCCGAGCCTGTTGCCGGTGAGACGCAGCGCGAGGGCGGTGGAACGGGCGCCGTCGGGGGCCGCCTGTACGACCGTTGTCATGGAGAGCGGCTGGCCGACGCCGAGACAGAAGCCGAGCACGGCGAGCATCAGGCCGATCACCCACACCGGTACCGGCAGCGCGATGCCCGCGCACAGGACGCCCGCGAGGAGGCAGGTCGCGGTCAACAGGACAGCACGGCCGAGCAGTTGGAGGAGCGGGGTGAGGACAAGTCGGCAGGCGATGGTGGCCGCCGCGCGGATGCTCAGCAAGACGCCGATCACGGAGGGCGCGATGCCCCGGTGTTCGCCGACCACTGGGAGGTAGGCGGTGAGGATGTCGGTCGCGGACAGCACGGAGAGGCTGACGAAGATGCCCGCGGGTACGCCCCGGGCGCCGAGGATGCTCCGCATGGGCACGCGATCGCCTTGCCGCGTACGGGACTTGACGGCCGTACGGTCCTCGATGCGCCACAGCGACGTGAACGACACGGCGGCGCCCGCGCCCGCGACGAGCAGGGCCAGGGCGCTGGTGCCGGCCATGTCGGAGCCGCCGATCAGGGCGCCCGCGGCGATGGGGCCGACGAGTTGGCCGAGGGAGGCGCCGATGGTGAAGTGGCCGAAGTTGCGGTCCTGTTCGTGCGGGGCGGACTGGCGGGCGACCAGCGACTGGGCGCCGATGACGAAGCAGAGGTGGCCCAGGCCCATCACGCCGCTCCACATCGCCATCGCCCAGAGGGAGTCGGCGAGTCCGCTCAGTGCGCAGCCGCCGGAGATCAGGACGACGCCGACGGGCAGCAGGGGTGCGCAGCGGCCGTGGTCGGTGCGGCGGCCGAGCGGTACGGCGGCGAACAGCGGGAGCAGCGCGTACACGCCCGCGATGACACCGACCGCCCGCTCGTCGGCGCCGAGGGCGAGGGCCCGGTAGGACACCGCCGGGCGGGCCATCGACACCGCCGCCTGCGCGAAGCTGAAGGCGATGACGAGGCGGAGCAGCCAGCCGCGGTTCCTGCCGGGCGCCATGGTCAAGTCCCTTGTCGTGTGGGTCAGATGATGCCGAACAGGATTCCTGCCCCGAGTACGACGAGCGATGTCAGGGCCGCCCACTTGACCACGAACCGCGTGTGGTCGCCGAACTCCACCTTGGCCATGCCGACCAGGACGTACACGGCGGGCACGAGCGGGCTCGACATGTGCAACGGCTGGCCGACTAGGGAGGCGCGGGCGATCTCCAGGGAGGAGACGCCGTGTGCCTGGCCCGCCTCGGCGAGCACCGGGAGGATGCCGAAGTAGAAGCCGTCGTTCGACATGAAGTACGTGAGCGGGATGCTGAGCACGCCGGTGACGAAGGCCATGTGCGGGCCCATGCCGTCGGGGATGTTGCCGACCAGCCAGGTCGCCATGTGGTCGACCATGCCGGTGCCCTGGAGGACGCCGGTGAAGACGGCGGCGGCGAAGACCATGCCGGAGACGTTGAGGACGTTCTCCGCGTGGGCGCCGAGGCGGGCCTTCTGGTCGGGCATGTGAGGGAAGTTGACGGTCAGGGCGAGTGCGGCGCCGAGCAGGAACAGGACCGGGATCGGCAGCCACTCCATGATCATGGCGGTGAGCAGGGTGACCGTGAGCAGCGCGTTGAACCAGTAGAGCTTGGGGCGCAGGGTCGGGCGGTTGGGGTCGAGGCCCCGGAAGCCGTCGTCCTCGTCGGGCAGTTCGGCATCCGCGTCCGTGCCGGAGCCCGAACTGCCGGTGGCCTTACGGTCGTTCCCGACGCCCGAAGCGCCGTTGCCCTTGCCCGTGCCGGCTCCCACGAGCACCGTCTCCGACTCGGCGGGCTCCTCGACCAGCACCTCGTCCAGCGTCAGCACCCCGAGCCGCTTGCGCTCGCGGCGGCCGAGGACGTACGCGAGGACGAGGACGCCCAGCAGGCCGACGGCGAGCGCCGGGATCATCGGGACGAAGATGTCGCTGGCGTTGAGCTTGAGGGCGGTCGCGGCGCGGGCGGTCGGGCCGCCCCAGGGGAGCGTGTTCATCACGCCGTTGGCCATCGCGGCGACACCGGTCATCACGACCAGGCTCATCTTCAGGCGTTTGTACAGCGGGTACATCGCCGAGACCGTGATCATGAAGGTGGTCGAGCCGTCGCCGTCCAGGGAGACGATCGCGGCGAGGACCGCCGTACCGACCACGATCCGCAGGGGATCCGCCTTGCAGAACTTGAGGATCCCTCGCACGATCGGGTCGAAGAGGCCCACGTCGATCATCACACCGAAGTAGACGATCGCGAACATGAGCATCGCCGCGGTGGGCGCGAGGCTGGTGACGCCGTCGATGACGTAGTCGCCGAGCTTGGCGCCCTTTCCGACGAAGACGCAGAACAGCGCCGGTATCAGGACGAGCGCCGCGATCGGCGACATCTTCTTCAGCATGATCAGGACCAGGAAGGTCGCGATCATGGTGAAGCCGAGGATGGTCAGCATGAGTGGAACACCTAACGTTCGCCTTTGAACTCCCACCAGGGACGGCAGTGCGATGACGTTAGGTCGCGCAAAGCTGCGTTAACAAGATGTTGACGTGCGAGCAATAAGCGCAAAACTCCAGGTCACAGCGGTGCGATGAGTGCGGCGACCTCCACGGGCACTCCGTTGAGCACCGCGTTGCCCGACAGCGGGTCGAGGAGACTGCCGTCGAGCAGCTGGTTCACGTTGACTCCCGGATCGGCGGACGCGTGGTTGAGCCGGGTGCCGGGCCGGTCGTGGCCCCAGCCGTGCGGGAGGCTCACCACTCCCCGGCGCAGGGCGTCCGTGATCTCGGCGGGGGCGGTCACCTCTCCCCCGGCACCCTTCACCCGGACCGGCGCTCCGTCGGTCACGCCCAGCCGCTCGGCGTCCTCGGGGTGGATGTGCAGGGTGCAGCGGTTGGTGCCGCCGGTGAGGGCGGGCACGTTGTGCATCCAGCTGTTGTTGGAGCGGAGGTGGCGGCGGCCGACGAGGACGAGTCCGTCGGCGCGCTCGCTCATGGCCTGCCGGAGCCGGGGCAGGTCGTCGGCGATCGGCTGCGGCAGCAGTTCGACCTTGCCGCTCCGGGTCTTCAACGGCTGTGGCAGGCGGGACGTCAATGGGCCCAGATCGATTCCGTGCGGGTGCGCGAGCAGCCGCTGGAGGGTGAGCCCGTCCGGTCGTACACCGAAGCCGTCGCCGTAGGGGCCGAGGCGCAGCATCATGTCGAGCCGGCGCTCGGGGCCGGTGTCGCCGGTGAGCTGAGCGGCGACCTCGCCCGGATCGCGGCCGTGGACGGGCGAGTTGGGATCCTTGACGGCCTTGGCGAGGGTCTGGTCGATGACCATCGTGTCGACGGCGGCCGGGTCGGCGCCGTGCATGCCGGTCGCGGCGAGGATCAGCCGGGCCAGGATCTCGGTCTCGGCCATCCGGCCGGGCTCCAGCGGGATCGCGGGGCGGGAGTAACGGACCTGGTTGCGGACGGCGAGGGTGTTGAACGCGAAGTCGTGGTGCGGGCTTTGGGAGGGCGGGGGCGGCGGAAGGACGACGTCGGCGTGGCGAGCGGTCTCGTTGAGGTACGGGTCGACGCTCACCATGAAGTCGAGCGAGTCGAGGGCCTTGTCGAGGCGGGCGCCGTCCGGTGCGGAGAGCACCGGGTTGGAGGCTACGGCGATCAGCGCGCGGATCGGTTCGCCCTCGGCGGTCTCGGTGTCGATCTCCTCGGCGAGCGCGGAGAGCGGCAACTCGCCTTTGGCTTCCGGGTATTGGCTCACCCGCGAGAACCAGCGCCCGAGCGCGAAGCCGCGGCCCGGTCCGGCGGGCCGGGGTGTCCGGTCGGTGGCGGCCTGCGGGAAGAGCGCGCCGCCGGGCCGGTCGAGGTTGCCGGTGAGGATGTTGAGGACGTCGACGAGCCAGCTGGCGAGGGTGCCGTGCGGGACGGTGCAGCTGCCGATACGGCCGTAGACGGCGGCAGTTGGAGCTGCGGCGAGTTCGCGGGCGAGGACGCGGATCTCGGCGGCGTCCACGTCGCACGCTTCGGCCACGGCCTCCGGGGTGAACTCCCGTACCTGCTCGCGGACTTCGTCGACACCCTGGACGTGCGGGGCCAACTCCCCCAGGTCCACGAGCTGTTCGTCGAAGAGGACGTACGTCATCGCCGCGAGCAGCAGGGCGTCGGTGCCGGGGCGGACCGCGATGTGCCGGTCGGCGAGTTTGGCGGTGCGGGTGCGGCGCGGGTCGATGACGGTGAGGGTGCCGCCGCGGGCCTTGAGCGCCTTGAGCTTGCCGGGGAAGTCGGCGGCGGTGCACAGACTCCCGTTGGACTCAAGGGGGTTGGCGCCGATGAGGAGCAGATGGTCGGTGTGGTCGAGGTCGGGCACCGGGATCGCGTTGGCGTCGCCGTAGAGCAGGCCGCAGGAGACGTGCTTGGGCATCTGGTCGACCGTGGAGGCGGTGAAGACGCTGCGGGTGCCGAGGGCGCCGAGCAGGACCTGCGGGTAGAGGGCGCCGGCCATGGTGTGCACGTTGGGGTTGCCGAGGACGACACCGACGGCGTGCGGGCCGTGGCGCTCGACGACCGGGCGCAGACCGGCCGCGACCGCGTCGAACGCCTCCTCCCAGGTGGCCTCGCGCAGCTCGCCGTCGCGGCGGACGAGCGGGGTGCGCAGCCGGTCGGGGTCGCCGTCGACGGCGCCGAAGGAGGCGCCCTTGGGGCAGATGAACCCCCGGCTGAACACATCCTCGCGGTCGCCTCGGGCGCCGGTCACCCGGGTGCCCTCGATGGTGAGGGTCAGCCCGCAGGTGGCTTCGCACAGGGGGCAGATACGCAGGGCGGTGCGGGACACGGGGCCTCCCAAGGGCGACGTTGCCTCTTGGCGGTGAGCATACCGACCGGTATGGACGGTGGCGAGGGGGTTCCGGGGCGAGGTCGGAAACCCGCGGACGGGCAGGAGCCCCGCCGGACACCGGCCCCGCGCCCGCAGAAGGGCGGCCGTTCGGCCGCCCGGGTCAGTCCAGTACGCGCGCCAGATACGCCCGCAGCAGCGCCCGTGTCTCCTCGATGACCTTCTCGTCGCCCTCCGGAGCCACCCGGAAGGCGAGATGGACGAGGGAGTCGGCGGTCTCCACCGCGATGAGGAACGTGCGGCGGAGGTCCTCGTCGGGTTCGCGCGAGAGATAGCCGGAGAGCAGGTCGGTGAGGCGGTCGGCGACGCGGTGGTTGGGTTCGGCGTGGCCCGAGCCGACCGGGATCTGATTGCCGAAGTCGACGAGGGAGAAGCCGGGCGCGGTGCGCTTCATGGCGATGTACTCGTCCAGGACGGCGTCCACCGCCGCCCGCCACCCCTCCCCGCTCCCGGCCTCCTTGAGGCGCTCGGTGACGCGCTCCGTGTAGCGCTCCAGGTTCCGCTGGGCGAGGGCGTCGGCCATCGCGCGCTTGTTCCCGAAGAAGCGGTAGACCGAGCCGATGGGGACGCCGGCGCGCACGGCCACGGCCCGGGTGCTCAGCGCGTCGTAGCCGACCTCGTCGAGGAGGTCGGCGCAGGCGTCGAGGATCCTGGTCAGCCGTTCGGCGCTGCGCCGCTGCACGGGCGCACGACGGAGCGATGTCGTGTGGGGCACGGGCTTCATGATGCCTTTCCGCAGCGGTCAGGAGAAGCTCGCACCTCAGTACGGAACTGGGTGCCCATGACACTCATTCCGGCCCCCGCGTCGATGCGGAACCGGGTGTCTTGCTGCCGTCGGGCGTGGCCTGCACCGCCGACGCCGTGATGTCCGCCGTACTCTCCACCGGTTTGCCGTGTACGGCCCACACGGTGCCGTCGTCGGCGTACAGGCGCGCGGTGACGTGGTGGGTGCCGTGCGGGACGAGGCCGGCCGCGAGCCGGTACTCGGGGACGCGGAGCCGCGCGACGGTGCGGCCGTCCACCAGGAGGCGGACCGTGCCGCGGCCCGCGACCGCGACCGGCTTCACGCCGGCGGGCGAGAAGCGGAAGTCGTGGACGGTCAGCCGGACGTCCCAGCTGTCGTCGGAGGCGTCGGGCTCCACCTCGACACCGACCTCCGGGGCGCCCTTCTTGCCCACCTCGCGGTAGTGCCGGCCCTGCTCGTCCGTGTCGTCGAGCACCTTGCCCACCGGGGACGGCGACACCCCCTCGCCCTTCCGCGCCTGGGCATCACCGGAACCGCAGCCCGCCGATCCGGCCAGCAGCAGGGCACAGACCGCGAGCGCGGTGAGAAGTGCGCGCGACCACGACATGCCGGGGAGACTAGAACACCGGTCTGACAGCCGGATCCCCCTTGAGGCTGGTTCTTCGCCTCCGGAAGTCGGATTTTCCCTGCACCCTTCGTCGTCCCCTTGCGCCCGCGAAACCGCAATCCTACGGTGATACATAGGAATCAGACGGCTCAGAGGGCGAGGAGCAGAGATGAGCGGGGACATCCGCAAGACCGCCGAGGGGCTGACCCACCTCACCGGTTTCGGCAACGAACACAGCTCGGAGGCGGTGCCGGGCGCCCTGCCCGAGGGCCGCAACGCCCCGCAGCGAGCGCCGCTCGGCCTCTACGCCGAGCAGCTCAGCGGTTCGGCCTTCACCGAACCGAGGGCGCACAACCGCCGCTCGTGGCTGTACCGCATCCGCCCCTCGGCCGCGCACCCGCCCTTCGCCCGCGCCGACAACGGCGGGATCCGTACGGCGCCCTTCACGGAGTCGGTGCCCGACCCGAACCGGCTGCGCTGGAACCCGCTGCCCGCGCCCGCGCCCGGCACCGACTTCCTGGCCGGCCTGTGGACCCTGGGCGGCAACGGCGACGCGACCCAGCGCACCGGCATGGCCGTTCACCTGTACCACGCCGACTCCTCCATGGACCGGGTCTTCAGCGACGCGGACGGCGAGCTGCTGATCGTCCCCGAGCGCGGCGGGCTGCTGCTGCGCACGGAGTTCGGGCTCCTCCATGTGGAGCCGGGACATGTGGCGTTGGTCCCCCGTGGGGTGCGCTTCCGTGTGGAGCTGCTGGATGCCTCAGCCCGCGGATATGTGTGCGAGAACTACGGGGCGCCCTTCCAGCTCCCCGACCTCGGCCCGATCGGCGCCAACGGACTCGCCAACGCCCGGGACTTCAGGGCGCCGGTCGCCGCCTACGAGGACGTCGAGGGCCCGGTCGAGGTGGTGAACAAGTTCTGCGGCAACCTCTGGACCGCGACCTACGACCACTCCCCGCTCGATGTCGTCGCCTGGCACGGCAACCATGTGCCGTACGCCTATGACCTGCGGCGCTTCAATGTGCTCGGCTCCCTCTCCTACGACCACCCCGACCCATCGATCTTCACCGTGCTGACGTCCCCGTCGGACACCCCGGGCCTGGCCGGCGTGGACTTCGTGGTCTTCGCCCCGCGCTGGCTGGTGGGCGAGGACACCTTCCGGCCGCCGTACTTCCACCGGAACGTGATGAGCGAGTACATGGGGCTCATCGAGGGCGCCTACGACGCGAAGGCCGAGGGCTTCGTGCCCGGGGGCGGTTCGCTGCACAACATGATGTCGGCGCACGGCCCGGACCGGGAGACCTTCGACCGGGCCAGCGCGGCGGAGCTGCGCCCGCAGAAGATCGACGACGGCCTGGCGTTCATGTTCGAGACCCGCTGGCCGGTGGCGGCGACGGCCCAGGCCGCGCACGCCGACCACCTCCAACAGGGCTACGACGACGTCTGGCGGGGCCTGCAGCGCCACTTCCGCCCCACGCACTGACAATTCCCCACCGTCCTACGGCCCTTGCACTGATCCCTCGCTACCGGTACGGATGGCCCCGTGACCTCCTTCGCCCCGGATTCGATCGTCCTGAACCGCAAGCTGCCGCTCTGGTACCAGGTGTCGCAGTCCCTGCGCGCCTCGATACTCGGCCGCTCGCCCCAGGACCCGCTGCGGCTGCCCACGGAGGAACAGCTCGCGGGGCACTACGGCGTCAGCGTGCTCACCATGCGGCAGGCGCTGAAGGAGCTGGAGGACGAGGGCCTGATCACCCGCCACCGCCGCCGGGGCACCTTCATCGAGCCGGACGTCCGACGGGCCACGCCGGTACGGCTGTTGGGCTCGGTCGACGCGATCGTGGCCCAGCAGTCCGGCATGACGACCGAGCTCCTGGACCACGGCAAGGTCTCCGTACCGCCCGAACTCGCCGAACACTTCCCGGACTTGACCGAGCTGGCGGCGTACCACCGCCTCCGCGGCGACGAGAAGACCGGCGAACCCACCAACCACGCCCGCAACCACATCCGCCCCGAACTGGCCGCCCGCCTCGACCCGGACGACCTGATCCGCTGGCCGATGACCAAGGTGCTGCGGGACATCGTCGGCGCGGACATCAGCCGCATCACGGACACCGTGGAGGCCCGCCTGGCCGACCCCGAGACCGCCCGCCTCCTCCAAGTCCCGCTCCTCAGCCCGATCCTGCACTACACGGGCATCACCTACGACACCCGGGGCAGGGTCCTGGACGTGGCCGTCATCCATTACCGGGGGGACCGTTTCTCCTTCTCGGTCACGCTCGACGTCGCGAACTGAGGTCGTCGTACGATGCCGAGCGTGACGCACGACGACGCTCCGTTGCTCGCGGACCTCATGCCGTGGTCCGTCGCACCGATCCGGCTCGGCCGGGGGTGGCCGACGGCTCCCGACGCGGCAACCCTGAGAGCCCGCTGGGACGCCCTGATGAAGGCCGAAGTCCCGGACCGGGAAACCCTGTTCGAGCCGACCCGCTCCCGCACCCTCCACTCGGCGGTGACCCAACTCCCCGGCCAGTCCAGCGGCACGGAGAAACTGGTCCGCGCCACCGGCCCCTGCCCGGAACCGGTCCGCGTCCTGCACGCCCCCTTCGACGAACAGTGGCTCATCCCCGACCACCGCCTGATCGACGTGGCCCGGCCGGAGTTGTGGCGGGTGGCGGACGAACACCAGGTCTTCGTGGTGGAGACGTCCCCGAACACCGCAGGGCCACCCGTCCTCACGTCCTCGCTCCTGCCGGTACTCCGCCCCGGTCGCGTCCGCCCCCTGTACCGCCGCCCCGGCGGCGAGGAACCGAACCTGGCACCGGGCCTGCTGGAACACCTCGCCGGCCGCCTCGGCCACTCCCCCGCCCCGGTGGACCTCCTCGCCTGGACGGTGGCCGCGGTACGCCCCGGTCCGGCCGCACCCCTGACGGCGGATGCCGAACTCTGGGCACACGGCGTCGAGTTGGGCCACCGCATCCTCTGGCTGACGCGCCGCGACGGCGACCGCCCCAAACTCCCGGGCGGCCGACGCCCCTACGTCCGCGCCCCGCTCCCACCCCTCCCCCTCACCCTCCACTACGACCGCGACGAGGAAACCCTCCACCTCGACGAGGGCCGCATCTCCCCGGTACCGCCCGAGTCCTGGGACTTCGAGGTGAGCGGAGTGCGCGTCCTGGAGGAGTGGTTCACGTCCCGGACGTCGGAGTCCGCCGAACCAGGCACCCTGGCCGCGATCCGCCCGCCGACATGGCAGCAGACGTGGACGTCGGAACTGCTGGAGCTGATCACGGTGTTGGCCCTGCTGGCAGAACTGAGGCCGCGGCAGGAGGAGTTGACGGTGACGGATCCAATCACGGCAGCGGACCTACGCAAGGCGGGCATCCTCCCGGCCCCGGAGTCAGCACGCGCCCCCGCATCAGTCCTGGACCACCACGAGGAGGGCCCAGAGGGCCAATTCACCCTCATCTGAGTCACTTAGGGGCGCGGGGCTGTATTTGATATGCGGCTCCGCCGCGTGGGCGCGCCAACGCGGCGGAGCCGCACCCGCCTACGACCCGTCCCCCCGCGGCGCAAACGCATCCAAAACCTTCCCCAACGCCATATCGAACACCGCATCCAGATCAATAGGCCCCGGATCCTCCAAGAACGCCGCAGCCATCCGCGGATAAGCCCCACCGGCGATCCGACTCCCGAGGTACGCGATCCGCACCGCGTTCTCCTGCTCCTCCGACCACGGCAACGACCGCGACCTCTCAGCAGTCGCCAACTCGTTGGTCACATACATCGTCACCACCCCGTTGAGCAGCCCGACGAGCTGCATCTTCGTGCCGTACGTCGCGTCGACCGGGTCGAGACAGGCAAGGCAGTGCTCCAGATACTTCAGCGCGTTGGGGCTGAAGCCGTACACCGGTGACATCAACCGCGGCAGCCAGGGATGCCGATGCATCAGCGTCCGTGTCTGATGGGCGACCCGGATCATGTCGGCCCGCCAGTCCCCCGACGGCTCCCACTCCTCGTGCTCCCCGCTGACCGCGTCGACCATCAGCTCGTACAGATCCTCCTTGCGGGGAACGTAGTTGTAGAGCGACATCGTGCCGCACCCCAACTCGGCCGCGACATGCCGCATGGACACGGCGTCCAGCCCCCCGCCGTCGGCGATCCGCACCGCCGCCGCCGCGATGTCCGCGCGGCTGTACGCGGGCTTGGGCCCCCGCCCCGCACGCTCGGGACGCGCCCAGATCACTTCGGGTACGGCCGCTCGGTCCGCCATTGATCATCACCTCGACCACCATGCTAGTTACGTACAGCGTACGTAGTGCGCTATGGTCGACCCATGACTACTACGTACGCTGTACTTAGTGAAGGTCTGGAGAAGCGCTTCGGCGCCGTGCACGCCGTGCGCGGGCTGGACCTGGCGGTGGCGCGGGGCACGGTCTGCGGGGTCCTCGGGCCCAACGGCGCGGGCAAGACCACGGCCGTACGGCTGCTCACCACACTGCTGCGCCCCGACGCGGGCTCCGCGCGGATCGCCGGGCACGATCTGGTCCGGGAGGCTTCGGCCGTACGGCGCCGCATCGGCGTCACCGGGCAGTACGCGTCGGTCGACGGCGACCTCACCGGCCGGCAGAACCTGCGGCTGTTCGCGCGGCTGCACCGGGTGCGGGGGCCGGCGGAGCGGGCCGGTGAGCTGCTGGACCGATTCGGTCTGACGGAGGCCGCCGACCGCGCCGCGTCCACCTACTCCGGCGGGATGCGCCGGCGCCTCGACCTGGCGGCGAGTCTGATACGACACCCCGAGGTGCTGTTCCTGGACGAACCGACGACCGGCCTCGACCCGGCCAGCCGGAATCAGATCTGGGACGCCGTGCGGGACTTGAAGAGGGAGGGTACGACCGTGCTGCTGACCACGCAGTACCTGGAGGAGGCCGACCAACTGGCCGACGACATCGCCCTGGTGGACCGGGGGAGGGTCGCGCACAGCGGGTCGCCGTCCCAACTCAAGGCGCTCATCGGCACTTACGCCGAGGTGGTCGTCGCGCACCCGTACGCGCTGGCGAAGGCGGCCGGTGTCCTCGACCAACTCACGGGCACCGAGCCGTCGTTCGACTTCGAGCGGAACACCGTCGGCGCGGTCACCGGCGACCCGACCCT